>Ga0207954_1000689_pt1 | contig 11531 bp, 5 predicted proteins | sample CryBogmetaGMA0M_FD_184547 | JGI IMG/M metagenome (GOLD analysis project Ga0207954, IMG submission 184547) | Freshwater microbial communities from Crystal Bog, Wisconsin, USA - MA0M (SPAdes) | ecosystem: Environmental > Aquatic > Freshwater > Lake | place: Crystal Bog, Wisconsin, USA | collected... | reverse complement strand
GCTGGCGATCACGGCCACCGCGCAGGCGCAGAGTTCCGGCAATCGCCTGCTGGGCCTCGACGTCTCGGCCTGGCAGGGCAGCATCTCGCAGACGACGTGGAACAACCTCCGCGGCGTGGACAACAGGCAGTTCGTCTTCGCGCGGGCCAGCCGAGGCGGAACGACCGGCGTCGACAAGAAGAACGGCGGCTATCCGGCCAACGACAACACGGCCTTCACGCTTTCGCAGCGGTACGATGATCCGTACTTCGTCCAGAACGTGAACCGGGCGACGGCCGCGGGCATGCTCGTCGGCTCGTACCACTTCGCGCGGCCCGACATCATTACCACCACCTCCAACTCGGGGGGCATCGCCAACACCGCCGCGGACGAGGCCGACCACTTCATCCAGATGGCCGGCGCCTTCATGCGACCGGGCTACCTGCCGCCGACGTTCGATCTCGAGGCGGGCGACACCATCCGCACCGACAACGAACTCACCCAGTACGCGATCGACTTCTCAAGTCGCATCTACGACGTGATGCGGATCCGGCCGATGATCTACATCAACGGCAACTACGCGGCGAACGTGTTGGCCGGGGCCACATCCGCCCGACGCGACCAGCTCGCCAAGCCCGCCGCCGCGGCCCCGAGCCTCGCCGGACCGGCCTTCCCGCAGCTCTGGACCGCCCGCTACCCGAACCAGGCCAACCCCAACGCGATCAACGTGCAGACGGGCAATCCCAACGACGGCCTCTCGACGGTCTATGGCCCCTGGGACGATTACGGCACGGCGCAGCCGTGGACCTTTTGGCAGTATGCGAGCACCGGCACGCTGGCCAGCTTCAACAGCGGCAACAGCAACCTCGACTTCAACGTGGTCAACGGCGGCACGGAGTTTCTCCGCGACCAGCTCGTGCCGGCCGTCTGGTGGAGCGACACCGGGGGCGACTGGGGCACGCTCGCCAACTGGAACAGCGGTCAGACGCCGGCGACCCCGGTGAGTGCCTCCGGGCAGGTCACGCCCATCGGCACCCAGACGCTGCCGACGCCGCGGCTGCCCGGCGTCTCGGGCACGGCCCCGACCTCCGGCCAGTACGACACCGTGATCCTCGACCGGCCGGCGGCCGACATCACCGTCACGCTGACCAGCGGCACCTTCGCGATCCGGAAGTTCTACGTCCGGGAAGCGTTCGCCATGACGGGGGGATCACTGGCCGTGAACTACGTTCCCGTGGCCGAATCGACCCCCCTGTCGGTGCAGGTTTCGGCATCGACGTCGATCTCCGGCGGCGCGAGCTTCTCGGCCCACACGATCCAGGTCGACGCCACGCGGCAGCTGACGGCCGGCAACTCCACCCTCACCTTCGACACGCTCACGCTCGCCCGCGGCGCAGTTCCGGCGACGCTGGCGCTGAACGGCGACGTGACGATCGTGGGCACCTCGGGCAGCACGGCGAAGATCGGTGCGGCATCCGGCACGGCGGCCACGGGCATGGTCGATCTGGGCGGCGGCACGCGGACGATCACCGTGGCCAACGGCGCCGCCGCCGTCGATCTGCAGGTCGCCGTGCCGCTCGTCAACGGCGGGCTGACGAAGTCGGGCCCGGGCACCATGCTCTTGACCGCGGTCAGCACCTACTCCGGCCCGACGACGATTCGGGAGGGCACGCTCGTCTTGGGGGCGACCGCGACGATCGCTTCGTCGGCCAGCGTGAGGATCGACGCCGGGGCCACGTTCGACGTCAGCCAGAAAACCGGCGGCTATGTGATCGCCCCGGGCCAGACGGTCAGCGGCTCCGGAACGCTCATGGGATCCGTCACGCTCTCCGGTGGCGTACTCGGGATGTCGTCGCTCGCCATCGGGTCGGCGTCGGGCCTCAGCCGGCTCACGAAGACGAGCGGCACGATCGCCGGGTCGCCGGCCGTGACGGTCAACGCCGGCGGCGCCTGGATCCTGCCGGCGACGTTGCCCGCCAGCGTGGATGTGGGCAGCCTGCGGGTGAACGCGGCGGTGGGCGGCGGGCAGCTCGACGTCGGCACGAGCCTGGTGAACGTCGCGGCCGGAGGCATCTCGGCATCGGACCTCGTCACCGCCCTTGTCGCCGGCCGCAACGGCGGGACGTGGGCCGGAGCGGCGGGAATCGCGTCGCGGAGCGTCGCCGCCGACGTCGCCGGCGGCCTGTCGCGGGCAGTCGGCTGGATGGCCCGCGGCGACGGCGGCGTCACGTTCGGCTACGCGGCGCCGGGTGACACGAATCTCGACTCGTCGATCGACGTCGTGGACATGGCCGCGTTCATGTCCGCGGGCAAGTACGAGTCGGGGCTCCCGGCCACGTGGGCCGAGGGGGACTTCAACTACGACGGGTTCGTGGACTTGTTGGACGCGGCGGACTTCATGGCCACCGGCCTGTTCGACGCGGGAATCTACAACGGACCGGCGGGGAGCATCGCCGCCGTGCCGGAGCCCGTGGGGTTGGGCGTCATCGGGCTACTCGCCGCGGTGCTGGCGCCGGGGCGAGCCGCGCGGCTGCGGCTCGGTCGACGTGCAGCCGGCAGTCGTGGTGTCGTTGCAGGATCGACGCGGGCACGGCCGGCGTGATCGGGCCCTCCACCGTGTCGCGGACCGCGGCCGCCTTGCGCTCGTCGGGTACCGAGCAGATGATCGTGCGGGCGGCCATGATCCGCGGGATCGACATCGAGATGGCGTGCCTGGGGACGGCGTCGAGTGCCGGGAACCAGCCTTCGCCCACCTGCTGCCGCCGGCAGGCCTCGTCGAGCGCGACCACGAGGTAGGCCGCGGTGGCGGCGAAGTCGGCGGGCGGATCGTTGAAGGCGAGATGGCCGTTCTCGCCGATCCCGCAGAGCAGCAGATCGAAGTCGCCGGCCGGCACGAGGCCCGCGAGCCGGCGGCACTCCGCGGCGGGATCGCCGTCGGCCGCGATCCAGTGACAGGCCGCCGGCTGCACCGGCAGCAGGTCGCAGAACCGCTCGCGGAGGTAGCGGCGAAAGCTCGCGGGATGAGCGGCGGATAGGCCGCAGTATTCATCGAGGTGGAAAAGCGTGACCCTGTTCCAGGCGATTCCCGGGGCGGCCGCAAGCGCGGCCAGCACCTCGAGCTGCGAGGTCCCGGTGGCGACCACGAGCGTGGCCTCGCCCCGCGTGGCGAGCGCCGGCCGGAGCACGTCGGCCGCCTCGCAGGCCGCGGCGGACCCCAACGCCGGCCGGTCGGCGTGCACGGCGAGGTTCATGGCGAGAGGTTGTCCGGGGTGAGTCCCACGGCCCGCCGCGGGTTGGTGGCGGTGAGCCGCTCGATGGCCGCGTCGTCGAGGCCAAGGTGCCGGTGGAGGTTGTCGCGGAGTTGCCGCATCGAGATCGTCGAGCCGGCGAGGTTCTTCATGCCCGGCCGCCTGGCCACGGCCGCGGCGTCGACTTCGACCTCGCCCTCGCCGGAGGCATAGCGGCCCGGCGGCAGTTTCGCGGCGACGATCGCGTCGGTCACCATGACCGTGCGGTCGAGGCCCGACACGGCCAGGTAGTTGGCCAGGGCGAAGAACGGCACGTGGACGCCGTCGGGGATGTAGCAGATCCAGAGCCGCTCGTGGAGGAACAGCGCCCGCTGGATGAAGTTGTCGTGCCGTGGCAGGTCGAGGGCGCAGCCGTTGCCGAGGTGCGTGACCATCGTGAGTCCCGCGTCGATCGCCGCCCGGAGTTCGGCGAGCGACGGGTCGCAGTGGCCGGCCGACACCGTGACGCCGTTGCCGAGGTGAGTGACCATCGTGAGTCCCGCGTCGATCGCCGCCCGGAGTTCGGCGAGCGACGGGTCGCAGTGGCCGGCCGACACCGTGACGCCGTGCCGCGCGAGGTACGACGTGGTGGCGAGTCCCGTGTCGCACTCCGGGGCGAGCGTGACGAGCCGCACGAGGCCGGCTCCGGCGGCGATGATCCGCTTCGCGTCGTCCACGTCCGCCGGCACGATCTTCGCGGGGTCGTGTGCCCCCGGGCAGCCGGGCTTGCGGCTCAGGAACGGGCCTTCCACGTGGAAGCCCGCGATCATTCGGGCGATCGCGGGATCCTGATCCCGGAAGGCCACGAGCCGGGCGAGCTTGTGGCCGATGCCCTCGATCGTGTCGGTGATCACCGTGGCGAGGATGCCATCGACGCCGTCGGCGGCGAGTTCGTCGCAGGCCCGGCGGCACTGCTCGAGCGTGAGGTTCCGCGAGCAGAAGTCGGCTCCGCAGTAGCCGTTCACCTGGATGTCGAAGCCGCCGGTCACGACCATGCTCCCCGCAGACGCTCTCTCCGAGGATCGTAGCGGATCGGGGCCGATCACGGTGGGCGTCGCCCGGATCGAGCCCTTGGCCCCTGGCGCCGAGCGGCTGGCACTGGATGTGAAGTGACTGCCAGGCTTCGAGGGACATGAACTCAGCGGGGGGCTGCCCGTGCCCCGGGAGCCGGCGTTGCTGACCGAGCGCAGCCACGATGGCGAAGCGAGGTCAGCATCGAGTGAGCGACGGGCAGGATGCCCGTCGCGAACGTCCGGCGCCGGGGCACGGGCAGCCCCTCGCGGCGCGACCACGTTTCGCCCCGCAGGTTGAAAACCTGCGGCCACGTTGCGGACGTGCGGCCACGTGTCGGAAGCGCGCCGCGAGTTACGCGAGGATCGGCTTCACGACCTTCGCCGGCTCGACGCCCGTGAGCTTGGCGTCGAGGCCCATGAAGGGGTAGGTGAACCGCAGGTGGTCGATGCCCACGAGATGGAGCATCGTGGCGTGCAGGTCGCGGACGTTCACCGGATCGGCCACGGTGAAGTAGCCGAAGTCGTCGGTGGCGCCGTGGGTCATGCCGCCGCGGATGCCGCCGCCGGCGAGCACCATGCTGAAGCCCTTGATGTGGTGGTCGCGGCCGATCGACTTGCCCTCCCCTTGGCCCATCGGCGTCCGACCGAACTCGCCGCCGATGATCACCAGCGTGTCGTCGAGCATCCCGCGCCGGGCCAGGTCGGTGAGCAGGCCGGCCGCCGCGGTGTCGGTGGGCGGGCAGATCTCCTTCATGAAGCCGTCGATGCCGCTGTGGTGGTCCCAGTCGCTGGCGTACACGTGCACGAACCGCACGCCCCGCTCCACGAGCCGCCGGGCCATCAGGCAGTTGGTGCCGACCGTCGCCTTGCCCGGCTCGGCGCCGTAGAGGGCGAGCGTCTCGGGCGTCTCGTCCGAGAGGTCGGCCAGTTGCGGCACGCTGGTCTGCATCCGGAAGGCGAGCTCGTACTGCCTGATGCGGGTGACGATCTCGGGGTCGTGGACCGCGTCGAGCCGATGCCGCTCGAGCGCCGCGACCGTGTCGACGAGGTCGCGCTGGTGGGTCGCCGTCACGCCCGGCGGGTTGGCGGCGTAGTGCACCGGGGCGCCGCTGGTGGCGAACTCGACGCCCTGGAAGTGCCCGGGCAGGAACCCCGAGTGCCACTGCCGCGCGGCGATCGGCTGCGGGCTGCGGCCCATCTTGCTGGTCATCACCACGAAGCCCGGCAGGTCGTCGGCCTCGCTGCCCAGACCGTAGGTCACCCAGGCCCCCATGCTCGGCCGGCCGGAGAGCGCCGTGCCGCAGTTCATGAAGGTGTGAGCCGGGTCGTGGTTGATCTGCTCCGTCACCATGCTCCGCACGATCGCGTAGGAATCGGCGAGCGCCCCGAGCCGCGGGAAGAAGTCGCTCACCTCCGCGCCGCAGTGGCCATGGCGGGAGAACTTCGTCCGCGGTCCGAGGCAGATCAGCTTCTTGCCCTGCAGCTGGGCGATCGGCTGGCCGGCCGTCACGCTCTCGGGCATCGGCTGGCCGTCGAGCTCGGCGAGCTTCGGCTTGGGGTCGAAGGTTTCCAGGTGGCTCGGTCCGCCGGCGAGGCAGAGGAAGATCACGGCCTTCGCCTTGGGCGGATGATGCCGCGGGAACACGGCACCCGGATAGCGGTCGGCCACCGAACCTGCGGCCACCGGGATGGCGAGGCCGTCGCGGGCCAAGAGCCCCGCGAGCGCGGCGCCGCCGAGCGACAGGCCGGAACGGGCGAGGAACGTGCGGCGGAGCATGCGTCAGTATCTCGCGATGGCTTCGTGGAGGTTGAGCACGGTGCGGGCCGTGGCGGTCCAGGCGGCGAGCTCCCGCTCGTCGAGGCTCCGGTCGCGCGGGGCGAGACCGACGGAGAGCAACGCCGCGGCGGCGGCTGGGTCGGCGGCATAGTCAACGCGGCGGCGGGCGAGGAGGCCCCGCGTGAGGGCGAGCTCCTCGGTGTCGGGCACGCGGGAGACCGTCCGCTTCCAGAGGAAGGCGAGCCGGTCGTCGTCGCTGCCGTCGGCGTGCAGCGTGAGTTCGGCGAGCTTGCGGGCCGCCTCCACGAACGTGGGGTCGTTGAGGAGCACGAGCGCCGCCTTCGGCGTGTTGGACCGCATCCGGGCCGCCGTGCATTCCTCGCGGGTCGGCGCGTCGAAGGCGAGCAGCTGCGGGTGGAGGAACATCCGCTGCCAGTGCACGTAGAGCCCGCGCCGCCACTGGCGGTCGTCGTCGTCCTGCCGGTAGTCCCGCGCCGGGAAGTTGAGATGCCGGTAGTAGCCGGCCGGCTGGTAGGGGTGCACGCTCTCTCCGCCGAGCCGCTCCACGAGCAGGCCGCTCACGGCGAGCGCCGTGTCGCGAACGTTCTCCGCCGGCAGCCGCCAGCGGCCCTGGCGGGCCAGCAGCCGGTTGTCGGGATCGCGGGCCACGAGGTCGGCCGACGCCGCCGACGACATCCGGTAGGCCCGGCTGGTCACGATCGTGCGGATGAGGTCGCGGATGCTCCAGTCATGCGCCATGAACTCGAGGGCCAGTTCGTCGAGCAGCTCGGGGTGGTCGGGCAGTTCCCCCTGGCCGCCAAAGTCGCCGAGGCTGCGGCACAGGCCCGCCCCGAAGAACACCGCCCAGAGGCGATTGGCGATCACCCGCGCGGTGAACTCGCCGTGGCCCCCGGCGGCCGCCGGGGTGACGAGCCAGCGGGCCAGATCGGCGCGGGTGGCGCGGCTGCCCGCCGCCGGCGCGAGGCTGCCAAGGAAGCCGGGGACCGCCGACTCGACCATCGCACCCGAGTCGTCCATCCAGTTGCCGCGCGGCAGGATCCGGACCGTTCGCGGCTCCGCGAGCGGCCTCGTGATCATCAGCGGGCGAACGAGCTGCTTCCGCTCCTTCAGCAGTGCCACGAGCCGCTGCCTGTCGGCGACGACCGCGTCGGACTCGGGCTCGGCCGGCTGGGCTCGCGGGGGCAGCACGAGCGACGGGAGGCGGCCCTCCAGCGTGCCGATCTCGGCATCGAGCTCCTCGGCCCGCTCGCGATCGAACGGACCCACGACGTCGACCTCCGGCGAGCGGGTCGTCGGCAGGGCGTTGAGGTTCTGCTTGCTGAAGCCGGCGTTCTGCAGGTGCTGCTCGTCGTCGATGTCGGCGAAGAAGGCTCCGAGGCGGTAGAAGTCGGCGGCGGTGTACGGATCGTATTTGTGGTCGTGGCACTGGGCGCAGCCGACCGTGGCCCCCATCCACGCGCCCGACACGTTGCGGATCCGGTCGGCCTGGTAGATCGCTCGGTATTCCTTGGCCTGCAGCCCGCCCTCGTGGGTCGTTTGCAGAAGGCGGTTGTAGCCGCTGGCGAGCACCCGATCCTCGGGATGCTCGCCCTCCCGCGATCCGACGAGGTCGCCCGCCAGCTGGAGCTCCGTGAAGCGGTCGAAGGGCACGTCGTCGAGAAACGCCTTGATCACCCAGTCGCGATAGGGCGCGATGCTGTGCGTCTGGTCGCCGTGGTAGCCGACGGTGTCGGCATAGCGGACGAGGTCGAGCCACCAGGCGGCGAGCCGCTCCGCGTGTCGCGGCGACGCGAGGAGCCTGTCCACCAGCCGCGTGAATCGATCGGGCCCAGGGTCGGCCAGATAGGCCTCGACCTCGGCGGGCGACGGCGGCAGCCCCGTCAGGTCGAACGTCACCCGGCGCAGGAGCGTGAGCGGATCGGCGTCGGGCGCCGGGGCGAGCCCCTCGGCGTCGAGCCGGCCGCGGACGAAGTGGTCGATCCAGTTCGCGGGCCACGATGCGTCTTTCACGGTCGGCGGACCGTGCCGCTGTGGCGGCACGTAGGCCCAGTGCTGGGCATACGGGGCGCCCGCCGCGATCCATGCCGCGAGGAGCTCCTTCTGGGCCGGCGTCAGCACGTGGTTGCTCTCGGGCGGCGGCATCACGACGTCGGGATCGGTCTCGTGAAGCCGGGCCACGAGTTCGCTCTCCTCGGGATGGCCCGGCACGATCGCGCGGGCCCCGCTGTCGAGCTCCGCGATCGCCGCCTCACGGTCGTCGAGCCGCAGGCCGCCGCGGCGGTCGTGCTCGTCGGGGCCGTGGCAGGCGAAGCAGTTGTGCGACAGGATCGGCCGGATGTCGCGGTTGAAGTCGGGGGGGCGATCCGTGGCGGCGGCTGTGGCGGCGACCAGCGCCCAGGCCACGGCCCCGTGGATGGCATGACGGCATCTCTGCACGGTGGCCGGCGAGTTGGATGTGAACGGCATGAATCCCCTCGAATCCTTCGATTCTAGCGTGGCGGGGCCGCTGCGGTGCCGCGGGGGCACGCTCGTTGACGGTCCCCGACCCCGAACGTAGATTCGGGCGGCTTTCGCGGAGAAAAACCGCCGGTTTTTCCCCCACCACACCACGAGAGGGATCGTCCTGCCCATGGCCACGTCGACCAAGAAGTCCGCCGCCAAGAAGTCTGCCAAGAAGTCGGGAGCCAGCGGTGGCAAGGCGGGCAAGATGACCTACTACTTCGGGGCCAAGAAGTGTGACGGCGACGGCACCATGAAGGCTCTGCTCGGCGGCAAGGGGGCCAACCTCGCCCAGATGACCAAGATCGGCCTGCCCGTGCCCCCCGGGTTCACGATCACGACGCAGGTCTGCATCGACTACTACAAGCACGGCAAGAAGTTTCCCAAGGGCCTCGAGGACGAGGTCGCCGCCGCCATGAGGCTCATGGAGAAGGAGACGGGGAAGAAGTTCGGCGACATGAAGAACGCGCTCTTGGTCAGCGTTCGTTCCGGCGCCCGCGACAGCATGCCGGGCATGATGGACACGATCCTCAACCTCGGCCTCAACGACGAGACCGTGAAGGGGCTCGCCGAGGCCACCGGCAACCCGCGGTTCGCCTACGACTCCTACCGCCGCTTCATCCAGATGTATGGCGACGTGGTGATGGGCGTGCAGAAGCGGCACGAGAACGAGCACGACCCCTTCGAAGAGACGATGGAGGGGCTGAAGCACCAGCTCGGCATCCACGACGACACCGACCTCACCGAGTCGCACCTCCGCGAGCTGATCGGCCGCTACCTGCGGCTCATCAAGGATCGGACCGGCAAGGGCTTTCCGCAGGATCCGTTCGACCAGCTGATGGGCGCCGTGGGCGCCGTGTTCGGCAGCTGGATGAACGAGCGGGCCATCATCTATCGCCGCAAGTACAAGATCCCCGACGAATGGGGCACCGCCGTCAACGTGCAGAGCATGGTGTTCGGCAACATGGGCGACGACTGCGCCACCGGCGTGGCCTTCACCCGCGACCCGGCCACCGGCGAGGACGTGTTCTACGGCGAGTATCTCGTCAACGCCCAGGGCGAAGACGTGGTGGCCGGCGTGCGGACGCCGAAGCCCGTGGCCGAGATGAAGCACGAGGCGATGTTCGCCGGCACCTACAAAGAGCTGGAGAAGGTCCGCCAGACGCTCGAAAAGAAGTTCGGCGACGTCCAGGACTTCGAGTTCACGGTCGAGAAGAAGAAGCTCTACATGCTGCAGACGCGGCACGGCAAGCGGACCGCGCTGGCCTACGTGAAGATCGCCCACGACATGGTGAAGCAGAAGCTGATGACGGCCGAGCACGCCATCCAGTCGGCCGATCCCGACGCCCTCTCGCAGCTGCTCGCCCCGATCTTCGACCGCCACGACTACGAGGCGGCCAAGAAGAGTGGCCGAGTGCTCACGACCGGCCTGCCCGCCGGCCCGGGTGCGGCCACCGGCCAGCTCGTGTTCACGGCGGCCAAGGCCGAGGAGCTGGCCCACAAGGGGCAGAAGGTCGTCCTGGCCCGCGTTGAGACGAGCCCTGAGGACCTGCGCGGCATGATCGCCGCCGAGGGCATCCTCACCAGTCGCGGCGGCGTCTCGAGCCATGCGGCTCTCGTGGCCCGGCAGATGGGCAAGGTCTGTGTGGCCGGTGCCGGTGCGATTCAGATCGACTACGCCGCGGGCACGCTCAAGTGCGCCGGCAAGACGCTCAAGGAGGGCGACGCGATCTCGATCAACGGCTCGACGGGCGAGGTGTTCGCGGGCGGCATCAAGACCGCCGACAGCGAGCTGAAGCAGGTGCTGATCGCCAAGACCATGAAGCCCGCCGACTCCGAGGTCTTTCAGTATTACGACTTCATCATGAAGCTTGCCGACAAGCATCGGAAGCTCGGGATTCGCACCAACGCCGACACCCCCGAGCAGGTTCGGCACGCGATCGCGTTCGGCGCCGAGGGCATCGGCCTCACCCGGACTGAGCACATGTTCTTCGAGGGCGACCGCATCGACGCGATGCGGGAGATGATCCTCGCGGAAACCGAGGAGGCCCGCCGGGCCGCGCTCGGCAAGCTCCTGCCCTACCAGCGGGACGACTTCGAGGGCATCTTCAAGGCGCTCGACGGTCGCCCGGCGACGATCCGCTTCCTCGACCCGCCGCTGCACGAGTTCGTGCCGCACGACGAGAAGGCCCAGGCCGACCTCGCCAAGAAGCTCAAGCTCCCGCTCGAGACCGTGAAGGCCCGCGTGGCGGCGCTGCACGAGTTCAACCCGATGCTCGGCCACCGTGGCTGCCGCCTCGGCATCAGCTATCCGGAGATCTCCGAGATGCAGGCCCGGGCGGTGTTCGAGGCCGCCGCGAAGGTGCAGAAGGCCGGCATCAAGGTGAAGCCGGAGATCATGATCCCGCTCGTCGGTTTCAAGAAGGAGCTCGACAACCAGGTGGAGATCGTCCACGCCGTGGCCGAGAAGGTGCAGGCGGAGACGGGCCAGAAGATCAAGTATCTCGTCGGCACGATGATCGAGATCCCGCGCGGCGCGCTCACGGCCGACGAGATCGCCGAGACCGCCGAGTTCTTCTCGTTCGGCACCAACGACCTCACCCAGACGTGCCTCGGCATGAGCCGTGACGACATGGGGTCGTTCCTCGGGAAGTACACCGACGAGGGCATCTTCAAGGCCAACCCGTTCGCGTCGATCGACGCCTCGGGCGTGGGCCAGCTGATGAAGATCGCCGTCGAGCGGGGGCAAAAGACCCGCAAGGACATCAAGCTCGGCATCTGCGGCGAGCACGGTGGCGATCCGCACTCGGTGCTGTTCTGCCACCACATCGGGCTCGACTACGTGAGCTGCTCGCCGTTCCGTCTGCCGGTGGCCCGGCTGGCGGCGGCCCAGGCGGCGCTCGGGAAGACGTACTGAATACACGCCCGCCGGGCCATCCATGGCCCCGGCGGGCT
>Ga0207954_1000687_pt1 | contig 11540 bp, 11 predicted proteins | sample CryBogmetaGMA0M_FD_184547 | JGI IMG/M metagenome (GOLD analysis project Ga0207954, IMG submission 184547) | Freshwater microbial communities from Crystal Bog, Wisconsin, USA - MA0M (SPAdes) | ecosystem: Environmental > Aquatic > Freshwater > Lake | place: Crystal Bog, Wisconsin, USA | collected... | reverse complement strand
CAGAAGCAGAGGCAGAAATCCAAGCATCTTATGAACGCTTTAAGGGCACTCATTAAGAATGCAGGCGATTAACAGCGGAGATACGGCTTGGGTTTTAGCAAGCGGTGCACTCGTTCTCTTCATGACACCGGGCCTTGCAATCTTTTACGGCGGAATGGTCCGCGCAAAATCAGTACTGAACATGATGATGATGTCATTTTCAGCAATCGGTGTCACCACAATTATCTGGGTTCTCTACGGCTATTCACTTGCTTTCGGTAAATCACATGGTGGACTCATTGGCGGTTTCGAAAACCTAGGGCTAGCTAAAACTTTGGATCAAGTCACAGGCCCCGAAGGTCATCAAATTCCAGTTCTCGCTTTTGCGATGTTCCAGCTAACTTTTGCAGTGATTACCGTTGCGCTTCTTTCAGGTGCTATTGCAGATCGCGCAAAGTTTGGCTCATGGGTTCTCTTCACAGGAGTCTGGATCACACTCGTGTACTTGCCTGTTGCACACTGGGCATTTGCATCACAAGGCGGAACCGGCGGATGGATCGTCGACAAACTGCATGCACTTGATTTTGCAGGTGGCACAGTTGTTGAAATCAATTCAGGTGCTGCAGCACTCGCGCTTGCAATCGTCTTAGGTAAGCGCGATGGCTTTAAGCGCGACCCCATGCGCCCACACAATATGCCGCTCGTTCTTCTCGGTGCCGGAATGCTCTGGTTCGGTTGGTTTGGATTTAACGCAGGGTCTGCATTATCTGCAGGTTCTCTAGCTGCAACTGCGATGATCAATACTCAAATCGCAACAGCAGCAGCTGCAATGACATGGATTGCCTACGAAAAGAAACGTGATGGCAAGGCAACAACACTAGGTGCTGCATCTGGTGCAGTTGCGGGTGCCGTTGCAATTACTCCTGCCTGCGGTTTCATCAATCCACTTGGGGCGCTCATTCTTGGACTCATCGCAGGCGTTGTCTCTGCGTGGGCTGTCACTCGCAAATATAAATTTAATTATGACGACTCACTCGATGTCGTAGGTGTCCATGGCGTTGGCGGAATCCTCGGAATGTTGGCCATTGGTCTGATTGCCACAGTCACAGCAAATGAAGCAGGCGCTAACGGTCTCTTCTACGCAGGCGGAACAACTCAGCTTGTACGCCAAGTAATTGCACTTTCAGTTGTCGCTCTCTTCTCATTCGCCGCAACTTGGTTGATTGCGACCGCAATTCAAAAGACCATCGGTTTCCGCGTCTATCGCGATGACGAACTCAACGGCCTTGATACAACTTTCCATGCTGAATCTGCCTATGACATCACCGGAAATTCAAACCGCTACTAGTATTTAGTTAAGAGAAAAGAGATAGCAATGAAGCTCATCACCGCAATCGTGAAGCCTGCAAAGGTCGATGACATCAAGGTCGCACTACAGGCCGCAGGCGTTGCCGGTATGACTGTCTCTGAAACTCGTGGCTTTGGTCGCCAGAAAGGCCACACCGAGATCTATCGTGGCGCTGAATACACCGTTGATTTCATTCCAAAGGTTCGTATCGAAGTTCTTGCTGATGATTCCGAAGCGCAATCAATCGTCGACACAATCGTCACAGCAGCCAATACAGGCTCAATTGGTGATGGAAAACTCTGGGTAACTCCTGTGGAGCAGGTCATACGCATTCGCACTGGTGAACGCGGAGGCGATGCACTTTAAGCAGTTGGAATTTTCTGTCCCGGACACTTTGCCAAGATTGCAACCATTGCAGCTTTCTCTGGCGGAACAACCCAAAGCGAATACTTTGCTTTCACTGCTATTTGCTGCGCGACATAAGTGCATCTAAAACTCTTTAACGGCGGCAACCATGTCGCAGCATCCCCATCGCTCTTCTGCTGATTCAGACTCCCCTTTACTGCAAATAAGTTGAGCGGATCATTAGCGAGCGCGGTTCTCTGTTCTAACGTCAATTTAAACGCTCCTGTCTGCCATGCATTTGAAAGAGCAACCACATGATCAATCTGAACTTCCATACTCGTGATGTTTCCACGAACAAAGTTGATGGTCTCGCCTGAATACTTATCAACCAAAGTTCCAGAAGCAACGACACAGTTACGAGTTCCAGCTTTATAAATAATCGAAGTTAAATCTCGTTTCAAAATATCATTTCGCGTATCGCAACCATTGCGGTCTACATCCGCCCATGCCTGTCCAAATTGATCTCGGGAGTATCCAGTCTTCGGTGCACGTCCTTTGACTGGCAGAGTCTCAAGCACCGCTGTAGCCAGCCCTGGTTGCTCTGCAGCTGTTGTAACGGATGGGGTAAACCCAACCAACAAGGCCCCAATGACTGTGGCTATCCGTATTTCCCAGCGAGACATCTCACTATCTTCGCGGCAGAAACGTGGTTATACAAGGCTCGGCACGCTGGTAAGGTCTGCTCTGCATTTAAGCGTTCCCGCGTTTAAATGGGTTGTTAGCTCAGTTGGTAGAGCAGGTGACTCTTAATCACCGGGTCGGGGGTTCGAGTCCCTCACAACCCACTTATCTCTTCTTTACGGCCGCCTTCTTGGTGGCCTTTTTATTTGCCACAGCTTTCTTTGCAGGAGCTTTCCTAACAGCTGCTTTCTTAGTGGCCTTCTTGGCAGCGCTCTTCTTAGCCGCTGTCTTCTTGGCTGCCTTCTTGGCTGGTTTCTTCGTCACCCCAGATTTCTTTGTGCTTTGGGAACGTAGGTTTCTCTTTCTGATCTGCTCCAAGGCCTGTTCCAGTTCTATTAGATCTGCCTCTGCAGGATTTTCTGTTTTGGATTTCGATTTGCGCAAGTAGCGGAGGCTGAAAAAAAGAATTATCAGAGAGATGACCAAGATTGAGAATCGCAAAATATTTGCTTTGGTAAAGATGCTTGGTTTAGTCAGAGCGATATCTGCCTGGGCGGTCTGAGAAATTGGACCCTGCTGGAATTCCTCCATGAATGTCCATTTGCCATTTGGAATATAAGCAGGGACTAAGAAAATTACATCTCTCATTTCACCAGGTACGACAGTGCTGCTCTGCACTTTGATGGGATCTGGAATCGAAATGCTTCCTTGCTGTGCTTGAACTCTGATGAATCCTGTGGGTGCAACCGGCGTCTTGCCTACATTGTGAATTCGAATATAGGCGAGGCGCTTTCCCTCTACATTCTTAATTGCGGTGCTCACAATTTTGAAGTTGATCGAAATCTGAGCCGAAGTACCAACTCCCAAAAAGACTGGAATAGCCACACGAGCTGCTCCACCGACCGAGAATCCAGACTTATTGCTCTGCAGGCTCTGTGATACTGCTTTTACGAAAACTGTAGCCAGGTTTGCCTTTATCTGAGCATCCTTTGGCACATTAAAGGTAATAGAGATGACTTTGGATGCTCCAGGTTGAAGCGAAAATTCTGTATCCGAAAACTTTGCCCACGGAGCGATATCGGATTTCTTGGAATCATTGAAGGCTGAGATTCCATCACGATATTCACCAAAACCGAGACTGACAGATAAATTCATTGCAACATTGGCAACGCTGTTTACGCGAAAACTTCTAGTTCCTATCTTGCCTGGCGGAAGAAGAAACCACAGCGACCCATCAGCACCGAGAGTTGAATCTTCATTGGAGTTTGCTGGAAGGACGTCAACGCCTAGGCCAAGGCTGCCTGGTGCAGCTGCGTGCGCCTCAGGTAAAGCGCTAAGTGATGAAAGGAAAATCGCTAGAGCAAGGACTATTCGACTTGTTCTATTGCTTCTCACTTAAAATGAATTCTGACCATTTAAGAAAGAGTTAGCGTGTATGTAATCGTTGGCCCAGTCATGGAATAAGTCTTTGCGCCTTGAGGCGTGTTAAGTCCCGCAGGAATCTGAGAAGAGATTGCAGAAGTAAATGTGCAGCCCTTAGGGGATGAACTTGAGGAGATTGAAACCAGCGATCCACTAACGCTTCCGGTGTACAAACCAAGCGTTGAGAGAGTTGCACTTGCTGCCAAGCAGTCTGCGGAGCCAGATGGAACAATATTCAATTTGTTTGTGATTGTATTATTCCAAGCAAGAGTCGTTCCACTAAAAGTTCCAGTCCATGCAGGAGTAGTCGGAACAGTTGCAGTAATTCTTCCAGCGGAAGGATTTCCATAGAAGGAGCAAGGGTTCGAAGAAACGCCACCTGGGTAGGCGCTTAAGATGACGCTTGCATCAGAACCCGAAAGAACATCGAGAGAACTGTCATCAGGGTTGTAGGTCTTGCTTGCAGTCAGCGTTACAGACGATGCAATCCCTGAAATTGAGTATGCGCATTTATCTACCGACGAAACTGATCCACCCAAAGTCTGTGCAGTACCGTCGCCTCCACCACTACCCCATGCTGACGCACTTGAAACTCCTGTAAGTGAAGCAATTAGTGCAGCACTTGAAATGACAACGCCGGCACAAGCCAGAGCGCGCTTGCTAAATGATGTGTCAAACATGGGTAAAGTAAAGAGTGATACTTCAAGAATTGCTCAAACTGGCAAAATCGCCAGCCTGCTTGGTGACTTGAAGGCTTGGTTTTCCCTATCTTGGGTTACATTCGAAGGTGATTGCCTTAAGTAATCATCAAAGTTCGTGCAAACTAACCACATGGAAAGAACACGCGTCATGCTTGTCGAAGATGATGACTTTACGCGTTCGATGATTGTCAGTGCTCTACAACTTCAAGGCCTCGATGTTGTCTGCGAAACCTCTTCGGCAGGTCCTGCACTAAAACTAGCTGAAACACTCCGCCCAAATGCTGCAGTTGTGGATCTAGATCTAGGCGTAGGACCAAATGGAATTGATGTTGCAATAGCTCTCCGTAGGCGCCATCCAGGAATTGGAATCGTCATTCTTACTTCCTATGAAGACCCTCGTTTAATTGGGCCAAAAATTCCAAATCCACCAATCGGAGCGGTCTATTTAATTAAGCGCCAAGTTGGAGAAATCGAATCGCTTTCAAAAGCAATTCACAAGTCGATTAATAACGTGGCTCAGATAAGTAAAATGGATAGTACGGCCGGCACTTTCTCAGCAGAGTTAGGAGAAATTACAGAGTCTCAATTAGACACAATGCGATTGCTTTCAAAAGGTCTCTCTAATTCTGAAATCGCGAAGCTACGAGGGGTTACCGAAAAATCAGTCGAGCAGAGTATTGCTCGACTCGTTAAAAATCTAAATATTCCAAAAGGGAAAGCAATCAATCAACGAGTTCAGATATCTCGCCTGTACTTTAAATTGACTGGGTCTCGAGTTCAGAGTGAAGAGTGATTACTCAAAAAACTTCTCGCAAATAGGCGGTCGGTGGGCTATTTCGCTCCGCGCCGGAATAGCAATATTCCCCATATTTGTTCTGAGCATCCCCGTCCTTGAGGCAAATTTCAACGATTCGAAAGAATTTCTGAAATGGACTTGGGTGTCTCTCTTGGCATCCATCCCAGCAGGGATATTTCTGTACCTTGCACACCTAACCTATTTCCGTGATCGAGTGATGCACCCTAAACCGCCTGTATCAATCTTTGCCCTCGGTTTATTCGTGGGAGCAATCAAAGGTTCTCTAGTTGAGATTTTCGCTCTTAGGTTCGGTCTGACGAGCGGTAACGAAATCTCGAGAGTCGCAGTTAGGACTCTCAATTCCGCCACTTTAGGTTGTATCACAATTCCTCTAATCGCCTTTACTTTGGTCACCGCACACAATTTTAGAACACAGAAACGTGAATTGCTTGAGCAGCTAGCTTTCATGCTTTCAAAGAATGCGCAAATTTCACTTCTTAACTCCGAAAAAGAAGATGTCACTCCTGAACAATTGCGCATGCAAATAAATGGACTACTCAGACAGGCAAAGAAGGCATTCCAGGAGGAGCGTGCAAGTAGAAATCCAGTTACTTCAAATTATGTGAATATATTGAACGAGACCGCCGAAGATGTCATCCGCCCTCTCAGCCATACTCTCTATAAAAAAAGCAAAATAGATTTACCAGTGATGAATATCTTTCAAATATTCAAAGCTCTCTCGATTCATTTTCAAATTGAGATTCCTATAATTGTGTTTGCTTACATCCTTTTTTCTTTCAAGAATGACTACGTGCTTTACGGATTTTGGGAATCGCTAATTTGGGTTTGTTGGAGAGCAACATTGCTTACCGCAATTCTCTGGGTTTTTAGAGAAATATTTTATCGTTTGAAGAATAGGGTTCCTTACGCTTTTATAGCGATATCAATGCTTTCAATTTTGACCTTTGTTTTAATCGATGCGTCAGTAAGTCGCACGCTTGGATACAGAGCGGATGCGGCAAAAATTGCGCTCTCTCTCATTTGGAACCTAATTATAGTTTTGACCTCCGGACTCTTGGTCGCTATTACAGATGTGAATCGATTCCAGTTGGATTCTCTAAAGCTTGAAATTGACAACGCTAAAGTGGTTGCCCATTCCAAAGCTCTTCAACAGCGATATTTGTACCGATCGCACTCAAAAATACTCCATGGGGTTTATCACTCACGCCTGATTGCATGCGCTGTGGCGATAAGTAGTGCGTCGAAGAGTAATGATCATGAGGGCATGGAACAGGAATTAGACCGCGCTGAATCTCTCTTTGAAATCGATTTTGAAACTCACATGGCAAAGGTTCACGCTGATTCTGGCTCTTTATTGAATGAACTGAGACAGAAATGGATGGGTTCCTTAGATATCCAATTCGAGCTTGGTCGATTAACTGGAGTTTCGTCATATCAATTGTTAGCTATGAATGAATTTCTATCAGAGGCACTAACAAATGCATTCCGACATGGTCGTGCAACTCAAGCACTAGTAGATATTCGCCTCAACCCAAGTAATCAATTGCAAATATCGGTAACTGACGATGGTGTCGGATACATTCCCTCTGATCCAGGTTTAGGGAGTGTCATCTTTGATGAACTTTCTAATGGGTCATGGGAAATACGTTCAAGAAGTGATTCACATGGAACAGTCGTCAGAATCGTTATCCAACCCGAGGAGCTCAAGTGACCACAAAGAAACCCAGGAGAAGTCGAAAAGTCGCGAAGAGCACCTTATTGGCAGAGAAACTTCAGCTCTGGTGCCAAAAGAATGGTCTTCAAGCTCATCCCTACATGTTGATTCTTATTGAGGGTCTTCACAAAAGAAAAAATCTGGCGATGCTCTCAGAAATTGATGCGCTCGATCATTTTCCAAAATTCGCAAAATCTGAAGCTCAAAGAAAAGATAAGTTAATCCTCACGCTCACGGTCATTAGAAATGTTGCCGTCTTTGTGCCCGTTGCGCTTACATGGAGTGCCGTCAGCCATTCAACTGCAGCATTCGCAAAGTTCGTCAATGACAATCCTGATACCGTCGCTAACTTTCTTGAGTTTTGGCAGAACGGTTACGGCTACCTTTCCTCCGAGTGGACTATCGGCACAGTTGCCAATCTCGACTTCTTAATCATTCTGGTCGTCATTTTCCTGACTCTCTATATCTCTCTAGCTTCCAATAGGGATAAGCAAAAAAGAGCAGCCCTTGCCTCATCATTTAACGAAGAACGTCTCTCTCTAGCCCTTGAAGTGCGTGAATTCCTCCACGATAAACGTCGCATAACCACGGTAACAATGAATCAATCTCTAGCGACTGCGATTCAGAATCTAAAAAATGCGACTTACGAACTCGATCTGACCGCACAAAGAATTTCGCATGAGTAGCACCGAAATTCAAGATCAAGAAGTACACGAAGAAGACCTACTTGGCCTTGCCGGGTGGATGTACGCCGATCTCTTTCTTGCTCTTATGGTCATCTTTCTAGCCACAATCTCATTTGTTCCAGCACTCGTTCATAATCCAGTTCTCAAACCACAGGCCCTACTCGCAAAAGAATCTGATTCCAATCACTTTAAAGCGCTCTCGCTGACAGTCTCCTCTTTCGATATCACAGCCATTGAAAATGCCATCTATAAATTTCAATTGAAAGAAGGTCTCAACCAAGGTGACCCAGTTGTCTATGCCCAGATTATCGGTGGTTTTGATTCAGCTCATGAAGCACCAGAAGCAGGCGCAATGCGCGCAGTAGTTCTCAGCACTAAGCTTCAAACTGGCAAGTCAGGGATGTTCCGAAACATGTCCTCAAACATCGACTCAAGTTCAAAGATTTCGAGCGGCCAAGTTGATCTTGTATTTACATTTGGACCTAAAGGATAGGTTTAGAAAATTTCGGCAAATGTAGGTCGAATTGGATTGAAACAACGCGGGTAAGAATTACAACAACTCCCCCAGTGATTGCACAGATATTTTCTCCGAAACTGAATTGGTGGAGCGCCACAAAGGTTGCTGCACCCATAAGCGAGGAAGTCCCAATAGTCTCGCGGTGAAGTAATACAGGCTCAAGTTGGCAGAGCACGTCTCTAAGTAATCCACCTGTAACGGCTGTAATTGCGCCCAAAATAATCGCGGCAAACCAGGTGACATCCATTTCAAAAGCGAGCTGAGTACCTGACATTGTTGCAACGGCGAGTCCGAAGGTATCCATGATCAAGAGAGTCTTACCGATGTGAGTGACGCGGCGAAATACAAGAGTAAGAATGACGGCAGCGATGATGCTGGCAACAATCCATGGGTCGATAATCCAAATTGGTCGTAAACCTAGGAAAACATTGCGAAGTGTTCCGCCTGATACGGATGCAACTGCCGCGATAAATGCAACGCCGCCGTAATCAAGTCCTTTATCTGCTGCCACACGTGCGCCTACGAGAGCGAAGACGAACGTGGACAGCAGATCTAGCACATGCAGTAACGACATATCAATTGCTATTTAGAGGTTCCCCTCGATCTCGTGCATTACAGCAAGGCGCTCTTCCTTAGTAGGCAGCTTGAAGTAGATGTGACCCTTTGACCAGTAGTAGAACATCGGAATAAATCCAGCTGCGATAGAACCGAAGCTCACCCAACGAGTGACGGTATCGAGATCTGGAATCACCTTGAAGAACATGATGGTCATAAACAATGCGCCTATAAGTGGCCATACGCCCATGAGGATAAAGTTCTTAACGCTCTTGAAAATCAACTTGCGGAAAAGTACTAGCACCGAGTAACCGGCAAGGGCATAGTAGATGGTGATCTGAACGCCGATAGATGCAATTGCATCTCCCATGATTTTTCCGATTGAACCAATGAACTGTGAACCTACAAAGAGTCCAAGACCAATAACAGTGATTGTCATTGTGGCGAAGACAGGCGTCTTGTACTTGTGATGAACAGTTCCGAACTTCTTGGCCAATGTGCCATCGCGACCCATGGAGAACATGGTGCGAGTGAGCTGAATCAACTGAGTTTCAAGTGTTGCAACTGTTGAAAGTAGAACTGCTACAACAAGCAGCTTGCCGCCATTTCCTGGCCACACTTTCTGACCAAGAATGCCGAGGATATTTGCTGAGTTTCCATCAACTTCCTTAGCGGTAAGAACCATATTTGAGCCGATAGTAAATACTTCGAAGAGTAAGAATGTGATGAGCATTCCGATAATTGCACCCTGACCAGGTGTCTTACGTGATCCCTTGGTCTCTTCATTGAGGTTTGCTGTTACATCCCAACCCCAGAAGTAGAAAGCGGCAACAAGTGCACCTGCGAAGAATGCTCCGGAACTTGTGAATGCAGTTGGGGCAAACCAATGCCATGAAAATTCATGAACTTTTTGTCCGTGGAAAATCGCGAGGATTGCAAAAAGCAGAAGTAGTGCGACTTCGATAGTTGACATGATTACTTGGACAGTTGCAGTGATTGTGACACCGAATGCAACCGCTGCAACCATGAGCAAGAAGAAGACTGCTCCGAAGAGAGTTACCCACGTCTTGTTGTTAGCGAGTGAATCTGAGAACAAACCTAAAAATGATGAGCCTGCAGGAAGTGTTGCAGCGACCAAGAAGATAGAAGAGCAAGTCAAAAGAGACCAACCCGCGATGTATCCCAGAGCTGGGTGCAGTCCACGACGTACCCACGCATATGTTGCACCCGCATTTGATTCGGTGCGGCCAAGATAATTAAAAGCAAAGACAATTCCATACATTGCGATACCGCAATAGAGAAGTGATGCTGGGCCTGCAAGGCCCACGGCTGCAACAAGAAGTGCAGTAGATGCCGCAATTGAATATGCAGGAGCTGAACCAGCTACTGCCATAACTACAGATTCAAAGAGTCCAAGAACGTTCTCGGCCAGTTTGTGTGGGTGGTTTTGATGGGTAGATGTCATGAAGGGACCCGCTTTTTGTAGAAGGCATCCGAAGAAGCGTGGACAGATACGGGGAAACCGTAGCAGTGAAGAAAGCCCTAGGCCTACATTTCTTAGCCATAAATTTCCCGTAGAGTTCTCGTCATGTCCAAGACCTCGAAGAAGACTTCTAAGAAGACCGTTTCCAAGCAAGGCGGCCTCAGCACCGATAAAAATTGGTGGCGCCAAGCGGCCATTTATCAGATCTACCCGCGCAGCTTTGCTGACTCCAATGGCGATGGCATCGGCGATATCAAGGGAATTACATCTCGTATTCCTTATCTGACATCACTGAATATTGATGCGGTCTGGCTCAGTCCGTTCTATCCATCAGCACTGGCTGACGGTGGTTACGACGTCGATGATTACCGCAACGTCGATCCAAAACTTGGAACTCTTGCTGACTTCGACGAGATGCTTGCAGGTCTTCATAAAGTAGGAATCCGAGTATTTGTAGATATCGTTCCAAACCACTCTTCCAATCTTCACGAATGGTTCCAGGAAGCACTTGCTGCAAAGCCAGGTTCAAAGGCGCGCGATCGTTACATCTTCCGCGATGGCAAGGGAAAGAATGGCGAACTTCCACCATCAGATTGGGTCTCACACTTTGCTCCGTCTGCATGGACACATGAATCAACATTCGGTGGAAAGAATAATCAGTGGTTCTTGCACTGGTTCGCACCGGAACAACCAGATTTCAACTGGGATAACCGCGAAGTCCGTAAAGATTTCTTAAAGACTCTTAAGTTCTGGTCAGATCGTGGTGTTGATGGATTCCGCATCGACGTGGCACATGGATTGGTAAAGGATCTCTCTGAACCATTCCGCAGCATGCCAGTCCATGAAGGACTAGAACAGCGCGGCAATAAAGGAAATGGAATTTGGGCAGACCGTAACGAAGTCTTTGCTATCTATAAAGAGTGGCGCAAACTTTTCAACGAATACAACCCACCACGTGTTGCAGTAGCTGAAGCATTTGTTCATCCAGAGCGTCTTCCGCTCTATGCAAGCACAAAGACACTGGGTCAATGCTTTGACTTCCGTTTTATTGAGACTCCATTTGAAGCAAATTCATATCGCATCGCAACGCAAGAAGCGATTGAACTTGCAGCGAAGAACAAGTCTTCATGCACATGGACACTCTCTAACCACGACCAGATTCGCCATGCGACAAAGATGGGTCTGAACCCTGCCGTTAATCGTCGCGATTGGATGCTCAGCAACGGCACTTCACATCCACTTGATATGCAATCAGGTACCCAGAATGCACTTGCAGCAACGCTCTATATCTT
>Ga0207954_1000686_pt1 | contig 11573 bp, 10 predicted proteins | sample CryBogmetaGMA0M_FD_184547 | JGI IMG/M metagenome (GOLD analysis project Ga0207954, IMG submission 184547) | Freshwater microbial communities from Crystal Bog, Wisconsin, USA - MA0M (SPAdes) | ecosystem: Environmental > Aquatic > Freshwater > Lake | place: Crystal Bog, Wisconsin, USA | collected... | reverse complement strand
ATTATTTTATAATAATGATTATTTTGTAATAATTATATTTCTGCTATAAAATAATAAAAATTAATATATGGAAAATATATAAGTTATGAATACTTTAGAGTCACTTAAAGAAAGGTTAAAACGTAAGCCGATTGTTCAACATAATCCAAGTGTTAAAGTTGTTATTGACGGAAAGGTTCCCGAGAAACAAAGCACAGTTATTGTTGTTGAAAAAGATGATGGTAATCGAGCCTTACAAATTTTAGAAAAAATTAAACAAAAACAAATGAGCAATGTTACAACTAAGAATCCACAACCACAACAAGAAGTAGAATCTAAGGCCCCCGTTGTAGAAGAATTTGTACCCAAGAAAAAGGCCAAAAAAATATCAAAGAAACCGCTAGTTTTGTTAGAAGAGGTGCCAGAAGTTCAAAAAGAAGTATTTGAATTACCGGAAGGAGGACCTCGTCTAGAAGAATTAGATGCGAAACAAGAACAAGCTTTGGGACAGCCAGTCTTGGAAGAACAAGAACAAGTTTTTGTAGAAGAAGAACTGTTACCAGTAGTAAAACCTAAGAAACGTATCACGAAAAGAGTTGTAAAAGGAGTTATTCCATTGGGTCCGGAAACAATGATTAGCATTGGCGATACACCCTTGTCTAAACGTTTGCCACCACCACCACCCGTTGACGTGAAGGTTTCCAGTTATTATATGAATAACCGCGAGATATTCGTGAACTTTATCAATGGCCTTTTTGAACCTTATAGAGAAGATTTATTGGATGAGAGCAAAGACATTACATGCGACGACATTGGAAAAGACACTGGTGAGGTTTCTTTACTCACACATCAAAAAATCGTAAGAGATTACATGAATTTATATACACCCTATCGAGGTCTACTTTTGTTTCACGGTTTAGGTTCCGGTAAGACTAATAGTTCTATTGCTATTGCTGAGGGTATGAAAAGTGCTCGAAAGGTAATTGTCATGACACCCGCATCCTTACGACGCAATTATATAGAAGAAATTAAGAAATTCGGTGACCTCATTTATAGAAAGAACCAATTTTGGGAGTGGATACCGAGTGATGGTAAACCCAAAATCGCAGAAGCTTTGTCCGCAGCATTAGGTCTACCATTGGAATATGTACGCCGAAATCGTGGCGCGTGGTTAGTAAACATTACAAAACCGAGTAATTATGCGACTCTTACTACATCCGATAAGAAAGTATTGAATGATCAATTAGACGAGATGATTCGTAACAAATATACATTTATTAATTACAACGGTTTACGCAGAGAAAAGTTCAAACAACTAACAAATAATTTCGAAAACAATATTTTCGACAATGCTGTGGTGATTATTGACGAGGCTCACAATTTAATTAGTAGAATCGTGAATAAGATTAATAAGATGCCCAGCTTCGCCAAAAATCCTCGCGGTCCCGGCGCTACTACACCTATTTCTTTGTCACTTTTGTTATACGAGTTCTTGCTAAGAGCAGACAACTGTAGAGTCGTATTATTAACTGGAACCCCGGTGATTAATTATTCCAACGAATTTGGTATTCTATTCAATATATTGAGAGGATACATTAAAACATGGAACTTTACTTTAACGAACGATACGGGCAAAAAAATATCCAAAGAAGTGTTGGAAGAGATTTTTGCTAAAGAACGAGTATTGGATTATTTGGATTATGTTCCCAGTTCCAAAACACTTACCGTAACACGTAATCCTTATGGATTTGAAAATAAAATAACGGCTTCGTCTGGATACAAAGGTGTTACAAATGATAAAAAGGAGAAACGAAACGCTCAAGGAGAGGTTGAACGTGACCAAAGCGGTAAAATCGTATATGAAGAGCGAGGTACATTATCAGATGAGGAATTCGTAAAACGAATAGTAAAACTGTTACAAAGAAACGATATTAATGCTGTAGTAAAAGGTACTACATTTACGGTTCATACAGCATTACCAGATACATTGGACGAGTTTATTAATGTGTTTATAAACAAGGATACTGGAAGTATTATCAATGTAGACAAATTAAAACGCAGAATCATTGGACTCACATCGTATTTCCGTTCAGCACAAGAAGAATTGTTACCCGTCTATGATAAGAATTTCGATAAACATGAAGTTCTAATACCTATGAGTGATTACCAATTTAAAATATACGAGGATTATCGCCAACAAGAACGTCAAACAGAAAAGCCTAGTAAAAAAGCAGCACCAGTTATAGATAAAGATGAAATATTTAAGGAGCCATCATCGACTTATCGTATTTTTTCACGTTTGGCATGTAATTTTGTGATGCCAACTCCTCCGGGGCGACCTAATCCAGCAGATTATAGAGCCGGTAATGTATCAAGAGCGAGCAAGAAATTGTTGACTTGGTTTAAGAAGTTATATTCGGAGCGTAAAATTCGATTTACAAAGGATAAACAACAAGCTTTCGATACGTTTATAGCAAAAATACCGGCAAATAATCTTATTGTACAAGAGGCATTACTACAAACTATTTTGCGTGAATTTATGAATGAATCCATTACCAATGGTTATGTCGGAACTATTGAAGACCTTGCGAACCAGATGGGTCATGGTATTGTATTTGAAGCAGTGGAAGTAGTAGAAGAACCAAAGGAAGAATCGACTAATAAAAAGGAAAGAAAGAGAAGGGTTAAAAAGGGAGGGGCTGGTTCAGACGATGAACAAGAACAAGAACAAGTTGTAAAAGAGAATCCGATAGAATTATTTGTGGAGGAAGTGGAAGTAGAGGAAGACGACGCGCCAGTTATATTAGAGGGTTATAAAGACGAAGACGCTAACGCAAGAGACATCGATGAACTGGAAGGTGACGAAATATTAGAAAAAATGGGGTCCATTGAATACAGAGAAGCTATTAAATCGTCACTGCGTTACTTACAAATCCATTCACAGCAATTTTTGACACCGGAAGGTTTAAAAACATACAGTCCCAAATTTTTGACCATGTTGGAAAACATAGAAGACCCGGATCATCAAGGTCTTCATTTGGTATACAGTCAATTTCGTTCCATGGAAGGCATCGGCATATTCTCTTTAACTTTGGAAGCCAATGGATTTTCTCGTTTTAAAATCAAGCGCACGGGTCTTGATGGCTGGGAAATCAATATGAGCGAAGAAGATATGGGTAAACCATGTTATGCTTTGTATACGGGAACAGAAGACGCAGAAGAAAGAGAAATTATTCGTAATATTTATAATGGTATGTGGGACTATATTCCTAATAATATCGCAACTCAGCTACGCGCTAAAAGTAGTAATAATAATTTGGGTGAGATTATAAAAGTATTGATGATTACATCTGCGGGTTCGGAAGGTATTAATTTGCGTAACACACGTTATGTTCATATTATGGAGCCTTATTGGCATCCGGTTCGTTCTGAACAAGTAATTGGTCGTGCTAGACGTATTTGTTCGCATCAAGGATTGCCAAAGGCATTACAAACAGTTGAAGTGTTCGTCTATATTATGACTTTTACTCAAGCGCAATTAGATAGTGAATTTGCGGTGGAGCTTAGATTAAAGGATGTTAGTAAACGGGAACCTTATGTTCCTCAAACATCCGACCAAAAATTGTATGAAATTTCTACCATAAAAGAGCAACTAACAGCTCAGTTACTAACAAGTGTAAAAGAGTCGGCAATTGATTGCGCGACGCATATTAAATCCACAACTAAAGAGGGTCTAACGTGTTTGTCGTTTGGTCAACCAACTGTTAAGGATTTCTCTTATAATCCAAATTATTCGCAAGATGAGAATGATACCGTAGCTGATATCAATCGGGTCATTGTAAATGAAGAATATGAAATATTTACGCATAAATCGACTGGTAAAAAATATGCTTTACAGCCGGCTACACAGTTGGTCTTCGATTACGAGAGTGTAATGCAATCCAAGAAGATATTAGGCGTCAGACCTATTTTGTTAGGTAAATTGGTGAAAAATGACAGAGGTAAACTGGAAATTGTAAAGGTTAGAATATAAACACGATTATTAGTAAATAATATTAATTCTATAATTTGTATTATTTTGTATTATTCTTTGTATTATTTTGTATAAATTATATATCCGCATAAAACATTTGTTCTTGTTTTGTTTCCTTGTTAGTATCATTGATGGTTTGAACCAATTTATTAACAATTGTGTATAAATTATCTATTTTGCTATTCATTTCATTTAATTGTTTAATAAATTCACTATTAGGTATTATAGGGGTCGATTGACTAATAACTGTATTACTAGGCTGTGTTTGAATTTGTGGTTGTATTTGTTCGTATGTGGGAAGTGGAACGGAGTCTTGTTGAACGTATTTTTTATCACTAACATTTTGCGTTTCGGTTTGATTTTGTTCTTCATTCACCCGTTTTAGCTTTGAGAAAATATTAGTAGATTCTTCTAAATCGTTGCTCCAAGACACCTTCTTAGGCGCTATATTTAATGATACATTTTGATGCTCGTCAATTTTTAAATACTTGAGACGTGATTCTACTTGTTCGGACATTTTTTCCGTTTTTACTGAAGTTTCTTTCGCAGTTAGCCAATTATCCGCGGAATGAATCGTGTTATAGTTATTTTTTTGTAATAACTCTAGTTCCAAATTACGTTCTGCGAGTTTCTCAGATACAAGTGCTTCCATAGATGTTATTTTACCATCTATATTGTTATCAGAAAATTGAACACCCTTGGGTTTAGGTAATGTCATATAATTTTCTAATTCCATCCTTTTCATATTTAATTCTTTATCAAATTCACTAAGTCTTTCCGCTTGAATGTCTTCTATTTTATATGGTTCAGAAATCTCTTCGCTACTAATAGTGATTCGTTTTACATCGTTCGATAACTGAGGAATTAGTTTATGAACTGCTAACACTACTTGGCTTAAAAAATGTTTATTCAATTCAATTAATGATGTATTTGGTTGAGCACGAGCAATAAAAGGGTTTATATTACTTTGAAAAACTTGTTGTACATTTGAATTGAATGATGGATGTTTTGATTTAATATCGAGTTCATCTAACAAAACATCCCACAGTAATGCGAGATTTTGTTTATTTGTAAACTGATTCATATAAAACATAAATAACATTATGTTTATGTTTTATTTTTCATATTGTTTTATTTTTTTATTGAGTTACTGTATAAATGACTAGTGAAAATAAACCAATTATTTTACAAAAAAACAGTTTAGTATTTAATATGTGGGACGACCGTGATTTTGAGGAATTAGTAGATAGAAGCACCAATACATATTTATCAAAAATACTTACTACTCCCATTCCTAGACAACAACAACCAATAATCCCTAGACAACAACAACCAGTAAATCCTAGACAACAACAACCAATAATCCCTAGACAACAACAACCAGTAAATCCTAGAAATAGGTTGGGAATTAAATATAGGAGATATTTAGCAAGTAGAAAACCACCTATTAATAATTTATTAAAATCCTTATCTGTAAATATTTATAACCGAAAATAATATTTAGTTATTTTTTATACACATACATTATAATGCTATTTATCAATCATGAGAAAAAAGCAATATATATACATATACCCAAAACGGGGGGAACATATATAGGTCATACACTTATAAACTATTACGGATTCAAAAGTTATTTAAAATTATTGTTAAGACGACGTCCCGATCATGAACATGTGTGTCGAACCAAGGAATTTAAAACAGTGTTAACTAGACATAATCATAATAACTATACTTTTTACAATAAAGTAATGGGAATATTGTCATATTGTAAAACAAGCGACTATATTAACCAGATTTGTGGCATGGATTCTGAAAAATGGAAAACTTATACCAAATTTTGTTTCATTCGAAATCCATACGAACGGGCTCGTTCGGGCGCAAATTATATGATTAAAAACTTTAAATATAATTTATCTTTCTCAGAATATTTGAATAAAGACCCTTTTGATGTTTCCGATATTGAATATGGGCATGTATTTATGTCACAAAAAAGACAAATAGAAGACGTAGATGGAAAATGTGGAATAGATATTATAGGTCGTTTTGAAAACTTGGAAGAGGATTTTAAAAAAATATTAAATATTATTGGTTTTAATAAAATAGTTCATACTCCCAAACAATTGAACTCATCAATGGAATCAAAGACCGATGAAATAAACCTAACAAAGGAAACTATTCAAAAAATAAATGACTTATTCGATGATGATTTTGAAACATTTCATTATAAAATGGTATAGCGTTATAGCTCTACATTAAAATAAACTTTCCTAAACTTCTCCATAAATCTATCCTTAAGAATATGAGTCTTTAAATAGTGGCTAGTAATTTTATCTTCTAACATGTGAATAATAAAAAATATACTGTAAACACCGCATTCTGTGTTTTTATATTGATGTTCTACCGGATAATTTTGATCGAACTCAAATAATATTGGTTTTGTTAGTTGTGTTCCTTGTTTAGTAACTGTTTTAACGAATTTATTTATCTGTTTCGGTACTGGATTACCAGCACTATCAAAGAAAAAGATTGTACCTTTCTTTATATTAATAAATAATGATATCCAGTGTTCACCGCCTTTATAATCCGGATCTGTATTAAAAATAACACCAACTTTCGTTTTACCGCGTTTAATTTGGTCTGCTAAGTTAAATTCGCATAATTCTTCCCATACGCATTCACCATTTACGTGATGACTATCGTAATTAATAGGAGAAGGGCCAAGAAATTCAAAGCACTTGTATTTCTTCTCATATTGATTCATGACTTGGAGAATATCAAGACTTGATAACCATGCGTTTGGATTTTTCTTCCACTCTTTTGGCGATTCGGGTGCGAAAGAATCCAATAATTCCTTTTCCATGGTCGTGTTTTTTACCATTTGACGAACCCAGCACGATTCTTTGTTACATATGTTAGTATAATAGTATTTCAATTGCGACCATATTTCTTCCGATTTTGTACTTGTTATCGGTCTATCTGGATGACGTTTATTCCACATGGCGCGTAATAATAATAATTCTTTATCCGTATAACATGTATATTGTTTGTCTTTATTCTCTGGGCTACAATTTAATTTAATGAATGTTTTTGCGCGTTTAGTTTTATTTTTTCGTGTTTTTTTGGTTACTCTACTGCGCTTCCGGGTTTTATTAGTATTTCTCATATATTCTACTTAGATTTTCTTTTTTTTCATCCCTAAAAGGTGAATGGTTATGTCCATTTATAATAACGTCCTTTGTTCTAGGTATAATATGGTTTTGTTTATAATTTTGGCGAACAGACTGAAACCAGTCTAATGGTAGCCGTTGTGTTTCGGTAACACTTTGGGGTTTCTTGTGGTACCTTTTTGGTTCATTGGATCTCGGTTCTTCTTGTGAAGAATGATTAAAAGAGATTTGTTCTTGTTTTGTGTCAATTATATTTGTATTATCTATTGGTTCAGCATTGTCATCATCTCCACTATTTGGTGTGGAGTCGCTACTGTTTGAATCGGAATCGGAATCGGGACAGTGCCTTTCTTTATAGTTTCCAAGTTCAATGGCTCGTTCTTGTTTTTCATAATCGATATCATCGTGAATATCTATATTAGAGTTGCGTTCTTGCTCTAATACTTCATTATTATCATGAACCTTAAAATAATAGACACATTTGTCTACAAAACAATCAAAACTTGTTTTTACGTCGATTAACAAGTCACTAGGTATTTTATTTACTAACAAATCACTAAATAATTCTTTTATTCGGTCACCATATATTTCTTTATCTGTCTTTCTATGCTGTTCAGTATCATCTTTTAATCTTTTGTTTAATTTTTGTAATTGGGTTTTACTAATTAAGAAGTTAAGTGTTAGTTGGTTTACCAAGTCGTCCGACATTTCTGGTTTTAATTAAATAAAATTTTATATTTAATTAAATTTGAACGCGAAACGATATGGAATTATGATAAATCCTTTACTTGTTGTCTAGTCGCATTATTAAAAAGAGCATATCCTATTGTGTTGGGTTCTGGGTTAGGATTCATCGGACAAAATTTCTCCGTTTTAAATAAATTCGGAAAAGGTTGTTCCACATTATTGTTGTTTTTCCATTTGACTTGATATAAACTGCTTTTACTAGAAGGAATATATGCGTTAGTACTACAGTCAGATAACGGATAAAATTGATTGCGCAAATCAGACTCGTGATTAATATTTGATGCGTAACCAGACCATGGACCCTTATTTGTCGGATGATATATTTTACTACAATCGTAAGTAGGTTGCTGTGTAAGCGGTGTGTTAATTTGTTGCGCTGGAGAAACTATCGGCATAATGGAATATTTTGTTTGGACGGGCCGAGCTTCCAAATGAGGTTGTAAAGGATGTGTTGAGTAATTTCGTCTATTTGAGCGTTCATAAGTTATTTGTTGTTTAAGTGAAGATGGGTGATCTTGAAAACTATTTATATCCATTTTTATATATAAATATTATAAAGATTATCTTAAAATTAAATAAAAATAAATCGTTTAAACAGAAGGGTTGATATAGTATAAAATGTGCGGTATCTTTGCTCTTCTAAATAATACTCTTCCTAAGCAAATTATCCAAACACAATTTGAAAAAGGTAAGAGACGTGGCCCAGAATTTTCTAAATTGGCGATTTATTATATGAAGGTGGTCCTAGGTTTTCATCGTCTAGCAATAAATGGACTAAACCAAGAATCCAATCAACCCATCGTCATTGATGATATTATTTTAATATGTAACGGGGAAATATATAACTATAAGCAATTATATACATATAGTAATAGCGTGCCAACGACCGATTCAGACTGCGAAGTCATTATTCATTTGTATAAGAAATATGGAATTGAACAGACATTGACAATGTTAGACGGAGTTTTTTCATTTATTTTATATGATAATCGCACGACAAGTGATTTGTCAAGCCGTATATACGTAGCGCGAGACCCACTTGGTATAAGACCTCTATACTACTTAAAAAATATAGCCAAGAAAAATGGTTTAATTAAAACTCTGGACCAAAAAAATGTGAACTTTACCATCGGTTTTGCCTCTGAATTAAAATGTTTGGAAGCATTTTATAATGCGGATCCACAAGCGCTAACTATCGAACAGTTTGAACCCGGTACATATTCTGTATTTTATTTAGGAAATATGGTAAATACGTATTGGTGTGTAGAAAAGGAAAACAGCAAATATTTTATTCCTAGTTTTTCTCATAGTTGGCTCATTAATAACGTAACTACCCCTATATTTGTTGAAAATATGTATTTACAATTGGCGTCGTATTTGGAAGCAGCGGTAAACAAACGGTGTTTAACTACTGATAGGCCGATTGCTTGCTTGTTATCCGGAGGTTTAGATAGCAGTTTAATAACAGCTTTAGTTCATAATTATTATCAAATTAACCGTATACCCAGTAAATTGGAAACCTATAGCATTGGATTAGAAGGTTCGGAGGACTTGCGATATGCTCGTATAGTCGCCGACTATTTAGGCACAAATCATACGGAAATTGTGGTAACAGAAGATGAGATGTTTGATGCTATTCCAGAGGTCATTGAAGCGATTGAAAGCTATGATACCACTACAGTTAGAGCCAGCATCGGTAATTATCTATTAGGAAAATATATTTCGCAGCATTCTGATGCTAAGGTGATTTTTAACGGTGACGGTTCAGATGAGCTTTTGGGTGGTTACTTGTATATGAATAAATGTCCGGATGATATAGAATTTGACGCAGAATCTAGAAGATTGTTGAAAGATATTCATTTGTTTGATGTATTACGTTCAGACAAGTCCATTTCATCCAATGGACTGGAACCTAGAACACCTTTTTTGGACAGAAGTTTTGTGAATTTTGTTTTGTCAATACCACCCTATTTTCGAAATCACAAACATCGTGAAACAAACATAGAAAAATATATCTTAAGAGAGAGCTTCTCCGTAAATAATTTCGCTAATTATGAGGGTTTACCGTTGCTACCGCACGAAATCCTATGGAGAAAGAAGGAAGCATTTAGTGACGGGGTTAGTTCAAAGGGGCGTTCATTGTATACAATTATTCAAGAAAAAATTGCGACCAACTTGAATATGACAAGAAATACTGTATATTTTACACCCTCAATAGAGACTGAAAAATATTTTTATAAACAGCTTTTCACAAGTTTATACCCAAATTGTGAGCATATTGTACCGTATTATTGGATGCCAAAATATATACAATCGTCTGACCCGAGTGCTAGAACATTGGCCATTTACAATTAAATTTTTTGTAAGCATAAAATATACATAAAATATATAAACCCAAATGTTTAACAGAACACTACATGTTGCGCAAGTTTATATTTTTAATATTATTATATATGTTACATGGGCACTTTATATATTGATTGTTCTAGGTTTGTCCGCAAACGCGCCTCAGTATTTGGATGACCTACAATATTACGTTAAAATATACGTGAGTCTTTTCTTAATTTATCGTTTTAACCCATTTAGAAGGGTTAAATTCACTCAATTAGATGCGAAAATCGCGTTTAGTGCTGGGCTCTTTTTATTTACGACCACTGCTATAAATCAAATACTCATGACATATTTAGATGATATTAAGCATTATTTACAAGGTTAATAATGGGATTGGGTTAATAGGTTATTAGATTGCTAAATTTATTTATGTTTACGTATTTTTCGAGTTTTGTTAGTACATCTTTTATTTCCTCGAGTTTTGTTGGTAGATGGAGGAATACTATCAAAAAATATGGCTAAATGGTTCATGATTTTTTTGGATAAGATTTTATCAATATTTATAGATGTTTGGTCCTTATTTGTGTAAGAATAATGATACCGTTTTAAATATGCGAGTAACTCGTGTTTTTGGATTTGTTCTTGTTTTTCTTCAGTTATTGGTATAATATTGCTTTGTAAAAACCGATCAATCATTGTGTCAAAAGGTAAGTCATGAATGTATGGTTTGATGTTAATATAATATATGTTAGGTGCTTCCATTTTAGGATAAAACACATCATCTAAAAAGCAGATTTGAGTAGTAGCGGGAACCTTTGTACATCGAATTAAATCTTGATGATTTTTCATATGACTGGTTCTACATAATTCAACTCGTTTCCCTTGAACTTTAAAAGCGGCGACGATTTGGTCAAATAATTTATAGCCGAGTTTGGATTCGAAATAGCCAATAATAAATTTCGCCCATTCTTGTGGACCTTGATTATTTGTATATATAGTTAATTTGGAACAATGATTTTTTTGCTTTCTTTTTTTTAGATAGCTTAGTATTTTTATTATATTTGGTCGTAAGAATTCTGGATACAAATCTAGGAGTTGATTAAACAAATGTTGATTCATGGAAATGTCTAGTGAATGGTTTTTAATATAATTTTCTAACGCATCCCAAAACATTCCTAATTCTATAAAGTAGCCTAATGTTTCATCCAAATCAAATACAACCATTTTTTCTGTTACATTCATATATTATGTGGTGAATTTAATAATACAAAAAATAATATTTGTATTATTTATAATGTCGTTCGAACTAACAA
>Ga0207954_1000683_pt1 | contig 11581 bp, 7 predicted proteins | sample CryBogmetaGMA0M_FD_184547 | JGI IMG/M metagenome (GOLD analysis project Ga0207954, IMG submission 184547) | Freshwater microbial communities from Crystal Bog, Wisconsin, USA - MA0M (SPAdes) | ecosystem: Environmental > Aquatic > Freshwater > Lake | place: Crystal Bog, Wisconsin, USA | collected... | reverse complement strand
TGCTTCGGCACGTCGGCCTTGCGGACGGCGTCGTAGAGTGTCGTGGCCGCGGCGGCCTGCCCGGCGGCCGCGAGCCGCTCCGCGCAGAGCACGGCCCCCTCGGCCGCGGCGGCCCGCACCGCCGCGTCGCCGGCGACGAGCCCCTTGCCGAGCAGGTCGGCGGCGGCCGCGCTGCCGATGCCGCCGAGCGCCGCCGCGGCGGCCTCCACGACGGCCGCGTCGCCGTCGCCGAGCCGCTTGCCGAGCAGGTCGACGGCCGCGGCGTCGCGCCGGACGCCGATCGAGTTGATGGCCCCAACGAGGAGCCGCCCCGTCAGCGATCCGGTGGCGTCGCGGAGCGCCTTGTCGCAGGCGGGGTCGGGGATCGCCTCGAGCGGGATCCGTGCCCACGACGCGAGCCGCTCGTTGCCGAGCAGCTTCGCCAGGTCGGGAACGGCGTCGGCCGAGCCGTGGACGGCGAGCGTCTTGCAGGCGATCGCCTTGTCGGCCTCGGGCGCGTCGGACCGCAGCACCGCGAGCGCCTCCCGCTCGCGGTCGCTCTTGCCGTCGGCCGCCGCCGCCACGCTCACGGCGAAAAACCCGCCGGCGAGCATCGTCGCCGCCACCGTCGTCGCGAACCTGTTCATGGAAGCGTGCCTCGTGTGTCCTGGGATCAGAGAGGAATGCCGGGGATGGGACGCATGGGCCGCCGCGGGCGGCCGTCGGAGGGTCGGAAGCCGGAATGCCGGGCCGGCCGAGCGGCCGGCCGTCGGCGTCAGAGCCGCCACGGCTCCCGCAGCGCCTCCGACCGGAGCCGGTTGGCCTCGGCGTCGCCGACGAACTCGTTCTTCACGGTGTCGTAGCGGACGGTGCGGTCGAGGTAGATCGCCACGTTGGCCGCGTGGCAGGCGATGTGGGCGTTGCAGGCCGCGTCGGCGTTGCCCTTGGGCTGGCTGCGGGTGCGTACGCAGTCGAGGAAGTCGCGGACGTGGAAGGTGGCGGGATAGCCGCCGATCTCCTCCACCGTGCGGCCGGCGAGCAGCGTGGGCGAGCTGAGCACGAGCTTGCCGCTGTCGCCCGCCTCCACCCAGCCCTGCTCCCCCTCGAACCGCACCGGGCAGGAGCCGAGCGGTAGCCAATCCTTCTCACGGAACACGAGCTCCGTGCCGCCGGCGTACTTCGTGACGAGGTAGCCGTCCTTGGGCGGGTTGTATTCGACCGGCGGCGGGCAGTCGCCGACGGCCCACTGGCAGAGGTCGACACAGTGCGATCCCCACTCGAGCACGCCGCCGCCGACGAGGCCGCCCCCCTTCTCGAAGTTGAAGCCGTCGAGCAGCTTGGGGTTGAACGGCCGCCAGGCCGCCGGGCCGAGGTACATGTCCCAGTCGATCGTCGCGGCGGCGGGCTCGGGCTCGGCGGGCAGCCAGCCGCTCGTCACGGCCTTCATGCCCGCCGGATGGGCGTAGACCCGCGTCAGCTTCCCCAGCCGGCCGGTGCGGGCCAGCTCGCAGGCGAAGGCGAAGTGGGGCAGGTTCCGCCGCTGGGTGCCGGCCTGGAAGATCCGGCCCGTGCGCCGGATCACGTCGCGGAGGATGAGGCTCTGCTCGATGTTCTTCGAGCAGGGCTTCTCGCAGTAGATGTCCTTGCCCGCCTTGGCGGCGAGCACGGAGGCCAGCGCGTGCCAGTTGGGACCGGTGGCGATGAGGACGGCGTCGATGTCGCGGCGGTCGAGCAGCTCGCGGAAGTCGCGGTGGGTGGTGCAGTCCTGGTTGCCGTACTTGTCGTCGGCGAGCTTCTTGACGGCCAGCCGCCGCGTCTCCTTCACGTCGCAGACGGCCGCGAACCGCACGTCGGCCTGCTCGAGGAAGCAGCCGAGCACGTAGGTGCCGCGGTTGCCGATGCCGATGCCCCCCACCACGATCCGCTCGCTCGGCGAGACGGCGCCGTCGAGGCCGAGCGCCGAGCTCTTGACGATCATCGGCGCCGCCGCCGCCACGAGCCCGGCCTTGAGGAACCGCCGACGCTGCACGCCGCCACTCGCGCCGGTGCCGCCGGCGACGCCGCCGACCGTGCCTGATTCCGATCCGACCATGACGGACTCCTCTGCTTGAGTGTGCGCGCGGGGGAGACAGGAACAACGCGGGGCGTGCCGAAGACGGCGCATAGTCCCCCGCGGGAGCGAGTTATACGCGAGCGGCCCGGTCCCCGGAAGCGTCGCCCCGGCGAATGCCCGGGCGATCGGCGGCCCTCCGGCCTCGCGCGGGCCGCCCCCGCGCTTGCCCGCGCCGGCCGCATCCGGGATGCTCTTGGCTCACGGCGGCGTGCCCGCCGGTTCCTTCGCGAGGAGTCGCCCCCATGCAGTGCGTTCCGGCGTCCGCGGTCACGCGACGGGTTCGTTGGTCTGCCGTGATGCTGTCCTGTGCGGGGGCCGCGGCCGCCGCCGTCGGCCACGGCCAGGAGTGGCCCGAGTGGCGGGGTCCGGGCGGCCAGGGCCACGCCACCGCCGCCCGCGACCTGCCGCGGGTCTGGAGCGAGACGGAGAACGTGGCCTGGAAGACACCGCTGCCGGGCCGCGGCTGGTCGTCGCCGGTAATCGACGGCGGCCGGATCTGGCTGACGACGGCGATCGAATCCGCCGTCACGGAGGAGGAGAAGAAGAAGCGGCTCGAGGGCGTGCCCGCCGGCCAGCCCCTGGACGTGTCGGGCCCGGTGAGCCTGCGGGCCCTCTGCGTCGACCGCGACACCGGCCGGCTCCTCAACGACGTCGAGCTGCTCGTCGTGGACCAGCCGCAGCCGATCCACTCCCTCAACTCCTTCGCCTCCCCCTCGCCCGTCCTCGCCGACGGCCGGCTCTATTGCCACTTCGGCGACTTCGGCACCGCCTGCGTCGACACCCGCACGGCGACGGTGGCGTGGGCCCGGCGCGACGTGCGGCTCAACCACGAGAACGGCCCGGGCAGCACGCCCGTGCTCTGGAAGGACCGGCTCATCTTCCACTGCGACGGCAGCGACCGGCAGGCGATCGTGGCCCTCGACGCCGCCACCGGCGCCGTGGCCTGGAAGACCGACCGCAGCGGCGAGCTGCGGAGCGATCCGCAGCTCAAGAAGGCCTACGGCACGCCCCTGGTCCTGGCGCTCGGCGGCCGCGACGTGCTCGTCTCGCCGGGCGCCGACTGGCTCTACGGCTACGACCCCACCACCGGCCGCGAGCTCTGGAAGATGGGCTACGGCGTGCTCGGCTTCTCGATCGTGCCCCGCCCGGTGACGGCCCACGGCCTCCTCTTCATGAGCACGAGCTTCATGCAGCCGGAGATCCTCGCCGTGCGGCTCGGTGACGGCACCGCGGCCCCCGAGATCGCCTGGCGGGAGAAGAAGGGCGCGCCGAGCACGCCCTCCCCGCTCGTCGTCGGCGACGAGCTCTACCTCGTCGGCGACAAGGGTGTGGCCACCTGCCTCGACGCCCGCACGGGCGCGGTCCGCTGGACCGAGCGGCTCGGCGGCAACTTCTCCTCGTCGCCCCTCCTCGCCGACGGCCGGATCTACATGGGCAACCGCGACGGCCAGACGTTCGTCATCGTGCCCGGCACGACCTTCAAGCTCGAGGCGACAAACCCGCTCGACGGCCAGATCATGGCCACGCCGGCCGCCGTCGGCCGCGCCATCTACCTGCGGACCGACAAGGCGCTCTACCGGCTGGAGAAGAAGCAAGCCGCGGCGGCGGTCGAGCCGGCCTCGGGCGCCCGCGGCTCCGCCGGCCGGCTCACCAGCCTTCTTCCCGGCCGGGCGCTCGCCGGCACCGTCATCGCCGGCCAGGCGCTCGCCGGGCAGGTGACGGCCGCTGCTCCGGCCGCGGCACCGGCCGCCGCCCCGGCGGCGGCCCCGGCGGCCCCCGCCGCCGCGGCGCCGAAGGGGGAGGTGCAGCACTTCGTCTTCGAGTCGAGCAAGGTGTTCTCCGGCACCACGCGGGAGGTGTCGGTCTACGTGCCCGCGCAGTACGACGGCCAGAAGCCCGCCTGCGTGCACGTCAATCAGGACGGCATCCAGTTCAACGCCCCGGAGGTCTTCGACCGGCTCATCCACGAGGGGAAGATGCCCGTGACGGTCGGCGTGTTCGTGAAGCCCGGCCGCGTGCCGGCGGCGCGGGAGGGGGCGCTCGACCGCTTCAACCGCAGCTACGAATACGACGGTCTCGGCGGCGACTACGCCCGCTTCCTCCTCGAGGAGCTGCTGCCGGCGGTGGAGACGCGGACCACGGCCGACGGCCGCCGCATCCGGCTCTCGCAGAGCGGCAACGACCGGGCGATCGGCGGCACCTCGAGCGGCGCGATCTGCGCGTTCACCGCCGCCTGGGAGCGGCCCGACGCCTTCAGCCGTGTGTTCAGCGGGATCGGCACCTACGTCGGCCTCCGCGGCGGCCATGCCTATTCCACGCTCGTGCGGAAGGTGGAGCCGAAGCCGCTCCGCGTGTTCCTCGAGGACGGCTCCGGCGACCTCGACATCTACGGCGGCGACTGGTGGATGGCGAACCAGGCGCTCGAGCGGTCGCTGGCGTTCGCCGGCTACGACGTCCGCCACGCCTGGGGTGACGGCGGCCACAACGGCAAGCACGCCACGGAGGTGTTTCCCGAGGCGGTGGCCTGGCTGTGGCGCGACTGGCCCGCGCCGGTCGCCCGCGGCAAGGGCAGCCCGCAGCTGCAGGAGATCCTCCTGCCGGGCGAGGACTGGCGGCTCGTCGGCGAGGGCTATGCGTTCACCGAGGGGCCGGCGGCGAACGCGAAGGGGGAGCTGTTCTTCAACGATGTCGGCAACGGGAAAACCTACCGTGTGACGCCCGACTGGAAGGCGGAGGTCTGGCTCGCCGACTCGCACAAGGGGGACGGCCAGAGCTTCGCGGCCGACGGCCGGCTGGTGGCGGCGAGCGGCGCCGACAACGCGATCCTCGCCTGGGACGCCGCCGGAAAGCCGACGAAGCTCGTCGAGGGCTGGCGCGGCAACGACGTCGTCGCGACCGCCGGCGGCGGGATCTACGTGACCGAGCCCGGCTGGGACGGCAAGTCGCCGAGCCGGATCCACCACCTCGCGGCCGCCGCCGACGGCAGCTGGACCGACCGCGTCGTCGACACCGGCCTGAAGTTCTCCAACGGCCTGTGCCTCTCCCCCGACCAGACGCTGCTCTACGTGGCCGACAGCCGCAGCCACTGGGTCTACAGCTATGTCGTCAAGCCCGACGGCACGCTCGCACACAAGCAGCGCTACTACCACCTCCACGTGCCCGACACCGCCGACGACAGCGGTGCCGACGGCATGCGGGTCGACCGCGACGGCCGGCTCTGGGTGGCGACGCGCATGGGCCTGCAGGTGTGCGATCAGGCCGGCCGCGTCAACTGCATCATCCCCACGCCCAACGGCAAGGTGTCGAACCTCGCCTTCGGCGGCCCCGACTTCACGACCGTGCTCGCCACCTGCGGCGACAAGGTCTACGCGCGGCGGGTGAAGCCGGCCGGCGCGCCGAACTTCCTCCCGCCGACCACGCCGGCCAAGCCGAAGCTCTGAACGCCCGCCGGCCGGAGCCCCAGCCCCGCCGCAGTCGTCGCCATGCCACCACAGGACCGCGAGCCATGCCAGCACCGATCACGCCCCCGCCCGCATCCCCCGCCCCGGTCACCCGCCGCCGGTTCCTCGCCGCCGGCGCCGCCGGCGCCGTCGCCGCGGGCACCGTTGAATCGGGCATGTCGGCCAACGCGGCTCCGGTGGCCGAACGCCCGGCCGCCGACGCCGCGGCTCCGGCCACCGCCGTCCGCCGTCGCGGCATCCCGCTGGGCTTCGACAACTTCGCCGTCCGGGCGCTCGGCTGGAACGCCCGCCAGCTCGTCGACCACGCGGCGAAGCTCGGCTGCGACTCGCTCTTCATCACCGACTTCGGCCCCCTCGAGGGCCGCTTCGACGACGCCGCGCTCGGTGACCTGCGCCGCTACGCCGCCGACAAGGGCGTCGCGATCGCGCTGGGCTCCTGGAGCATCTGCCCGACCGCGAAGCGGTTCAAGAAGGACTGGGGCACCGCCGAGGAGCACTTGGCGCTCGGCATCCGCATGGCGCGGGCGGTCGGTTCGCGGGCCTTCCGCGTGATCCTCGGCAGCGGCGAGGACCGGCTCGGGGAGGGAGGCATCGAGCAGCGGATCGCCGACACCGTGAAGGTGCTCAAGAGCCAGCGTTCGGCCGCCGTCGACGCCGGCGTGAAGATCGCGGTGGAAAACCATGCCGGCGACCTGCAGTCGCGGGAGCTGCTCGGCCTCGTCGAGGAGGCCGGGCCCGACTTCGTGGGCGTCAACTTCGACTCGGGCAACGCCTGCTGGACGCTCGAGGATCCCGTCTCGGCCCTCGCGGTGCTGGCGCCCCACGTGGTCACGACGAGCCTCCGCGACACGATGCTCTGGGAGTCGGCCGACGGCGTGACGGCGCAGTGGACGGCGATGGGCGACGGCTGCACCGACCTCGCCGCCTTCTTCGACCTCTTCGAGAAGTCCTGCCCGGGGGTGACCGTGCACATCGAGACGATCTCCGGATTCCCGCGGGAGTTGCCCCTCTTCAAGCCCGACTTCTGGAAGGCTTACCCGCGGTTCCCGGCCGCCGACATGGCGGGCTTCCTGGCGCTCGCCCGACGGGGCCGGAGGATCGAGCCGTTCGCCCCTCCCGCAGGCGCGGACCGCCGTGCGTCCGAGCAGGCCTTCCAACTGGCCGACCTCGAGAGGAGCATCCGGCACTGCCGCGGGGTGCTGGGGCTTGGGATGCGCGGCTGACGGCGGTGGCTTGAGCAAAGGTCGGCCCGTGGCCTATGCTCCGGCGTCGTCGCGCCCGCCGGCGACCGCCTTCACACCAGCCACGCGAGAAGAGAACCCTTGCCCGCAGCGTCCCAGCAGTGCGTCGTCGTCACCGGTGCCACCGGCCTTCTGGGCTCCTACGTCGTCCGCGACCTCCTGCTCGAGGGCCGGACCGTCGCGGTCGTCGTCCGCCGCGAGCGGAAGCGCTCGGCCGCCGACCGCGTGGCGGCGATCCTCGGCCACTGGGAGGAGACGCTCGGCAAGCGTCTGCCCGAGCCGGTGGTGCTCGAGGGGGATCTCACCCGGCCCGCCTGCGGCCTCGACGCCGACGCCCGCCGCTGGGTGGCGCGGCACTGCGACGAGGTGCTGCACAATGCCGCCAGCCTCACCTTCCGCGGCCCCGACCGGGCCGGCGAGCCCTGGCGGAGCAACGTCGGCGGCACGCGGAACGTGCTCGACCTCGCCCGCGAGACGGGCCTGCGGCACATGCACCACGTGTCCACGGCCTACGTCTGCGGCCTCCGCGAGGGCGTCGTCCGCGAGGACGACCTCGACGTCGGGCAGGCCTTCGCCAACGACTACGAGCGCAGCAAGGTGGAGGCCGAGGCGCTCGTCCGCGAGGCCTGCGGCCGCGGCCCCGGGCAGCTCGACTCCGTCACGGTCTACCGGCCGTCGATCATCGTCGGCGACTCGCGAACCGGCTGGACCTCCACCTACCACGGCTTCTTCGCCGTCCTGCGGCTCTGCCACACGCTGCTCGCACGGGTGCCGTTGGGCACGACCTCCGGCCAGGCGCTCATGGACCTGCTCGGCGTCGCCGGCCATTCCGGCAAGAACTTCGTGCCGGTCGACTGGGTGTCGTCGATGATCGCGCAGGGCGTCATGTCGCCCGCGGCCCGCGGCCGCACCTACCACCTCACCCACCCCGAGCCGGTGACGATCGCGCTGGCATCCCACGTCGTCCAGGAGGCGATCGAGGCCTATTCGACGGCCGCCGCGGCCGACGATCCCGAGGCCTGCGACGAGAGCTGGTTCGCCGACAACTGCGCGTCGCAGCTCGACATCTACCGCAGCTACCTGCGGAACGACCCGGTCTTCGACCGCAGCCACGCCGCCGTCCTCGGGGCGCGGCTCCCCTGCCCCGCACTCGACAGGCCGACGCTCATGCGCATGGCGAAGTTCGCCATCGACACCGACTTCGGCCGCCGCGCGCCGTCGGCCCGGCCCGCGCCGGCCGCGGCCTCCGCTCACAGCCCGCCCTGCTTGGCGAGCTCGTGAAAGTAGTGGCCCACCTTCTTCTGGTTCTTGAGGAGCCAGTCGATGGAGGGCTCGTTCCGCATCGCCTTGCCGATCGCCCGGGCCGTCGCCTCGCGGTGGGTGCGGAAGAGCACGTCGTGGTCGACCTTGGTCTTCGGGTCGGCGACCGACGGATCGAGCCACACGGCCACGATGATGCCGATGTCGTTCACCTTCCCCTTCGGGATCGCCCCGTCGCGGACGCTGTCGAGCACGCCATTGGCGATCGCGGCCTGCACGGTGCCCATGAGGATGTTCGTGTAGCGGGCGTCGGCGGCCGTGTACTTGCTCACCATGAGCGTGGCCGGCCGCACCTGCACGTCGCTGTTGAGGATCGCCCAGACCCGCGAGTGGCCCTTCACCTGGTCGCCGAGCAGGTTGGCGATGGCATAGCCGACGGGCCCGTCGAGCTCGCCGATCACCACCTCCGGTTCGGCCGCGCTCCAGGCTTCGTCGGCCTCCACGAGCGCCTCGCCGGTGCGCATCACGATCTTCCTGCCTGCCATGGGAATCTCCTCGGGAATGGAAGGGGTGGATGGAGCGGGTGAGTGTAGCGGCCCGCCGCTACTCGGCCGCGGCCGGCACCTGCGCGACGATCCGCAGCGGGCCGCCGCTGCCGCCGGCGATCCGCATCGGCAGGGCGGCGACGAAGGCCCCGACGGCGGGCAGCTCCGCGAGCGACCCGACGTTCTCGAAGATCGGCACCCCCGCGCCGCAGAGGATGACGTGCGACTCGAACCGACCCGAGGGGCCGTGATCGATGCTCGCCGTGTCGATGCCGACCGCACGGATCCGGCGGTGGTCGACGAGCCACCGCGCCGCGAGCGGCGAGAGGCCCGGAAACCGCAGCTGCGGCACGGCCCCGGCGCCGGTGGCCGCGGTGCCGAGGTAGGCCGCCCGGTCGTCCCACCGCGCCGCCCAGCCGGTGCGCAGAAGCAGGATCACGTCCACGAGCTGCCGTCCCTGCATTCGCTCCCAGGCGACCAGGTCGTCGGGGGTGACCTCGTAGACCGGGTCGACCGCCGAGCGCTGCGTCACGTCCACGACCGCCGCCGCACCGACGAGCCGGTCCAGCGAGATCGCGTCGGCGGTCACGCCCGCGGCGGCGAAGTGCCGTGGCGCGTCGAGGTGCGTGCCGCCGTGCTCGGCCGTGGCGAAGCGGTTGGCGGCGTAGTAGTAGCCCTTGGGCGTGACGCCGTTCGTGCCGGGCTCGAAGACGAAGCCCCGCTCGGTGGGCCAGTAGATCGTCCGCGCGTCGAAGGGGTGCGTGAGGTCGATCCACCGCCCGACGGGCCGCGGCCCGGCCGGCTCCGCGCCGGCGACGGACGCGGGGTCGGCGCCGCGGGCCGCGGCCGCCGTGAGGATCCATCCCGCCACGCAGGCGGCGGCCACACGCCGCACACCTTCCGGCCCTGTGCCCCGCGGCGGTGCATGCGGTCGCATCGTCGTCATGCGTGCCTCTCCGGTTCGCCCCACGTTCACGTCGAGCCTCGCCTGTTCCCGCCGCCCGCGCCGTCGTCCGCACCGCCGGCCGGGGCGAGCGGCACGACACGGCTCAAGGGATGCATCCGGTATTCGCGGCCGGTCCGCTGCTCGATGCAGCGGTAGCGGCTCCGCAGCCGCGTGCCGAGCCGGAAGACGCGGCCGCCGTCGAGGCGGAAGACCGTGCCCGGCGGCAGCGACTCGACGTGCACCACGCCGGCGTCGGCCGCATCGTAGCGGGCGAGCGCCAGCGCCAAGCCCCGGTCGCTGCAGGTCGCCGCCGCCGGGTTCCGCATCATTCGTGCGAGCGCGTCCGTGACGTCCCCGGGGAGCACGCTCGTCGCGACGACGGGGCCGAGGATCCGGGCGAACTCCCGCTTCCATTCGGCGCCGTGCGGCCGCACGCGGCGGATCCGCGGCCGGTGCCGCTCCCACGTGGCGGCGTGGGCCACCTCGTGCAGGAGGGTCGTCAGGAAGGCGTAGGGATTGAGGTCGTCGTTCACGGAGATGCGGTGCCGCCGGACCGCGGCCGACGGCGGGCGATGGTCGCCGAGCTTCGTGCGGCGCGGCCGGGAGATCCGCAGCTCCACGTGGATGTCCGCGAGCACCTCGCGGACGTAGGCGTGGGCCGCCGCCGGCAGCCGCGGCCACAGCGAATCCGGCAGTGTCTCCGGCAGGCGGGAAGCGGGCATGACGGGGTGGGCGAGGAGGGAACGCGGCCGGACATGGTCGGACGCCGGCGGGCACGGGAGGGTGAATCCGGGAGCGACGCCCAGCCGTCGCGCTGCCGACTTGTGCGGATGCCGGCCGCTGCGGCACGCTGTCGGGGGCCGCTCGACCGCTCTCCGTTGTGCGTGACGGGGCCCTTCGGCGCCAAGGGCAGCCGCGGCGGACGAGGGCGTCCGACGCCGGGACCGCGGCCCGGCGGCGGTGACCACTCTCGAGAGGCGGGCATGCGGCACTTCGACGTGATCGTCATCGGCACCGGCGGCATGGGGGCGGCGGCGGCGATGCACCTCGCCCGCCGCGGCGTGCGGGTCTGCGGGCTCGACCGGTTCGCCCCCGGCCATGACCGGGGCAGCTCGCACGGGCAGACCCGCCTCATCCGCCTGGCCTATTACGAGCATCCCGACTACGTGCCGCTCCTCGGCCGCGCCTATGAACTGTGGCGGGAGCTCGAGGTGCTCGCCGGCCGCACGCTCCTCGTCGAATCGGGCCTGCTCCTCGCCGGGCCGCCGGGAAGCGAGGTGGTGGGCGGCACGGTGGCGTCGGCCGAGATCCACGGCGTGCCGCTCGAACGGCTCACCGTCGCGGAGGCCGCCCGCCGCTGGCCACAGGTGCGGCTGCCCGAGGGCTGGGCCGCCGTGCACGAGCCGCGGGGGGGCTATCTCTTCGTCGAGGAGTGCGTGCGGGCGCACGCCGCGGCGGCCGCGCGGGCGGGGGCCGTGCTCGAGAGCGGCCGCGTCGTCCACGGCTGGCGGGTGGGGGACGACGGCCGCGTCGTCGTCGAGACCGACGCCGGCGGCTACACGGCCGACCGGCTCGTCGTCGCGGCGGGCAGCTGGGCGGCCGGCCTCCTGCGGCTGCCGGCGCTGCGGCTCGAGGTGCTGCGGAAGTCGCTCTTCTGGTACGAGCCCGCGGCCGCCGCACGGGCGGACCTCGCCGCCGGGCGGCTGCCCTGCTTCGGCTTCGACGGGCCGGAGGGATTTTTCTACGGGTTTCCAGCGCTTTCCGACGCCGGCCTCAAGATCGCCGAGCACACCGGGGGCACGCCCGTCGCGGATCCGCTCCACGTCGATCGCGGCATCGACGCCGGCGAGCGCCGGCGGGTGGAGGACGTCCTCGAGGCGCGGCTGCCCATGGCGGGCACGCACCTCGCCGCGCACGCCACCTGCCTCTACACGATGTCGCCCGACGGCCACTTCGTCGTCGGCCTGCATCCGCGTTACCCGCAGGTGGCCGTGGCGGCCGGCTTCTCCGGCCACGGCCACCTGCGGGTAACGCGG
>Ga0207954_1000682_pt1 | contig 11592 bp, 10 predicted proteins | sample CryBogmetaGMA0M_FD_184547 | JGI IMG/M metagenome (GOLD analysis project Ga0207954, IMG submission 184547) | Freshwater microbial communities from Crystal Bog, Wisconsin, USA - MA0M (SPAdes) | ecosystem: Environmental > Aquatic > Freshwater > Lake | place: Crystal Bog, Wisconsin, USA | collected... | reverse complement strand
GAGCCGAATGCCAGCCTCGGGAAACGGCAGCGTCACGGTCCGCCAGTAGGTCGAGGCTTCTGAGCGCACGGCAGCCACGGCCCGGTAGGTGGGGTTCTTGGTGTCGAGGATGAGTTTCGAGGCCGAGAGAAGTTCACGGTCAGCATGGAACGCACGGGCTGCCGTCGTGCGTTGTTCGGGGGCGAGGGTCTTCCGGACGCCGAGCCACGTGAACGCGAGTTTTACGGCGGCCATCGTGGTGCGGAGTCTCTGGGCGGCGGAGCGTTCGAGTTGGGTTGTCGGGTTGTTGGTGGGTTGGGTTGTGGTCCGGCTTGTGGTGTGTTGGCCGGTGTCGGTGGACGTGGATGTGGTGGTTGCGGTGGACATCAAATCGGGTGTCTCCATGAAGGTGGATTGCGGAACAGGGCGGCAGGCGGGAACCTGATGGCGGCGTAGTCAGTTCCCGCCCGCCAGCCCGTGGAATGCACTGATGCTCAATCGCAGCGCTGTCGTGGTCCGCTACACAGAGGCTTTCCGCGATTGGCTGCGGTCAATCGGCGTCGAGGAAGAGGAGTTCGAGGACCACGCCGACAAGTCGGTCTATCTCATCGGCGAGTGCGAATACCCCGAGGACCGAGAGGACATCCTGCGGGAGTCAGCCGGTGAGATTTTCTACGAGGAGGTGTCGGCGTGGCATCTGGACTCGGAGCAGTACCCGGACTTCAACGACTTCACGCTTTTCACCGAGTGGTTCGAGACCGAGTTTTTCGACATAGTTTTTGATGCCCTCGATGAGCCGCTGACGAAGGGCGAATGATCGGTGCTGGCCGCCGCGCAGACTGGTGGCGGCACGGCTGGGAAAAGTCACTGGCTGGCGAAGGTTTTGAAGGCCTACGACGGCCGATCAGCCATCGAGGCGACCGTGGAGCCGTCTGCCGTCGCGAGCTGCTGGGATCCTGGATGGCGTGCGGCCACCTCCCCTTGACTTTGTTTACAACTGTAAATACACTGCCGCCCACACACACGAAAGGCTTCGCATGTCCGACTTGGTTGAACTCTCCGACGCCGAGTGGCAGATCATGAATCTGGTCTGGGACCGGCAGCCGATCATGGCTCAGGATGTCATCGGGACGCTTGCCGAACCGTGCGAATGGTCCCCCGCGACCGTCCGGACCATGCTGCACCGCCTCGTCAAGAAGGGGGCGCTGCTCTATACCGCCGAGGGGAACCGCTACTGGTATCGGGCTGCCATCCAGCGGGCCGACTGCATCCGCCGGGCGGCCCGCTCGTTTCTCGACCGCGTCTTCGCCGGCGAAGCCGCCCCGCTCCTCGCCCACTTCGTCCGCACGGTCAAATTCACCCCCGAGGAGCTGGCGCAGCTCCGGGAACTGCTCGATCAACAGGAACGCTGATCATGGAAGATCTGAACTTTCTGGAACTGGTCTTCGTCGCCGCGGCGCTGTCGACCATCATCACCGTCCCCCTGTTCCTGATCGTCCTGACGATCACCGGCCCGGGGCGGCGCTGGCTGGCCCCGTGGGCGCGACAGACCCTCTGGTCGCTGGTCCTCGTCCGGCTGCTGCTGCCGGTCAGCTTCGGCAGCCCGGCGAGTCTTCAGCCGACGGCAATCTGGCTTTTTAAGAGCGGCAGCGCGCTGCTGGAATCTGCGAATTCTGAGCCGCAGAACGCTGTCGCTCACATGTACTCTGTGGATGCTGCCGAACCGTGGGCGGTAGCGTCCCCGACTCCAGGATCTCCCGCCCCGGGGAGCGTCGCCCAACCTCCGTTGGACTGGTTCGAGTTCACGCTCTCTGTGGTGCTGCCCTGCATCCTCCTCTCCGGCATGCTGCTGGTTGCCGTCTGGACGGTAATCACGACCGTTCGGCTGCGCCGCCTCGTCCGCAGTGGGACGGATTGCCAGCGGGAGGACTGGCTGGCGTTGCTCGCCGAAGGACGTGAGGAGTTCCGCATCCGGCGCAAGGTGACACTCCGGACCCTCCCGGCGCTGACGAGTCCGGCAACCTGCGGCGTCTGGCGACCGGCGATTCTGCTCCCGGAGGGTGCGGAGAGCTGGTCGACCGTGGAACTGCGGCACGTCGTTTGGCACGAACTGGCGCACATTCGCCGGTTCGATGTTGCCGCGAACTGGGTGCTTGCCGTCGTGCGGATGCTGCACTGGTGGAACCCGCTGTTCTGGTATGCGCAGCGGGCCTGGCTGGCCGAGCGGGAAATAGCCTGCGATGCACTCGTGCTGCGACATCTGGTAGGCCATCAGGCTGGCGAATACGGGCGTACGATCCTGCGGTTTCTGGAGCGGCTGAGTGCGGGTCATCGCGGATTGCCGACGTCTGCGGCGCCGGGGTTCGTGCTGTTTCTGGGACGCAAGCAGGCGGTCCGAAGACGGCTCGCGCAACTCGCAAAGCAGACCCCCCGCGCCCCCGTCTGGCGGCGACTGCTGACCGGGGGCCTGATCGCAGCCCTGGGTTTGGCGGGACTGACCGACGCAGCATCACCGGAAACAACCGCTCGAAATCCGGCTCCGTTGCCGGTCCGGTTCGAACTCCCGGCGGGGACAACGTGGAAGATCGTCGGCCCCGAGCCATCCGATAGTGCGGAATCATTGCTGGTAAAGACTTACGATCTGACTTCGGCGATCGCCAGGTTGCGCCAGGACGATCCGCGGATCCAGATTCCTGCGGCAGCCATTGCGCTGCAGCAGTTTCTGCAGGCAGGCCTGGGATTCGGCGACGGCAAGCCGATGACTGAGTCCGGAAACTCAGCTCCGCCCGGATCCCGATCTGATATTAGGGGAACTCTCCTCGTCGTTCACGCATCGTCCTCGCAGCACGCGGCGATCGAGGAGCTGCTCGACCGTTGGACTCAACACGGGCTGCGGCAGATCTCGAACGAAGTCCGGATGCTGACGACCTCGCTCTCGCTGAAAAGTCTGCTGAACGGCTCCGGAGGACAGGTTCTCAATGGCGGGCGATCTGACGGAGCTTCGCAAACACTGTCTTCTGAAAGCCTCTTTGACCAGCAGGCATGGATGCAACAGAGCAGCCCTTTCTACAAGCAGGTGCTGTCGCAATCCGAATGCGACGCCATCATTCAGCGGCTGCAGAACGACCCCCACAGCAATCTGATGTTCTGTCCGAAGGTGACGACCATCGACGGCGTCTCTTTCACGATTCAAAGCGGAATGACTCGTCCCTTTGTCACGGCCGTGGAAACTGACGACGCCGGCGCTGTTTCTCCCCGGTTCACGATGACGCAAAAAGGAATCGGACTGAAGCTGCAATCGCTCGTTGAAGAGGACGGTCGGTCCTCCAATCTGCACCTCTTCTGGTTGCAGTCCGAACTGACTGATGTCGAACTCCTCGAAACTCGGAGCAGCGAACGGACAGTGACGCTGCAGGTTCCGCACTTCTCGCAGACCTCGCTGAGGACGTCCACCAGGATTCCGGCAGGGCATTCGCTCCTCGTAGTACCCCTCCGCCGGAATGCTCAAGGGCACCTGATGATGTGCCTGGTGACGCCGCGCGTCTTGACCGCCGAGGGGCTGAAGTAGCGGCATGCGTTGGAAAAGATCGGCCTGGCGCGCCCGGCCCTACTGGAACCGCACGCAATAAATCTGCGGCAGATGCGCGCTGACGCATTCCCGGTGTACGTCGTGCGGGCAGGGTTTTGTCGTGCCCTTCTCGTGCAAGGGGCGGGGTGTCTGTCCGTCTTGCAATGGCCGCCGGATGGCGCAGACAGCTGCGCATCTCGTCGACCGCGTCATTCCCCCCGTGCCCGTGCGGCAGTGGGTGATCTCCGTACCGAAGCGATTGCGATGCTTCCTCGCCGACCGGCCTGCGGCCCGCACGCCTGCGGCTCGGCGCCGTCTCCTACCTCCACCGCTTCAGCTCTGCCCTCAACCACTACGTGCATCTCCACGCGCGTGTGACCGACGGCGTGTTTCAGTCCCGATCCGCTCGCACCACTCTCCGCACCCGCCCGCCACTACCACCCTCCGACCGCAAATACACGCCAGACCGATCCGCCGACAGGTACCGACCGGAGGCCCACTGACGTAACCCTTCGATCTTGTCGCTTGTGCACACGGGCGGCGGCAAGGCTTGGAAAACCCCCTGGCCGGTGACGGTTTTTGGGGCCTAGGACGGGTGATTGGCGTTCGACCCACCCGTTGGCCCTCCCGGCACGAAAAGCCGAATCAGGGGCTCAGGAATGCTGGAAAAAATAACGGAGCGGGTAAGCGGCATCGGCAGGTCAGCGCGGACGGTCGGGCTCCCGCCACGAATGCCTCGCCCGCTGCTACCGCGCCCGTAGGCCCACTCGCGCTTGGAGGTGCTGGGATGGGAACTGATCGGCTGGATGGATGCCAACCACCAGACCCCATATAGGTAGAAGAAGAAAAAGAAGAGTAGAAAGAACTTATAGAAGAATAGAACCGGTTCAGCATTGGTGCCGATGTGGGTCGGCATGCGTGCTGAACTGGGTCGGCAGGAGTGCTGATGTTGGGGCGCCATCGGTCTCGCCCGCCCCTGAGTCGTGCCAGAAGTGTGGGCTCAAACGAAGCCGCCACGGGCTTGGACTCGGAGACACTCTTCTCCGACGCCAGACAATCGTCACCCCAATGGGGAAAGCGGGACTCACTCGGCGGCCGCTTCGACGGGCGTAGCACTTCGCCGGTCAGGCACCAGCCATAGCCCGGAGTCGTCGTTGTAGTCTCGGGCTTCGCCTGAATCGCTGTCGTGTCCTGTCGGTCCGCCGTCGTCCTCGCTGTTGAGCCCGACCCACCACACGACGATCCCCCCATCCGCCAGCTTGGAGCGGAGCGGCTGCTTGTTGTCTGTGTATGGATCGCGCGGCACGGCCGAGAGCTGGTCGGGCACGAGGTCGTCAAGCGATTCGGGTAGCCCGCCTCCGGCGAGCCGGCGCTTGGTTGCGGCGATGAGCACCTGGGCCGCCCGAGCGCCGGCGGTCGCCTCCAGTTGGTGCTCGAGGACAATTTGAAAGGAGTTATCGAAGATGGCGAAGAACGATTCGCGGTTGGTCGTCATGTCCTGCCTGTGCCGAACCCGCCGCAAGGCAGAGATCCATCCCTCGTCGTGGTCACAGATCTCTTGTCGCTCGTGCAACGCTTTACGATAGGCCGCCAGCTCATCGCGAAGGAACAGCGTCCGGTAGAGAAGGCTGAAGCGGTCCACGACCAAGTAGGCGATCGTCTCTCCGGGCCAAGAAGCGATCTCCGCAATCTCCATCCGTCCGGTGGCGATGTCAGCAAAGACGGACAGCACCAGCGCCTCCTCGCCGAGCATCCATTTGAGGGGTAGCGGCGGTGGGCCGACCACGCCGTCGAGGCCGGGGTCGTCGAGGAGCGCGACGTCGTCGGCTTCGAGGCTCGGCAGCACGCGGGCGAGCGTGTTGCGGGCGAGACTGTCCAGACCCAGCGACACCAGATGGGAGATCATGATTGGCTCCACATCGGCCTGGCAGGCAAGCCTGTGAATCCGCACCGTGTCGGCCACTGCTGCGGCGGCATCGCCATCGGCGGCGGCTCGTCTGGCGGCGAGCGCCAACAACCGGGCTTCGTCGCGGAGCGCCCTGATTTCCGGTAGAAGCATTCCGATCGACGGCCGGCTCCAATCGCGGTCGAACCGGCAGGCGTTCTTGTCGGCCGCCCGGCGGATGAGGTCGAGCGTGTTGGCATGCCGCGCGAGCAACGCGGCGTTTTCCGGGCTGCGGATATCGATCGACTCATCGAGATCGCTGAAAAAGTCCGCCCTCTTGAACGTGTAGTCGCCGGCGACCAGGGCCGCCGCCTGGCGGTGGAGCGGCGCGGCATTGTCGGCATCGGCGACGGCCGGCGGCAGATTGGCCTGGATCAGCGCCGCGGCCTCAAGGCGCGCCTGCACCGCCTCGGCGGTGACGGCGTTGTCGATCGCCAAAAGCGTGCCGTAGGCCACCATCGCTGCCATCCCGCAGAGGCCCGCCAGGCCGATCACGGGCCACCTCCGGGCCACGGGTGTGCCGTGGGCCGAGGGTTGCCGGCCCGCGATCGTGATCCACACGCCCCCGATGAATGCCGCCAGCAGGAGCGTGACCGCGGCGGTGAAGGCATTGGCGGCGTATGGCTTCGGGCCGGACGCGAGGAACCTCGTCAGGGCTACCGCGGGAACGAGCAGCAGCACGGGGATCAGCCACGCCGCGAGCGACAACAGGCCGGGGAACCGCGCCGACCGCGCCGCCGCGGCGGAGAACGTCGCCGACCAGAGGAGGCAGGCAGCGAGGATGAACAGCCAGAACAGCGGGAGTCCCATTAGGGCGTTCCTTTCAGCCAGCGTCGGGGAGGGAGCGACCGCAGCGCCGCGATCGAGTTGGCGGCAAAACGGCCTGTGGCATCGGTGCGCACGGTGCCGCCCCCCGCTGGCGGCTTCTCGAAGTGGAGGCGGCCGCTCGCCGCGGGCAGGGGGATTCCCATGGCCGCCATGCGCTCGGCGAGCCGCCGCGGTGGCGTAGCGATTTGGTCGCTTCTCACGTTCAGCCAGGGGGCGACCAGCAGGCCGAGCACGAGGCCCGCAAGCAGCACCACCGCCGCGGGCCAGGGTTCATCCCGCGACGGCGGCAGCAGGTCGGCCTCCGCGAGGTCGTCGGTGCCCAGAGAATCGATCACGGCGCCGAGGACCCTGCCGCGGAGATGGGCCGGGGGCAGGATCACACCAGCGCGTCCGAGTCGCTCGGCAACGAGCGCCAGTTCTTCGGGTAGACGCGGCTCACGGCGCCGCACGTCGTGCGAATGTGTCATCGGTGCACCTCGGAGCAGGTAGGAGAGGGCGGGCGGTCTTCGCAGGCAAGAGCGGTGCGGAGCTTTGCTAACGCGTAGCGCCAGCGGCTGGCAGCGGTATTGAGGCTCACGCCAAGTGTTGCCGCGATCTCGGTCAGCGAGAGGCCACCGTCGGTCTTGAGCAGCACCACCTCTCGCTGCTCCTGCGGGAGCGCCGCCACCGCGGCGGCTAGGTCGTCGTCGGGAAGGGGGGCCGGGGAGTGGGCCGGTCCGTCGGGGCCGGCGGCCATCACCGTACGCTGTCGGATCCGGTCGAGCGTCGCCTGCCGTGCCACTGCCTGGCGGCGGCGACGGAAGATTGTGTGACGCAGGGCCGTAAACAGATACGCCTCTAGGTCGGTTACCACGCCGAGCCGCTCGCGCCCTCGGGCCAGTGCTACGAACAGGTCCTGCACCGCGTCCTCTGCCTCGTGCTCGCTGTTGGTGAGCAGCCTCGCCGCGGCAAACAGCCGGCCGCCGAGCCGGTCGTAGAGCCGGCCAAATGCCGCCGGATCACCCGACACGAGGCTTTCGATCTCGGTTTTCACGCCATGGCACTCCGCCGCACGGGGCCGTCGTCTTCAAGGAGTCGCGCCGGTGGAAAACGTGTCTTTCCGATTTTATGAGCCGGGCCGCGGCTCTTCCGGCGACCGGTGCGGGGGGCTGAATCCATGATGCCCCGGGGTGTGGCGGCGACATCCGGCTCGTTGCGTTACACCAAAGACCGCGGAACTGTCCGGAAGATTCTCACCTATGGTGGCTAATCACTCAATTCACGCCCGGTTCCCGCACCACTCTCCGCACCCGACCACCACCGCCACCCTCCGACCGCGAATATACCCCCGCCCGATCCGCCGACAGGCACCGACCCGAGGCCCACTGGCGTAACCCCTCGATCTTGTCGCCTGCAGTGACAGCCACGGGCACGACGTTCTGCGCGGCCTGAACGAGCGGTACGTCCAAGAGCGACGCCAACCTGCAGCACGACTTGATCTCGGCGCCGGTCCAGTTGGTGTCGTCCGGCCGGGCCTGCTTCGCGTCCAGCCCATAGACGTTCTGGTAGATACCCCAGATCGCATCCTTCTGATCACGCCCGGGAAGGTCGACGAAGAAAACGCCGTCGAATCGTTCTGCACGGGCGAACTCCGGCGGCAACTTCGAGGCGTCGTTGCAGGTGCCGACGAAGAACACGTCGCTCTCATGATCGTTCAGCCACGTGAGCAGGGAGCCGAATACGGGGGCCGTCACTCCTGAATCTGTCTGGCCCGAATTCGACGCCCCGGCCAGTGCCTTCTCGATCTCGTCGGCGAACAGCACGCACGGGGCCATCGCGTCGGCCAACTTGAGGGCCGCCCGGACGTTGGACTCACTCTGGCCGACGAGCGAGCCAAGGAGAGCGCCGACATCGAGCACCACTGTGGGCCTGCCGGTCTCGTTGCCGAGGGCCTTTGCGAACTGAGACTTGCCGCAGCCGGGAGGAGACAGGAGCAGCACGCCGCGCCCGTGGAAACGATTCGGGATGTCCTCGACGCCTGCCCGTCCATCGAGTGGCGTCTCGTCGTCGGGCTCGCGAGGCATGCCGGCCTTCGCTGCCCGACGGAGATCGGTGAACTGACGTGGGGTGACATCAACTGGGCAAAGGGCAGGCTGACGGTGCGGGCGAAGAAGACCGAGCACCACGGCGGCGACCATGCCGCACGCGTCGTTCCGATTAGCCCCGAGTTGCGGGTGATTCTTGCCGACGCCTTCGAGCAGGCGGAGCCGGGCGCGAAGGAGATCGTGCCGATGGCGACTCGAAAGGGCGTGAATCTGCGGACACACATGGAGCGGATCATCTCCAAGGCGGGGCACGAGGTGTGGCCGCGGCTCTTCCAGAACCTGCGGGCATCATGCGCGACCGACTGGGTGGAGCGGTACCCTTCGCACGTCGTCGCCAAGTGGCTCGGACACTCGCCGAAGGTAGCGGCGCAGCACTACCTCATGTCCCGTGACCATCACTTTGAGGACGTTGTGAAGGGCACGCCGAACGTCTCGCCAACGCCGGCGGAAGAGGGTCAGACGGAGGCTGCGGCCTGCGACGCGAATTGCGACGCCATTGCGACGCGAATTGCGACTCCGCAGGCGTCCGCACCGGACAGCACCGAGTCGCACGAAACGACAGAACCCGCGGCCACCACTCGGGTTACCGCGGGTTCTTCGGAGATTACGCCAGTTACCAAAACTGGCTTAGTGGCGGGGGTAGGATTCGAACCTACGACCTCGAGGTTATGAGCCTCGCGAGCTACCGGGCTGCTCCACCCCGCGACAGGTGTGCGGTCGAGCCGAATCGCGTCGGTTGACGTGTTCGGCCGATCAACTTCTCTGAATAATACCCAGACGATCTGCGAAAAGAAGCCCGGGGTGGAACTCCCGGCGGAATCCGTAGGTTTTCCAGGGCACAGGGATGAAACCGCCACCGCAGCCGCCGCCCCGCGGTTCGTCGCACACTGAACGCCGCGGCACACTCGTCGGCGGGCTGCCCTGGGTCCTGGCCGATGCCGGTGGCGAGCAGAAGGCTGATCGCATTTTCCCCGCCCCGGGCATGCCCGTTGTCGGGGGTCGGCCTGCCGATGCCCGAGGCAAAACATCTGGCGAATCGCGCCACGGCTTCGCCGCCCGTCTCGATGACCTCGTCCGCCGCAGCCCGCCGTTCACCGTCAGCCTGTCGCTTCACGTAATTGTGCTCCTGTCACTGGCGCTCTGGTTCGTGCGGGCTCGTCCTGAGAACCGCGTCGCGCTCGACGTCTCGTTTCTCTCGACGGAGGTGATCGAGTCGCCCGACCACGGCGTGCAGATCAAGCCTGAGCTCGAGCCGGTTCCGGAGCCCGTGCCCGAGGAGTCAAAGTCGGACGAACCGCCGGTCGAGGAGCCGATCGCCGCGCCGCCGGTGATGACTGAGCCGACGGAGGCGCCGGGGGCGGCGATCGCCGAAGCGGTGGCGCCGGCCGTCGGGTCGCTGCTCAACGGCCGTGAACTGGGCCGCCGCGCCGCGCTCGTGGATGCCTTTGGCGGGTCCACCGCCACGGAGGCGGCGGTGGCAAAATCGCTTGCGTGGCTCGCCAAGCAGCAGGACAAAAAGGATGGCCTATGGAGCCTCCAGGGGCCCTACGTCGATGGTGGCTCCCAGGAAAACCGACTCGCCGCCACCGCCATGGCCTTGCTCGCGTTTCAGGGAGCAGGCAACACCACCCACGAGGGCCAATACAAGAACGTGGTGGAACGGGCATGGAAGGCGCTTAGGAAAGCGCAACTCGCCGACGGCCGTTTTGAACTCCACCCCCCGTTGCCCTCCCATCATGCGCTCTACTCGCATGCTCAGGCGACGATCGCCGCCTGCGAACTCTATGGGATGACCAAGCTCGCGGAACACGCCGAGCCGGCGCAAAGGGCGCTCGACTATGCGATCGCGGCGCAGGGGCCCAACGGTGGCTGGCGGTACGAGCCAGGCCACATGGGCGACATGTCGGTAACCGGCTGGTACATGATGGCGATAAAGAGTGGCGAAATGGCGGGGCTCACCGTGCCCAATGAGTCGGTCGCTGGGATCGGGGCCTTTCTCGACAGCGTGGCGGTGAACGACGGCGTTCGATATGGCTACCGCGTTGACGTGCCCGGCCGGCCAGCGTCGCCGGTGACGCAGGCGATCTCGGCCGAGGGTCTGCTCTGTAGGCAGTATCTCGGCTGGCGACGTGACGATCCGCGGCTCGTCGCGGGAGTCGAGATGCTGATCGGGCCGCAGCCGATCGACTGGGACAACGACAAGGACGTGTATGCCTGGTACTACATCACTCAGGTGGCGCACCATCTCGGTGGCGACACCTGGCGGCGGTGGAACGACCGCATGAAGGAGGTGCTGCCCGCCATGCAGGTGCAGAAGGGGCCCGAGGCCGGCACGTGGGATCCCTCGCTCGACAAGTGGGGCCACATCGGTGGCCGGCTCTTCACCACCTGCTTCTGCACCTACATGCTTGAGGTCTACTACCGCCACCTTCCTATTTACGGCGACGCGGCAACGGCGGCGGGCGAGGCAAGATGATCCGACAGGGCACTGCGGCCTCTGGGAAGACCTTGCCGCTCGCGGCGTTGCTGTGCGGGAGATGACGACCGCTGAACCAACGCCGGCCCCTTGGCCGATGCTTCTGGTGCACTCAGGAGCATTGCACAATGGCCACGAAGAAGCGGAAGAGTTCGAAGTCCTCGATGTCCCAGCAGATTGTCGGGATGGCGACGATGGGCCTGCCGGCGCCGGTGCAGAAGGTGGCCGCATCGAAGTGGGGCTCGAAGTTGCTCCTGATCGCGGTGCCGATCCTGATCGCGAGTGGGATTATCACGATCACGTTCAGCGGCGGCATGCCGACGGTGAATGTCAACCGCGATCGTGCGACGGCAGTGGGCCGCGACCTGAGCACCGAGGCCTACAAGGCCGCAGAGCGCGTTCGCGATTACAGCGAGAGCGGCTACCGCTAAGCGAGCTGCTGACTGGGCGGCGGGCCCCGGAGGAGGCGGCATGAGCCTCGATAAGTCCGTGGCCGGTGCGTTTGCTCGGGTGGCGCTCGCGAATGTGTCGCGGGTCTATCCACATAAGCTCGACCACTTGATCGTGGCGGGGCCTGAGCCGTGGGCCGCGGAGCACGCTGCCGTCCATCCTGCCTTCTTTGGCTCCTACGACTGGCACTCCGCGGTGCACATGCACTGGCTGCTGGTCAGGGTGCTGCGGCTCCAGCCGAAGGTGGCCGAGGCGGCCGAGA
>Ga0207954_1000681_pt1 | contig 11617 bp, 7 predicted proteins | sample CryBogmetaGMA0M_FD_184547 | JGI IMG/M metagenome (GOLD analysis project Ga0207954, IMG submission 184547) | Freshwater microbial communities from Crystal Bog, Wisconsin, USA - MA0M (SPAdes) | ecosystem: Environmental > Aquatic > Freshwater > Lake | place: Crystal Bog, Wisconsin, USA | collected... | reverse complement strand
CCGTGTCGCCGAGGGCTACCGCCTCGCCGATCCGCAGATCGGCCTCGGCAACCAGGACGCGATCGGATCGATGGGGACGGCGATCCAGTGCCGCGTCACGACCGAAGACCCCGAGAACCGCTTCCTCCCCGACTACGGCCGGATGACCGCCTACCGCTCCGCCAGCGGCATGGGGATCCGCCTCGACGCCGGCACCGCCTTCTCCGGCGCCGTCGTCACCCCGTACTTCGATTCCCTCCTCGTCAAGGTGACGGCGCGCGGGCTGTCGCTCGACGAGGCGGCCGGCCACATCGAACGCTGCTTGCAGGAGTTCCGTGTCCGCGGCGTGAAGACGAACATCCCGTTCCTCATCAACCTCGTCACCCACCCCGAGTTTCTCGCCGGACGCTGCACGACCAGGTTCATCGACGACACTCCGGCGCTGTTCGATTTCCCCATCCGCCGCGACCGGGCTACCCGGCTCCTCGAATACCTCGCCGACACGATCGTCAACGGCAATCCGCTCGTGAAGGGGCGGCCGGCAGCGGCCCGGCGCACCTCCGCGCCGATCCCCGAGTTTGACCGGCTCTCGACGCCTCCGGCGGGAACGAAGACGAGGCTCCAGGAACTCGGCCCGGAGAAGTTTGCCGCTTGGGTCCGCGACCAGAAGGGGCTGATGGTGACCGATACGACGATGCGCGACGCGCATCAGTCGCTCCTCGCCACCCGGATGCGTTCCTTCGACATGCTCGCGATCGCCGATGCTTACGCCCGGATGGCACCGGGGCTGTTTTCGCTCGAGATGTGGGGAGGGGCAACCTTCGACACTTCGATGCGGTTCCTCAAAGAAGATCCCTGGGACCGCCTCGCCCGCCTCCGCGAGCGGATCCCGAACATTCTCTTTCAGATGCTCCTCCGAGCGAGCAACGCCGTCGGCTACACGAACTATCCCGACAACGTCGTCACGGCCTTCGTGAAGGAATCGGCGGCCGCCGGGATCGACGTCTTCCGGGTGTTCGACCCGCTCAACTGGGTGCCGAACATGCAGGTGGCCATGGACGCCGTCCGCAATGCCGGCGGGATCTGCGAGGCAGCGATCTGCTACACCGGCGACGTCCTCGATCCGGCGCGAAAGAAGTTCTCCCTGGCCTACTACGTCGATCTCGCCCGGCAGCTCGAAAAGCGCGGCGCCCACATGCTCGCCGTCAAGGACATGGCCGGGCTGTGCAAGCCCTACGCGGCAGCGACGCTCGTCAAAGCGCTCCGTGAGGCGATCGGGATCCCGATCCACTTCCACACCCACGACACCTCCGCCGCGGCGCTCGCCAGCGAGCTCGAGGCGGCCCGCAACGGCGTCAGCATCGTCGACGCGGCCATGGCGCCCTTCGCCGGCCTCACGAGCCAGCCGAACCTCAACGCGCTGGTGGAGGCGGCCCGTCACACCCCGCTCGACACCGGCCTCGACCCCGAGCCGCTGCGGCATCTGGCCCGGTATTGGTCGGCCGTCCGCGAGCACTACACTGCCTTCGAATGCGGCATGAAGGCCCCCGACGCCGACCTCTACCTCCACGAGATGCCGGGGGGGCAGTTCACGAACCTCCTCGAGCAGGCCAAGGCCCTCGGGCTCGCCGACCGGTGGGAGGATGTCTGCCGCGCCTACGCCGACGTCAACACGCTCCTCGGTGACATCGTCAAGGTGACGCCGACGAGCAAGGCGGTCGGCGATCTCGCGCTGCTCTTGGTCACCAATGGCCTCCACGCCTCCGATCTCCTCTCCGATTCCCGCGAGATGGCCTTCCCGGAGTCGGTCGTCGATCTGCTGTCGGGCCGGATGGGCCAACCGCCGGGGGGCTTTCCTGAGGCGGTGGTGCGACGGATCGTCCGCCCCGGCGATCTCGTCACCGGCCGCCCTGGCGAATCGCTCCCTCCGGCCGACTTCAAGGCGGCCGAGAAGAAGGTGGCGGAGATCACCGGCATCCCGGCGACCCACCAGGAGGTGCTCTCCTGGCTCCTCTACCCGAGGGTCTTCCAGGATTTCGCCCAGCACCGCTCGAAGCACGGCGACGTCAGCGTCCTCCCCACGCCGGCCTTTCTCGAGGGTCCAAAGCCGGGCGAGGAATTGGCCGTCGACATCGAACCGGGCAAGACGCTCGTCATCCGGTTACTGACGGTGGGTGAGCCGCACGTCGATGGAACGCGGACGGTGTTCTTCGAGCTCAACGGTCAGCCGCGGAGCGTGTCGGTCGCCGATCGCAGCCTCGAAGCGAAGGTGCAGCGGCGTCCGAAGGCCGTCGTCGGCGATGCCCGCGAGGTCGGCTCACCAATGCCGGGTTTGATCGTCACGGTGGCCGTGCAGGCCGGCGACATCGTCACCCGCGGCCAGAAGCTCCTCAGCCTCGAAGCGATGAAGATGGAAACAACCGTCTACGCCGAACGGGACGGGAAGATCGCGGAGGTCCTCGTCGCCCCGGGCACGCCGGTCGAGGCCGGCGAGCTGGTCGTGAAATACGCTGACGCCTGATCGGCGCCGCGTCGCTCACTCCCGATCCGCGGCCGGCTTCCGCCCCGCTTCGACGGCGGTTGCGGCCTCGAGCCATACCTGCTCGAGATCGGGGCGGTCGAGGTCGGCGGCCATCGTGGCCAGTCGCCGGCGGACTTCGGCATCTCCTGGACGGGCCCACGCCTCCTGGTGAAGGTCGGCAAAGGTGCGGCGCAGGGCCCGGATTCGCTCCGCCTCGGCCCGGGCCGCGTCGGCATCGGCCTCGCGGCCAGCCCCGGCATAGGCCTGCGCGAGCTTGAGGCGGACAAGGTAATCCCTGGGGTGCTTGGCAACGCCCCGCTCCAGGGGACGGACGGCCCCCTGCGGATTGCCATCCTCGAGATCGATCGAGCCCTCGAGGCGGAGCGCTCCGAGATCGTCCGGGGAGGTCTCGAGGATGCGGTTCACGATTCCCCGGGCGGCCCCGCGGTCGCCGATCGCCAGGAGGCATTCGGCTCGGAGGAGATCGGCGGCGCCCCCCGCGAGCTTGTCGAGCGTGGCGAGCGCCTCGCGGTGGCGATGAAGCTTCACGAGGCTCCCGGCCATTTCGACGAGCACCTCGTCGCGATCGGCCTGATCGGGGGAGCGTCGCAGGCTCTCCTCATAATGCTCGACCGCCTCGGGGTAGCGCTCGTAGTCGTTGTGAATGAGGCCGAGGAGCCTTTTGGGACGGGGATCAGTCGGAGCCAGCCGCGCCGTCGCCTCGAGGTGCTCGATGGCTGCCGGAATCGCACCGGCATCGTAGGTCATCGCCGCGAGGAGCCGGTGGGCGTCGACCGAATCGGGTGTCGCCGCGAGCACGGCGTTCAGTTCCTGTTCTGCCAGCGGGTAGAGGCGGAGGCGGTAGGCGGCTTCGCCGCGGACGAGGTGGACGAAGCGGAGGAGATCGGCATCGTCCGCCGCAGTCGTATCGGCGGGAAGCGCGGCGAGGAGATCGAGCGCTGGGCGAGAGAAGCCGCGGGCAACCAGCAGGCGGGCCTGCACCACCCCGGCCAACCTCGCCGCGCCCCGCTCCCGGAGGCTGCGGATCGCCTGCCTGGCCGCCGCGCCATCCTCTCGATCGACCGCTTCCCAGGCCGCTGTGGCAAGCGCCATCGGTGTCGGGGCCGCCGCGTCGATGCGGCGCCACTTCCATCCCCAGCCCACGGCCACTGCCACGGCAGCCCCAGCCATCAACAGCATCCCACCGACGAGCCATCCGCTCCGGCGTCTTGGGACCAAGGTGGGGCTCGGCTCGGGCGTGGTCACGTCGGACCTCCCGCGGGCGTGCCCGCCGCATCCGTGGGCAACGCACCGGCCTCGACAACCCTGAGCTCCCGCTCGGCTCCGGTCAGATCGACCTCCTGGACCACCCCCGACGGCCAGCGAACGCGGAGCCGCTGCGGATCTGGAGCCGAAGCGCCCGCCGGCCCGGAGAGCACGACATGGAGCCGGCGGTCGCTGTGGGAGAGATAGCTCCCGCCACCGATGACCTGGAGCGCCGGAGAGGGGCCGTTGCCACCCATGACCTCGAGCCGGGCGCCAACGGCGTCGCGGTTTGACACCGTCCCCACGAGTTGGACGAGGATCGAGCGGCCCGCTTGTTGGAAGCGGTTTTCGAGAACCGCAACCGGGGCTTCGACGTGCGAGATCGCCAGATCGAGGTCGCCGTCGCCGTCGTAGTCGCCGCTGGCAAGTCCCCGGCCCATGTGGGGCTTTGCGAAATAGGACCCCGGCTGAGGCTGGCCGCGGCGGAAGCGGTCGCCGTCGAAACGGAGGAAGAGCGGCTCCTGGAAGAGGGGGGAGGCGTCAGGGTATTTGATGACATGGCCGTCGGAAACGACGATGTCGACCCAGCCGTCGGCATCGAAATCGTCGCAGGCCGTTCCGAAGCCGACAAACAGACCGCCGATGTCGGTGATGCCGTAGCGGCGGCTGACATGGAGGAAGTAGCCACGCCCTTCGTTGCGATAGAGGGCAAACCACTCGCGCTCGAAGTTCGTCACCCACACGTCAGGGAGCCCGTCGCGGTTGAAGTCGCACAGGTCGATCCCCATGCTCCCGTTGGGCACCCCTTGGTCATCGAGGGCCGTGCCGCTGACGAGCCCGTTCTCCGCAAGATGGCCATGGCCGTCGTTGACGTAGAGGAAGTTGTCGGTGGTGTCGTTGGCGACATAGATATCGACGTCGCCATCGACGTCGATATCAGCCAGGAGCACTCCCAGCCCCTTGCCATCGCTCCGCAGACCGGCCGCGGCTGAGGCGTCGGTGAACGTGCCGTCGCCGTTGCCGAGGCAGACCGCGTCGGGCAGCCCCTCGAACGACCGCGGCGGACAGATGTCACGGACGGTTGAGGAAGGCCCGCAGCGGGGATGGTTGTCGAACGACCAGTTCACGTAGCGGGTGAGATAGAGATCGAGGACGCCGTCGCCGTCGAGATCGGCCCAGCCGGCGCTCGAGCTCCAACGGGCATCCTCCCCGGCCGGCGACGGCGCAGCGACGAACGTGCCGTCTCCCATGTTGCGCCAGAACTGCGGCACCCCATACCCGGTGATGAGGAGATCTTGGAAGCCGTCGTTGTCGTGATCGCCGACGGCGACGCCGTGGGCATAGAGCGAGTCCGAGGCGATGCCCGCCTCGGCCGCCGCCGGATGGAACGTTTTGCCATTTTCGCTGCGGTACAGCGTGCACGGCCGGCCAACGATCGCCTCCTCGGCGGTGATCCCGCCGCCGCCGGTGGCGACGAGATCGAGCCAGCCGTCGCGGTCGAAGTCAAACCACCCCACGCCGCCGCCGAGCGACTCGAGGATCGTGCACTGTTCCGATTCGCCACCATTGCGGTATGTCGCCGCGATTCCCAGCTCGGCGGCCCGCTCCACGAAGTCGATCCCACCGCCGGAAGCGCGAGGCTCGTCCGCCTTGGCTCCGCTCCGATCCACATCGCGGGCCGGCGGTAGGGGGACGGCCGCCGGTGGGCGCGTGCAACCGGGTGATGCCGCAAGCAGAAGCAGAATGGGCACGATGGCCCACCGGCAGCTGTTCATGGTGCGGCCCCCCCGGCTCCGACCGTAGCCGCCCCGGGGCGGGGAGCGTCGCCCGCCAGACCACGGTGGTGCGAGGCCCGCTCCATCTCCCCCGCGGCCGCGTAATGATCGGCGAGAACGCGGTGTGACGGGGCGTGGGTCGGGGCGATTCGCAGGGCCGTCTCCAGCCACTGAAGCCCCTCGCGTTCGAAGCCCTCGTCGAGGAGGATCGTCCCCGCCTCGGCACGGAGATCGGGGTCGTCCGGCTTGCCGAGGGCCTCGTGGGTGATCGTCGCCAGGCGCCGCTGCCGTTCGGCGAGGCGCTGGGCGGTGTCGCGTTCGCTTTTCGCTCCCTCCGCGTCGCCGAGGCGGAGCAGCGCCCCGGCGAGCGTCAACCGCGCCCGGGTGCCGCGGGGATCGACGTTCACCGCCTGCTCGAGCAGCCCGGCGCCTCGTCCCACATCCCCTTCCTCGAGAGCCATCTGACCGAGTTCGGTAAGCGCTGCGGCGGCCTGCTCGGTCGTGACGTCGGTCGTGAGGGCGTCGAAATAGAGATCCCGCGCGGCGGCCAGCTCCCCGGCGCGGAGCAGGCAATCGGCCAGGCCGATGACGGCCCGCGGATCGTCGGGGCGTTCATCGAGACAGGTGCGGAAATGCTGCCGGGCGTCGTCGAGCTTTGCCGTGTCGAGCTCCAGGCGGGCGACACGGATCCGGGCCTCGTAGTCGCGGGGATTCATCGCCAGCGCCTTGGAAAACCTTTCGAGGGCCATCACCGGGCGTTCGTAGCGCTCCTCGATCACCCCCATCCAAAACGACGGGAGCGGATTGCCGGGCTGCCAGCGCGACCAGAAATCGAGGCACTCGCGGGCATCGTCCATCCGGAACGAGCCGATGAAGCCCTCGGCCAAGCTCTCGTAGCAATCCTCGGCAAAGGCGTCGTCTCCTCCCTCGGCCAGGAGCGTGCCGATCCGCTCCTCGACGACGCGGACATCCCCGCGTTGGGCCCGCGCGAGCATCCGCTGCCGGTCGATCTCCTCGTCGCTCCACCCCAGCGCCGCGGCCTCCTCGAAGCAGCGATCGGCCTCGGTAAACCGGCGTTGGCGGCGGAAGACGCGGCCGAGAAGAAACTGCCGCTCGGCGGCCGCCGCCCGAGCCCGCTGCCCAGTCGGCTCCACCCCTGCGGGCAGGCCGGCGCGGAGGAGCGACTCGGCCTTTGCCCAATCGTGGTCGGCGATCGCGCCGCGGATCGCCGACAGCGCCGCCGCTTCGCGGAGCCCCGGCCCCCACCAAGCTGCCACGGCAAGGAGCAGAGCGAGCAGGCCGAAGAGGAGACGGCGGCGCTGCGGCCCTGAGCCTGAGGATCGATCCTCACCCATGACCGGCGCTCCCATCGACCGACGGCTCAGTCCTTGAGATCGAACGTGAACACGTTCTTCGCACCGTCGGTCGTCACCTCGGCGGAGAGGCCACTGGTGTCGGGGCGGCCGAACTTTGCCGGGATCTCACCCTTGTCGACCTCCCCCTTCTTCTTCTTCTCATACATCTTCATCATATCTTCGGGCTTCGGCGCTGTCGGCATCGACGCCCCCGCCCCGGCAAACTTGCTCACCGTCACCTTGCACGCTCCGGCTCGGGCTCCGGGCATACCGTTGGTCATGATCGCGAACTTCCCTTGGGCGTCGGTCTTGCCGTCGCTCGGCGCGCCGACCGAAGGGACGAAGCTGACCGTGGCATCGGCAAGCGGCTCCCCCTTCCAGGTCACCGTCCCGGTAGCCGGATAGACCTTCGGCATCGCGGGGCCGCCACAGCCTGCTCCGCCTGCGGCGACGAGTGTCACCGCGACAGCCATCCGCACGATCCCGATACCACGACGAGTCAGCCCTGACGCCATCATGTGCTTGCCTGTCATCGAAGAACCTTTGCGGGAGTCATTGACATGTTTGAGAACGTTCAATCCACCAAGCTCAGACATCGAATCACTTCGGAGAAGGCCAACACTGCCCGGGGCGGTGTGTCCCACCCCGGGCAGCTGCGAAATCTTCCGAAAATCTTGGCCGGCCCCCTGCCAGCAAGCGATCAGTCGTCGAGCGTGATCGTCCCTCCATCCTTGCGGCCGCCGAGCCGCTGGTAGGTGGTGTGGTCGATCGTCTCCTGGATCATCCGGGTCGAGCCATCGCCGAAGAGGAACTGGGCCCCGCCGGGGTGCTTCGAGCGGAAGCCCCACGAGTAGTTCCAGTTGCTCTTCGTGAAGCACTGCGGATTCGGGACGCGCTTCGAGGTTGCCTCGATCTGCGAGTCGTAGCAGGTGGTCATTGTGTTGATCGGCACGATCGTCGAGGCATGGGCATTCCCCATCCCGTTGTAGCTCCACAGCCCCTCGCGATGGTCGTGGCAGTCGGCGAGGATCTCCCCCATGAAGATCGTCTTGCTGAGGCCGTCGGAGACCATGTTGAAGGAGCAGCCCTTCTGCTCCGTGACAAGCCGCGAGAAGACGCCGGAGATGTCCTTGAAGTTCCAAGCGTTGCCATGGTCGGCGCCGCCAGCGGGCACTTCGGCGAAGCCGAGGTACTGATTGCAGTTGCCGTCGGCCGAAGGCGTCCGCTGCGAGCCGAGGCTTCCGGAATAGCTCGACTGGACCCAGCCATCCTGATCCGTGATGCTCGGATCGGAGGGGCAGCGGGCGACCGGCAGCTTCACGCTCCGCACCTGCTGTCCGCCGCCGGCGTCACGGAAGCGTTCGTCGCCGCCGCTGTTGAACTTGATCTTCGAGGCCAGCCCCTGCTGCTCGAGGAACGGGAGCACATAGGCATGCCAGGACATCGCCGGCGATCCCCACGGCACGGTCGGGGCCCCCGAGGGCATGTAACCGTTGGTGTCGTGGTGATTGTGGAGAGCCAAGCCGTACTGCTTGAGATTGTTGCTGCAGCTGCTCCGCCGGGCTGACTCACGAGCCGACTGCACGGCGGGGAGGAGCAGGCCGACGAGCGTACCGATGATCGCGATAACCACCAGGAGTTCGACGAGCGTGAACGCCCGACGAACAGGTCGCATTACTTTCGTCATGGGAATCGCCTCCGGAAGCGATGGATCGGGACAGAGATGGAGGAAAGGGAATGAAACGAGATGGCTCGTGGTGTACGGCGTGATGAAGGGAGTGGACGGGATCGAGGAAAGTTCGCCCTGGGCGCGGGCCATCTTGGAGAAACGATCACGCTTGGAGAAACGGTCGCCGCGCCCAGACCTCGGACGGACGAGAATCCCCGAAAAATGTCCGCCGAAAGAAATCCCCCTAACCAAACCGGAACTTACCAACCACATCGGCGCCGAGACAAGCCCCGGCTGCGGAAAGATGGCGCTTGCTGGTTGCGGCTCAGCGGCCGGCCGGACGGTTGAGCCAGACCCGCAGCGCGGGGGCGGGGGAGCCGGTGACCTTCGCATCCCACGCGCCGGCGACGAGGTCGATCCTCCCGTCGCCGTCGGCATCCGCAAGCGCGAACGCGGCGTAGCGGCAGTCGTCCCGCTCGATGCTGCGGGGAATCCAGCGGCCGCTGTCCCCCTGTTCCACCCACAGGACCGCGTCAAACGTCCCTGTCGGATCGGCGGCGGCACCGGGATGGAGGGCCGTAGCGACGACATCGAGGTCGCCGTCGCCGTCGAGATCGGCGGCCCGGGCCTGAGAAACCCCCGGCATACGAGCGATTTCACGGCTGTCGAACCGCGCCGTGCCGTCGTTGACCAACGCCCGGATGCCATGGGTCGGCCGGGCCAGGCCGCTGTCCATCGTGTCGCCGTTGGCATGGAGGATGTCGAGGTCGCCATCGCCGTCGAGATCAGCCAGGTCGATGCCGCTCGACCCCCAGGAAGGCTCCGGAAACCGGACCAGTTCCCGGTGCTCATACTGGCCATTTCCCCGAGAAAACCAGCCATCGACGGTTTCATGCTCCTGGGCAAACGCCGCCACGACATCCTCCCGGCCGTCGCCATCGAGATCGGCAATGGCCACGTCGAGGACCCCATGCCGGGGATCGACGACGACCTCGGGAAACGGCGTTTCCCCTTCGGCGCTGGTCACTTCACCCGCCCCGAGGAGGACCCGCAGCGCGCCACTCGCCCGCCAGCCGAACTCCGCCACGAGCAGATCGAGCCGACCGTCGTCGTCCCAGTCGAAGGGCACCGCTCCGATCACGCGACTCAAGCCCCGGCGGATCACCACCGGCGTTCGCGCCGCGGCCTCGACCCCGGCCCCCGGCGGGCTCGCGCTCGAAACGAAAAACACCCCGCCTGCCGCATGATCCTCGGGGAGAAACGACCCTAGATCTCCGACAAAAAAGCCCTCGGCGGCCCCCGGGGCCGGGGCGACTCGGCAGGGGTGGGAAAGGCGGGCGATGACGTGTCCCTGGGCCCCTTCCCCCGACAGTTGCCAGCGGCGAATCTCCCCGGAGCGCATGTCGGTCGTGATCAGCCCGAGCGACGCCCCTCCGGCCCCGCTTCCTGGGATCGCGATCACTTGGGCGATGGCCGGATCGATGGCGTCAGCCCCGGGGAGGATCTCGATCGGCTCAAAGTCGATGCTCGAAGGGGGCTCGACCCGGTCGGCCGCCCGGGGCACCACGATCCGCTCGGGGGCCGAGTCCTGGAAGTAGCGGATAGCCTCCCCCTCCGGTGGCCGCGGGAGATCGGTCCGCAGGGAGGCGAGGTAGAAGTCGTAACCCTGGCGGACTTCTCTCGGCCACTGCTCGCGCGGAAAGCTCTCCGGCGTTGGCAGGCCATGGCAGTCGCCGCAGAATCGCTCCACCCGGGCCCGGGCGTCGTCCGAAAGTGCCGCGGAGGCTGTGGCATCCTCCTTCGCGACGTACCCCACCGGCTGATCGGGGCGGGCCACGCCCTCCTCTCCCGCCGGCCGACCACATCCGACGACGAAGGTGAAACCGACGAGGAGCATCAGCCACGGTGGCAAGCGGCTGATCGAGCCCACAGAGTCATTCCTCGAGCCCACGGAGTCACTCCCCAAGCCGGCGGCGCTATTCCCCAAGCCGGCGGCGCTATTCCCCAAGCCGGCGGCGCTATTCCCCAAGCCGGCGGCGCTATTCCCCAAGCCGGCGGCGCTATTCCTTGAGGAGATCCTTGAACACCTTGCGGACCTTGGCCACCTTCGGAGAGACGGCCGCCTGGCAGTAGGGCTGGAACGGATTGTTCTCGAAGTAGTCCTGGTGGTAATCCTCGGCTGGATAGAACTTCGACGCTTCCGTCACCTCGGTGACGATCCGCTGCGGAAAGACCTTCGCCGCATCGAGCCTGTCGATCACTTTCTCGGCGATCTGCTTCTGCTCGTCGTCGTGATAGAAGACCCCGGAGCGATACTGCGTCCCCACGTCGGCCCCCTGGCGATTGAGCGTCGTCGGGTCGTGCGTGGCAAAGAACACCTCGAGGAGCTTTTCGTAGGGGACGAGGTCGGGGTCATATTCGATCTCGACCGCCTCGGCGTGCCCGGTCATCCCGGTGCAGACCTGCTTGTAGGTGGGATTGGGGTTCTTGCCGCCGATGTAGCCGCTGGTCACCTCCTTGACCCCCTTGATCTCCTTGTAGACCGCTTCGGTGCACCAAAAGCACCCTCCGGCGAACGTGGCTTTCGCCAGCGGCTTGTCGTCGGCCGTGTCATCGGCAGCGTGGACGGGCGTGATCGGGGTCATGGACACTCCGAGAAAGATTCCGATCGACAGCGAGACCGCGGCCCGACGCCGGGTGACCATCGACCTGACACAACCTACGGGGATTGCAAACATCATCACCTCCTGCCGGACGGGGTCGGCCGGGGGGACGAATGTTCGAGATTCCCCGGCTCCCGCCATTGTAGGGAGTAAGCCAGGGTCGACGACAATCCGGAGCATTTTGGCCGCCCGATCCCGGGCGTCACGGGCCTCCTGCCGACTCCCCTGGGAGCGGAGGGGAGGATCGGGCATGATGCTGATCGACGTACCGGAGGGCTCGAGCCTCCCGGCCGGTCAGCCTCCCTTTCCGTATCTCTGTCCCGCTTCACCGCACCCACCTCTTCACCGCCCCCAGGATTCTCCCCGCACCCATGGAAGCAGGCATCGTC
>Ga0207954_1000677_pt1 | contig 11639 bp, 8 predicted proteins | sample CryBogmetaGMA0M_FD_184547 | JGI IMG/M metagenome (GOLD analysis project Ga0207954, IMG submission 184547) | Freshwater microbial communities from Crystal Bog, Wisconsin, USA - MA0M (SPAdes) | ecosystem: Environmental > Aquatic > Freshwater > Lake | place: Crystal Bog, Wisconsin, USA | collected... | reverse complement strand
CCTCGGCTCAGCCCCGATGACCGCCCCCCTGCTCTCGCCCGCGGCCTCGCCGTGCGACACCGCGCCGCGGCCGGCGGCCGTGCGGCCGCTCGCGATCGGCCCGGTGGTGGTCGATCCGCCGGTGCTGCAGGCCCCGATGGCGGGCTACACCAACTACGCCTACCGGCAGGTCGTGCGGGAGTTCGGTGGCGCCGGGCTCCTCGCCACCGAGATGATCGCGGCCCGCAGCGCCACCTGGCTCGAGACGCACAAGGGGGAGCATCCCGACCGGCTCTGGGGCGTGCGCGACGAGCCGCGGCCGCTGGCGGTGCAGATGTGGGACAACGATCCCGACAATCTCGCGCAGGTGGGCCGGCGGCTGGCCCGCGACTTCGGCGTGAGCGTGGTGGACCTCAACTTCGGCTGCCCGGTGCGGCAGGTGACGGAAAAGGCGCACAGCGGCTCGTGGCTGCTGCGCGAGCCGGCCCGCGTCGGCGAGATCGTGCGACGGGTGGTGGAGGCCTGCGACGGCGTGCCGGTGACGGCGAAGATCCGGCTGGGCTGCTCCGACTCCTGCCGCACGGCCGTGGAGGTGGCGCAGCGGATCGAGGAGGCGGGCGCGTCGTGCCTCACGGTGCACGGCCGCGTGGCGGCGCAGTTCTTCACCGGCCGGGCCGACTGGGAGTCGATCGCGGCGGTGAAGCGGTCGGTGTCGCGGATGCCGGTGGTGGGCAACGGCGACATCGACTCGGCCGTGACGGCCGTGGCCCGGCTGCGGGAGAGCGGCGTCGACGGCGTGATGATCGCGCGGGAGGCGCTCGCCCGGCCCTGGATCTTCGCCCAGGTGGCGGCGGTGCTGCGGGGGGAGCCGGAGCCGGCCGATCCGTCGCTCGACGAGCAGCGGGAACTCGTCCTGCATCACTACGACCTCGTCTGCCGCCGCTTCGGCGTCGAGCGCGGCACGCTGCTCATGCGGAAGTTCGCCTGCTCCTACGCGCAGGGCCTGCCGGGGGCCCGCGACTTCCGCGGGAAGGTGTCGCGGGTGACGACCCGCGAGGAGTTCCTCGAGGCGATGCGGTCGAGCTTCCCGCGGGCCGCGGGCTGACGGCGCACCCCCACCGCGCACGCGTCGCCTATCTTCGATGGCCGTCCCTGACCAACTGCCGCGACGAGCGTCGGCGACCGAGACTCCTGGGACAGGATTGACGGATTCGACGCGATCCGCTCGAATACCCCCCTCATGGCATACGTGCCACTCCTTTTCGGGGATTTCTCCATCCGTGAAAAAGTCATCGACGATGCTTGTCGATTCTTTGACGTCGCCGCCGCAATGCTGGGCGGCCCCGATACCCGCAACCCCTTGCAGCGATCAGAACATGCTCTCTCGAAGATACATCCTCTCTCGAAGATAAACGAAGGGCGCGAGTGCCCCCGAGCGGCGGCAGCCGGCGCGATCTGTAACTCGGCTCGCCCCGGAAGCCGTTGATGGGTGTAGCGTGAATCTCATCGAGCGAGAACTGCGATCGCGCGGCGGTTGAATCACTCCGGTGCGGGAACCAGGACTCGGTCCAACGACATCAGCGATGGGCGGTCGTGCCGGGGACGCACGGCACACGACACGAACAGCAAACGACGACAACAACACCAACACCACACGAGAAAGATCGACCATGAGCTTCCATCCCCGATTCGAATCGACCGCATACCGCGGACGCGTGCCCGGCCTCGCGGGCTTCGGCAAGATGTTCGACCTCGAACCGCACGGCGAAGGCACGGACGCCGCGACACTGCAAGTCTGGCTCAACGACCTCGGGGCCGCGATGCGTGATGATCTCGACCCCGACACCAACAAACCTTTTCCGAACGGTGACCACCCCTCGCTCCCGGCGGGCTACACGTATCTTGGGCAATTCATCGACCACGACCTGACGTTCGAACCGACTCGCCTCGCCTCGCAACAGATCGAGATCGCGACGCTGACCAACTTCCGCACGCCGGCGCTGGATCTCGACTCCCTGCTCGGCTTCGGCCCCACCGCAAGCCCGCACCTCTATGCGTCCCAGACGCCGGGAGCGCTCGCCACGGGCCCCGTCGACAGGCAAGCGCGGCTTCCGCACGATCTTGCGCGACTGAGCAACCGCACGCCGCTCATCGGTGATCCGCGGAACGACGAGAACCTCGCGGTGGCCCAGCTTTGTCTGGCATTCATCCACTTCTACAACAAGGTTCTGAACGAGCTCATCGCGGGGAATGGGCAGGTTCCCGATCTCGGCCCGGCTGGGGGTTCGTGGGCCGAGAAGGCGGCCCGCATCGTCCGCTGGCACTACCAGTGGATCGTGCTCAACGATTTCCTGCCCCGAATCCTCGACACCGCCGTGCTGGCGCAGGTGATCACCAATGGCCCGACGCTCTACCAGCCCGATCCGCTGTTCCCGTTCATGCCCGTGGAGTTCGCCGGCGCCGCGTATCGGCTCGGCCATTCTCTGGTCAGACAGCGATACCACGTGAACACCTCTTTCAGGGATCAGCCGCTCGACGATCTCTTCGGTTTCACGGGCGGCGGCGGCAACGGTCCGCCCCCGCTCGGATGGGCGCTCAACTGGAACCGGTTCTTCGATATCGATCCGGACACGGAGCCGAACAAGGCCCGCAAGATCGACCCGTACACGGCGCCCTCGCTCCACGCTTTGAACACCGGAGCGGGACCCATCGACCTGGCTGCCCGCAACCTCGTCCGGGGCTGGACGTGGAAGTTGCCGAGCGGCCAGCGCGTCGCCGGCAAGATCGGCGTCGCCAGCCTCAGCCCCGACGAGATTCTGTCGGGGCCCGACGGCCAATTTTGCAAGGAATCAAACCAACTCAGGGCGGGCGGATTCCAACACAGCACGCCCCTTTGGTACTACGTCCTCAAGGAGGCCCAGGTCACGCAGCAGGGCGAGCGACTCGGACCTGTCGGCAGCAGGATCGTGGCGGAAGTCTTCGTCGCTCTTCTGCGTGGCGACACCGACTCATATATGAGCGTACAACCCGGCTGGAAGCCGACGTTGCCCACAGCCCAACCGGGCACCTTCACGATGGCCGATATGTTCCGCTTCCTGCCCGATGCCGTGAACCCGAACGGCGGCGATCAGGGCCCTGTTTGAGCAACGGGTACTGGAAGTTGTCGCGCGGGGCTCGGCGGACGGTTCCGACGGGCGCCGGGCCGGTGCGGACGCCCCGCTCATCTTGCAGCCGTGGTCGGGCGACCGTGTTGGCGATGCGACGGGGGCCGGCACGAAAGCGGCCCTGTCTGCTCGTGCGCATCCGACGATTGTCCGAGCGACATCGGCATTCCGGCGTTACAGGTCGCGGCGCCGTCGGTTGGAGTCTGGCCGACGTGTCCGCGACCAGCGAATGCTCCGCGAGAAATCCCGGGCGACAGGGCCTCGGCATGTCGTTGGCTTCACGTCGATCCCGCTTCGGACGCATTCAGGATCGCGGGCGGCGGCACCCCTGGTTATTTTCGGAAGCGGCACTTGTCAAAAATAGACGCCGCCCTAAAGTTAGGGCATGAGTGTCTCCAAGCTCGCCCATCATCGTGTTTCGCTCGACTCGCATAGCGTTGGCGACAAGGAACGACGCTCGTCTGACGCCGCCGTGATCGAGCTTTTACGTTCCGAAAACGCCCTCGGCGTCGGTCCGATCGCCGCCCGACTGGGCGTCACCGCCACGGCTGTCCGGCAACGACTCGACCGGCTGTTGACCGCGGGAATCGTGGCCCGCACCACGCCCGCCGTCAGCGGTGCCCGCCAGCGGGGCCGCCCTTCGCATGTGTACAGCCTCACGGACAAGGGCCGCCGCACGGGGGGCGACAACTTCCGCGACCTGGCGCTCGTGCTCTGGCGGGAAATCCGCGACGTCCGCGATCCCGCGGTGCGCCAGGGTCTCATCCGCCGCATCGGCACCGCCATGGCCGGCCTCTACCGTGATCAGGTGGGCGTCGGCTCACCGGGAACGCGGCTCGAACGGATGGCCGGGCTGATGCGCGACCGCGACCTTTCCTGTCGCTACGACGCCGCCGACCCCGCCCACGGCGGCCTGCCGGTGCTCACCAGCTACGCCTGTCCCTATCCCGATCTCGCCGAACAAGACCGGGGCATCTGCGCCGCCGAACGGATCATGCTCCAGGATCTCGTCGGTTCGTCGGTGAGCCTGGCGGCCTGCCGCCTCGACGGCGGGGACTGCTGCCAGTTCACCGCGGCCGCGGCCGCCGCGACGCAGTGTCTCCCCGCCGCGGCGCAGGGTCTCCCCGCCGCGGCGCAGGGTCTCCCGCCGGCGTCCGGCCTGCCATCCGCCCCCGCGAACACTCCGCCCGTGACCGGCCCTTGAAAACCAGCCCCCGGAAGCATCGAATGCCCCTGGAAACCGCGATGTTCGGCGCCGCCGACGGTCCGGCCCCTCCCCCGCACCCCACTCTCGGAGCCCCGCAGCGATGACCCAACCCCTCGTCAATCCGAAGCCCTGGATCGAAGGCCGCTTCGAGGAAAACATGGTGCTCACGACCGTCGAGCAGGCCATCAACTGGGCCCGCCAGTCGAGCATCTGGCCGATGACCTTCGGCCTCGCGTGCTGCGCCATCGAGATGATGGCCGCCGGCGCCAGTCGCTACGACCTCGACCGCTTCGGCGCCGGCGCCTTCCGCGCCACGCCCCGGCAGGCCGACCTGATGATCGTGGCCGGCACCGTCACCTACAAGATGGCCAGCCGCGTGCGGCGTCTCTACAACCTCATGCCCGATCCGAAGTACGTGATCGCCATGGGCGCCTGCACCACCGGTGGCGGACCGTACTTCAAGTGGGGCTACCACGTCGTCAAGGGCGTGGACCTCGTCGTGCCCGTCGATGTCTACGTGCCCGGCTGCCCGCCGCGGCCCGAGAGCCTGCTCGAGGGGCTGATGCGGATCCAGGACAAGATCCAGGGCCAGCGGATCGCCAAACGCACCGGCGGCGAGGGCAAGGTCGACGATGAACTGCCCGTGCCCCACCACTCCGGCTACGTCGTCTCCCCGGTCGGCGACGGCGACCTCGTGTTCGATCACCAGAAGGTTCAGGGCTGATCGCCCGCCGGGCCGGGGCATGCCGCCGGCCGTTGTCGTCCCGCTCGTTCCTCTCGTCCGCCTCCCTCCTCCTTTCCGGCGTCCATGCACATGTCCCCCGAACAACGCGGCACCGAACGACTCGTGATCAAGGGCCTCCACGCCGCGGTCGACGGTCAGGAGATCCTCCGCGGCGTCGATCTCGAGATCGGCCGCGGCGAGATTCACGCGCTCATGGGCCCCAACGGCTCGGGCAAGAGCACCCTGGGCTACTGCATCATGGGCCATCCGTCCTACGAGGTCACGGCCGGCACGATCGAAATGGTCGCCGCCGACGGCGGCCGCACCGACCTCCTGGCGATGGAGCCCGACCAGCGGGCCCGCGCCGGCGTGTTTCTCGCCTTCCAGCGGCCGATGTCGATCCCCGGCGTGCGGCTGGCCGACTTCCTCCGGCACGCCGTCACCAACGTCCGCAACCCCGACCGCAAGGAGGGGCACGAACTGATGCCGATGCGGGACTTCCGTCAGGAGCTGAAGGAGAAGATGGCCGACCTTTCCATCGACTCCGAGTTCGCCCGCCGCTACGTCAACGACGGCTTCTCGGGGGGCGAGATGAAGCGTGCCGAGATCCTCCAACTCGCGATGCTGCGGCCGAAGTTCGCGATCCTCGACGAGACCGACAGTGGCCTCGACGCCGACGCCGTCCGTCTCGCCAGCGAGAGCATCGCCCGCATCGGCGGCAGCGGCATGGGGATCCTCATCATCACCCATCACGAGCAACTGCTCGAGCACAACATCCCGCTGCGCACGCACGTCATGCTCGGTGGCAGGATCGTGGAGTCGGGAGGGCCCGAGCTCGCCGCCGAACTGCACAAGCGCGGCTACGAACGGATCCGCGCCGCCTACCCCGAGGCCGCCGCCGTCGAGCGGTCGCTCCGCGACGCCCCGCAGCCCGTCTCCGCCTGATCACCGACCGCTCCCCCGAGGACCCAGCCATGGCCACCGGAATCGAACACCCCGCCGGCACGATCGCCGCCGCCACTGGCGCCGACGCCTCCGCCGCCATCGGCGAGATCAACAAGTACGACTTCCGCACCGACTCGCCGGCCGTGTTCAAGGCCCGTCGCGGGCTCGACGCCACGATCGTCTCGCAGATCTCCGAGATGAAGCGGGAGCCGGCGTGGATGCGCGACTTCCGCCTCAAGTCGCTCGAGATGTTCAACGCCAAGCCCATGCCCCACTGGGGCGGCCAGATCGGCATCGACTTCCAGGACATCTTCTACTACCTCAAGCCCGCCGAGCAGCAGGGCAAGACGTGGGAGGAGGTCCCCGACGCGATCAAGAAGACCTTCGACCGCCTCGGCATCCCGGAGGCCGAGCGGAAGTTTCTCGCCGGCGTCAAGGCGCAGTTCGAGAGCGAGGTGGTCTACGGCTCGCTCCAGGAGGATCTCGCCCGCCAGGGGGTGATCTTCACCGACACCGACACCGCCGTCCGCGAGCATCCCGACCTGTTGCGTGAATACTTCGGTTCGATCATCCCGCCGAGCGACAACAAGTTCGCCGCGCTCAACTCGGCCGTCTGGTCGGGGGGCTCGTTCATCTACGTGCCCAAGGGGGTGAAGATCGAGTTTCCCCTCCAGGCCTACTTCCGCATCAACGCCGAGAGCATGGGGCAGTTCGAGCGGACGCTGATCATCGTCGACGAGGGGGCGCAGGTGCACTACGTCGAGGGCTGCACGGCCCCGATGTATTCCACCGAGAGCCTCCATTCGGCGGTGGTGGAGATCGTCGTCAAGAAGCACGGCCGCTGCCGCTACACGACGATCCAAAACTGGGCCAACAACATCTACAACCTCGTCACCAAGCGGGCGATGGCCTACGAGGGCGCGATGATGGAGTGGATCGACGGCAACCTCGGCAGCCGGCTGACGATGAAGTATCCGGCCGTCTACATGATGGAGCCCGGGGCCCGCGGCGAGATCCTCTCGATCGCCTTCGCCTCGGCCGGGCAGCACCAGGACGCCGGCGCGAAGCTCGTCCATGCCGCTCCCAACACCTCCGGCCGCATCGTCTCCAAGAGCATCTCCAAGAACGGGGGCCGGGCCAGCTACCGCGGGCTCGTCCGCGTGGAGCCGGGGGCCCGCAAGAGCCGCTCGAGCGTCGTCTGCGACGCGCTCATCCTCGACGACCGCAGCCGCAGTGACACCTACCCCTACATCGAGATCGAGGAGCAGGACGTCTCCGTCGGCCACGAGGCGAGCGTGTCGAAGATCGGGGAGGAGCAGCTCTTCTACCTGACGAGCCGCGGCCTCTCCGAGGCCGAGGCCAGCACGATGATCGTCGGCGGGTTCATCGAGCCGCTCGTCAAGGAGCTGCCGATGGAATACGCCGTCGAGATGAACCGTCTCATCGAGCTGCAGATGGAGGGCTCCGTCGGCTGACGCCCCTCCCCCGACCATGACCGCCACCACAGCTCCCGCCATCCGCTCCGCCTTCGACCGCGTTGCGCTCGACCGGCTTCTGACCACCGACGCCCCGGCCTGGGTCGCCGACAGGCGCCGCGCCGCCTTCGACGCCTTGTCGGCCCTCTCCCTGCCCGACCGGCGGCACGAGCATTGGATGCGGACCGACCTGCGGCTCTTCAAGCCGGCCGCCTGGGGCCCGCGGCCCGTCCCCGTGGCCGGCGCCACCGCCCCCGCCGGCCTGCTCGCCGCGAGCCTCGCGGCCGCGACGGGCGGGGCGGCCGACGTGCCGGAGGCCGAGGCGGGGGCCGACGCGGTCCCGCGGGCGCCGCTCGGCGGCCGGTTCCTCGCCCTCGACGGCCACGTGCTCTGCGACGAACTCGACCCGGCGCTCGCGGCCCGCGGCGTCGTCTTCGGAGCGGCCGACCGGCTGCTCGCCCGCCATCGCGACGCGTTCGAGCCGCACTGGTTCTCCGTGATCGAGTCGGAGTGCGACTGGTTCGCCGCCGTCCACGCGGCCTTCCATGCCGCCAGCGTCGTGCTCTACGTGCCCCCCGGCGTGAAGGTGGCCGAGCCGCTGCACGTGCTCTCCGCGCTCTCCCCCGACGGCGTCGACACCAGCCACGTGCTCGTGGTGCTCGGCGAGGGTGCCGAGGCGACGCTGCTCACGGAGACGGCCGGCGGCGGAAGCGGGCAGCCCGGCTCCGGACCGCCCGGTTCCGGACTGCATTGTGGCGGCACCGAGATCGTCGTCGGGAAGAACGCCATGCTGCGGATGGTGAACCTGCAAAACTGGAACACGGGCGTCTGGCACGTCGCCCGCCAGAAGGCGGTGGTGCACGAGCAGGGTCGGCTGCAGTGGACGCTCGGCGCCCTCGGCAGCCGGCTCTCACAGGTGGCGCAGGACGTGGCGCTCGTGGGCCGCGGCGGAAAGGCGCAGGTGAACGGGGTGATGTTCACGGAGGGCCGGCAGCAACTCGTCTACAACACGCTCCAGCACCACGTCGCCCCGGGCTGCACGAGCGACCTGCTCTACAAGGGGGGGCTGCAGGACCGCTCGCGGCTCGTGTGGCGGGGCATGATCAAGGTGGACAAGGCGGCCCAGAAGACCGACGGCTACCAACGCAACGACAACCTCATGCTCTCCCGCGAGGCCCGCGCCGACTCGATCCCGGGTCTCGAGATCGAGGCCGACGACGTCCGCTGCACGCACGGCGCCACCAGCGGACGCGTGGATGCCGAGCAGATCTTCTACGCCCAGGCCCGGGGTCTCTCCGCCGACGAGGCCGCCCGACTGGTGGTGGCGGGCTTCTTCCAGCAGGTGTTCGACCGGATCACGATCCAGCCGGTGCGCGAGGCCCTCGCCCGTGCCATCGGCAGCCGCATTCGCCGCATCTCCTGATCGGACGCGCCTCATCGGGCACGCCTGATCGGGTCCACCGGCCCGTCCCCTCCCGGAGTCAGCGCATGCCAGAGTTTTACCGCGTGGCCGACGTGTCCGAGATCCCCGACCCGGGCTGCACGGTCGTGGAGGTGGCGGGGGACGTGGTGGCCCTGTTCCACGTCGACGGCAGCTTCTATGCGATCGACGACGTCTGCACCCACGACGGCGGCACGCTCGCCGACGGGCGGCTCGAGGGCTTCAAGATCGCCTGCCCGCGGCACGGGGCGAAGTTCGACGTCCGTACCGGTGCCGCCCTCTCGATGCCGGCCGTGCGGCCGACCCGCTCGCACGCCGTGAAGGTGGCCGACGGCGGCGTGTGGGTGGCGGTCGGCCCGGCCGCCGGCCAGGCCGGCCCGGGATCGTTCCACGCGGGCCCGGGCGCCACCCTGTCGACAGGAGCGCACGGCGAGGCGACGTCGGGAGCCGGTCCGGCCGTGTCACCGCCGGCAGGCACGGCGCCGGCTGAGGCGACCCCTGCCGGCGCAGCGCCGACGATCCCGGCTGCGGCCGCCGGGGCCGCGACGGAAGACGCCGTCCGCGAATGGCTCAAGGAGGTCAAGGACCCCGAGCTCTTCGTGAACATCGTCGACCTGGGGCTGATCTATGGCGTCACGCTCTCCCCCGCGGCCGACGCGCCCGACCGGCAGCACGTCGCCATCGACATGACGATGACGAGCCCCGCCTGCCCCGCCGGCCCGCAGCTGATCGCCGACACGAAGCGGACCGTGGGCTCCCGGCCGGGCATCGCGGCGGTGGAGGTGCGGATCGTGATGGACCCGCCCTGGACGCCCGACCGCATGACCGACGCCGCCCGCGACCAGCTCGGCATCTTCTGAGACGCCGCCGACAGAAGCCGGGCTCAGGCGCTCTTGTGCCGCACGTCGCGGATCGGCACCACCGGCTCGGTGCCGGCGACGTTCCGCTCGTTGATCACGTAGGTGCTGCCGCTGTTCTCCGGCAGCTCGAACATGATGTCGAGCATCACGTCCTCGAGGATCGACCGCAGGCCGCGGGCCCCGGTCTCCTTCTTCATCGCCCGGCGGGCGATCGCCACGAGCGCCTCGTCGGTGAACTCGAGCTTGCAGTTCTCCACGCCGAAGAGCTTCTGATACTGCTTCACCAGCGCGTTCTTCGGCTCGCGCAGCACCTTCACCAGCGCCGACTCGTCGAGCGGCTGCAGCGACGAGATCACCGGCAGGCGGCCGACGAGCTCGGGAATCAGCCCGAACTCGAGGATGTCGTCGGAATCCACCTGCGGCAGCAGCTCCGCGAGGTTGGCGTCGCCACGGTGGCCGCTGGGCTGGCCGAAGCCGATCGTCCGCTTGCCGAGCCGTCGGGCGATGATCTTCTCGATCCCCACGAACGTCCCGCCGCAGATGAAGAGGATGTTGGACGTGTCGATCTGGATGTACTGCTGCTCCGGATGCTTGCGGCCCCCCTGCGGCGGCACGTTGGCCACCGTGCCCTCGAGCATCTTGAGGAGCGCCTGCTGCACCCCCTCGCCCGAGACGTCACGGGTGATCGAGACGTTCTGGCTCGTCTTGCCGATCTTGTCGATCTCGTCGATGTAGAGCACGCCCCGCTGGGCCGCCTCGATGTCGAAGTCGGCGGCGTTGAGGAGCTTGAGGAGCAGGTTCTCCACGTCCTCGCCCACGTAGCCCGCCTCGGTGAGCGTGGTGGCGTCGCCGATCGCGAAGGGCACGTCGAGGATGCGGGCGAGCGTGCGGGCGAGGAGCGTCTTGCCCGAGCCGGTCGGCCCGAGGAGGAGGATGTTCGACTTGTCCACCTCGACGTCGGCCCCCTCGCTGCCGAGATTGAGCCGCTTGTAGTGGCTGTGCACGGCCACGGCGAGCACCCGCTTGGCGTGCTGCTGGCCGATCACGTACTGATCGAGGTGCGAGACGATCTCGCGCGGCGAGGGAATCGCGGTGAACAGCTGCTTGCTCGTGCCGCGCCGCCGCTTCTCCTGGTCGAGGATCGACTGGCACAGATCGATGCATTCGCCACAGATGTAGACGTCGCCCGGCCCTTCGACCAGCGGCCCCACGTCACGGTAGCTCTTGCGGCAGAACGAGCAGAAGGCGTTCTTCTTCGTCGTCCCGCCGGCGCCGCGACGTCCCAGACCGCCGACGTCTTTCCCTGATGGCATGCTTCAATTCCTCGAGTGGTCCGTCCCGCCAGTCCAGCCGCCCGGTGCTCCCGGGCCCGCGGCCCCCAAACGACCGCCCGCTGCAGGCCGCGGGACGCGGCCGGGCGCGGGCGCATCGAGCCGCACGAGCGGTTCGACGAGCGTAGATATTTTTCGGTATTCCTCCTCGCTCAGCACACCCTGATCCCGGAGATTTTTGTAGCCGACGAGCGCGGTTTCCCAATCGCCATGATCGTCACCGGGACGGAGCCAGCGGGAACGGATTGCGACGATCGCAGCGATGCCGCCGGCCACGAGCAGCGCGAGCAGGACGGCACTGACGACGAACGATTCCACGGTGGCGGCCCCGGACGCGGGAGAACGGACGCGGAAGAGGGAGGACTGCGACGGTGCGGTCGCAGCCGTCCGCCGGGGCCCCGAGCCTCCGCCCACAGGCATTATTGCCGTCGGGGAGGAAAAGGGTCCAGGAAAGACCCCCCACTTTTCGCAGGCTCCACAGGCTGTGGCAATGGCAACCGGGCGGCGGGCACA
>Ga0207954_1000676_pt1 | contig 11643 bp, 10 predicted proteins | sample CryBogmetaGMA0M_FD_184547 | JGI IMG/M metagenome (GOLD analysis project Ga0207954, IMG submission 184547) | Freshwater microbial communities from Crystal Bog, Wisconsin, USA - MA0M (SPAdes) | ecosystem: Environmental > Aquatic > Freshwater > Lake | place: Crystal Bog, Wisconsin, USA | collected... | reverse complement strand
GCCGCCACGCGAGACACGGCGGCGAACTGGAGCACGGGGTTGTCGGCGACCGGCGCCTCGCGAAACCGGCGGTTCATCGCGGCGGCCCCTTCGAGCAGCCGCACGATGTCGCACCCCGCGATCGACGCCGGCAGGAGCCCGACGGCCGTGAGCACCGCGAACCCCCCGCGCACCCCGTCGGGGACCACGAACGCCGCGGACGAGTCGGTGCGCACCTCAGACGTGGCGACGAGGCTGGTCGTCCCCGTGATCGACACGACGCGGTCCGCGAGCCGCTGCTCGTCGCCACCGACAGCGTCGCGGAGCGCCGCCCGAAACACGGTCGCGACCGCCGCGGTCTCCGCGCTGCCACCGTCATCCACGAGCACCAGCGCCCAGCGGTCGAGCAGGTCGTCGCCTCGCGACCTCCCGTCCGGGGCGACGAGATCGAGCAGCCCCTGAGCCACGTCGTTGTCGAGATCATCGGCGACGAACGAGAGCCGCGGCCGACCGCCTCGTTCGCCGCGGCCCAGCTCGTTGTGAAAGGGATGGCAGCAGGCCTCGACGATCGCCCGCGCGCCAACGATCCCGGCGCCGCCGATCACGACCACGCGATCCACCGCCTCGCGGACGCGCCGCGCCTCCCGGAGGATCGCGAACAGCTCGCTCTGCGGCCGCGTCGTGCCGTAGTCGGCGAGAAGCCGGTCGGGCAGCCCGAGGAAGGCCACGGTGGATGCCGCGCCGCCGGCGACCCGCTCTCGGTCGGCGTCGTGGAGCACCTCGCTGCGCACGGCCTCGAGCCGGTCCGCGAGGGCCTCGACCGCCTCCCGCGAGATCGTCCCGGCCGCAAGAGCGGCCGCAGGATCGTAGCGGAGCGGATCCTCGGGGGGCCTGGGGCGGATGACGCTCATGGGCGGCTCGGCGACGGGCGTGTTTGGGGCGTGGGCACGAGCGTGTAGATTCTGGCGGCGGAACTCTAGCCGATCGGCATCAGCCGCCGCGAGCGTTCCACCTCCCCTTCCCCGCCCCAGCCACCTCCGTGTCAGGAACACCGCCGTGAAAGAGCACGAACTGGTCCGCGAACTCGCCGAGAAGAACGCCTCCAAGATCGTGATGCTCGTGGCCGACGGCCTCGGCGGCCTGCCGCTGGATCCGGGGGGCAAGACCGAGCTCGAAACGGCCTCCACCCCCAACCTCGACCGGCTCGCCGCCCGGGGCACGAGCGGCTCGAGCGTGCCGGTGCTGCCTGGCATCACGCCCGGCTCCGGCCCCGGGCACCTCGGCCTGTTCGGCTACGACCCCCTCGAGTTCAAGATCGGCCGCGGCGCCCTCGAGGCCACCGGCATCGGCTTCGAACTCGGGCCCGACGACGTCGCCGCCCGCGGCAACTTCTGCACCCTCGACGCCGCCGGGAAGATCTCCGATCGCCGCGCCGGCCGAATCCCCTCGGAGGAGAGCTTCGCGGTCGTGGAGAAACTCCAGGCCGTGAAGATCCCCGGCGTGGAGACGTTCGTGAAGCCGGTCAAGGAGCACCGCTTCGTGGTCGTGTTCCGGGCGAAGGGGCTCGACGGCCGCGTGGCCGACACCGACCCACAGGCCGTGGGCGTGGCCCCGCTCGACCCGCAGGCGGCCGATCCGGCGGCGGCGAAGACGGCCGAGGTGGCCAAGGAGTTCGTGAAGCAGGCCCGCGCGATCCTCGCCCACGAGCCGAAGGCCAACGGGCTCGTGCTCCGCGGCTTCGCCGCCAAGCCCGCCCTCCCCACCTACGAGCAGCTCTACGGCCTGCGGGCCGCGGCCATCGCCGTCTACCCGATGTACAAGGGCCTCGCCCGGCTCGTCGGCATGACCCTCGTGGGCAAGGCGCAGTCGCTCGACGAGCAGATCGCCGAGCTGGCGAAGTGCTGGAACGACTACGACTTCTTCTTCCTGCACTTCAAATACACCGACTCCACCGGCGAAGACGGCGCCTTCGAGCAGAAGGTGAAGCGGATCGAGGAGCTCGACCGCGCCATCCCGAAGATCGAGGCTCTCGGGCCCGACGTGCTGATCGTGACCGGCGACCACTCCACACCCAGCAAGCTCAAGAGCCACTCCTGGCATCCGGTGCCCACGCTCCTCGCGGCCGACACCTGCCGGCCGGACGGGCTGACGAGCTTCTCGGAGCGCGACTGCCTCCGCGGCGGCTTCGGCATCTTCCCCGCCAAGCACCTCATGCTCCTGGCCATGGCGCACGCGCAGCGGTTCGGCAAGTACGGCGCCTGACGCCCCGCGGGATCACACCCGGGGGAGGCTCGGGGCTGCCCGCGCCCCGAGAGCCGGCGTTGCTGACCAGCGCAGCCATGGATGGCGGAGCACAGTCAGCATCGAGAGAGCGGAGGCCCGGAGGGCCGGAGCGAACGTCCGGCGACGGGGCATGGGCAGCCCCGAGCCGGATTCTCAGCAGGACTGGGGTTTCTCGGGAATCGCAACTAGAGTCGTTGAGACCCGACCCGGAGCTCCGCCCGCCTCATGCCACGCCCCTCCGACGACGACCTGTTCGCCAGCTCGACGATGACGTTCGGCGAGCATCTGGAGGAGCTTCGCACCTGCCTGATCCGCGCCGCGGCCGGGCTCGCGGTCACGGTGCTGATCGGCTTCCTCGTCGCCCGGCCCGTCGTCCACCTCATCGAAGACCCGCTCCGCCGCGCCCTCGGCGACTACTACTCCAAGCGGGCCCTCGAGACCGCGGCCGAGTGGACGGCCCGCGCGCCGGGCGGGATGCCACTGCCCTACTCGCAGGACGAGATCCGCGATGCCGTCGAGCAACACGCGATGACGTTCGAGCTCCGCGAGGTCCATCCCGACAGGCTCGCGGCCGTGATCGGCGGGACCGCTCTGCCCACCGCCACCGCGAGCGGCACGGCGGCGTTCGACACCGACGCCCTCGTGCCCGTGCTCCTCTGGCAGCCGCTCACCCGCGACCCGCGGGTGAGCATCACCACGCTCTCCGCGCAGGAGGCGTTCGGGATCTACGTGAAGGCCGCGATGCTCGTGGGCGTGGTGCTGGCCAGCCCGTGGATCTTCTACCAGCTCTGGACCTTCGTCGCGGCGGGCCTCTACCGACACGAACGGAAGTGGGTCTGGACGTTCCTGCCGATCAGCGTGGGCCTGTTCCTCGCGGGGGTGTTCATCGCCTTCTTCTTCGTGTTCGACTTCGTGCTCGACTACCTCCTGCAGTTCAACGCCTGGCTGGGCCTCGACCCCGATCCGCGGATCAGCGAATGGATGAGCTTCGTGCTCATCATGCCGATCGGCTTCGGCCTCGGCTTCCAGCTGCCGCTCGTGATGCTGTTCCTGGAGCGGATCGGCGTGTTCGACGTCGCGGCCTACGTGTCGCAGTGGCGGATGGCCGTGCTGGTGATCGTCGTGGCCTCGGCCGTCCTCACGCCCGCCGATCCCTACAGCATGCTCTTCCTGGCGGCGCCCCTCTGCCTGCTCTACTTCGGCGGCGTGGCCCTCTGCCGCTGGTTCGGCGACGGGCATGGGCCATCACGCGCGGCGGATTCAGCTCAGGCGACGAAGGCCAGCCAGTAGAACACGCTGCCGGTGATGGCGGTGAGCAGCAGGTCGCCGGCCGCCAGCCGGGCCAGCACCCGGTGCCGCGGCCCGTGGGTGCCCGGCGTCGGCGGCGAGGAGAACCGCGCCAGCGCCTCCCAGACCACCCACACCCAGAGCACGAAGGTCGAGACCGCGAACACGAGGTGGACGCCCAGCGCCACCAAGACGCCGGCCGGCCACCAGGGATTCGGCCGGCCTCCCCAGGCGACACCGCCGGCGGCCCGCAGCTTCCAGTCGCTGAGCAGGCGGACATCGATCTCGAACACGATGATCGCCGCCAGCAGGGCGACCACGATGAAGAGCTGCAGCCGCTTGTGGGCCGCGTAGGCGCCGCGGCGGGCCAGGCCGATGCTCCAGGCGAGCACGGGGAGCAGGGCGATCAGCCCGACGAGCACCACGTCCATCCCCAGCGAGGCCCGGGTTCCCAGGAAGCCGTCGATCCCTCGTAACGCCACCGGAGCCTCGGTCGTCTCGTTCTGCACGGGGCTCGTCCTCGGCGGGGGCTAGCGGGGCGGGAAATGAGGCGGGGCCGCCGATTGTAGCCCAGGGTCTGCCCGATGCAGGTGGCCGGCGGCTACGATCGTCGGGCCGGCCGAGTGGCGAAACTGGCAGACGCACGGGACTTAAAATCCCGTGGAGAGCGATCTCCGTGCGGGTTCGATCCCCGCCTCGGCCACTGATGGAGCATCCTGCGGTCGCTCTTGCCCCGGTGGGTGTCCGGCGGCTATTTCCCCGCCCATGCCCGCTTCCTCGACGCCGCCCGATTCCGCCCCCCGGCCCTGGCAGACGCCCGTCTGGCTCCCCTGGGTCTCCGCGCCGCTGTTCTTCCTCCTGCCGATCGGGGGCTGCGGCGTCGCGGCCACGTCCCGCCGACCCCCGGCCGCCGACACGGCCGCCGCGGCCCATCCGCTGCCCGGTCCCGCACCGGTCGCGACGATGATGACGGTCATGACGCCGACGCGGTGAGCTTCCCGCCGTCCGGTGGCGTGCGGTCGTCCGGCGCACTAGTTTTGCTCGTGGGTCTCGAGCCCGAGCCCCACGGAGATTTTTCATGTCGCTTCGTTCCCGGATCGCGCTGGTGGCCGCGGCCCTCGTGCTCGCCGCCGTCGCGGTGAGCACCGTCCTGCAGACGCTCGCCGCCCGTCGCGCCATTCTCGAGCAGGCCCGGGCCGGTGGCGACGGCATCGCCGCCATGCTCGCGCGGGTCGCGGCGTTCGCCGAAGACGTGCCGCCGGCCGTCGAGGAAGAAATCGGCCGGCACATGCTCGCCGAGGCCCGGCTGCTCGCCGCCTACGTGGCGTCCGCCGAGAAGGCCGGCACGTCGGCCGAGGCGATCGTCGATCGACTCCGCAGCGTCACCGACGACACGGTGGTGGACCAGATGATCGTCACGGGCACCGACGGCGTGTGCACGATCGACACCGAGCGGCCCGAGAAGCCGTTCGTGTTCCTGCCCGACGCGGCCCGACAACCCGAGGCCCATGCATTCCACCGTCTGCTCACCGGCGAGATCGCCACGCTCGTCCAGCGGGCCCAGCGGCGCGACCAAGACGGCAAGGTCTTCAAGTACGCCGGCGTCGGCGGGCTCGACAAGCCCCGGATCGTCGAGGTGGGCATCGAGGCCACCTTCCGCGAGCGGCTCGACAAGAATCTCGGCGTCCGGCGGCTCGTCGGCGAGGTCGTCGGCGGAAACGTGAAGGAAGTGCAGGTCCTCGACCGCCAGCTGGTGCCGCTCGTCACGCGCCGCATCGACGCGAGCGGCTCGGCGACCGACGCCCCCATCGCCCTGGCCCAGGCCGACGCGGAACTCGTCCGCCAGAGCATGGCCGCCGGGGCTCCCGTAGGCCGGTTCACCGCCGACACCTACCGCGTGGCCGCCCCCGTGGCCCGGTCCGATGGCCGCTCGTCGGGAGCCGTGCTCGTGAGCCTGGCCACCGACTCCAGCCGCGACGTGCTCTGGTGGCAGGCCGCGGGGGCCGCCGCCTCCGCGTTCATGGTCGGCCTCCCCGGCGTGGTGGCCGCGATCTGGCTGGCCCGCTCGATTGCCGAGCCGGTCCGCCGGGCCCTCTCGGTGGCCGAGTCGATCGCGGCGGGCGACCTCACCCGCACGATCCAGGGGGAGGGTTCCCACGAAATGGGCCGGCTGCTGGGATCGTTCGAGCGGATGACGCAGTCGCTCGGCGGCCTGATCGGCCGCATCCAGGCGGCCGGCGAGCGGCTTTCCAGCGTCGAGGCCGACGCCGCGGCGGCGCTCACGCGGCAGGAGCGGGCCGTCAGCAGCGTGAACGGTTCGGCCAACGAGATCGCGGCGGCCGTCACGGAGATCTCCGCGACGGGCGAACAGCTCCTCGATGCCACGAGCAGTGTCACCGGCATCGCCCGCGAGGCCGCCCAGGTGGCCGAGCAGGGCCGCGGCGGTCTGGAGAGCATGACCGCCTCGATGGAGCATCTCGATGAGGCGATGAACGCCTTCACGCGAAAGCTCGCCACGATCAGCCAGCGTGCCAGCGGGATCACCTCGGTGGTGACCACGATCGCCAAGGTCGCCGAGCAGACCAACCTGTTGTCGGTGAACGCCACGATCGAGGCCGAGAAGGCGGGGGAGTCGGGCCGCGGCTTCCGGATCGTGGCCCAGGAGATCCGGCGGCTGGCCGATCAGACGGCTCTCTCCACCAAAGACATCGAGCGGATGGTCCGCGACATGCAGGGGGCCGTGGCCAGCGGCACCATGGAGATGGACCGGTTCCGCAACGAGGTCAGCGGCCGGATCGGGGAGGTCGCCCAGGTCAGCGAGAAGCTCGGGAAGATCATCGAGCCCGTGCAATCGGTCACGCGGTCCCTCGAGACCGTCCACCAGGGCATGGAGTCGCAGTCCCAGGGGGCCCGGCAGATCCGGGACGCGATGGAATCGCTCCGGCATGACGCCGGCGAGTCGGCCGAGTCGCTGGCGGTCTTCTCCACGTCGCTCGCCGAACTGCGGCGGTCGATCGGGGAACTCAACGCCGAAGTCGCCCGGTTCCGGACCCGCGGCGACCAGCCCGAAGCGGCCTGAGCAGGCCGCGGTGGGCCGAACCGCCCGAAGCCGCGGACCGCCGCGGCATCAGATGGGTTACCTGCGGGCCTCGCCTTGGCGGGAGGCCTGACGGTTGGCCAGGAACCGGCGGAGCCCGGTGACAATCCTGGTGGCGGGCTGGGAGCCCGATTCCACGTGGACGGGCGTCTCGCCGTCTTCGGTCACGATCACCTCGACCGCCTCGGCTGGCAGGTTTTCGCCCCCGAGCAGGTCTACGGCCGCCCCGGCCGGCTGGCCAGTTGCTTCGCCGGATGACTCGTCCCGGGGCGGCACCTGGGCCACCACGAAGTTGTCGCGGGTGAGCGAGTCGAACTCGGGATCCTTGATGAGCGTCGCCACCCGGGTTTTGGCGGCGGAATCGCTCGGCCTGGAGACCAGCAGCAGCACCGGCTTGCGGCTGTCACGGGCCGTCTCCACCGCCTCGTCGATCGACGACAGGATCCGGCCTTCGTCCTCGGGGTTTTCCGCCAGCACCGGGGCCGGCACGTGCTTTTCGAGGGCCGCGAGCCAGGCCTCGGGCGTCTGGCCGTGATAGCCCGACTGGGCCGTGATCTTGGCCCCATCGGGGGCGATCAGGACCGTGTTGGGGAACGTCCGGACGCCGTACTTGATGCACACCCGGGAGCGGGCGTGCCGCTCCTCCTGGGAAATCCCCTGCTGGGGTAGGTCGATCATCAGGAGCACGACTCGATTCTCGGCCCAGGCGAGGAACTGCTGGGAATCCAGCACCTTTTTCTCGAGGGTCACGCAGTGGGGGCACCAGTCGCTGCCGGTGAAGATCGTGAGCACCGGCCGGCCGGTCTGCTCCGCGGCCCTCATCGCATCGTCATAGTTCCGCAGCCAGCGGTCGCTGGCCAGGGCCGAACCGGCCACCGCCAGACCGATGACCACTGCCGCCGCCAGGCGACCGGCAGCCACCATGGCCGCACCGGCCGCTAACTGAAACCTTCCCGTCGTGCTGCTCAGACTCATCGTCGCTTGCCTCCTTGCCGTCCCGTTCCCATTTCATCGGGTGGACTTCCTTCGGCCCGCGAGCATCCGCAGGCCGAAACGTGCCAGAAAGGTAGGCTGACGGGGGCTCACCTGTAAAACTGTGAGCCTTGTGCAGATTACGCACCTTACCAAGCCCCCCCACGCTCGACGTGGCTGCTGGACTTAGGTCAACCGTCGCCGCCACAGCAAAGGCCTCGAAATCCTTCGAGCCACCGGGCGACACGCTGTCTTTGGGCTGGACCGCCGGCATTCACGGGGGCGGCGGTGGCGGCTTGATCTGCATCCGCCCAGGGGCCGGCTTGATCTTGCGGCCGGTGGGCCGGGCGGTGAGGACGGCGATCCCCGCAAGCACCGACAGCACGAGCACGATCCAGAAGCGGAGGGGCATGGGCGAGTTCGCGAAGGAACGGCTGCCGTCGACTCCGGGACCGCCGGGCGGCACTGGCCGGAACGTGTCCAAGCCTACCGAAAAGCGGCGAGGCCCACCGTTGCCGGCGGGCCTCGCTTGATCGTCAGGTATCGAGTGGCGAGTTGGAGGCTCGCCGCTGCGTGGGGCAGGACGCGGAAGGTCCGTGCCCCGCGGCAGGGACGACTAGAACTGGAAGATGAAGTCGCCGCCGCCGAACAGCTGGCCGTACTGGTTGCCGGTCCCGCCGAGCTGGCCGATGTTGCCGCCGTACGGCAGCGGGCCACCCGGACGGTCGGGCGAGTACCAGTCATACCGGAGTTCCGGGCGGAAGACCCAGTTCTTGTTGGCCCGGTAATTGATGCCCCACGTGATCTCCCAGAAGTTGCCCTGGTACGGGCCACTCACGCCCCCCGCACCGCCATTCAGCGGGTTGTAGTTCAGGTTGCGGAGGGGATTGAAGACGCGGAAGCCGTTGTTGTCACGGAAGTACTCGAACCGCATCCCCGCCGTCACCTTGTCGTTGACCGCGTAGAAGAGGTAGTTCACGAGGCCGTACCACTGGGCGAGACCGTTGTTCCCCTGGCTCGCGGTCGGGGTGTACATGCCGTCCTGGAGCCCGAACTGCCAGCCGTCGTCGTTTTGGAACACGTACGTCAGCTTGTCGGTCAGCTTGTTGATGTAGACCGTGCTGATGTACGACCGATTCGCGTTGATCGCCCCACCGGCGAGCGGCCCCGCGAAGATGCCGTTCATCATGTTGCCGGAGTTCGTGAAGATCGTAAGCGCCTGGCTCTCGTCCGAGCTCTTCAACGTGGCACCGCCGAGGAAGCCGGCGTTGTTGTTGAAGTAGGGATACCAGGTGTTCGCCGCCAGCGACGTGCCCGAACTCCAGTTATCCCACCCGTTGATGACGCCGCCGAACCAGGTCAGCTGATCGTTCGCTTTCCACTGGGCCAGCATGCCCGTATGGGTGAACGGCTCGCCGTACTGGAAGGTGTCGTTGATGGTGTAGAAGAAGTTACCGACCGCCGGCACGACTTCGTAGCCGATCGGCGTGTAGAAGTGGCCGAACTTCGCCGACACGTCGCCGCGGCCGAGCTCCGCGTAGAGCTGCGGCAGGGCCAGGCCGTAGTACTTGCTCGAGGCCCACTTCGGCACGAAGTAGGAGTTGTAGACGTTGTAGTTGTAGGCATCGAGGCCGGCGGCCGTGGTGAAGGTTGTGTCGGTACCGTACATCAGGTCGGTCCGACCGCCCCAGTCCCAGTCACCCGACTCGGTGTCGAGCGTCCGCTCGTTGACGAGGTTCAACTGGTTCATCATGAACTGCCAGTTGCGGTCAACGAACGTGATCGTGCCGTTCCACGGGTTGCCCCAGTTGTTGGCACCGATACCCGCGGCGAGCCAGCCGTAGGTGTTGATGCGGCGACTGGTGAGAAACTCCGTCTCCAGGTAGCGGGTCGGCCCATCCTCGATCTCGGCCTCGGCCTCCTGCGGCGGCAGCGCGCGATATTCCTGGGTGTTCTCCTGCGGCACGTTCGGCAGCACCGGCGCGTAGGGAACGACGGAGTCGTTCTGGGCCAACTGGCTGTAGAGGTTCGGATCGATCCGCGACGGCAGCGACGTGTCGGCGGCATTCGCTGCACTCACGGCCAACAGGCCGCTGGCCACCCAGACGGGCAGCTTGAACTTGGCGAAACGCATGGCGTGATGAACTCCCGGTCTTCGGTGTGGATGTCCGGCCCGCGGTGCCGCGGCCCGGCGTGACGTACGCGAAACACGGAGGCCCACCTACCCGACCGCAGAATCCGCCGATCCGCGGCGGCCGAGTCCCCCGTCCCCGAGGTGGAGAATCGACACGCCGGCCACCAGAAAACCCCCGCGGCCCCGGGCTCCGGCACATCTTTCGCGACCGGACCCCGGCTCTGGCGGAGTCTGCGGGTCGGGGAAACAGGCCGGTCAGCCGGCCGGGGCGAAGGAGCCCTCGAGCAGGGCCGCCAGGAAGGCCTCGGGCCGAAACGGCTCGAGGTCGTCAGCCGTTTCCCCGACGCCGACGAACTTCACGGGCAGGCCGAACTGCTCCGCCACCGGCACGATCACGCCGCCCCGCGCCGACCCGTCGAGTTTGGCGAGCACGATGCCGGTGCACCCGGCCGCCTCCTTGAAGCCCTTGGCCTGCGAGAGGGCGTTCTGTCCGGCTGTGGCGTCGATCACGAGGAGCGTCTCGTGGGGCGCGTCGGGAATCTGCTTGGCGATCACGCGGCGGATCTTGCCGAGTTCCTGCATCAGGTTGGCCTGCGTCTGCAGGCGGCCGGCCGTATCGACGATGCAGATGTCGAAGCCCCCTTCGACCGCCTTCGCGACCGCCCGGTGGGCCACGCTCGCCGGATCGCAGCCCGGCTCGCCGCGGACGATCTCGGCGCCGAGCCGCCCCGCCCACATCGCGAGCTGCTCCACGGCCGCCGCCCGGAAGGTGTCGCCCGCCCCGAGCACCACCGTCTTGCCGTCGCGGAGGAAGAGTCGCGCGAGCTTCGCGATCGAGGTGGTCTTGCCCGAGCCGTTGACGCCGGTGACGAGGATCACCGTGGGGCCCGTGGCCGCGGTCGCGATGCCCGCCTCGGCGGGCGCCAGCCGCGCGAGCAGCTGCGTGCGGATCGAGTCGAGCACCACCTCGGGATCGACCACGCGGGCCCGGAGCCGGTCGCGGACGTCGGTCACGATCGCCTCGGCGGCGGACGGGCCCATGTCGGTCTTCACCAGCGCCGCCCGCAGCTCCTCCAGAAACTCCTCGTCGACCAGCCGGCCCTCGCGCTTGAAGATGTCGCGGACGTCGGTGGAGAGCACCTTGGCCGTCTTCGCGAGGCCCGACTTGAGCCGGTCGAAGAAGCCAGGCTTCGCGGCGGGAGCGGAAGCGGGAACGGACGCCGGCTCCGCCGCCGCGGTCTCGGGCCGAGGTTCGTCCTTGTCCTTGCGTCCGAAGCGAAACAGGGCCATGGGGCGTGGGTCTCCGTCGGGGCGTCAGCCGGCTGCCGGCCGCGACCGGCCGCCGCGGCCGTCGAGGATCGCGCCGAGGATGCCGGCCACGAAGGTGGGCGACTCCTGGCTGCCGTAGCGGCGGGCCAGCTCGATCGCCTCGTCCACCACCACCGGGCCGGGCGTCTCGGTGTGGAGGAGTTCGAACGCGGCAATCCGCAGGACGGCCCGGTCGGTGGCCGCCATCCGCGACAGCCGCCAGTTGGCGCTCCGGGCGTCGAGGAGGGCGTCGATCTCCGCCTGGTGGCTCCGGACGCCGTCTACGAGCTCGTCGGCGAAGGCCACCAGCTCGGCCGACTTCAGCCGTCCCTTATGGAACCGGGCACGGTCGCGGGCCTCAACGGCGTTCAGTTCGCCCTGGTAGAGCGACTGAAGGGCCACCTCGCGGGCGCGGCTGCGGCGGCTCATGCGGCGCCTCCCGCACGGATCGCCTGGAGGAGCCCCGCCATCTCGATCGCGGCCGCGGCACACTCGGCCCCCTTGTTGCCGGCGTAGCCGTCGGCCGCGTCGCCACCCGCCCGCACCATCGCCTGGGCGAGGGTGTCGCAGGTGAGCACGCCGA
>Ga0207954_1000675_pt1 | contig 11653 bp, 7 predicted proteins | sample CryBogmetaGMA0M_FD_184547 | JGI IMG/M metagenome (GOLD analysis project Ga0207954, IMG submission 184547) | Freshwater microbial communities from Crystal Bog, Wisconsin, USA - MA0M (SPAdes) | ecosystem: Environmental > Aquatic > Freshwater > Lake | place: Crystal Bog, Wisconsin, USA | collected... | reverse complement strand
CTGGCCATGCCGATCGGGCGGGGAGAGCTGGAGGATCGCTGCATCGAGGCGCACCTGCCCGCTCGTGAAAAGTGACGGAATGTCGGAAAGGAAGATCGGCACGAAGTCGGCTGTTCCCTGGTCGACCGCGCCGCGGAGGCTCCCCCCGGTGAACAGCGACACCGAGCGGAATCTCCCCCCACATCCGTCGGCCGCGAACGGTATGTTCCCCTCGAGGTGGAGGTGCCAGAGGCGGACGCTGTCGAGGTCGGTGCGTCGGCAGAGGGCCTCGAGAAGCGTCGTCGGGGTCGCCGCCGCGCCGTGAACGAAGACGTTCATGCCGCTCTTGATCTGGGCGACGACGGCGTCGGCCGATTCCGCCCTGTTTCGCCAGTCACTCTTCATGCGTTCACTCACGTGGCCTGCTCCGTGTCAGCAAGGGAACGCAGCCGAGCGGCAAGGTCGCCGAGAAACCGAGCCGGTGCGGCCAGCTCATCGGCCCCGATGCGGAGATGGAGGGAGGGAGGCCCGCCGGCAAAGGGGGACAGCTCCGCCGGTTGAATCGGCTCGCGCGCCGCCAGCTGAGCGCGAAGAATCTCCAGCGTGGCATCCGACGGATCGCGCCCCTCGGCGGCACGGGCCGCCACCCGGGCGTGGAGGAGATTGGCGGGAAGATCGATCTCGAGCCAGACGATCCGCGTGCCGGTGTCGCGGGCCACCGCCGTCAGGAGCTCACGCTGAGAGCGGGCATTGCAGGTGGCATCGACGACGACGCTCGATCCCGCTTCGAGCAGCGATCGGGCGAGGGCCGCGAGCCGCTCGTAAACCCGCCGCGTCGTCTCGGCCGCATAGAGGGCCCGGGTCGCGTCGTCATCGCCGGGCCGATCGGTTGCCGCCATCGAGAACAGCCGCTTCCGCTCGACGTCGCTCCGCAGGCGCACGGCGCCAAACGCCCCGACACATTCCGCGGCGAGCGTCGTCTTCCCCGATCCCGACACGCCGGTCGTCACCAGAAGGAGTGGCGGCGACTCTTCCGCCAACCGCTCGGCCAGATCGAGATAGCGGTCGCACTCGCGCCTGGCGACGTCCAGCGCGTCCGGAGGGCAGTCCGCCTGCGCCGAACGGATCGCCGCCACGGCGCCGCGGACAACCGCCCGGGCGACGCGGTGAACGGGGAGCACCGCAGCGGCGGCCCGGTCGTCGGCGGCCTCCATCCAGGCGCTGGTCACCTGGGCGGCCAGATCGGGCCGGCCCCGACTCTCCAAATCCATGGTCAGGAAGGCGATGTCGCTGGCGACATCGATCCAGCGGAGATCGGAATTGAACTCAATCGAATCGAAGGCGACGGGCTGGCCGTCGAGGAGGACGAGATTGGCGAGGTGGAGGTCGCCGTGGCACTCGCGGATCCTCCCCGTGGCGATGCGGGCTTCGAAGTGGGCAAGGTCACGGGTGAGGCGGGCCTCCAGCCACCGCTCGATCGTGTCGGCACGGCGGGCGGCGTCAGGCCGGTGGCGGCGGATCTCGTCGAGATTCATCCGGAACACCGCACGGAGCCGCTCGGGGCTGCCGTGGCCGCTTCCTGCCATCGCGACGGCCTGCCCGGCCTGCACTCGGGCGATCGCCTCCCCGAGGTCCCGGCACGCGGCCGCATCGATCCGGCCGGCCTCGAAGCGGGCATCGAGCCGACCGGCCTCGTCAAACTGGACGAGCTTCACCGCCCACTCGATCGGCTCGCCAGCACCGTCGACATGGGGCGCCTCCGGCGAGCCGGTGATCGGCACCGCTTCCAGGTAGAGCCCCGGCGCGAAGCGGCGGTTCAAGCGGATCTCCTCAACGCAGAAATGCTTGCGCCGCTCGAGCGTGGAGAAGTCGAGAAACTCGAGCTTGCACGGCTTCTTCACCTTGTAGGCAAAGAGCCCGGTAAGGAACACAAAGGAGATGTGGGTTTCAATGAGCTTGATCGGGCCGACTGGATGGGGATAGGCCGCCGGTTCGAGGAGTTTTTCAATCCAGGCAGGTCTCGTTGCCACTGCCGTCATCCAAAAACCTCACGGTGGTGGGGGAGTGGACGTGGGGCGGCGAGGTCGAGCTCGATGAGCCTTCCGCCGCGCTGCCAGTCGGGCGCGCCGTAGCCCCCCCAGCCCGTGACGCGGCCGTAGGTGAGATCGATCCCCTCCCAGTCGCCGTGGTAGTTGTTGACATGGTCGTGGCCGCAGAACACGCCGACGACGCGGTTGGTGCGCTCAAACCTCGCGAACGACTCGCCGGTGTCGCTGTCGAAGCAGACGTTCTCTCCCTTCACCCCCTCGACGGGGCCGCGCTCGAAGAGCTTGTGGTGTTCGATCAAGGGAATGTGAACGAAGACGGTGATCGGCGCGTCGACCTCGCGATCCTCGTCGGCCGCGATCTGGCGGTCGAACCACTCGAGTTGCGGTGTCGAGATCTTCCGATCCCCTTCCGCATAGCCGACCTGGAAGAAGAACAGGCTCGCCGCCGGCTTCACGCCGTCGCCGGTGAGGAGGTCGTAGCGGAAGCAGTAGTGCCGGCCCGCGGGACCATCGACATGCCCCTGGAGGCCGTGGCCGATCCGGCCGTTGATTTCGTCGAGCGGAAGCGACCCCGGCCCTTGCTTGACCGGGTAGTCGTGATTGCCAAAGCACAGCGTCCAGGGGACGGAAAGGTCGTTCATGATCTCGAGCCCCTTCCACTCGACCTGTCCGAAGGAATCGTTGTTGACGAAGTCGCCGGTGTGGATGACGAGGTCGGGCTTCTCGGCCGCGACGAGCCCGCGGATCACGGCGGCGGTGCGATCGGCGGCAGGCCCGGGATAGAAGTGGGTGTCGGTGATCTGGAGGAGCCGCAGGCCGCGGTCGCGAGCCGGAGTGAAGCGCACCTCGTACTGATCGCTCTGCCGCCGGTGGATGAGCAGGTCGCCGAGCCGCTGCTCCCCCTCATCGGCACGGGCGGGGGCGTGGAAGGCCCCGATGGAGAGCGCTCGGGTCAGGGCGAGCCCGGAGAGCGCTGAGGTCGCGAGGAAGCTTCGGCGCTTCATAGGGTGAATCCTTTTTGAACTCTTGTGGAGGGTGCGATCACTTCGACTGCGGAGCAACGGGAGGCGCAGCCGTCTCCTGGTAGAAGATCTCCAACCACTTTCCGTCGCGGCGGACGTAAAGCGATGACGATTCGACCCCGCTCGTCGAGAGCGTCTTTCCCTTGTGCACCCCCTCGAAGCCGGCCCGGTAGAGCACCATCACGGCGCTCTCGTTGATCCGCAGCAGACTCACCTCCCCCATCGTGTATTTGACGAGGTGGAAGTCGTCCATGTTCCGGATGAACTCCTCCCGGCCGGCGACGGTGCCATCGGCGAAGAAGCCCTTGAACTCCGGCGCCATGTACGTGCGAAAGAACTCTTTGTCGTCCTTGAGCGTGGCTTCCCAACTGGCCCGCTCGAGTGCCGTCAGTTCGGCAAGCAATCGCTCGTCGCTCGGAGTCTGGGCAAAGGCCGCAGCGGAAACGGTGGCCGACAGGAGCAACGCCACCACGAACAGGATTCGCATGAAAGACCTCGGAGGTGGAAGGAATGGCGGTGGTCGGAAGGCGTACTGAACCAAACAGACTCCTCGCATCCTCCGGCGACAGGCCGCACGGGTCAATGCCGGGGCCGGGCATTTTCTCACCAGGAAGCGAGTCTTCCCTCTCGCAATATCAGCAGGCAAGCCAGGCGTCCCGCCCGGCCGCCCCGCGCTTTGGCCGACCGCCAGATTGACTCACGCTCCGGCGGAAGCAGAATTGAAGGGTGTTTTTCCCGCAGGAGCCGACCATGTGGTTTCCCTACTTCAAGGGCCAACCCACCGACTACATCATTCGCTATTCCAGCGGGCGGCTGCGCGGCGAGGGGCAGGCGAAGGCGTTCTACTACTGGCGCTACAACACCCAGGTGGTGGCCGTGCCGACGCAGAGCCAGGACGTGAGCTTCGTGTTCAACGAGCTCTCGGCCGACCACCAGCAGGTCACGATCCAAGGGCAGGCCACTTTTCGGATCAGCGAGCCGAAGCGGGCCGCACAGCTGTTCAACTTCAGCGTCGACCCGCTCACCCAGACGCCCCTCTCCGACGACCGCGAGAAGGTCGGCCGCCGGGTGGCGAACCTCGTTCAGGTGGCGACGCGCGGCGAGATCGGCACCCGTCCCCTCGAGAAGGCCCTCGGCGACGCGCCGGTGCTGGCCGCGGCCGTCAGCGGCGAGCTTGGAGCAGGGGGAATGCTCGGGGAGATGGGCGTCGAGATCCTCTCGGTGGAATTTCTCTCCGTCCGCCCCACGCCAGAAGTCGCCAAGGCCCTCGAGGCGGAGCTTCGCGAATCGCTCCTCCGCCGCGCTGACATCGCCGTCTACGCCCGGAGGGCAGCGACGATCGATGAGGAGCGGAGCATCCGCGAGAAGGAACTCGCCTCCGACAAGGCGCTCGAGGAGCAGCGGAAGGGGATGATCGAGCTTGTGGGCGCTAACAGCCTCCGCGAGGCGGAGAACGCCGCGGCGGCCCGCGCGATCCAGGCCGACGCGGATGCCGATGCCGAGCGGAAGAAGCTCGCCGTCTATGCGGGCCTCGAATCGAAGCTCCTCCTCGCCCATGCGATGCGCGAGCTGGCCGACAATGCCGGCAGCATCGCTAATCTGACGATCACGAGTGAGCTGCTCGCGAGCCTCCTCAATGATAAAGCCTCCGGCGGGGATAAGGCCTCCGGCCGGGCCGGCGCGAACTAACACCGCCCCCAAGGGCCTCGGGGGAGAAGGGCGATGGCAGCCGGAGGGGGATTCACGAAGATCGTTGTCGTGACGCGGAAGACGATGCTCGAGGAGCTCGTCGAGCGGCATGGCACGCGCGGCCAGGCCCGCTTCCTCGCCGAAAACCGCGGCGAGTCGTTCGCCGGGGTGGAGCGTGCCCACGAGGCCTATGAGCAGGCGCGGCAGGCGCTCCGCAAAGCACTCCCGGCCGGGGTCCGCTCCCAATGGATCGAGCGTGGCTTCCTCCCCAACTTCCTCTTCGGCCCCCACGATCTGATCGTCACGCTCGGGCCCGACGGCCTCGTCGTCAACGTCGCCAAGTATCTCGCCACCCAGCCGGTCCTCGCGATCAACCCCGATCCCGAGCGGATCGACGGGGTCCTCGTGGCGTTTCCGATCGACGCGGCAGCCCCGGCGCTCGCGGCCGCCCTGGCCGGCACGATCCCCGCCCGGCCAATAACGATGGCCCGGGTCCGGCTCGACGACGGCCAGACGATCGACGCCGTCAACGATCTCTTCATCGGGATCCAATCGCACGCCTCAGCCCGCTACCGGATCGAATACCGGCGGAACGTCGAGAATCAGTCCTCGAGCGGCGTGATCATCTCCACCGGCGCCGGCTCCACCGGCTGGTATCGCTCGGTGCTGACCGCAGCGGCGGGGGTGGCGACGGCGCACCTCGGCACGAAGGCGGTGGGGAATCTCGCCGACCGCTACGCCTTCGACGCCACGGCCCGCGAGCTGCGGTTCAGCGTCCGCGAACCGTTCACGAGCCTCTCGAGCGCCGCGGGAATCGTGTGGGGCCCGATCACCGGCAGCGAGACGCTCGACATCGTCTCGCAGATGCCGACCGGCGGCGTGATCTTCAGCGACGGCATGGAGAGCGATTTCGTGAAGTTTGAGGCGGGGATGCGGGCCCGGATCGGCATCGCCGACCGCTGCCTCGAGCTCCTCTGGCCGGAAACGTAAGTCGCACCGATCATCGACCGTGGGTGAGCGTCTCGAAAAAGATGTTCCAGTCGGATTGGCCACGACGGCGGACCTGCTCCAGGATCAGCCGCTCGGTGTGCGGCATGTCGATCCCCAGACGGTGATGGTAGTGGTGGTAGCCGACAGAGAAGGTGTCGTAGAGGTCGCCGGTCGTGGTGTCGCGATCGGCACCGCAGCAGCCGAGCATCGAGCCCTCGAGGAGCTGGCGGGCGAGCAGTTCCATTGCCGCGACAGACCTCTCACGCTGTTCGGCATAGACGTCGATCCCTTGGTGCCAGGCGACCTCGGCAGCGTGGATCGCCGACGCAAGCCCGTACTGGGCATGATGGCCGCTGTCGCGGCACGATTCCTGGGTGAGGCCGTCAGGCCACGTCGCCGGATGGCTCCAAAACGCGGCGACGTTGCCGCCGTCCCCCTCGATCGCCCGCGCGGCCTCCGCATCGGAGGCGAGATAAACGTAGGCGGGGCTGCGGCGGCGGAGACGCTCGACCCCGAGCCGGAGGAGCCGCTCGTCCTCGCAGAACACGGCGATGTTCATCAGGGCGTCGATCTGGGTGAGGTCGACGTTGCCGTTCCAAGGGCTCATCCGCTCGAGGGCCGGGACAAAGGCGGTCGTGAACATCCGCTGCACGCGCTCCCGGTCGGCCGGCTTCCAGTCGGGATGATCGCGGAGGAGCTCGGCCGCCGGCCCAAGCAGCGCGCCGATCCACCCGGCGACGAGGAGATTCTGCCCCTCGGCCGGCACGTAGCCGGCAAACGTCCGCCCCCACACATTGAGGATCGCGATCCCGCGCCTGGCAGCCGCCTCGTCGTCGGTGGTCGCCCAAAGGAGGGCATTCGCATATGCCTGCCGGGCGTGCTCCTTCTGGTCGGCCTCGCCGGTCGGCGCCCTGTCAAACCGCCCCGCAACGGCCAAGCCGCGGAGTTGCCTGAGGGCACTCGTCCACGCCCCTTCCCCCGCGGCGATCTTTGCCCTGACAACGTCGAGCTCGGCCTTCCCGACGACGCCCCCCGGATGTGTGAACGAATGTGGCTCAGCCGCCACGGCAGGCGGCGAGAGACATGCCGACAGGGCCCCCCAGGCCAGCATCGCGATCGCCACACGCTGAACCTGGGCAGGGGTGGACTTCCTCGTCATCGTCGGATGATTCCTCAGAGGCTCGCTCTGCCGGGGCCTCGCTTCGCCGCTCCGGTTCGGCCCGGAGTATAGACTCTCTTTCCCACGTTCAAAGGGTGGCAAGGTCGATGGTTGGCAGTGTTCCTCCAGCCTGATGGAATCTGCGATGGCTCGCCCCGCCTCTCTCTCCATCGCCGCGCTCGCTCTCAGCCTCGCCGCCCTCGTGGCCGGCGCGGCTCGGGAGGCGGCCGCAGAGGAGGGGGGAGTAGACGCCTCGCCGGCGGCGATCGCGCGGCTCCTCGGCAGCCGCTGCGGGATGTGTCACGACTCAGGCGCGGCCAAAGGGGGCCTGTCGCTGGAGTCGGCCGCCGAGATGCTGGCCGGGGGGGAGAGCGGGCCGGCGATCGTTCCCGGGAGCCCGGAGACGAGCCTGCTTGTCGCCGCGGTTGGCTATGCCGATGACCGCGTCCAGATGCCCCCCGACGGCAAGCTCTCCGACGCCGAGATCGCGAGCCTTTCGCTGTGGGTGAAGGAGGGAGCCACGTGGCCGGAGGGGCATGCTCCCGGATCGCCGGCAGTGGCGCCTCGCAAGCGTTCGATCACGGATGCTGACCGGGCCCACTGGGCCTTTCAGCCCATGCGCGACGGCGCGCCGCCGCAGGTGGCACTCGAGGCGCGGCCGCGGGGAGCGATCGACCGCTTCATCCTCGCTGGAATCGAAGCGGCGGGCCTCGAGCCTGCCCCCCCCGCCGACAAGCGGACGCTCCTCCGCCGGGCGACGTTCGATCTCACCGGACTCCCGCCGACCCCGGAGGAGACCGCCGCGTTTCTCGCCGATGATTCCTCCGACGCCTTCGACACCGTCATCGATCGCTTGCTCGCCTCGCCGCGCTACGGCGAGCGCTGGGGGCGGCACTGGCTCGACCTCGTCCGCTACGCCGACGCTCGCGATCTCATCCAACTCCCGCCGGAGAGCGACTTCCGCGAGGCGTGGCGCTACCGCGACTGGGTCGTCGACGCCTTCAACCGCGATCTCCCCTACACCGAGTTTCTCAGCAAGCAACTCGCGGGCGACCTGCTCCAGCCCGACGATCCCGCGCGGATCGACGCCGACGCGCTCGTGGCCACAGGGTTTCTCGCAATCGCCGATTTCGTGCCGGGGGATGTCGACAAGGAACGGATGATCGCCGATTGCGTCAACGATCAGGTCGACGTTGTCGGCCGGGCGTTCCTCGGCCTCTCCCTCGCCTGTGCCCGCTGCCACGATCACAAGTTCGATCCGGTCTCCACCGACGATTACCACGCGCTGGCCGGGATCTTCTTCAGCACGCGCGTGATCCCGGGGCCGGTCAAGGGAAACACGCCGCTGATTCGAGTGCCGCTCCTGCCGGCTGCGGAGGTGGCAGCGATCGAAGCCCAGAACCGCGTTGATCAAGCGAGACTTGAAGACCTCGCCGGCCTCCTCGGCCGTGCCCGCGACCGGGAGCACCGGCTCGCCCTCGAGACGCGGATCGTGGCGGAGTCGGCCCGCTACGCGCTGGCTGCCTGGGATCTCCGCCAGCTTCCGGCAGAAGCCCCGCCCGCCCTCGCGTCACTCGCCGCCGCTCGGCAACTCGACGACGCCGTCTTGGCCCGCTTTGTCTCCCTCCTCGCCGCCGCGCCTGCGCCCCTCGGCGATCTCGCCAAAGCCACCGATCGCGACTCGGCGGTGCGCATCGTCGCCACGCTCGCCGAGCAACTGGCCGCCGGCGCCGCCCGACGCGAGGGGGCGCGGACCGCGACGGCCGCCGAAGCCCGCACCACCGAACTTGTTCGGTTCACCGCCGACGATCCGGCGATCGACGTCGATCCGGCAGGCCGGGTGATCGCCTGGCCCGATCGCGATGGCCTCGCCGACGATGCTCTCCCTGTGGCCGACGCCGCCGCGCCACTCGTTTGCCAAGCGACGATCGGCGGCCACGAGCGTCCCGTGCTCCGCTTCGATGGCGGGGCGATCCTCGCGGCAGCCCACGAAGTGCCGGCGGTCGGCGCGCTCACCGCTCTCTTCCGGGCCGCCGACGACGCCCAGCCGGGGCAGCGGCTCATCGGCTGGGAGGATGCCGCCGTCGGCCACCATGGCGTGGGGCTGATCGCCGAGCGATCGGGGGCGCTCCATGCCATTCTCCGCAAGGGAGGTGCCAACGGCGACGTCGTCGTCGCCGCCCCGGCGACCCCACCGGAGTTTCAACTCGTCACGCTCGCCTGGGGCCCGGGGGGAACGAAGCTCTTCCGCAACGGTGACCTGGTCGGCTCCTCGATGGCGATCGATTCGGTGTCGAGCGCTGCCGACATCAAGTCGATCCGGATCGGTGGGGCAGGCTCCGGGGCCGGCCCGTCCTTCCGGGGCGATCTTGCCGAACTGCGGATCACCGCCGGCCCCCTCGACGACGCATCCCGGATCAGGGTCGAAGCCGAGATCAGCAGCCGCTGGCTTCACGACGGGCCCGCGGTCGCTGCGGCCCCGGCCGATCCGCTCTTCGATCTCCTCGCCGGCTCGTCCGGCCCGTTCTGGCGGCCGGCCGCCGAGCGCGACGCAGGGCTCGGCGACGACGCCCGGGCGCGGATCAGGAGCCTCGTTGCCGAGCAGGAAGCGCTGCGACAGAAGCCTCCCGTGGAGATCCCGCGCGGGGTGGTCGTTCAGGATGGCGGGGTGCCCGGGACGCGGCACGAGGGATTCAAAGATGCGGCGGTGTTCATCCGCGGCAATCCGGCAAACCTCGGGCCTGTCGTGCCGCGTGGCGTGCCCCGGGTGCTTGCCGCCGCGGCTCCAGTGGCCATCGGGCCGGGGAGCGGGCGGCGCGAATTGGCGGCGTGGCTGGCAAGCCCCTCCCATCCGCTCACGGCCCGGGTGATGGTCAACCGCCTCTGGCAGCATCATTTCGGCGCTGGGCTCGTGCCGGTCGAGGGGGGATTCGGGCTCCGGGGCGCGCCGCCGAGCCATCCGGCACTCCTCGACCACCTCGCCAGCCGGTTTGTCGAATCGGGGTGGTCGGTGAAGGCGATGCACCGGCTGTTGATGCGCTCGAGCACCTACCGTCAGGCAAGCGGCGCGGCGCCTGCAACTGATCCGGAGAACCGGCTCCTCGCCCGGATGCCGCGGCGGCGCCTGGAAGCCGAAGCGATCCGCGATGCGTGCCTGGCCGTCTCCGGTCGACTCGCCTCGACGACCGGCGGCCCGGCCTTCGCCGACGTCACCACACCGCGGCGGAGCCTGTACCTCATGGCCGCGCGGACCGGTGCCAAGACCTCCGATTTCGGGGCGCTCTTCGACGCCGCCGACTGCTGCTCGATCGTCGAGGCAAGAAAGGAATCGACCGTCGCTCCCCAGGCCCTCTTTCTGCTCAACGATCCGTTCGTGCTTGATCTGGCTGATGCGCTGGCGGCCCGCGTCATCGCCGAGCTGCCAGAGAGGGACCTTCAGCCGAGGCTCGAGCGGCTCCATGGGCTCCTCTTCGGTCGCCTGCCGACCGCAGAGGAGCTGGCGATTGCGGAGCAGTTCCTCACCGCATCAGCGGATGGAGAGGGATGGACGCGGCTGTGCCATCTGCTCCTCTGCACCAACGAGTTTGTCCATGTCGACTGAGCTCCCCCCGGCCATCTCCCGTCGCCATCTCCTCTGCCGCACCGGCGCCGGCTTCGGCGCCGTAGCGCTTTCCGCCCTGCTCCAGGAAGGGCGGACGCTCGCCGCCACGACCACAGAGGGGAATCCTCTCGCCCCGCAGCCCCCCCATTTCGTCCCCCGGGCGAAGCGGGTGATCTTCCTGTTCATGCCGGGGGGACCGTCGCAGGTCGACACGTTCGACCCCAAGCCGCGTCTCACGGCCGACGACGGCAAGCCGGCGCCGAAGGCCTATCTCGGCCAGCAGCGCACGCTCCTCGCCTCTCCCTGGAAGTTTGCCCGCCATGGCGAGGCGGGGATCGATGTCAGCGAGCTCTTCCCCCACACGGCCGGTCAGGCCGACCGGCTGTGTGTGATCCGCTCGATGGTCACCGACGACCCGAATCATCCCGGTGGCTGCCTGTTGATGAACACCGGCGAACGGGTGTTTTCCCGGCCGAGCCTGGGGAGCTGGGTGACCTACGGCCTCGGGTCGGAGAACGAAAACCTCCCCGGCTTCATGGCGATCGGCCCCGGGCCGCTCATCGAGGGGGCCCGGCAGTATGGCGCGAGCTTTCTCCCCGCCGCCCATCAGGGAACCTTCGTCTCCGATCTCGACCATCCGATCCGCAATCTCGCCAACTCGAAAGTCGCGGCCGCCCAGCAGCGTCGCGACCTCGATGCGCTCGCTCGCTTCAACGAGCTTCATCGGGCCAGCCGGGGCGACGACAGCCGACTGGCGGCGCGGATCGCCGCTTTCGAGCTTGCCTACCGGATGCAGAGCGAGGCCCCCGAGGCCTTCGATCTCACCAGTGAGACCGCGGCGACGCGCCGGCTCTACGGGCTCGACGAACCGGCCACTGGCGTCTTCGGGAGGCAGTGCCTCCTCGCCCGGCGGCTCGTGGAGCGCGGCGTAAGATTCGTTCAGCTCTATCACACGACCGGCGGCTTCCAGCCCTGGGACCAGCACTCCGATCTCAAGGGGGGCCATGAGAAGAACGCGTTGGCGACCGATCTCCCCGTGGCTGGGCTCCTCACCGATCTCCAAGCCCGCGGGCTGCTCGAGGAGACGCTCGTGATCTGGGGCGGGGAGTTCGGCCGGACGCCGGCGCGGGAGGGAACGGCCAACGGCCGCGACCATCATCCCTAC
>Ga0207954_1000674_pt1 | contig 11674 bp, 8 predicted proteins | sample CryBogmetaGMA0M_FD_184547 | JGI IMG/M metagenome (GOLD analysis project Ga0207954, IMG submission 184547) | Freshwater microbial communities from Crystal Bog, Wisconsin, USA - MA0M (SPAdes) | ecosystem: Environmental > Aquatic > Freshwater > Lake | place: Crystal Bog, Wisconsin, USA | collected... | reverse complement strand
GGCGCAGGCCTTGCAGGCGGGCAAGGCGTCGGCCGGCACGGCGGGGATCAGTTCTCCGCCGTCGCCAGCGGCGGCAGTTCGACGCCGACGTCGATCCCCTCGGGACGCCAGTCGATGATCTCCATCTCGGGGGTGCGACGGCCGCGAAACTCGTTGATCTTCGGCTTGAAGGCCACGTGGAAGGGCTGGCCCGGAGGGGGCAGATGGGCGAGCCACTCGGCGCCGCCGAAGGCCACGCCGCGGAGCCGCGCGCCGTGCTGCACGAGGTTCATCGCGATGTGGCGGCCGCCCCCTCCCATCGCCCGCGGCGGCTCCGTGAGCTGCACGCCCGACGCGCAGAGCACCGGCCGGCGGTTGCCCTGCCCGAACGGGGCGAGCCGCTCGAGCTGCGAGACGGTGTCGAGCGTGAGGCCGGCGAGCGTCGTCTCGCCGTCGAGCGTGATCTGCGCGCGACGCAGCCCCGCCGGCATCCGCTCCGCCACCGCCGCCACGAACGCCCGACGGAAGTCGTCGATCCGCCCGTCCTCGATCCGCAGGCCCGCCGCGGCCGCGTGGCCGCCGCAGGAGAGCACGTGCCCGCGGCAGGCCATGAGCGCGGCGTGCACGTCGAAGCCGGGCACGCTGCGGACGCTGCCGATCGCCGGTCGTCCCTGGTGGTCGTCGCGGGAGATCATCACCACCGGACGGTGCCACTTCTCCGCCAGCCTGCCGGCGACGATCCCCACCACGCCCGCGTGCCAGCCGCCGTCGGCGAGCACGAGCGCCGCGTCGTCCTGCGGCGAGAATCGCTCCCGCGCCTGCTTCGTCGCCGCCAGAAGGATGCTCCGTTCCTCGGTCTCACGCCGGCCGTTGAGCTCGTGCACGTAGTCCGCCAGCGCCGCGGCCCGCGCGGTGTCGGGGGTGGTGAGCAGCTCGATCCCACAGGCCGCCTGCCCGAGCCGGCCGGCGGCGTTGAGCCGCGGCGCGAGCCGGAAGGCCACGTCCTCGCTGTCGAGCCGCGACTTCTCGTCGAGCTTCGCCAACGCCAGGAGCCGCGCGATCCCCGGCCCGCCGCGCTGCCGCAGGCATTCGAGGCCGTGCTTCACGAAGATGCGGTTCTCATCGAGCAGCGGCACCACGTCGGCCACCGTGCCGAGCGCCGCGAGGCCCATGCCCCGCAGCAGCACCTCCCGCAGCCGGGGCGTCACCTGGCGGGCGCCGCTGGCCCGCGTGGCGATCGCCCAGGCGAGCTTGAAGGCCACGCCGGCGCCGCAGAGATCACCGAAGGGATACGCCGCCCCGGGCAGCCGCGGGTGGACGAGCACGTCGGCCGCGGGCAGTTCGTCGCCGAAGGCGTGGTGGTCGGTGACGACGAGCTCGATGCCGAGCTCCCGCGCCCGGCGGGCCTCCGCCACGCTGGCGATGCCGCAGTCGACCGTGACCACGACCCGCGTGCCGCGCGCCGCGAGCGTCTCGAGCGCCTCCGCCTTGAGCCCGTAGCCCTCCTCGAAGCGGTCGGGCACGTACCAGCCCACCTTCGCGTCGACCGCCTCGAGGCAGGCGAGGAGGATCGCGGTGGCGCACATGCCGTCGGCGTCGTAGTCGCCGTAGACGACGATCGGGTGGCCGGCGCGGGCCGCCGCCAGGAGCCGGTCGGCCGCGGCGGGAATGCCCGGGAGCAGGTCGGGCTCGCGGAGGTCGGCCATCGTGCCGCCGAGAAACGACTTCACCGCCGCCGCGTCGGTGAGCCCCCGCGCCGCGAGCAGCCGGGCGGCGATCGGCGACACGGCCGCCGACCGCTCGATCGATTCCACGAGGCCGCGGTCGTGCGGCATGATCCGCCAGCATTTCGGCACGGCTCGACTCCCTTCAGCGGTCGGGGCCCGAGTATACGGAAAATCGGCGGCCCGGCGCCGGCGGCGGCCGCGACGGCTCCGCCCCCGGTTCCGCGGCGCGTCGCGGCGTGTATAGTGTCGCCTTCCCGCCGGTGCCGCGTCGCCCCCGGAGAAGCCCATGTCGATCGCCGACGTCGTCCTGCCCGTGCTGCCCGCCAAGCCGCGCCGCGAGGAAGTGCCTCAGGACAAGGTGCTCTGCGAGTTCTGCACCGCCAAGTGCTGCCGCTATTTCGCGTTGCCGCTCGAGACCCCGACCACGCGGGAGGAGTTCGAGTACATCCGCTGGTTCCTCCTCCACGAGCACGCCACCGTGTTCACGGAGGAGGGCGACTGGTACGTCTGCGTGCACACCGTCTGCAAGCACCTCGGCGACGACCACCGCTGCGGCATCTACGAGACGCGGCCGCAGATCTGCCGCGAGTACACCACGAAGGACTGCGAGTACGAGGACGACTGGGTCTACGACCAGTACTTCGAGACGGCCGAGCAGGTCGAGGAATACATGGACGCGGTGCTCGGCCCCGGCGGCATGGAGGTCGGCGACGGCCGCAAGCGGAAGCATCGACACACGTCGATCCGCAGCCCGAAGCCGGCCCTGCTGCCGATCCTCCCATGATCGAGCCGCGCACGCTCAAGGGCTTCCGCGACCACCTGCCCGCGCAGGCCCTCGCGCGGGAGCGGGTGCTCGAGATCGCCCGCCGCGTCTACCGGTCGTACGGCTTCGCGCCGATCGACACGCCGGCGCTCGAATACCTCGAGGTGCTCACCGGCAAGGGGGGCGAGGAGAGCGACAAGCAGCTCTACCGCTTCCAGGACCACGGCGGCCGCGACGTGGGCCTGCGGTTCGACCTCACCGTGCCCTTCGCCCGGTTCGCGGCCCAGCACGTGCACGACCTCGGCCTGCCCTTCAAGCGCTACCACATGGCGGCCGTGTGGCGCGGGGAGAACACGCAGCGCGGCCGCTACCGCGAGTTCATGCAGTGCGACTTCGACACCATCGGCACGACGAGTCCGGTGGCCGACCTGGAGATGGTGCTCGTGGTGCACGACCTGCTCGCCGCCATCGGCATCGAGCGGTTCACGATCCGCGTCAACGACCGCCGGGTGCTCGCCGGCGTGCTCGAGGAATGTGGCGTGGCCGACCGCTCGGTCGCCGTGCTGCGGGCGCTCGACAAGCTCGGCAAGACGCCGCCGGCGGCCGTCGCGGCGGAGCTCGAGGGCCAGGGCGTGCCGGCCGGCGCCCGCGAGCGGCTCCTCGGCATGGCGCAGCTCGCCGGGCCGCCCCGGGAGGTGCTCGCCGCGCTCGACGCGGCCGTCGGCGGCTCCGCGGCGGGGCGGATCGGCCTCGAGTCGCTCGCGAGCCTGCTCGGGCGGGCGCGGGACGCGGGCGTGCCGGACGGCCGCGTCGTGGTCGATCCGTCGATCGCCCGCGGCCTCGACTACTACACCGGCATCGTGCTCGAGAGCTTCCTCGACGACCTGCCGGCGCTCGGGAGCATCTGCTCGGGCGGCCGCTACGACGACCTCGCCGGCCTCTACACGAAGCAGCATCTGCCGGGCGTGGGGGCGTCGCTCGGGATCGACCGGCTCCTGGCGGGGCTCGAGGAGCTCGGCCGCACCGCCACGGTGGAGACGCCCGCCGAGGTGTTCCTCGTGCACTTCGACGAGCGGCACCTCTCCGACTACCTGCGGATCGCGGCGGCGATCCGTGCCGCCGGCATGGCCGTCGAGTTCTTCCCCGAGCCGCGGAAGGTGGGGCAGCAGCTCAAGCTCGCGGCGAAGCGGGGCTTCGCCGTGGCCGTCGTCATCGGCAGCGACGAGTTCGCGGCCGGCACCGCGCAGGTCAAGGACCTCGCCGCGCAGAAGAGCGCGACGATCGACTGGCACGGCGATCTGCACGTGCTCGCCGACGCGGTGCACTCGCAGCTCGAGGCGATCAGGGCGGCGGGCTGATCCCGGCGCAGACGCGGTCGCGGTAGAGGAGCAGCCCGTGCGCGGCGTGGTAGAGCGCGCCGCATTCCACGTCGACGTCGGCCGTCTGCTCGAGGAGCGTGACGAGCCGGTCGGCGGCCCGGGTCACCCAGGGCTCGGTCAGCCGTTCGTCGTCGAGCGCCGCGGCGAGCACCTCGAAGACGTGCCCGGTGGCGCCGAGCCTGGCGAAGGCGTCGGCCGACGTGCCGGGCCGCTCGAAGAAATGGATCGAAAAGCCTCCGTCGGGCTCCTGGAACCTCCGGGCGCGGTCGATGCACTCCTCGATCACCTCGGCCGCGGCGGCCCAGCCGCCGGAGAGGCGATCGCGGTCGCCGCCGGCGGCGAGGTGCCTCCGCAACGCCATCACCAGCGCGTAGAGGCGGTGGGCGCCGCCGCAGGCGGCCGAGAAGACGTCGGCGTCGGCCTCCATCTCCACGACCCGCTCAACGGTCCAGCGCGAGCCGTCGGCGGCGGTCCAGGCGGCGTCGGCGGGAAGGTGGGCGGCGAGGGCCATCAGCGTCCAGGTGGCCTCCTGGCCGGGGCGGATGTCGGCCTGTGCCTGCGTGAGCAGGTCGCGCACGCGGAGGTCCCGGCCGCCGACGACGAGCCGGGCGTCGAGCGGGATCGGCTCCCGTCCGCACTGTGAGAGATAGCCGAGCCACTGGTCCGGGTGGCCCTGGCCGAGCGTGCTGCCCGCCTCGATCTCGGCGACCGCGCCGACGCCGCCCGCCCGCAGCTTCCAGCCGGCGAGCCGGCCGCCGCCGAGCAGGTAGTCGGCGGCCGACGATTCGCCGCCGTCGTGCCGAAGGGGGAAATCCCGGCCGAAGGCGAGGATGCCGTGCACCACCTGCCAGGCGCCGTGCACGTCGGCGTCGAGCCGGCGGGCGTCACGCGCGTGGGCGAGCGCCGCGTCGATCCGCCCGCAGAGATCGCGGGGATCGGCCGCCCGGTCGGCGGCGACCGGGGCCTGCCTGCCCGTGTCGGGGCCGCCGCAGCCGCCGAGCCCGCCGGCGAGGAACGCGACGGCCGCCGCCCAGGGCAAAAAAGCCGCCGTGCAGCGCCGGCGAACCACGGCGGGCCCGGCCGCGTAGAACGGGACGGTACGCGGCGCCGTGCGGCGCGGCGGATGGCGCGTGGATCCAGCGTGGTCGCGGCGGGGCATTCTTGTAGGATACCCTCGGCCGTGCCGCGGCTTTCCACGCCGCACGAGCGAACCGGTTCACGGCCTGAACGGCCGGCGAAGCGACGCGACGGCGTCCGCAGGACGTTTCCGGCGGCACGCCGGGAGCAGCCCGCCCGGCAGCCCGTTTCCAGCCAACACGGTTCCAGCCAAGACGGTGTCCGGTGGCACGGTCTCCAGAACCACGGTCTCCAAAACCACAGAGGAAGGCGCGACGTCCATGCCGTTTTTCTACTTCGATCCGAGCTACATGCTGGCGATCGCCCCGGCGATGCTGCTCGCGATGTGGGCACAGTGGCGGGTGCACGCGTCATTCACCGCCGCCGCGCAGGAGCCGGCTCCGCTCTCGGGCGCGGCCGCGGCCCGCTACATCCTCGACTCGGCCGGCGCCACCGACGTGCAGATCGAATCGGTGCCCGGGCAGCTCACCGACCACTACGACCCGCAGACGAAGGTGCTCAGGCTCTCGCAGAACGTCTTCGGCAGCCGCTCGCTCGCGGCGGTGGGCATCGCCGCACACGAGGCGGGGCATGCGCTGCAGGACGCCGAGGGCTACTCGCTCATGTCGCTGCGGAACGCCGCCGTGGGCCTGGCCAACGTCGGCAGCAACGCCGGCCTCTTCGTGTTCATGATCGGGCTGGCGATGGCGCTCAAGCCGGTCGCCTGGCTGGGCATCGCTTTGTTCGGCGCCACCGTGTTCTTCCAGCTGGTGAACCTGCCGGTGGAGCTGAACGCCAGCAACCGGGCGAAGGCGCAGCTCGTGCAGTTGGGCATCGTGCCGGCGGAGTCGATGCGGTCGGTCAACCGCGTGCTCAATGCGGCGGCCTGGACCTATGTGGCGGCCACGCTGCAGAGCGTGCTCACGCTCCTCTACTACGCCAGCTACCTCACCGGCGGCTCCGACCGCGACTCCGAGGGCTGATCGGCGCGGGGGTGCGGAAGGCCCGACCGGCACGGCCGACGGCCGCGCCGTGGTCACTGGTTGAGCGAGTAGAGCAGGATGTTGAGCGCGATCTTCTCGGCGTCCTCGCGACCGTAGCCGGTGCACTCGAGCGAGTTCTGCTTCTCGAGGGCGCAGGAAAGATCGTAGGGGGAGAAGACCACCGCCCAGCGGTCGCCGATCCGCACCCCCTCGAGCTTCGGCGGCATCTTCCGCTTGCGCACGTTGAGCGGCCCGTCGCCGCCGGCCGGCTCGCGGAGCGTCACCTCGCGGATGTCGTAGCCCCCGTAGCCGGCGGCGGCGAAGATGGCGTCGTCGGCGGGAATCTCCTCGAGCTTCGCCTGCGGCAGGATCGCGGCGATCTCCGCGCGGAAGGCGGTGGCGAAGGAGGGGGAGGCGCAGACGGCGTCGGCGAGGAGCGTGCCGCCGCGGTCGAGGAACTTCTGCAGCCGCTCCCGCCGCGGACCGTCGAAGGAGAAGGCCTGCCGCCCGTGCATGAAGACGAGGTGGTAGTCGAAGAGGGCGTCGTCGGCCGGGTCGATCTGGGCGGGGGTGTCGTCGACCCGCACCCCGAGCTCGCGGGCCGCGGCGCGGAGGATGTTGGCCAGCGCCGCCGGCGCCGCGTCGCACATACCGGCGTGCCGGAGCTTGCCGATGGCGATCTGGCCGCGGTCGAACTCGTCCCGGGCCCGCGGGGCGGCCCGCGCGAGTGCGAACAGCTCGTCCTTCCGCTTGAGCTCCCGGTTGGTCGCGTAGGCGATGACGTTCGTGCCCACGGCCAGGGCCGCGTCGATCTCGCGGCGGACGGCGTCGGGCAGGCCGCGGCGGGACACGCCGCCGACCTCCCACAGGCAGGACAGGCTCGCCATCGCGTCCCCCTTCCCCCCGAGATCGCCCGGCGGCGCGTAGATCAGGCAGGTGCGGCAGCCGTAATCGACGCCGAGCAGCGGCCGGTGGAGTTCCGGGGGCACGATCTCCTCGGCATGCCAGGCGGGGTGCTCCGGGGGGAGCAGCCGCAGCTGGTATTCGGGTTCGGGGAAGATCTCCGTCACGAGCTGGCGCAGCCGGCGGTCGAAGCCTTCGCTCGCGGGGCAGCACGCCTCGGCGAACACGAAGCCCCCCTCGTCGATGTAGCGGCGCAGCCGCGGGCCGGCGTCGGGGCCCAGATTCATCGCATCGCGGCCGGAGAGCCAGAGCACCGGCGCCTGGAGCAGATCGTCGACCGTCGCGGAAGGCGTGTCGACGATGTGCCAGGAGAGACCGGCGGGATAGTCGGCCTTCCAGCGGGATTCGACGTGCTCGACGAGGTGCGCGACGTCGTGGCCGTGCCGATTCCAGTCGTTCTCGGGGCCGTGGCGGCTCTTGGCCACGATCACGGGGCGGCGGCCCTTGGCGAGGAAGAGGAGCGCGAAGCTCGTCGCCACCACCGGATCCTCGATCCGTCCGCCGCGGAAGGCGCCCGTCAGCCCGTCCTGCGTGGCGACGAACATCCGCGCGCCCTCGAGATACCAGTCGGCCTCGCCGATGAAGCGGCGGGCCGTGAACCGCCCCACCCGCTCGAGACCGTAGAGGTAGTAGTAGAGCCAGGTCTGGCCGCCGGTGCCCGGATTCTCGACCACGGAGAAGCGGCGGCCGAGCCACTGCAGGCCGCGCTCGAGCACCTTCGGCGACGCGCCGCCGCCGCAGCAGGCGATGCTGTCCGCCGCCGCGCGGGCGTCGGGCGTGCCGATGTGTTCGGAGGTGATCCAGACGCTCGCGACGCCGGCGCAGGTCATGCTGCCGGAGCCGGCGCTGTTGCCGATCGTGTAACCCCAGGAGCCGTCGGCGTTGGCACACGACACCCAGTACTGCTGCGCCCTCGTCCAGACGTCGCGACGGACGCGGATGCCCGCCTGCTCCGCCTCGTGAAGCGCGAGCAGCGCGAACTGGGCGTTGGAGTTGTCGCCCGTGCCCTTGTTGGCCCCGTAGGACCACGAGCCGGCGGCCGGCCCCTGCGTCACCTGCGCGCGCTCCAGCCATTCGACGTTGCGTTCGAGGATCAGCCGGTCGGCGCCGGGCGAGAGCATCGCCAGGATCATCGTCTGCAGCGACACGGAGTAGGTTTCGTCGGGGGTCTGTCGCCGCAGCCATTCGAGGCCGCGCTGCATCGCGAGGTGGGAGCGGTCGACGCCGGCGTTGGCGAGCGCCAGCATCACGAGCGCCGTGGCCCCCACCCGCGTGTCGTCGGTGCGCATGGAGCACTCCCACGCGCCGTTGGCCTCCTGCTCGCGGATCAGCCAGTCGCGGGCCTTCTCGATCGCCCGTTGGATCTTCTCGGCGGAGACCGGCGCCGCGTCGCGGTCGGCGGCGACCGCCGGGCCGACGGCCACGAGGAGGAAGGCCGTGAGGCAGGCGATGCAGCGGACCGCCGCGGCGACGCCGCGGGGGGCAGGACGCAGACGTGGGAACGCGCCGTGCACGGAGACGCTCGTAACGGTGGGATCGGGGGCACGGCGGTGCGGGGCCCGCGCCGGCCCCGCCGCACTCTCCCCGGCATCGTAGCAGCCCGTGGAAAAAGTCCTCCGGGACTTTTTCCAGGAATGAAAACCTCCGGTTTTCACGGGAGCTACGCTCCCGCGATCGCATCCCTGCGATCGAGCAGGCTGTTTATCCACAGCCTGGTAGCAGCCCGCGGCGAAATCTCCCGGGGCTTTTCCGCCGGCGCACGCCGGCGACCGTCGCGCGGGTCGCCGTCCCGGCCGAGTCGTCCCGGGCGTTTTCCGCGGTGCTGTCACGGACGGTTTGCCGCTGCGGCTCCCCGCCTTGATACTTGGGGTGCAGGAGTTCGGGACGTCCCAGAGGAAGGAATCGCCGGAGTGTCCACCGCCGCCCGCCCCAAGACGCTCGACGACATCCTGCAGGAGTTCGCCCAGCATCGGAAGCTGATGCAGGAGGAGCTGCAGAAGGTGATCGTCGGCCAGAACGACGTCATCGAGCAGCTCTTCGCCGCGATCTTCACCCGCGGCCACTGCCTCCTCGAGGGCGTGCCCGGCCTGGCGAAGACGCTGATGGTGTCGACGCTGGCCCGCATCCTCGACGTGGGCTTCAAGCGGGTGCAGTTCACCCCCGACCTGATGCCCTCCGACATCACCGGCACCAACGTGCTCGAGGAGGACGACACGGGGAAGCGGCGGTTCCGCTTCGTCGAGGGGCCGATCTTCACGAACATCCTGCTCGCCGACGAGATCAACCGCACGCCCCCGAAGACGCAGGCGGCGCTCCTGCAGGCGATGCAGGAACGGGAGGTGTCGGTGGGGCAGGAGACCTACTCCCTGCCCGACCCGTTCTTCACGATCGCCACCCAGAACCCGATCGAGCAGGAGGGCACCTACCCGCTGCCCGAGGCCCAGCTCGACCGCTTCATGTTCAACATCAAGGTGGGCTACCCGACCGCGGCCGAGGAGGAGCAGATCCTCATGGCGACGACCCGGGCCGAGAAGCCGGAGGTGCGGAAGGTGCTCTCCGGGCGGGCCATCGTCAACATCCAGAAGCTCGTGGGCAGCGTGGCGGTGAGCGACTACGTGGTGAAGTACGTGGCGCGGCTGGTGCGGGCCACGCGGCCCAAGGACGCCGAGGCCCCCGCCTACGTGACGGAGCTGGTCGACTGGGGCGCCGGGCCCCGGGCCGGGCAGTTCCTCATCCAGGGGGGCAAGGCGATGGCGGCCATGGACGGCCGGTTCAGCGTGTCGCTCGAGGACGTCCGCCGGATCGCGGTGCCCGTGCTCCGGCACCGGATCGCCACCAACTTCCAGGCGCAGGCCGACGGCCTGACGAGCGAGTCGATCATCGAGCGGCTCCTGCGCGAGACGCCGGAGCCCGAGATCCCGAAGCTGGTGAAGTGACGGGAGCTCCGCATGGTTCGCGCGGTCGAGGAGTACCTGAAGCCGGAGGTCGTACGGCAGATCTCCCGGCTCGACCTCCGCGCCCAGTTCATCGTGCGCGGGTTCCTGCAGGGCCTCCACGCCAGCCCCTACCAGGGCTTCTCGGTGGAGTTCAGCGAGCACCGCAAGTACACCGCCGGTGACGACCCCAAGGACATCGACTGGCTCGTCTACGCCAAGACCGACAAGCACTACGTGAAGAAGTACGAGGCCGAGACCAACATCACCGGCTACCTGCTGGTCGATACGAGCGCCTCGATGGACTACACCTACCGCCAGCAGCTGACGAAGCTCGACTATTCCATCTCGCTGGCCGCGGCGCTCTGCTGGCTGATGATCCACCAGCAGGATCCCTGCGGGCTGATGGTGTTCGACGAGAAGCTGCATGCGAGCCTCCCGGCCCGCTCGCGGCGGTCGCAGATCGCCCAGGTGCTCTCCGTGCTGGCGAAGGTGCGGCCCTCGGGGAAGACCGACGTGGCGAAGAGCCTCGTGCAGGTGGCGGCGATGCTGCGGCAGCGGGCGCTGGTGATGGTGTTCAGCGACCTGCTGGCGGATCCGGAGCCGATCCGCGACGCGCTCCTGCGGCTGCGGCACCGCGGGCACGACGTGATCCTGTTCCACGTGCTCGACGAGGCCGAGGTGCGGTTTCCGTTCGAGGGCGTGGTCGAGTTCACCGAGCCCGAGTCGCAGGACCGGCTCGTGGTCGACGCCGACGCGGCCCGGCGGCAGTACGTCGCCGGCGTCGAGGCGTTTCGCGAGGAGTATCGCAAGACCTGCTTCCACGCGGGGATCGACTACGTGCCCCTCGACACGAGCATGCAATTCGACCGGGCGTTGACGGGGTATCTCGCCAGCCGGCGCAACCGCTTCTGATCGGCGGGACGCCGGCCGGCCGGGCCGGCCCCACTGGATGCCACGCATGGGCCTCTCCTTCCTCACCCCGATGCTGCTCGGCGGCGCGGCGCTCGTGACCGTGCCGCTGGTGCTTCACCTGCTCATGCGGCAAAAGCCGGTGAAGCGGGAGTTTCCCGCGCTGCGGTTCCTGCGGGCGAAGGCGGTCTCCAACCGCCGCAAGCTGCGGCTGCGGCACATCTTCCTGCTGCTGATGCGGATGGCGGCGATCGCGCTGGTGGCGCTGGCGCTGTCGCGGCCGGTGCTCCGCGGGGCGGGCTGGCTGGCCGACGGCGAGGGGCCGGTCGCCGCCGCGTTCGTCTTCGACACGGCGCCCCGCATGCTCCTCCGCGAGGGCAACCGCACCCGCCTCGAGCAGGCGACGGCCATGGCGCGGATCCTCTTCGACAAGCTGCCGCCGTCGAGCAAGGTGGCCGTGCTCGACACGGCGGGGGGCGCGGTCGCCTTCGCCCCGACGGTCGCCGCCGCCGCGGCGCGGATCGAGCGCCTCGCCGTCGCCACGCCCGCCACGTCGCTCTCGGCGGCGGTCGACGACGGCCTGCGGCTCCTCGCCGGCTCGGAGCTCGCCCGCCGGGAGGTCTACGTCTTCACCGACTGCTCCCACGGCGCCTGGGACGACACGGCGCCGCTCGCACCAGCCGCGACGCACCCCGACACGAGTCTCCTGGTGGTCGACGTGGGGGCCACGACGGCCCGCAACTTCGCGATCGACGCGATCGAGCTCTCCTCCGAGCGGCTCTCCGCCGGCACGCCGCTGGGCATCACGGTCGCGACCCGGCGCAGCGGAACCGACGCCGAACGGTCCGTGGCGGTGGACGTGATCGGTCCGGACGGCCGGCCCACGCGGCGGGCGGTGAAGCCGGGGAGTTGGAAGGGG
>Ga0207954_1000673_pt1 | contig 11677 bp, 9 predicted proteins | sample CryBogmetaGMA0M_FD_184547 | JGI IMG/M metagenome (GOLD analysis project Ga0207954, IMG submission 184547) | Freshwater microbial communities from Crystal Bog, Wisconsin, USA - MA0M (SPAdes) | ecosystem: Environmental > Aquatic > Freshwater > Lake | place: Crystal Bog, Wisconsin, USA | collected... | reverse complement strand
GATCCGCTCTCGGTCGGGAGGCTGATGTCGCGACTCCTGGCCCGCACGGGCTACGACCGCGAGCAGTCCGCGTCGGCCGTGGCCGACGCCTGGCGGGAGGCGGCGCCCCCCGCGTTTCGCGATTCCTCGCGGGCCGGCACGATCCGCCGGGGCGTCCTCGACGTGTTCGTCAGCCATTCCGCCCACGTGCAGGAGTTCGGATTTCACAAGCAGGCGATCCTCGCGCGGCTGAAGGAACTCGTGCCCAGCGCCGGGATTTCCGACATCCGCTGCCGGCTCCTCGCCGACGTCGATCGCACCAGCTGAGAACACCCCCCGCCCACGACCACGCCGTCAGGAGAAACCCATGGCATCAGACCAGCCGCAGCAGGATTACACGTCGGCGGACCTCAAGCACCTCTCCGACCGCGAGCACGTTCGCGAGCGGTTCGGCATGTACATCGGCGACAACACGTCCCGCGGCCTGCATCACCTGGTCTACGAGGTGGTCGACAACTCGATCGACGAGTGCATGGCCGGCTACGCCAAACACGTCAGCGTGACCGTCAACGTGGACGGTAGCGTGACGGTCGAGGACGACGGCCGCGGCATTCCCACCGACCGCCATCCGCAGCTCTCCGAGGAGATGGAGCGCGACGTCTCGACCCTCGAGGGAGTGATGACCGTGCTCAAGTTCGGCGGCAAGTTCGAGAAGGGCGCCTACCAGACCTCCGGCGGCCTCCACGGCGTGGGCGTGACGGTGGTCAACTTCCTCTCGGAGTGGTGCGAGGTGGAGGTCTCCCGCGAGGGCCACGTCTGGCAGCAGGAGTATCAGCGGGGCGAGCCGACCGGCCCGGTGCGGAAGATGGGCACGACCGGGCGGACGGGCACGAAGACGACGTTCAAGCCCGACCCCCAGATCTTCCCGCAGACGAAGTTTTCCTGGGACATCCTCTCCCGGCGGCTCCGCGAGCTGGCGTTTCTCAACTCGGGCGTGCGGATCAGCTTCACCGACGCCGCCACCGGCAACGCCGAGGAGTTTTTCTACGAGCGGGGGGTCGAGGAGTTCGTCGAGCACCTCAACAAGGCGAGCGATCCGGTTCACGCCGACGTGATCACGATCAAGGGGTCGGGCGACGGCATCACCTGGGACATCGCCCTGCAGTACACCGGCGAATACACCGAGAGCCTCCACAGCTACGTCAACAACATCTCGACGACCGAGGGAGGCACGCACGTCTCGGGCTTCCGGGCCGCGCTCACCCGGGCGCTCAACGCCTATGGGAAGAAGAGCGGCATCTACAAGGATCTCGTGCCCACGGGCGAGGACGTCCGCGAGGGGCTCACGGCGGTGATCAGCGTGCGGGTGCCCCACCCGCAGTTCGAGGGCCAGACGAAGACGAAGCTGGGCAACGGCGAGGTCGAAGGCATCATCAACTCGGCGGTCGGCGACTTCCTGGGGAAATACCTCGAGGAGAATCCCAAGAGCGCCAAGGCGATCGTCCAGAAGGGGGTGCTCGCCGCCGAGGCCCGCGAGGCCGCCAAGAAGGCGAAGCAGCTGCTCCGCGAGCGCAAGGGGGCCCTCTCCGGCGGCGGCCTGCCGGGCAAGCTCCGCGACTGCACCAGCCGCGACATGGAGCGGTGCGAACTGTATCTCGTGGAGGGTGACAGCGCCGGCGGCTCCGCCGAAGGAGGCCGGCACCGCGAGTACCAGGCGATCCTCCCCCTCCGCGGCAAGATCATCAACGCCTACAAGAGCCGCGAAGACAAGGTGCTCGCCAACGAGGAGGTGCGAAGCGTGATCTCGGCGATCGGCGCCGGGATCGGCGACGAGGCCGACCTCTCCAAGCGGCGCTACGACAAGATCGTGATCATGACCGACGCCGACGTGGACGGCTCCCACATCCGCACGCTTCTGCTCACCTTCTTCTACCGGCAGATGTACCGGCTCGTGGCCGAGGGGCACGTCTACGTCGCGCAGCCGCCGCTGTTCCGCGTCCGCTCCAAGAAGACCGTCTACTACGTGCAGACCGAGGAGGAGATGAAGACGCAACTCCTCGATCAGGGGCTGGGCGAGGGGGTGTTCCTCCCGGGCGACGGCCGCGAGATCGCCGGCGACGAGATGCAGAAGCTCTGCCGCACGCTCTCCGGGCTGGAAGACGCGCTGGTAGCGCTCGAGAAGCGGGGCATCAGCCTCCGCGACCACACGTCTCGCCGCGACCCGCAGACGGGCAAGCTGCCGATGTACCACGTCTACTACGGGCTCGAGGAGCGGTGGTTTACCAGCCGCGACGACTTCGAGGCCTTCGTGAAGAGCAAGGAGAAGGCCGCGGGGGGCGAACTGGCCGTGGGCCGCGTGGAAGAGGCGCAGGCGGCCGGCGACACCACGCCGGGCACGGCGCCGGGCACGGGCGACGACCAGCTCGTGGTGGTGGACCTCCACGAGGTGCGGAGCATCAACGCGGGGCTCAAGGAGCTCGAGGCGATGGGCTTCGGCATCGAGTCGCTGCTGCCGCAGGATCGCACTGGCAGCGAGGATTCCCGCTACACGCTCCGGCGCGGCGAAAACGAGATCGGCCTCGAGGATCTGCGGGGCCTGCTCACGGCGGTACGGCGGGCCGGGGAAAAGGGCCTGTCGATCACCCGCTTCAAGGGTCTCGGCGAAATGAACGCGGAAGAGCTCCGCGACACCACGCTCGATCCGGCCAACCGCACGCTGCTGCGGGTCACGATGACCGACGCGGCCGCGGCCGACGACCTGTTCCGCGTGCTGATGGGCGAGAAGGTGGAGCCCCGCCGCGACTTCATCGAGAAGCACGCGCTCGACGTCAAGAATCTCGACGTCTGAGCGTTGGTTGTGGCTGGCCGGGTTCGCGGTGCGCCGCAGCGCGCGCCGCAGCGATCGCCGCAGCGGGTCGGAGGCATGCTCGGCGCCGGCGGCACTTGTGAGTTCAGTTCTCTGACGGAATGTCGGCGTCCAGCGTCCACAAGTGACACCGGCTTCTGCGCGTGCCTCCGACCCGCTGCTCGCCTGAGCCGGGAATCAACGTTGAATTCGCTTCACGGCGAGCTCGGGGCTGCCCGTGCACGAGAGCCGGGCTGTGGGCGGGCACCGATCCGCCGCAGGCGGATTGGTCGGCGCAGCCATGGATGGCGAAGCGCAGCGGACACGCAGAGAGCCGAGGCCAGGAGGGCCGAGGCGAACGTCCGGCGACGGGCACGGGCAGCCCCGAGCGGCGCGGCATCAAACGGCTGGCACCCGCAGGTTGAAAACCTGCGGCCACTTGGCGACGGGCATGGGCAGCCCCGAGCGGGGATCGCGGACACGATCCCCATCGCTTACGCGATTGGGCTTCCTGCGGAGCGAGCGGCGCGGCGTCAAACGGCCGGCAGCCGCAGGTTGAAAACCTGCGGCCACGTTCAGGCGCGTTCAGGCGCCGGGGCGGCGGAAGTGGCGGTAGGCCTGGAGCACGTCGTGCAGATCCGACGAGATCGTGACCTCGTCGTCGGCGAAGTCGGTGAGCCAGGTACGATGGCTCGCGACGGCGTCGGCGAGGAGCGGCAGGATGTCGCCGAGCGTCACGCGAACGCCCCGATCGCTGCACTCTTCGACCGCCGCGGAGCCCCGCAGCGTGAGATCGGGCTCGGTGTAGACCCGCAACTTTCGCATCGCCATGGGCATTCTCCCTTGCCGTGGGCATCACGAAGGCGGCTTCCGGGCTTTCACCCGACCGTCATCCTGACGGTCAACCGCACTTCCTTCTTCACCATCGGCAGGAAGGGCCGGCAGGGTTTGGCCGATTTTCCCACCTCCACGGATTGAGCGGGCCGGAGCCGGCCGGGGGTGGGAAGATGGAGGGGTTGGACGGGCAGGGAGTCCCCACGGCTTACGCCGTCGGGCTTCCCGGCCCGGCGTTGGTCATCCGGCCGGCCCGGAAGGCCTCGCCGATGCTCTTGGGCACGAGCGCCTCGGCCTGGATCACGCGGGCCCGGTTCTCGGCCGTGGCCGCCTTCATCTCCTGCTCGCGGGCGATGGCCACGCTCCGCCGCTCCTCGGCCCGGGCCCGGGCCACGCGGGTGTCGGCCTCGGCCTGGTCGGCCTGGAGTCGGGCACCGATGTTCTCGCCCACCTCGATGTCGGCGATGTCGATCGAGACGATCTGAAACGCCGTCTGGGCGTCGAGACCCCGCTGGAGCACGGCCTTGGAGATCGTGTCGGGATGCTCCATGACCTCGAAGTGGCTGGCGGACGAGCCGATCGAGGTGATGATCCCCTCGCCGACCCGGGCGATGATCGTCTCCTCGGTCGCGCCGCCGATCAGCTGCTGGAGGTTCGTCCGCACGGTGACGCGGGCTTTGATCTTGAGTTCGACACCGTTCTTGGCGACGGCCGAGAGGGTCGACTTGCCGCTGGCCATGTCGGGGCAGTCGATCACCTTGGGGTTGACGCTCGTCTGCACGGCGTCGAGCACGTCGCGGCCGGCGATGTCGATCGCGCAGGCCCGGTCGAAGTCGAGGTCGAGGTCGGCCCGTTGGGCCGCGATCAGCGCCCGGATCACGCGAGGCACGTCGCCGCCGGCGAGGTAGTGGGCCTCGAGCCGCCGTGGCGTGATGTCGGGACCGAGCCCGGCCTGGGTCGCCATGATCTGCGCCTGGACGATCGTGCGGGCGTTGACCTTGCGGAGGCTCATGCCGAGCAGCTCCATGAACGTGACCCGGGCCTTCGACCAATAGGCCTGGAACCAGAGCTGGCCGTAGTTGAAGACGAGCAGCAGCATCGTCAGCACGGCGAGGCCGATGATGATCGTGAGCCCGACGAGCAGTTCGGGGGGCAGGCCGGCAGGGCGGGGGTTCACGCAAGCGACTCCGGACGGGGGCGACGGGCTGGAGCGGACAATGCAAGCCTAGTTCGCGAACCTGCCCCCGCAAAACCGGCGGTTTCCCGGTGATCAGGCCTCGATCCAGCCGCCGCCGAGGAGCCGGTCGCCGGCGTAGCAGACCGCCGGCTGGCCGGGCGAAATCGGGCCCGGCGACTGGTCCGGGCTGCCGATGAACTCGGCGGCGAAGCGGGTGGCCGAGAGTGGCGTGACGACGGCCGGCGCGGCGGTCCGTTGGGCCCGGCACTGCACAAAGCACTCGAAGGCCGCCGTCGGCGGGGCGTCGAGCCAGGTCGCCTCGCCCGCCACGAGGTGGGTTTCGGGCACCGCCGACCGCGGGCCCACGACCACTCGGCAGGTGTCGGGCTCAATCTTGATCACGTGGAGCGGCGTGCCCACGGCGATGCCGAGGCCCTGCCGCTGGCCGACCGTGAAGTGCTCGATCCCGAGATGGCGGCCGAGGACGCGGCCGCCGGAGTCGACGATCTCACCTGCCCGGGAGCCGCCGAGCCGATGGGCCACGAGCCGGGCGTGTTCCCCCGGCGCGACGAAGCAGATCTCCTGGCTGTCGGGCTTGTCGGCCGTGACGAGGCCGAGCGTGGCGGCGCGGGCCCGCACGTCGGACTTGGCGAGCGTGCCGACCGGGAGCATCATCCGCCGCAGCCGCTCGGGCCGGATGTCAAACAGCACGTACGACTGGTCGCGGGCGGCCTCGAGGCCGCGGCGGAGCACGGGGCCGTGCGGGCCCTGCTCGAGGCGGGCGTAGTGGCCGGTGGCGACGTGCGCGGCGCCGATCGCGTCGGCGTGGTCGAAGAGCCGCCCGAACTTGATCCACGAGTTGCAGCGGACGCAGGGATTCGGGGTGCGGCCCCGGCCGTACTCGGCGGCGAAGCTGTCGATGATCCGCCCGAACTCGGCCGACAGGTCGAGGGCGTAGAGCGGAATGCCGAGCCGGTCGGCCACGCGGCGGGCGTCGAGGGCGTCGGTCGGCGAGCAGCAGCCCTGGTGTCCGGGCCGCGGCGACACGATCGCGAGCGGATCGGCCGTCGGAGCCGGCGGCAGCACCGGCGCCGCGTGCCGCATGAACACGCCCACGCAGTCGAATCCCTGCTCGACGAGCAGCGCGGCGGCGACGCTCGAGTCGACGCCCCCCGACATCGCCACCACCACGCGGCGGCTCATCTCAGTAGATGATCACGCTCTCGACCCGGTGCGGCGCGAGCCGCTCGCGGCCGCCGAGCGGGGCGATCTCGACGAGGAACGACGCCCCCACCACGTGGCCGCCGCCCGCCTCGATGAGCCTCATGCAGGCGGCCGCCGTGCCACCCGTGGCCAGCACGTCATCCACCACGAGCACCCGGGCGCCGGCGGGCAACACCCCCTTGTGCATCTCGAGCTTGTCGCGGCCGTATTCGAGGTCGTATTCGTGGCTGATCGTGTCGGCTGGGAGCTTGCCCGGCTTCCGCACCGGGATCACGCCCACGCCGAGTTCGAGCGCCATCGGGCCGGCGAACAGGAAGCCGCGGGCCTCGACCGCGGCGATCGCCATCACGCCCGCGTTCCGCCACGGCTCGGCGAGCGCCTGGATCGCCGCCGCGAAGGCGCCGGCGTCGGCGAGCAGCGGCGTGATGTCGCGGAACAGGATGCCCGGCTTGGGGAAGTCGGGGATCGGGCGGATGTGGCGGGTGAGGTCCATGGGGAGAGTGTCGGCGATCAGGCCCCCTGCCGCAACCGGATCCGGGCCCGCGGCACCCCCTCGATCTCGGCCGCGAGCGCGGCGAGCGTCTCCGACTCGATCTGCCGCACTCGCTCCCGCGTGAGTCCCAGGCCGGCCCCGATCTCCTTGAGCGTCATCGGCTCGGCGCCGGTGAGCCCGAAGCGGAGCTTGATGATGGTGCCGGCCCGCTGGTCGAGCTCGTCGATCCGCTTGAGCACGTGCTTGAGCGTGTCGTCGTCGAGCAGCACGTCCGCGGGACAGCGGGCGTTGGCGTCCTGGATCAGTTCGCCGAGCGACCAGCCTCCCTCGGCCTGCTCCACGTGCGGGGTCGACTGGTGCACGTGGATCGCCTTCTTGATGATCGGGAGCTTCTTGCGGGCCAGCCCCAGGCTGCGGGCCACCTCTTCCGGCGTCGGCGCCCGGCCGAGCGTGTCGAGCAGTCGGGCGGTCGCCCGCCGCCACTTCGAGAGGATCTCCACCATGTAGGCCGGGATGCGGATCGTCTTCCCGGAGTTGATCAGCGCCCGCTTGATCGACTGCTTGATCCAGTAGCTCGCATACGTGCTGAACCGCGTGCCCATCGTCGGATCGAATCCCTCCACCGCCCGCAGGAGCCCGAGGTTGCCCTCCTCGATCAGGTCGGGCAGCGGCAGGCCGCGGTTGGCGTAGCCACGCGCGATGTTGACCACCAGCCGCAGGTTCGCCCGCACCATGTGGTCCCGAGCGAGGGCGTCTCCCTTTCCGATCGCGAACGCCAGCCGCTTCTCGTCGTCGGCGGTGAGCAGCGGCGTCTCGTTGATGTCGCGCAGGTACGTCTCCAGGGGATTCTGGACGGCGGTGGGGCGAGACGTGCGGCGTGGAGACGGCATGGGGCTGCTTGTGGGGGCGAAAGTGGTGGACGACACGACGCCGGCGACGAGGCGGGCTTGCGACCGCGGCGGCGATGCCGGAGACGACCGGCACAGCGAAAGGTATCGGCGGCGATCGGCGTCAACTGCACAAGCCTGACGGACGAGGCACACCGCGCGGCTCGTGCCGATCGCAGCGGACGCGCCGACGGCGCCGGTCGCGGCCCTCAGTCCTCGCGGCGGACGGCCGCTCTGCCGACGGCCCGGTCGAGAAACTCGACGAGCGCGCCGGCGGCGGGGCTGCCCCGGCGGGGTGCGAGCTGGCTCGCCTTCTCGTCGAGAATCACCCGGTCGCTCGCCACGCCCGCCGCGTGCAGCGCGGCATCGAGCCGGTTTCCCTGGTCGAGGGCCACGCCGTCACCGCGGCCACCCTGCACGATCAGCGTGGGCGGGGCCTGGGGTGTCACATGCACCAGCGGGCTCGCCCGCTGGGCAGCCTCGCGGAACTCCGGCAGCGGGCCTCCCACCAGCCGGCTCTCCGCCGAGCCCGCACGATCGTGGCCGCCCCCGAGCGAGGGCAGGTGCGTGGGCGCGTCGAACAGTGCGACTGCCGCCACATCGGTCGGAGGCTCGTCGGCGTCGCCGTCCGCGGAGGCTTCGCGGATCGGCCCCGGCTCCGGCGGTGCGAAGGCCACGAGCGCTGCGAGATGCCCGCCGGCTCCCGAGCCCGCCACGCAGATCCGCGATTCGTCGATGCCCCAGGTGCGGGCCTCGGCGCGGATGGCGGCGAGGGCGGCGCGACAGTCGTCGAGCTGCGCCGGAAACACGGCCACATCGCTCGGGCGGTAGTCGACGCTGGCGACGGCGAAGCCCTGCTCGACCAACCAGGTGATCGGGCAGTCGGCCTTGGAGCCCGTCCGCCAGTCGGGGCCATGGATCCAGATCACGAGCGGGAGGCTGCCGCCGCTGCAGCCGTCGGGGAGATGAAGGTCGTAGCGCTGCCGCGGATGCCCACCGTAGGTCTGATCGGCGTGCACGACGGTCCGCGGCCGCTCGGCGGTCGGGATCGGCTCGAGGGCCAGGGGGATCGTCGGTTCCACCATGGCCGGCTCGGCAACCACCTCGATGGCGGCGGGCGGCAACGTGGAGAACACCGGCGGCGGCGCGGATGTCACCGGCCGCGGCTCGACGATCACCGGCTCCACCTCGACGCGGCGGATGCTGCGCCGCTGGGCGCGGCGGCTCGCGCGCCGCGGGGGTTGTGCCTCCACGGGTAGCGGGGCGTCGGCCACAGGCCGTGGGTCGTTTCGCCAGGCGAGTTCCACGCCCGACCAGTCGTGGGCTGCGGCCGTGCCGACCCCCACGAGCAGGCCGAAGCCAAGGAAGCCCACGACGGTCGTGACCACGGGCGGTTTCATCGGCAGGCCATGCCTCCTCGCATGCCGCCAGTATACCTTCGCCCGAGGGAGGCCCCGCGCCGCCCCGCGGGGGGCGGCGCGGGCCACCGGAATCTAGCGGCGGGGCGGCAGCTGTCCGCTCGGCGTCAGCTCGTCGATGATCCGCGGGATGTACTTCGCGAGCACCTCCGCGAGTTGCTCGCGGTCGATGCCCTTGGAGCTGGCATACCGGTCGAGTTCCTGCTGGCCGAAGGTCTCCTCGATCTGCCGGCGGTCCACCGGCTTGTTGGGACCGGTGCGGACCCACGAGTCGACCTGGTCCCGCATGCCCTTCTCCTCGAACTGCTTGACGACTTCGGGCAGCTTCTGGGCCGAGCCGCCGCCGAAGATCTGCGAGAGGATGTCGCCGAGGTCGTTGGGCGACGGCATGCCCTGGGGCGGCTGCTGGGGCTGCTGCCGGGGCTGGGGTTGGGGCTGTCGCTGCGGCTGGGCCTGCTGCTGAGCCGCACCTTCGATGACCTGCTTCAAGATCTCGCCGAGAATGTCCATGGTGAGCCTTTGTGTCCCTGGAGAATCGATCCGACGTCGGCATCGCCGCCGCTTGATCGGCAGTCTACGGCCGTGCTCCGCCCGGGAAAAGCAGCGGGACGTTCCCCGACGTGGCCGCAGGTTTTCACGTGGCTGCAGATTCTGAAGTGGCCGAAGGTTTTCAACCTGCGGATGCCCCGCCCGTCGTGCGCCACCCCGCTCGGGTCTGCCCATGCCCGTCGCCGGACGTTCGCCTCAGCCCTCCAGGCCGAGGCTCGCTGCATGTCCGCCGCGCTTCGGCATCCTGCCTGCGCTTGCTCCCATAGCCCGGCTCCCGGGCACGGGCAGACCCGACCACCCGTTCCGACGTGGCCGCTGTTTTTCAGGTGGCCGCAGGTTCTGAAGTGGCCGCCGGTTTTCAACCTGCGGATCCCCCGCCCGTCGTGCGCCGCCCCGCAACGCCCTTCAACCCGGTCAGTCGAGTGAAACCGCCTCGCCGCCGGCTCGCGTGGCGAGTTGGCCGAGGATCTGTGGCGACGTGTCTTCGGCCACCAGCCGCACCGATCCATCGGCCATGGCGATGTTCGCGCCGGCGGGGTGGAAGCCGTAGAGGAGCCAGCCATTCTCGTTGGAGCCGTTGACGCGCATCAGCGGCGTGGGAATCGCGCCCGCTGTGGGGCCCGACGTGCACCACGCGTTGGCCTTCTCGCCGAAGCCGTAGGGGTTGTCGTTGGTGGCCCAGGCGCCGCCCTGCCCCCGCGCGCAGCTCGCCCCGGCGGACTGGTCGGCGTTGGCTGGATAGCGGGTGCGTTCCCGCCAGACATCTTCGCGGCCCGCACACTCGCCGAGCAGGATCGTCTTCGAGAGGCCGTCGGTGATCTTCGCCATGGTGCACCGCGGGCGGGTGGCGGTGGCGCCGCAGTTGGTCCAGGCCTCCGTCGGCCCCGGTCCCGCCGTCACGGTGCCGGCGGGCAGTCCGGCGAGCGTGTTGAAGGTGGTGCCCGAGCCGGCCACGAGAAAGTAGTCGCCGCACGCGCCGGTCTTCCGTGGGTTCTCGATCTTGTCTTGGATCCGGGTGGGATACGGCGACGAGGGGCACTGCAGCACCGGGAGGATCGTCCGCACCAGCAAGCGGTTGCCGGTCGCGCCGTCGTCGAGCACGCCCGCGGTGCCGCCGCTCGGCGCGGAGCCGTCTTGGTTTTCCCACCAGTTCCGCGACGGGTCGTAGCTCGCCATCAGGGCCGCCTCTTCCACGTAGGGCAGCACGTCGGGCGCCCAGCTGCGGTGGGCCATCTTCGGCTCGCAGGCGGTGATCGCACCGGAGAAGAGCCGCTTCAGCGGGGGCAGCATTCGGCGGGCGGTCTCGTAGTTGTGAAACGCGATCGGGAGCTGGCGGAGCTTGTTGGCGCACGCCGTCCGCTGGGCCGACTCCCGTGCCGACTGCACCGCGGGCAGGAGGAGGCCGATGAGCGTGGCGATGATGGCGATCACCACCAAGAGCTCCACGAGCGTGAAGCCGCGGCGGCCGAACGAGGCAGCGCGGGGCATGACGGCGACTCCATGCGATGGGGACGTCACCGCATGCTATCGGCGGGGGAGAGCCCGACGCGCGGTGAATCGCGCCTCGCCACCGGGGAAGTTTTCACCGGCGCGGGTGGGGCGAGCGTCCGGCGACGGGTCTGTGCAGCCCCGCGCGACGGGCACCGCAGGTTGAAAACCTGCGGCCACTTCGAGCTGGTCCGACGAGCAGGTTGTGAACGGAGGTCACGACGGGCGGGGTCAGTCGTCGAGGCCGAGCTGGCGAAGCTTGGTGCGCAGGGTCGCCCGGTCGAGGCCGAGGAGCCTGGCGGCGGCCGTGCGGTTGCCGCCGGTGTGGGCGAGTGCCTCGCGGAGGAGCGATGCCTCGACGAGGCGGACGGCGCGGTTGTGGAGGTCGGGCTCGGGCAGCCGGCCGAAGGCGGCGCGGGCTACCGCGGCCCAGTCCTTGATCGCGGCATCCACGTGGCGACCGGCCGCGTCGAGCGGGCCGCCCGTGCCGGCGGCCGCCACGGGCGGGAGGTGCTCGGGACGGAGCGCGGCCCCGCGGGCGACCACGGCGGCGTGTTCGATCGCGGCCCGAAGATCGCGAACGTTCTCGGGCCAGTCGCGGGCCGCGAGCGCCCCCAGCACCTCGGCCGTGACCGCGGGTACCGTCGCCGCCTGCGTGGCGGCGGCATGCCGGGCCAGGAAGGAGCGGGCGAGCGCCTCCATGTCGTCGCGGCGATCGGCGAGGGGGGGCAGCGTGATCGGGGGCGGTCCGAGGAGCGCGGCGAGATCGGCAGCGAGGGGAGG
>Ga0207954_1000672_pt1 | contig 11682 bp, 11 predicted proteins | sample CryBogmetaGMA0M_FD_184547 | JGI IMG/M metagenome (GOLD analysis project Ga0207954, IMG submission 184547) | Freshwater microbial communities from Crystal Bog, Wisconsin, USA - MA0M (SPAdes) | ecosystem: Environmental > Aquatic > Freshwater > Lake | place: Crystal Bog, Wisconsin, USA | collected... | reverse complement strand
ACCGGGGAATAGGCACGGCCGCGCCGGCGACGGAGCGGATCGCCGCCATGCCGGTGTCAGACGTCGTGCAACGCTCCACCTACGTGGCCGAACCGGCCGGCGTGCCTGTGATCGCCCAGGCGATGATGCCAGCCCCGATGCCAGCCGCCGCGCCGCCCGCGTGGCCCGGTGCCCCCGCGGCACAGCAGCCGTCGCCGCTGGCCGGTCTGGGCCTGCCGCATTGGATGCCTGATCCGTGGGTGCACCGCGCCACGCTGCTCTCGGGAGCAGGTGGGCTTGCGCTCGTTGTGCTTGGCCTCAAGACGCTGCTCGGCGGCCGACGTTTGTCGGCGTGAGTGGCGCGTCTGGCGGGGCCCTACTTGGGCGTCGCGGTGACCGTCGCCTTCTTGATCACGACGGGCTCGACGGGCTTGTCGCCGCCGCCGGTCCGCACGGTGCCGATCGCCTTCACAACATCCAGACTCGCCGCGTCGGCGGTCTTGCCGAAGGCGGTGTACTGGTTGTCGAGGTGCGGCACCCGCTCGAGGCAGATGAAGAACTGGCTACCAGCCGAGTTGGGGTCGCCGGTGCGAGCCATCGAGAGCACGCCGGGCTCGTGGGGCGTGGCGTTGAACTCCGCCTTGATCTTGTAGCCCGGGCCGCCGGTGCCGGTGCCTTCGGGGCAGCCGCCCTGGATCATGAAGCCCTTGATGATGCGGTGGAAGGTGACGCCGTCGTAGTAGCCGCTTTGAGCCAGGGCCACCATGTTGCGGACGTGACCGGGGGCCGCCTTGGAATCGAGCTTCAGGCGGATGGGGCCGAGCGTGGTGTCGAGCGTGATCTCGTAGTTGGACGAGTCGAGGTCGAGGGCCTGGGCGGCGGCTTGAAGTTCGGCGGCGGAGGGCTTCGGCATGGTGGGCTCCAAAGGAGAAAACGGGACGAGCGGGCGGGTGCGGGCGGATGGTTTGCCGCGCCGCGACGGCCTGCCGATACTCAACCCCGATGAACTCGCAGCCCGAAGAGCGTGCCGACGATCAGGATCTTTCCGGAAGGAGCCTGGGAGGATACCGGCTTGTCCGCCGCTTGGGTAGTGGCGCGATGGCCGATGTCTACCTCGCGGAGCAAACGTCGCTCGGCAGGCAGGTGGCGGTGAAGGTGCTGCGATCGGGGACGGCGCGGCACACGGCCGCCGTGGAGCGGTTCGAGCAGGAGGCCAGGGCCGCCGCCTCGCTCGTGCACGGCCACATCGTGCAGATCCACGAAGTGGCATGCATCGATGGGACCCACTTTCTCGCCGAGGAGTATGTGGCGGGCCCGTCGCTGAAGGCGTGGCTCAAGGCCCGCGGTCCGCTCGATGCGCAGCAGGCGCTGTGGGTGCTGAGGCAGGTAGGCTCGGCGCTGGCGCGGTCGGCGGAGCAGGGGATCGTGCACCGCGACATCAAGCCGGAGAACCTGCTGCTCACGCTCGCCGGCGAGGTGAAGGTGGCCGACTTTGGGCTCGCCCGCGTGCTCTCCGAAAACCTTGACCTCACTCAGGATGGCATGACGCTCGGCACGCCGCTCTACATGAGCCCGGAGCAGGGCGAGGGCCGAACGGTCGACGCTCGCAGTGACCTCTATTCGCTCGGCGCCACTGTCTACCACCTGCTGGCGGGCCGTCCTCCATACACCGCTCCGTCGGCCGTGGCGGTGTTGATGGCGCACATCAAGGAGCCGCTGGTGCCCCTGGCGGCAGTGCGACCGGATCTGCCAGCCGGCCTGTGTGAGATCATCGACCGCCTCCTGGCGAAGGATCCGGCGCTGCGATTCGAATCGCCGCAGACGCTTCTTCAGGCGGTAGACGATCTGGAGTCGGCGATGTTCGCCGGCTCGCGGTCGATGCCATCACCGCTGGCATGGCCAGAGGATGCCGGCTCGTGGATGGGGGCGGCGACGGCCGGTTCGCTGCCGATACCCACCCGACCGCTGCCGGGGCGGGGGACGAATCCGCGGCTGCGAGATGCGACGGTGCACCTCAAGGCTGCGGTGGACCGCGAGCGGGAGGAGTATGCGGCGGCACGGCGGCGCTGGGCCGCGACGCTGGGGGCGGCTCTGGTGGCCCTGGCGGTGGGGTTTGCCGTCGGCCGGCTGCGGCCGCGCAGGTCGGAGCTCTTCGGCCTGCGGCGGTAGGGGTGGTGCGGCCGGTCTGGGCGGCGGTTCAAGCCTGCTTGACCCGCGTGCCGACAGTGCTAGAACGACAGTGAATCTGCCCCCATCGTCTAGAGGCCCAGGACGTCGGGTTCTCAGCCCGAAAACCGGGGTTCGACTCCCCGTGGGGGTATCTGAAACGGCCGTGTCTCTCGGAATGCCGGGAGATACGGCCGTTTGCTTTTCTGGTGATGACTCCTGACGAGTTGCGGCGAGCGGAGCGTTGACGGAGTGGTACTTGGAGAGGCGGTCACACTGCCGTGCCTCCAAACGTTGGGGCCAACGCGGAGACCAGCGGTGTGGCAGGTGCCGAGTTGGCCGACGGCGGGCTTATGCCGACGGCGTTCTGAGCATTGACCTTGATCAGGTAGGGGGTGCCGTTGGCCAGACCTGTTATCGTGCATGAGAGAGCCGTGATGGGCAGCCCCGACGATGGGAAAAACCGCGTCCAGCTCACACCGCCGTTGCTCGAATACTTGACCAGGTAGTTCGTGATCGGCGATCCGCCGTTGCTGGCCGGGGCGGCCCACGTAACAGCGAGTTGAGCGTTGCCGCCCACGGCGATGACGGAGGTCGGAATGCTAGGCACGGCTGCAGGTGTGGCAGGTGCCGAGTTGGCCGACGGCGGGCTTATGCCGACGGCGTTCTGAGCATTGACCTTGATCAGGTAGGGGGTGCCGTTGGCCAGACCCGTTACCGTGCATGAGAGCGCCGTGATCGGCAGCCCCGACGATGGGAAAAACCGCGTGCAGCTCACACCTCCGTTGCTCGAATACTTGACCAGATAGTTCGTGACCGGCGATCCGCCCGTGCTGGCGGGGGCGACCCACGTAACAGCGAGTTCAGCGTTGCCGCCCACGGCGACGACGGAGGTCGGACTGCTAGGCACGGCTGCAGGTGTGGCAGGTGCCGAGTTGGCTGACGGCGGGCCTATGCCAATGGCGTTCTGAGCATTGACCTTGATCAGGTAGGGGGTGCCGTTGGCCAGACCCGTTACCGTGCATGAGAGAGCCGTGATGGGCAGACCCGATGATGGGAAAAACCGCGTCCAGCTCACACCGCCGTCACTCGAATACTTGACCAGATAGTTCGTGACCGGCGATCCGCCGGTGCTGGTGGGGGCGACCCAGGTAACAGCCAGTTGGGTGTCGCCACTCACGGCGACGACGGCGGTCGGACTGCTGGGAACGGTTGCGGGCGTGGCAGGTGCCGAGTTGGCTGACGGCGGGCCTATGCCGACGGCGTTTTGCGCGATCACTTTGATCACGTAGGGCGTACCGTTGGTCAGACCCGTTACCGTGCATGCAAGAGCCGTGATGGGCAGACCCGACGATGGGAAAAACCGCGTCCAGCTAACACCTCCGTCACTCGAATACTTGACCAGATAGTTCGTGATTGGCGATCCGCCGGTGCTGGCGGGGGCGACCCACGTAACAGCGAGTTGGGCGTCGCCGCTCGCGGCGACGACGGAGGTCGGACTGCTGGGCACGGCTGCAGGTGTGGCAATGATCGTGGCTACGAAAACCTCGACACTGTAGGGCCTAAAGCCTGTCACGTAAGCGGTGCCGGCAGCGTCCACGGCAATGCCGCACCCACAGTCGTTGTAGTAGAAGCCCGTATAGTAATTGTAACTGCCTTTGAGATAGGTTGAGTATGCCAGCCCGCCGCCGCTGGCATTGAGTTTGGTCACGAACACAGCGGAGGAATCGATGACGGTAGGAACGAAGGCCCCAGCCGTCGTGGGAAAGTCGAGGCATTCTGTAGAGCCCGTCACGTAGGCGCAGCCGGCAGTGTCGACGGCGATGCCGTAGCCGTAGTCTTGATCAAAAAGCTCCGCGCTGCCGCCGAGGTAGGTCGCATAGAGCAGGCTGCTGCCAGCGGGACTGAGCTTGGCCACGAAAACGTCCCAGTTACCGTTGTACGTCGTGTCGAAGGCGCCAGCCGTGGCGAGTGCGTCGCTGGAGTTTGTATAGCCCGTCACGTAGGCGTTGCCTGCCGTGTCGATCGCAATGCCAGTACCGTGCTCACTGCCATTGCCGCCGAGGTAGGTCGAGTACACCAGGCTGCTGCCGCGAGCATTGAGCTTGGCCACGAAAGCGTCGCCGCCGTCTCCTGTCCGGTCAAAGGCCCCGGCCGTGGTGGGAAAGTTATAGGAGGATGCGGTGCCTGTCACGTAGGCGTTACCCGCCGCGTCGACGGTAATGCCTTTGCCCTCGTCATCGTTGTTGCTGCCGCCGAGGTACGTCGAGTACACCAAATTGCTGCCCGTGGGATCGAGTTTGGTCACGAAAGCGTCCGTGGCGCCGGTGCCATGGTACGTGGGGTCAAAGGCCCCGGTCGTGGTGGGAAAGTCGCGGGAGTCTGTTTCACCCGTCACGTAGGCGTTGCCGGCCGTGTCCATGGCAATACGGTTGCCGTAGTCGGTGCCGCTGCCGCCGAGGTAGGTCGAGTACACCACGCTGCCGCTTGCATTGAACTTGGCTACGAAAGCGTCGGATCCGCCGTTGTACGTACGGTCCAACGCTCCGGGTGTGGTCAGAAAGTCGCTGGAGACTGTACTGCCTGTCACGCAGGCGTTGCCAGCCGCATCGATGGCAATGCCGTTACCATAGTCGTTACCGCTGCCGCCCAGGTAGGTCACGTATGTCTGGCTGTTCTCGCCGGGGCCAAGTTTGGCCACGAAAACGTCATAGCCGTGGATACTGTTGTATGGAAGGAGAAATCCGGTTACGTAGGCGTCGCCTGCCGTGTCTACCGCAATGCCGTAGCCCGAGTTCGAATTTCCCTGGAGGTCAACGTTGGCCGACCACGACACATCCGGGTCGATGACGAGTGCGCGGCTCGAATCGATAGTGCCAGTGATCTGGAATGCGTACGTATGGTCGTCCACGAGCGCGAACTGGCCTGCCACTTCGATCCGCTGGCCGTTGATCTCTTGGTAGATGTATGGAGCATCCTCGACTAACTCGCCAGCCTTGGTCTGAATGTGCAACGCTCCCTCGGCGTCGATCGAGAGGCCCTCGATTCCGGCATATCTGACCTGTATCTCTTGATAGTCAGCCCCGGCGGCAACGTGGAACTCGTACTTCAAGTTGGTGAGCTGGCCAGAAATATCCAAATCGATTCCGGTGTAGAGATTGTTGTAGGCCACCGTCTGATACGTGGCGACATCGCTTTTCCATTGCGACTGATCGCCCACAAAGTAGTTGAAAACCGTCTTTGCCCGATCGAGTCCAACGGGCGCGACTTGATTCCCGCCCGTGAAGTGAACTGTGAACTGCTCCGGCTCAATCGCTGTGTCGGTAGTCGGCGAGTTGTCTGCCGACGAGGGATACAACTGAAAACCCAGCCCGGCGTCGGTAAACAGAATGTTTGCGTCAGAGCCATTGAAGGCATACCGTACCGATTGGTCGGTCCATTGCCCTTCGTTCTGGGCAAACAGCGCCGGCGAGGCGTTGAATACATCGATCTGCGGCGCCGTAGCCGAGAGGAGTCGGCGATCCTCCAGTGATTCACAGACCAGTCTGTGGCGATATGCGGCGAGTCCAATCGCAGCCTGTCGCAACCCGCTCGGGCGACGTTTCGCTCGCGCTGCCCATTCCAGGAAACGAACACGGCGATGCATGACCCACCTCCTTCACAGCTGCTGGACTTGGTGAGGAATCGATGCCGAATGACCCATGTGTGTGAGTGGGAAAAACAGCCTCTTCAATGCAACTGTTGCCCGAGTGGTTCGGGAAAAGCAAACGCCGCTGCCGCTGTTCGGGCGGAAGTCGAACAGCTTCAGGCGGTTGCGATCAGCGCCCTCGGGGCAGGTCGATCAACGGCACATTCGCAAACAGCGGGGAATGTGATGGGCGGCGGATGAGGAGGGCGTCGGATCGTTCTCGGATCCGGGAGATACCAGCGAAGAGCCCACGAGATTCGGGCCCGGAGTCGCGTTGATGTCGCTCACGGCCGCGATAGTAGCCTCGTTGCAGGGGCTAGGTCAGTCGGACGTTGGGGCCGCTATGATGCTGCCACAAGGTTTTTTCAGGCGCGACCGAGTTTATCGACTCCCCGTTGGGATACGACACCAGCAGCAGGCTCGCGATCGCGGGGGGATTTGTTTCTGTTGTTTTCCATGCCGGCACGAAGAGGGCCACATGAGCGACTTGACGAAATGGCCGGTGAAGACCCGGGAACTCCACAACCACCACTTCGACTCCACGATCTGGAACGATCTCGTGTTTCGCGACGACGACATCGTCATCGCAACCTATGCCAAGTCTGGCACGACGTGGATGCAACAGATCGTCGCCCAGTTGCTATTTCATGGCGACCCCGACCTCGCCGTGGCCGAGATGTCGCCGTGGGTCGACCTGAGAGTGCCGCCCAAGGAAGTGAAACTGCCGCTGCTCGAGGCGCAGACTCACCGGCGCTTCATGAAGACGCACCTACCGGTCGATGCGATCCAGTTCTCTCCAAAGGCCAAGTATCTCTACATCGCTCGCGACGGGCGCGACGTGGTCTGGAGCATGTACAACCACCATGCCAACGCGAACCAGACCTGGTACGACGCGCTCAACAACACCCCGGGGCGCGTTGGCCCACCCATCGAGCCGCCGCCCAGCGACATCCGGCAGTATTGGCGAGAGTGGCTCGACCGCGACGGCTACCCGTTTTGGCCGTTCTGGGAAAACGTGCGGAGTTGGTGGGCTGTCCGTGACCTGCCCAACGTGAAACTCATTCACTTCAGCAATCTCAAGCAGGATATGGCTCGAGAGATCCGTGGCATCGCGGCCTTTCTCGACATCGCCATCGACGAGTCTCAGTGGGACGCCATCGTGAAGCACTGTTCGTTTGAGTGGATGAAGAAAAACGCCACGAAGAGCGTGCCCCTCGGTGGCGCATTCTGGGATGCGGGTGCCGACGTGTTCATCAACAAGGGAGTGAACGGGCGGTGGAGCGACATGCTGTCGCCTGAGGAATCGGCCGAGTACGAGCAGCGAAGCCGCGCCGAACTCGGCGACGCATGTGCCCGTTGGCTCGCCGCCGGCGCCTGATGCCGCTCCCTGGAGGCCGCGTCAGCCATACGAGTCATCCACTCGTGACGGCCGCGTGTCCGTTCGTTGGGATAATTCGACAGCCCTCTCTCTCGGGATCCCGAGAGAGAGGGCTGGAGTGTTTCCTGCCCGCCGCGGCTGCCTGAAGCTCCACGCGAGCCGGTTGCGCTACTTCTTCGCGGCAGGCTTTGTCTTGTCCTGCTTCGGCTTCATGCCCTTCTTGTCGTTCTTTTGCGAGTTGTTGCCCTTACCCATGTTGTGCTCCCTCACGTTTGAGCCTGCGAGTCGGCCCCCTGCGGGCCTTCCTGCCCATGTAATCGGCATAATCGCCGTCGGCGCTTAAGTCCCACAGGCGTGATCTCGTGGTCCGCCCGCTCGGCGCTCGAAGGTAGGCTCTGCAGCCGGGGACAAACCCGATCGGTCCTCCTAAAGCCGATCGCCCCGGTGCTTGGCCGCTGGTGTGGAAGGCAGAAAGAAGCAATATGCCGTCAAACATTGAGATCAAGGCCCGGATTGCCGATCTGCCGAGAACACAGGTGCTGGTGGCGGCGATCAGCGACACGCCACCGACAACGCTCCAGCAGCGAGACACCTTTTTCAGGTGCGTGCATGGCCGCCTGAAGCTGCGTGAGATCGCGGCGGGTAAAGGCGAACTGATTTTCTACGACCGTGCGAACACCACGGCCGCCACACAATCGGACTACGAGATTACTGCGGTTGCTGACACCCAATCGCTGAAACAAGTCCTGCAGCGGGCCTTGGGCGCGACGCAGGTCGTCGAGAAAACTCGCCTGCTGTATCTGGTTGACCAGACTCGCGTGCATCTCGATTCGGTGGTTGGCCTGGGGGACTTCCTCGAGCTGGAGGTCGTGCTGCGTCCTGACCAATCGCCCGCGGAAGGCCATGCCATCGCCGCTGACCTGATGCGAAGGCTTGAGATTCGCGACACCGATTTGCTGGCGACCGCCTATGCCGACATGCTCGATCACTCGCCAGGCACGGAACCAGCAGCCGGTGGTGGCTGAGTTCGCAGAGCCAACCCAGGCGATCCTGTGCGGCCCGGGCATGCTCGGCGTTGACCTTCCGACCTACTCGACTTCCTCGATCGTCCCATCGGGGCGGAGGTCGACTTCCCGAATCTTGCCGTTCTTCGCCTTACCACGAATCTCAAAGGTGCCACTGGGCTTCTTCCAGGCGGTGTCGAACTGGACGCCCGGCAGCTGCTCCTTCGCGATCTTCATGAGGTCAGGCGGCACGTCCTCGAGCCGCAGCGTCGTCATCTCCTGCTTGGTCTCTCCGCAGCCGCCACAGCAGGCCGAAACGACGAGGAGCAACGCCAGCGGCCGCGTGAAATGGAATGTCATCAGTTGTCTCCCGAGGTGGTGTCGCTCTTCGCGCGGGTCGAAAGGGCTTTGTAGGTGTCGTAGTCGACCGACGATCCCAGGAATGACGTATGGCCGTCGACGAAGCCGAAGACGCAGCCGCCGACGTGGGGCGATGTGAAGTTGTTGATCTCCGTCGGCCCCGCCGGGCCGCTGTACGACTCGCCGGTGTGGCCGAGGACGAAGTTGGACGCGTTGTTGACCTGCAGGCCCATCGTGCTGCCGGGCGTGGGCGCCTGGCCCGCGCCGGTCACTGCGCCCACCCACGTCGATTCGGAATGCCGGAAGGAACGCTCGCCAACCATGAGCGTGTGGCTTAGGCCGTCGCTGACGTCCTTGAACCGGACGGTGCTGTCGCGGTAGAAGACCCCGTCGCCGTCGATCCCAGGCTCGCCCACGCCAAAGGACCCGATATAGTTGGCGGCCGCGACCATGCACTTCGTCGCCGTCAGCGATCCCGTGCGGTCGCGGGGCCCGACGGCGAACGTGGGCGACGGCGCCGTGTCCGAAGGGCATAGAAACGTCACCACGCCGCTTTCCCGTGATGCGGAAGAGCCAGTCGCCTCAATGGGCGCCTTCAGGTTGATCTGGCTGAAGAGCGGGGCCTGTTCCACCTGGGGAAGGATGTGCGCGGCCCATCCCCACCCCGGGCCGGTGTCATTGCCCGACGAATCGAAGGCCGAGACATACCCGGGGGGCAGCGTTTTCTTTGCGTCGTGATACACGGTCAGCCCGAGGGCGACCTGCCGCATGTTGTTGGCGCACGACGAACGCCGCGATGCCTCGCGGACAGACTGCACGGCCGGGAGAAGCAGGCCGATCAAGGTGGCGATGATCGCGATCACCACCAGGAGTTCGACGAGGGTAAAACCCCGCCGCTGGAATCGCGACGGCGAGACTGCAGGAAGGGTGGGGCGAGAAGTCTTCATTCTTCTTCGACGTGGAGTGTGTGCATCAGCCGGTGCACGAAGGGCGTGAGCAGCAGCGATATTGCACCGATGAACAGCAGGCCGGAGAACAGGGCGTAGAACGACGCGAAGAGTTTACCGGAGCGCGTCGCGATCTGGTCGACGGGCCCCATGCCGCCCAGGATCATCGAGGCGTTGAGCAGCGAATCGATCCATTCAAGGCCGCCGAGATAGTGGTAGCCGAGCACTCCCACGCCGAGCGCCGTGCCCACGACGACCGCCGAAAGAAACAGAAACCAGAACGCCCGCAGCAGAAACTTCGCGCGCGGAAGCAGCGGGTCGGTGTGGTGTTCAAACATGCCGTAAGAATACCGCGCCACCGGGTCGGTCGATCACCCCGGTCATGTCTGCCATCGCGAGTCCGTGACGGCGGCAGGCGTCGGCGTAAAAAGCCGCCTCGCGGTGCACCACGGGAAAGCCCTGCCACGAGGCGGTGGGTTCTGCACCTACGTTGACGGTCGCGTAGAAGACGCCGTCGTCGTCGAGATGGCGGGCGACCGCCGCCACCGCATCGTCGAGGACCGCGTCGTCCATGTGGATCAGTACCGCGAACGCCCAGGCGACGTCGAACTTCCGGCCCAGGTCGAGTTCGGCAAGCCGCTCGCAGTGCACGAGCTGGGGTTGCTTGCCGACGAGCCCGCTCTCTGCCAGTTCACGGCGGCCCTCGTCGAGCACCTCGCCGCGCACCTCGACGCCCGCGTAGTGACCTGGATCGAGATAGTCGATGAGCGGAATGCCGCCGCGGAGCGTGCCGCAGCCGAGGTCGAGCAGTTGGTGGTGCGGAAGCAGGCCGGCTTCCCGGAGGAAGTCGATCTGGAAACGCCGTTTCATCTCCCAGAGGTCGACCGGCCCCACAAGCGCGTGCCGCGCCGCCGCCGTGTCGAACCCGCCGCGATCGTCGCCATCCATGCTGCGTCGCTCCTTCGTTGATACCGTGGGAGGCACCGTGACGGAGGTAGCATACCGGCCACTGGCTCGGCCGTGAGGCCGCGGGCAAACCAAGCGTGACGCGGCGTCTGGTGGTGGTTCACCCCACGCCTTACGGCGTTGGGCTTGTACGATGCGTGGCGAGTGAAAGCCGGCCGGCCGCGGTCGCTGGCTGCGGTGTTCAGCGAGACGCTGGAGCGGGAAACGGCGTTGGGCCGTAGGGGAAAGGCGAACCGCCGCCGTAGACCATGCCGCCCGGGATGCCGCGGATCGGCACGCCGACGGAGTTGTTGCTGTAAAACCGCGCCCGCCGGCCATCGACCGAGACGAGGCCATTGTTGTAGATGGTCACATTGCCCATCTGTCTACCCACCAGGCCGTTGTTGAAGTACGTGAGGTCGCCGACGCGGTTCGAGACCATGCCGTTGGCATACATCGTGCTGCGGCCAACGGTGAAACTGCTGCCTCCCCAGTTGCCGCTTCCCCAGTTGCCGAGCGTGCCGTGGCGGGCAGCTTGGGCTTGGGCGTCGCGCGGAGCCGAAATGACCAGGCAGCAGGCGGTGACAACCAACAGAGCGAGGCGGTGCACGGGCGGAACTCCACGCGGGGGTAAACGGAACTCCCCAACTCTACCCCGCGGCCGAGGGCGATGCCCGTAGAATAGTCGGTGCATCCGTCACAGCCCGCAGGCGATGCCATGGCTGGTTCTGAGTCACTGCCCGGCGCGGCATCGTCGCCGCCGTCCTGGCACGCGATTCCGCTCGACGAGCTCGTCCAGCGGCTGGCGACCGACTTGTTGCGAGGACTCTCCGTCGAAGAGGCGGCTCGGCGGCTGGCGACGGACGGCCCCAATACGCTCGAGGAGCCGCTCGCGGTGCCGTGGTGGCGGACCTTTCTGGCCCAGTTTCGCGAACTGGTGATCTGGATCCTGATCGCGGCGGCGGTCATCGCAGGGGCCATGGGCGACTGGGCCGACACGGCCGCGATCGTGGCGATCGTGCTCGTCAATGCCGTCATCGGCTTTCTGCAGGAGGACCGCGCCCAGCGGGCGCTTGCGGCCCTTCGCGGGATGTCGAACCCTTTGGCCCGCATTGTCCGCGACGGTGTGACTCGTTCGATCCCCACCCGTGGACTCGTGGTTGGAGATCGAATCGAGATCGAGGCGGGTGACCACGTGCCGGCCGATGCCCGGCT
>Ga0207954_1000666_pt1 | contig 11754 bp, 9 predicted proteins | sample CryBogmetaGMA0M_FD_184547 | JGI IMG/M metagenome (GOLD analysis project Ga0207954, IMG submission 184547) | Freshwater microbial communities from Crystal Bog, Wisconsin, USA - MA0M (SPAdes) | ecosystem: Environmental > Aquatic > Freshwater > Lake | place: Crystal Bog, Wisconsin, USA | collected... | reverse complement strand
GGCCGGGCGCTGGGCCGCAGGCGGGCGATTCGAGAGCTCGATCAGCGGGCGGTCGACGACTCGTTCGCCGCCGCCGACATCCTCACCAACTGCCGCAGCTATCCTCGCGACGAAGCGCCCGCCGCGTACAAAGACTTCGAGGAGGTCCTACGGAGCGTGAAGCTCGCAGGATTGGCCAGTGAGGTTGCCCGGCTGCAGGCCCGGTTTGTCATCAAGGATGGCGACCAGGCCGACGACTGACCGGCGTGCGGCATGACCGGTTTTTTTTGCGTCAGGTGACCTCAGGACCGTCTTCCGACGACCCCATCTCTTCAAACTCCTCGTCATCTTCCCAAGGCCAGAAAAACATCTGCACCTGGCGGAGGATCACCAGGTCTTCCTCCTCGTTGATATCGATCTGAAAGAGCAGACCTTCGAACTCGCTCAGGTCTTTCGGGTCCACCGAAGTGATGATCACCGTCGTGTCGTCGCCAGCGCTCTTTTCCGCCGTGACAAATGAGTGGCGGGCAATCTCACCCCGCACGTCGATTTCCTCTGCGGCGTCGAAGATCTCGGCTTCGCCCTCGATTTGAAACTGCGGCATCTGGTTGGCTTCCCTCTCTGATAAACGTCGCCGACATCCGGGCAACTGTTTGAGGGCGACCGGAACTGCCGACGGCAGTTCTGACCGCTCCTCAGCAACTGGCTCCCGGACCTCGCACACCTGCGAAGCGGATGGGGTGGGATTTGAACCCACGAGCCGCTTACGCGACTGCCGGTTTTCAAGACCGGTGCATTCAACCGCTCTGCCACCCATCCCAATCGGCCGAGGCCTCCGGGCCCCGGCCACCGCGGAAAAGTCTATCGGATCACCGCGGCCAATGGGGTGGCTTTGACTGTTTTCCTCGGGTTTCCTACAGTTCCTGCTCACCCGAACACCTGAAAGGGACAATCTCCATGGGCGGCATCAGCAACCGGATGAAGGAAATCAAGCGGCGTCGGCACCGCAGGCAGAAGCTTGTGAAGATGAGCACGAAGCTCAAGAAGGCCACCACCAGCGAGAAGCTCGTCATGGCCGACAAGCTCCGCAGGATGACCACCGGCGCCGACGTCTTGATCGCGCGGATGGGCCTCGAGGATCGCAAGCGCGGCTGAGCGTCAGGACTCGAGTTCGAAGACGAATCCGTCCTGGACAAAATCGACCTTCACGCGGCTGCCCTCGGGGAACTTCCCCGAGAGCAACTCGCGGGCGAGTTCGTTTTGGAGTTGCTGCTGAATGGCTCGCTTCAGCGGACGGGCTCCGTACACAGGGTCGTAGCCAAGTCGGGCGATCTCGTCGATGGCCGCTTCCGTGCAGTCGAGGGTGATTCCCGCCTTCGCCGCCTGGCTCACGAGCCGTTCGACCTGGATCATGACGATCCGGCGGATGTGCTTCTGATCGAGCGGGTGGAAGACAATCGTCTCGTCGATGCGGTTGAGAAACTCAGGCAGGAACCGGGCCTGCAGTGCCTCCCGCACCGCGTCGCGCACCTCCTGCTCGCTTCCCCCCTCCCTCGTGATCTGTTGGATCGCCTGGCTGCCGACGTTGCTGGTCATGACCACGATGGTGTTGGTGAAGTCGACGGTGTGGCCAAGGCTGTCGGTGAGTCGGCCGTCATCGAGCACCTGCAGCAGCACGTTGAACACGTCGCGGTGGGCCTTCTCCATCTCGTCGAGGAGCACCACTGAGTAGGGCCGCCGTCTGACCGCCTCGGTGAGCCGACCGCCCTCCTCATACCCCACGTAGCCCGGGGGAGCGCCGATCAGACGGGCGACCGTGTGCTTCTCCATGTATTCGCTCATGTCGATGCGAATCATGGCGTTTTCGTCGTCAAACAGCACCTCGGCCAGCGCCTTGCAGAGCTCGGTCTTTCCGACACCGGTGGGCCCCAGAAAGATGAACGACCCGATCGGCCGATTGGGGTCCTGCAGCCCAGCCCGGCTGCGCCGGACGGCGTCGCTGACCGCCTCGACGGCTTCGTCCTGGCCGATCACCCGCTGATGGAGCCGGTCCTCGAGCACGAGCAGCTTTGCCCGCTCGCTCTCCACCAGCCTGGTGACGGGAATGCCGGTCCAGGCGCTCACGACCTCGGCGATCTCCTCGGGGCCAACTTCCCGTCGTAGAAGCCGTTTGGCGGCAGGTTTGCCAGTCTCCTTGGCGGCGTCTTTCTCGGTTCCCTCCTGCTCGAGCCGCTGCTGCAGGGTCTTGCGCTTCACGTCAAGTTCGTAGAGGCTCTGGTACATCTCCTCGCCGACGGGCTGGCCCGACGCCTGCCGCTCCTTGATCGCGACTCCGGCTTGGTCGAAGGCGAGCTGCACCTCGTTGAGCTGATTGCGAAGTTCCTGGGCGCTCCCCACGCCCATCTTCTCGGCCTCCCACTGCTGGCGGAGGTCGGCCAGCTTCTTGCGGAGGCCCGTCGACTCTTCCTCGATATCCTTGAGCCGTTCCTTGGCGTGCTCCGGCTCGTGCAGCTCGAGTTGCCGGGCCGCCAACTCGAGCTGCACGAGCCGCCGCTGAACCTCATCGATCTCGCTGGGAACGCTCTGGAGTTCCATCGCGATCCGGCTGGTCGCCTCGTCCATGAGGTCGATCGCCTTGTCCGGCAGGAAGCGGTCGGCGATGTAGCGATGCGAGAGTTCGGCCGCTGCAACCAGGGCCGAGTCCTTGATCTTCACCCCCTTGTGGTGAGCCTCGTACCGGGGCTTGAGGCCCCGGAGGATGGCGATCGTGTCCTCCACGCTCGGCTCGCCCACCATGACGGGCTGGAACCGGCGCTCCAGGGCGGCGTCTTTCTCGATGTGTTTGCGGTACTCGTCGAGCGTGGTCGCGCCGATGCACCGTAGCTCCCCGCGTGCCAGTGCCGGCTTGAGGAGGTTCGCGGCGTCAGACCCCCCCTCTGCCGCCCCCGCACCGATCACGGTATGGAGTTCGTCGATGAAGAGCACCACGTTTCCGGCTGCTGCCTCCACCTCGCGGAGGATTGCCTTGAGCCGGTCCTCGAACTCACCGCGGTATTTCGTGCCAGCGATCAGCGCGCCCAGGTCGAGCGACACGACGCGGCGGCCGCGGAGATTCTCGGGGACGTCGGCCTGCACGATCCGCAGGGCCAGCCCCTCCGCGATCGCCGTCTTGCCCACACCGGGCTCACCGATGAGCACGGGATTGTTTTTGGTGCGGCGGGAAAGAACCTGAATGACCCGACGAATCTCGGCGTCGCGACCGATCACGGGATCAAGCTTGCCCTGGCTGGCCCGCTTCGTCAGGTCGATGCCGTACTTTTCGAGTGCCTGAAACTTCTCTTCTGGACTCTGGTCTGTCACCCGCGACTGGCCGCGGACCGCCTGCAGTCCGGCGAGCAGCTCCTTCTCGCCAATCGCCGCCAACTGGAGCAGGTTTTTCGCCTTCGACGGCACCTTCGCGAGGGCGAGGAGCAGGTGGTCGGTGGAGACGAACTCATCCTTCATCTGGTGCGACTCGGTCGTCGCCGCCTCAAACACCTTGATCAGTTCCTGGTCGGGCTGCGGCTGCACGCCACCCGACACCTTGGGTTGGTGCGACAGTTCAGCCTCGACGATCCGCTCGAGATGGCCGCGGTCGGCGCCGATCTTTTCCAGCAGCGGCCGGACGATTCCCTCCCGCTCACTGAGCAGCGCCTGCAGCAGGTGCACTGGCGTCACCTGCGGGTTGCCGCGGCTGCCCGCGAGCTCCACCGCTCCCTGAACCGATTCCTGCGCCTTGATCGTGAACTTGTCGAATCGGAATGCCATGAGTCGTTCTCCTCTCAGACTCCGCCCAGGGGTCAGCGCACCAGCTGCGAAAAAACATCCATTCCGCTTTTCGCGATCGAAAAGCGGGCTGCGAGTTTCTTGTGGCCGTTGTGGTGAGGATCGCGGTTAGGCGTCCTTCTTCACTTCAAACTCGGCATCGATGGTGTCATCGGACGAGGCGCCTGCCTGTGCCGTGGCGGCGCCAGGCGCCCCACCGTCCCGCTGCACCGTCTCGTAGAGCACCTTCGACAGGGCGTGGGCCGCCTGCTCGAGCGCGTCGTGCGCCGAGGTGATGGCGTCCACATCCTCGCCCTTGGCCGTCTCGCGTGCCTTGGCGATCGCCGCCTCGAGCGGAGCCTTGTCGGAAGCCGAGAGCTTCGCCTCGTGCTCCTTGATGGCCTTTTCGGTCTGGAAGCAGAGCGCCTCGGCCCGGTTGCGGGCCTCGGCCAGCCGGTACTTCCGCTTGTCATCCTCGGCATGACTCTCGGCATCCTTCCGCATCCGCTCGATCTCCGACTCGTTGAGGCCGCTCGACTGCTCGATCCGGACGGTCTGCTCCTTGTTGGAGCCGAGGTCCTTGGCGCTCACGGAGAGGATGCCGTTGGCGTCGATGTCGAACTTCACCTCGATCTGCGGGGTGCCGCGGGGCGACGGCGGAATGCCCTCCAGGTTGAACTGGCCGAGGAGCCGGTTGTCGCGGGCCATCGGTCGCTCGCCCTGGAACACGCTCACCGTGACCGCCGTCTGGTTATCGGCGGCGGTGCTGAACACCTGCTTCCGTTCGGTCGGCACGGTGGTGTTGCGCTCCACGAGTTTCGTGAAGATGCCCCCCTCGGTCTCGATGCCGAGCGACAGCGGCGTGACGTCGAGCAAGAGCACGTCCTGCACGTCACCGCCGAGCACACCCCCTTGGATCGCGGCCCCGAGGGCAACGACCTCGTCGGGGTTGACGCCCTTGTGGGATTCCTTGCCGAAGAGCTTTCGAACCAGCTCCTGCACCTTTGGGATGCGGGTCGAGCCGCCGACGAGCACCACTTCGTCGATCTCCTTCGGATCGAGCTTCGCGTCCTTGAGCGCCTGCACCACCGGGCCGCGGCAGCGCTCGACGAGGGCGTCGCACATCTGCTCGAACTGGGCCCGGGTGATCGTCATCTGCAGGTGCTTCGGCCCGCTGGCATCGGCCGTGATGAATGGCAGGTTGATGTCTGTGCTCTGGGCCGTGGAGAGCTCCTTCTTGGCCTTTTCGCAGGCTTCCTGGAGCCGCTGCAGGGCCATGGTGTCCTTGCGGAGGTCGATCCCCTGCTCCTTCTTGAACTGGTCGGCCACGTGGTCGATCAGGGTCTTGTCGAAGTCGTCGCCGCCGAGGTGCGTGTCGCCGTTGGTGCTGATCACGCGGAACACGCCATCGGCAACCTCCAGCACCGACACGTCGAACGTGCCGCCGCCGAGGTCGAACACCACGATCTTTTCCTGGGCCTTCTTCTCCAGGCCGTAGGCCAGCGCGGCAGCCGTGGGCTCGTTGATGATTCGCATCACTTCGAGGCCCGCGATCACACCGGCGTCCTTGGTGGCCTGCCGCTGGGCGTCATTGAAGTAGGCGGGGACGGTGATCACCGCCTTGTTCACCTTGTGGCCCAGGTAGGCCTCGGCCGACTCCTTGAGGGCGCGGAGCACCTTCGCCGACACCTCAGGAGGGGTGAACTCCTTGTCGCCAGCCCGCACCTTCACGTAGTCCTCGGGGCCGCCGACGACCTCGTAGGGGACCATCTTCTCCTCGCCACCGACCTCGTTGTGTCGCCGGCCCATGAACCGCTTGATCGAGTAGATCGTCCGCTTCGGGTTGGTGACGGCCTGTCGGCGGGCAATGTCGCCCACGAGGGTTTCACCCTTGTCGTTGAAGGCGACCACACTCGGGGTGAGCCGGTTGCCCTCCTTGTTCGCAATCACCTTGGGCTCCTTGCCCTCCATCACCGCGACCACTGAGTTGGTGGTGCCGAGGTCGATACCGATGATCTTTTCGCCCTGCTTGGTTGCCATGGTTACGGTCCCCTTTGTGGTGAGCGGTCGTGTTGCGGAGTCCCTCCGGCCCGGGAGTCGCCCGAGCCAGTTTTGGCCGTCCAGCCTCGTGCCGACTAGAAATGCAAAGCCCGTGCCATGCTCCGAGATGCCGCGCCCCACATTCCACGCAGCTGCAGCCGCGGGCAAAAAAATGGCGAATCGGCCGTATTTACGCCGATCCGCCCCACGGTACAGTTGTGGGACTGGCTCCCGGCCTCCACCGGCGGGTCTGCCATTTTGGCCGTCTGAGGTTGTCCGCTCGCCATGGCTCACTCCGGTTCACCGCGGGATTCGGCAGCCGACGGCGGCAAGAAGCCGGCCCTGTCGACGCTGCGGTCCCACATCGACAAGCTCGACCGTCAGCTCGTGGGCCTGATGAACGAGCGGGCCGAGATCGCCCGCCAGATCGGCCACGTGAAGCAGTCGACTGGCCAGCAGACGTACGACCCGTCCCGCGAGGAAACGGTGCTCGAACGCGTGGCGAGCGCCAACGACGGCCCGCTCTCCAACGAGAGCGTGAAGGCGGTGTTTCGCGAACTGATCTCCGGCTCGCGGGCCATCGAGCAACACCTCCGCGTGGCCCACCTCGGACCAGCGTGGACCTACAGCCATCTCGCCGCGCTCCACCGCTTCGGAAGTGCCGTCGACTTCGTTCCGGTGGCCAGCATCTCGGCGGCGTTCGAGGAGGTGCAGGCCGGTCATTCCCACTATGGCGTGGTGCCGCTGGAGAACTCCACCGACGGACGGATCGCCGACACGCTCGACAACCTCTCCCGGCTGCCGGTGAAGATCTGCGCTGAGGTGCCTCTGCGGATCCACCACACCCTCCTGGCCACGTGCGATCGCTCGGCCGTGAAAGAGGTTTACAGCCGTCCGCAGGCGCTCTCGCAGTGCCGCAACTGGCTGGCACGCCATCTTCCTTCGGCCCGGCTCGTGGAAGTGACAAGCACGAGCGCCGCCGCTGAAATGGCCGCAAGCCGCACCGACGCCGCCGCGATCGCCAGCCGGCAGGCCGGTGTTCATTACGGGCTCTCCGTGCTCGCCGAAGACATCGAAGACATCGCCGGCAACACCACCCGCTTCGCCGTCATCGGTCACGCCGACTCGAGCCGCACCGGCAAGGACAAAACCTCGCTGATGTTCGAAATCGAGCACAAGCCTGGCGGTCTGGCCGATGCCCTGGCCATCCCGAAGCGGCAGAAACTGAACCTCACCTGGATCGAGTCGTTCCCGATGCCGGGCGAGGTGGGCGGTTACATCTTCTTCGTGGAGCTCGAAGGCCACCGTAGCGACCTCCGACTGCGTCGGGCGATCGCCTCGCTCGAGAAGCGGTGCAAGCGGGTCGTCGTGCTCGGCTCCTACGCCGCAGCCGCCCCGGTGGGCTGATCATCGCGATGTCGATGCCGAGGCGGGCGGGTAGTCCGCGCCGTTCACCATCACGCGACGCCAGGTGATTGGCTGGTCATCGGCCATGGTAAGCCGCGGCGTCTCCGCCGTGACGTCCACAAGCTCAACGACCACGTCGGTGATCTCGTCGCCGGTGTTGCCTCGGAGCTCGCCGAGTGAGCGAAACGATCCGCGCACGTTTCGCACAGTGACGCCCCTGACGAACGACGGCTGGGGCGGATGGCCCTGGAGATCAAAGAACTGCGTCCAAGGCTTGACGTCGAAGATCGCCTGCCCGCCGTCGGCTTCGATGTCGTCCACCAGGATGTTTTCGTAGAGCTGCGGCGTGTCGGGGCGGAGCTTCAGGCGGACGAGCGGCACGTCCCGTCCCAGGCGGCAGCGGCACATGGTGACATCGCGGATGACCGTCGCTTCGCTGCCGCAGGTGAGGGCACCGTGGCCGCTCTCGAAGACGCAGTCTTCGATCACCACCCGCTCGACGGGCGGACTCGACTGATCCCGCATCGCCAGCGGCCCCTTGGTGCCCTTCAGTGCAATGCAATCGTCGCCCACCGAGATGCGACACCCACGGATCGAGACGTCCTGGGAGCTGTCGATGTCGATGCCGTCGGAGCTCGGCGCCCGGTCGATCGCCAGCTCGTCCCAGGGCTGCGTCGCCCCCACGATTCGCGGCGGCGCTCCGTGGGGGGCCGTGATGGCGATGCCGTCGATCGTCACGCGGCGGCACTTATAGACGTGGAGATTCCAGAAGCCGGAGTCCTTCAAATGCACCCCGCGAACCTCCACGTCATCGCAGTCGGCGAGATAGACGAGCCGCGGTCGCTCGACTTCGAGGTTCGTGCACTTCGGGTTCTCGCTCCGCCGCTGCCAGAACGCCCTCCAGAAGGGCCGGCCATTGCCGTCGAGCGTGCCAGCGCCCGTGATCCTGACTCCCCGCAGCCCCTCGGCGTTGATGAGTGCCGGCCGCCACGGCTCGAAGTGTCCCTCGATGCGCGTGTTCCGCTTCGGGTAGTCGGCCAGGTCGGTCGAGCCCCGCAGCACCGCGCCGGCGTCAAGGTGGAGTTCGACGCCTTGCTTGAGATCGAGAGCGCCCGTGAGGAACACGCCGGCCGGCACGGTGACCCGGCCGCCTCCATCGGCCGACACCTCGTCGATCGTCCGCTGAATCAAGGCTGTGCAAACCGTGGTTCCATCCCCGGTCGCACCGACGGCGTCGATCGACACATCGGCGGCCCGGACCGGCAGCCCCACGGTGCCTGCAGACAGCGTGCACGATGCCAGCGCGGCCCCGGCCCACGCCCAAACCCACGATCGGCTCATGGTTTCGCCTCCTGGTAGCCTCCCGGCACACTGAGGCGTGTCGCCGGCAGACGGGCGGCAGTGTACGCCGGAGCGGCAGCCACGAGGCCTGACGCCGGCGTGGATGCCGGCCCCGGGCTTTCCTGGCTCGCCCCCCTCGGGTACCGTCCTCCTCTGGCCGCCCGAGCGGTGGCCTGCCCCTGCGGCCACGGAGGCCTGGGGGTGGCACCCGTCGTGACCCAGGAGCGCCCATGTCCGCATCCCGCAGGAAGATCGTCGCCGGCAACTGGAAGATGAACCTCGACCGTGCGAAGGCCAAGGAACTTACCGCCGCCGTCGCAGCCCGGGTCGCCGAGGCCGGTGCGACCGAACTGGTGCTCTGCCCCCCGGCAGCCTACCTCGAGACCGTCAGCGCAACCCTCGCCGCTGCGAAGTCGGCCGTGGCTCTCGGGGGCCAAAACATGCACGATAAAGCAAGCGGCGCCTTCACTGGCGAGGTGGCCCCGGGGATGCTCCTCGACCTCGGTTGCCGCTACGTGATCCTCGGCCACTCCGAGCGGCGGACGCTGTTTGGCGAGACCGACGCGATCGTCAACGCGAAGACGAAGGCGGCGCTTGCCGCTGGGCTCATTCCGATCGTCTGCGTCGGCGAGACGCTCGAGGAGCGGGAGTCTGGCCGCACCAGCGACGTGGTGGCGACGCAGGTCAGGGGCTCGCTGGCCGGCCTTCCGCCCGCCGACCTGGAAAAGACGGTCGTGGCGTACGAGCCCGTCTGGGCTATCGGTACCGGGAAAGTGGCCACGCCGCAGCAGGCCCAGGAAGTTCACGCCCTGATTCGTGGCCTCCTCGGAACGCTTTCCTCGCCGGCCGTCGCCGACAAGGTTCGCATCCAATACGGCGGAAGCGTCAAGCCCGACAACGCGGCTGATCTCGCGATCCAACCCGACATCGACGGGGCCCTCGTCGGCGGAGCGAGTCTCAAGGCGGACGACTTCCTGGGAATCGCCAAGGCCTTTGGCGGCTGAGCGGGTGCCGACGACCATGAACGGGGCTGAAACGGCGCTGGGGTAGCCTCTCCCGCGGCCTTGGGCTACTCTTTTGGCCCGGTTCGCAGCCCCCATCCTCCGTGTTCGGAGCTCCTTTCGTCCATGACCGCGCTCCTTCGTTTCGGCCTCGGCTTTCTGCTCGTTTTCTCCGCGCTCTTTCTGATCGCGCTGGTGCTCATCCAGCGAGGCCGGGGCGGCGGCCTTGCTGGCGCGTTTGGCGGTGCGGGCGGCCAGAGCGCCTTTGGCACGAAGGCCGGCGACGTCTTCACGCGGATCACCGTGATCGTGGCGGCCTGCTGGATTCTGTTGTGCATCCTCGCCATCAACATGCTCGGCCGCACGGAATCGCTCTTCAACCCGATGCTCGGCAACTCGGCGGGGCAGGCGGTTCCAGCCCAGTCCACGATCCCGCCGGCAGGCGGGCCGGTCACGGCCGGCGATGCCGCCGTTCCCGCCACGGATGCCCCGCAGGCCGAATCGGCGGCGACACCGCCGACAGCGGGTACACCTCCGACAGCGGGTACACCTCCGACAGCGGCTCCCGCCGCGACGGACGCTCCCGCCGCCACCGACGCGAAGTGACGAGATGGCCCTGAGCATGACGGGCTGCGGCGAGGGCGTCGTTACCGCAGGTGGCAGCACGTGCCGCGTCGAACTCCGGGGCGTCAACAACCGGCACTTCAAGCTCACCCTCCGGGCCCGCGACACCCTCGCCGGGCTTGAACCACGAATCGAGGCGGCGGTTCGCGGCCGTGTGCGTCGTGGAACCGTGCAAGTGACCGTCGATCTTTCGGGCGCTGCCGCCATGCCCGCGCGACGGCTCGACAAGACCCAACTTGCCGCCTATCTCGACGATCTCGCCGACTTCTGTGCCACGCACGACCTCCCGCTTCCGAAGTCAGTGGACGGGTTGCTCGGGCTTCCCGGCCTGTTGGTCGACGAGCCGGCCGAGTCGTCGTCGGTGGATCGTCTCTGGCCGCTCGTGTCGCAGACTCTTGCAGCCGCACTTGATCGCTACGACCAGATGCGGCGGGCCGAAGGCGATGCGCTCGCTGCCGACATGCGGTCGTCCTGCGGTGAGATCGCCCGGCTGGCTGACGGCATCCGCGACCGCGTGCCCGGCGTGGTGGCCGCGCATCGTGACCGACTGCGGGAACGCGTCGGGAAACTGCTCCACGATCGAACCGCAGCGGTGTCGGAGGCCGATGTGGCCCGCGAGGTTGCCCTGATGGCCGATCGGACGGACGTCGCCGAGGAACTCGTGCGGCTCGCAAGCCACGTTGCCCAGTTTGACCGGCTGCTCGACGAGGAGTCTCCGGGTCGAGCGCTCGACTTCCTCGCCCAGGAGATGGGGCGGGAGGCCAATACCATCGCGTCGAAGTCTCTGGATGTCGGCATTGCCCACGCTGTTGTCGAGATTAAGACCCGGATCGAGCGGCTCCGCGAACAGGCCCAAAACGTCGAGTGACGGGCCGTTCGGAGACGCCGCTTTTCAAGGCGTTGCAGGCTGCGGTACAACATCGGGATGGAAGACCGACCGGGCAAACTCGTCGTGATCTCGGGCCCGTCCGGGGTGGGCAAGACGACGCTCCTCCGGCGTCTGCTCGCCGACCTGTCGAGCCTGGTGCCGAGCGTCTCCGCCACCACGCGTCCACCGCGAACGGGCGAACGCGACGGGGTCGACTACCACTTCATCCCACTCGACGAGTTCGAGCGGCGGCGGGCAGTGGGCGAGTTCCTGGAGTGCTGCCAGGTCTACGGTCGGCAGCACTGGTATGGCACGCTGGTGGCCGAGGTGGCCCCCCGGCTGGCGGCCGGAAAATGGGTCGTGCTGGAGATCGACGTGGAGGGTACACTCTCCATGCTCGGCCGCTACCCGCAGGCGATCACCATTTTCGTCGAACCGGCCCATCCCGACCAGCTGCTTGAGCGGCTCAAGGGACGGGGCACGGAATCGCCCGACGCGATGGCACGCCGGTTGGAGGTGGCGCGACGCGAACTGCACGAAGCCCACCGCTACAAGCACCGCGTCGTCAACGAGAACGTCGAGACCGCGTTGGCGGAGATCAAGGGAGTTCTCGCCTCCGAAGGATTTGAAGATGCCGCCGGTGGTGAGCTGAGGCGCCACACCGCTACAGCCACTCCCCCGAACGTCAGC
>Ga0207954_1000665_pt1 | contig 11755 bp, 9 predicted proteins | sample CryBogmetaGMA0M_FD_184547 | JGI IMG/M metagenome (GOLD analysis project Ga0207954, IMG submission 184547) | Freshwater microbial communities from Crystal Bog, Wisconsin, USA - MA0M (SPAdes) | ecosystem: Environmental > Aquatic > Freshwater > Lake | place: Crystal Bog, Wisconsin, USA | collected... | reverse complement strand
ACGAGCGAGGGGCTGACCGTGCCCGAGAGCCGGGCTCTGGAAGCAAGCGCAGCCAGGATGGCGAAGCGCAGCGGACAGGCAGTGAGCGGCGGGCACGATGCCCGACGCGAACGTCCGGCGACGGGCATGGTCAGTCCCGAGCGGCGCGCACCCACGACGCGTGAACCCGCAGGTTGAAAACCTGCGGCCACGGGAAAACCTGCGGCCACGAGAGACTCTGTGCCCGTCTGCAATCGACGAGCGAGGGGCTGACCGTGCCCGAGAGCCGGGCTCTGGAAGCAAGCGCAGCCAGGATGGCGAAGCGCAGCGGACAGGCAGTGAGCGGCGGGCACGATGCCCGACGCGAACGTCCGGCGACGGGCACGGTCAGTCCCGAGCGGCGCGCACCCATGACGCGGGAACCCGCAGGTTGAAAACCTGCGGCCACTTGAAAACCTGCGGCCACGGAAGCATCGGCATCACCGGGAGACGCGGCCTCAGCCATTCGTCGCGTCGTGGTGACCCCGGCTGCCCACCGCGATGCCGTCCGTGACGAACCGGGCGATCTTCGCCGCCATCTGCTCGAGGGCCTGATCGATGCCGAGGGCGAGCGATTCCTCGCACCACAGCGTCCAGAGCACGGCTGCATGCACGTTGATCAACCGCACCGACGCGCCGATCGACGCATCGAGATCCTGCTCCCCCGGCAACGCCATCAGCACGCCGTGCACCGCCGCATCGGCATCCCAGGCGGCTGGCGCGTGCTCGATGGCCAGACCCCGCGCGGCGATCTCACGCCGCGAGACCGAGGGGATCACCGCGTGGTGGTCTCCCAGCCGCACGCCGATCACCGCGGCAAGCGGCCCCGCCAGGCTTTGCACCGCCGGTTCGGCATCAAACTCGATCACCATCAGCAGGGGCCGGGGCGTGTCGGGCGGAAGCGCCGCTCGTGCCGGGGGCGTCGCCGGCCGGACGTGCGTCACCTCCAGCCGGCAGTCGTTCCACGGAATCGTGATCCGGACCGCGTCTCCGCGACCCGCGTCGGCCGCATACCGCGCGAGCTTCTCCCGCAGGTCGCTCACCATCACCGTCGCCGGGGTCAGGGCCCGTGTCCGGCCCCCGGCGCTGCGGGCGAGCACATCCGCCTCGATCGCCCGCGGCGACACGCTCCGTCCGCCCGTCGCGATCGCGTGATTGGCCAGGTAGCGGAGGAGTTGCCGGTGCCGCGGCGACTCCCGGAACTCGGCGTGGTCTACGATCCGCTCCACGTGGAGCCGGAGCTCGACAGGTGACACGGGATCGTCCATGGCGGGGCCGCATGCGCGGGGGGGAGCGTCCACCCCGTCAGATTAACGCATGGCTCCGAGCCACGATACCCCCGACCGGGGCGCTCCGCGCTAGCCGGCCACGAGCCCCTCGAACAGCGCCGATCCGATCCGCACCATCGTCGAACCCTCGAGGATCGCGGCTTCGAAGTCGCCGCTCATCCCCATCGAGAGTTCCTGGAGAACGGTCGTCGGCACGTCCGCCTCGAGCCGGTCGCGGAGGTCCCGGAGCCCGGCGAAGTCGCGGCGGGCGTCGGCGGTCGGCGAATCCGGATGGCTCGCCATGCCCATCAAGCCGCGGAGTCGGACATGCGGCGACCGCGCCGCGGCGACGACCAGCGCCGGCACGTCAGTCAAGGCCGCCCCCGACCGCGCGGGGTCGGGCGACAGATTCACCTCGACGAGCACGTCGCACGGCCGGCTTGCGGCCGCGGCCTCCGCCTCGAGGGTGGCCAGTAGGCGCTCGCTGTCGAGCGTGTGCACCAGCGACACGACCGGCAGGGTTCTTCGCACTTTGTTCCGCTGCAGATGGCCGACGAGATGCCAGCGGATCGGCAGGTCTGGGGCCGCGAGGGCCACGGCCTTCTCCCAGAGCCGCTGCGGCCGGCTCTCCGCGAGGTCGAGGCAGCCCGACTCGGCCACCAGCCGCGTGAGCGATTCGTCCACGTATTTGGTGACGGCGATCAGCCGGACCTCGTCGGCAGAGCGACCGGCCCGCTGGCAGGCGGCGGCGATCCGCCCGCGGATCGCGGCGAGGTTGGCGAGGCAGCGATCCCGCAGGGTTGAGTCCACGTCGATGGCGTCACTGGATCTCGAGGGTCCGTGCCACCTCGCCGCTCTTCCGCACGCGGCCCAGCAGGAACTCGCACGACACGTTGCAGCCCAGCAGCGTGCGATTCCGGGCCACGTCGAGCGCCCGGTAGACGAGCCACTGCTCGAGCCCGGTCTGCACGCGGAAGCCCGCGGCCTGATGCCGCGGGAGGATGATCCGGGTGTCGGCCACGGTCAGCTGCCGCCAGGTGAGCGGACGGCCCATCCGCCGCGGATCGCAGTCGAGCCAGAGCGGTGCGTAGAGCCGATGGGCTCCCTCCTGCTCGAGCACGAGGCCGCCCGCCTCCGCGCGGAAATCCCCGCCGCCCCCGGTCCTCCACTCCGGCAGCGCCAGCGGCATCGCGAGCAGCCGCGGCCGCGTGTCGGCGAGGACCACCTCGCGGGTCTCGGCCGCCGGCTCCACGTCGAGCGACGCCGCCACCGGGAGGCTGCCGCGATACCGCAGGGCGGCCGGCGTCGCCGCCGTGGTCACGGCATCGGCGAGGAGCACGATCCGATCCTGCGGGAGCACGACCACCTGCCGCTCAATCTGCCGCCCGCTGCCGAGCGGTGCCGTGATCTCGAGGAACGTCGCCTTGCGGTCCGACTCCCAGCACGACACCGTCCATCCCGCCTCGGGCTCGACCGACCGGCCGTCGGCCCAGGCCTCCCACTGCCACGGCCCATCCACCAGCAGCCGGTCGCCGACGGCGATCTCCAGCCGCGGCACCGGATGGCGATAGTCGAGCATCACGCGAACGCTGCGGTGATCCCAGCCGGTGCGGATGATGGCGACTCCGGCGGCGGGATCGTGGAGGTCTCGGCCGACGAGCCCGCGGTCCCCCGCGGCGGCCCGGTCGCGGCGCACCGCGGCGATCGTCCGCTTCCGCCGCTGCCCGCAGTCGGCCAGGGCGTCGAGGAGCGGCCGCGTCAGCGACTCGGGCATGCGTCCAGCACCGGCGAGGGCGCGGCCCCGGCCGCCGAGCAGCCGGAGCACGGCCGTGGCGGCCTTCCGCCACCGCCGCTCGGTCTCCTTCGACCAGGCTTCGGTCCCGGGGCCGCCGGCAATCTCCCGGACCGATGTCCAGCGGACCACGCGTTCCACCATGGCGATCGAACCGTTGAGGTGGGGAATGCCCTCCGCCGACACGAGCCGCTCGATCTCAGCGGCCACCGTCGACGCGGCCCCGTCCTCCAGGCAGCGGCAGGCCTCGACGTCCGCGAAAAGTTTGGCGAGCACGAGCACGAATCGCGCCGCCTGCGTGTCACCCGACGCCAAGAGCGGCTGGGCCGATCGGGCCTGCGAGACCAAGCGCTCGAGCAGGCCGCCCGCCGATCCGCCCGCCCGCTTGGTGCGAGCCATCCACGCCAGCGCCCATGTCGCCGCTTCGCAGGAGTTCCAGCGGCTGGCAGGCGAGGACGACCGCGTGACTTCGTCGAGGCATTCGCCGATCGCCGCTTCGAGAAACGCCATGCGCCGCGCGTTGCGACCGTCCTTGCCCACGAGGCCCGCTAGCCGCCGCAGCCGTTCGCGGACGTCCAGAGTGTCGACCGCAACGCCGAGCGCCAGAATCCGGCGCTCAGCCTGCCGGGCGGAGACTCGCGGCGGCATGATGCGGTTCGCCGCAGCCGACCGAGTGCCGCTGCGGGTTGCGGGCGATGGGCCGGTGGCCGCCGCATGGTCGTCGGCCGGCACCGAGGGCTCCGGATCCCGCTTCGACTTCTTCGCGTTCGTGCGGTTCGACCGCCGGCCTTCGTTCGTGGCGACCATGGGCTTCCTGAAAGAGAACAAGACGCAGGACAACGACGCCGGGGTACCGCTCTGGATGTCCCGCGGCGCACCGGGGGCCGACCGGCGGTATGGTATCGGAGGCCGGGAGCCGGAGCCACCGGCCGCCAACGAGGGCCCCGCATGTCGAGAATCGTCCGCCGCGTCCGCGTTGTGGCCCCTGCGCTCCTCGCGGTTGCCGCCGCCGTCGCCGCGGGGCTGCCAAACCCCGTCCATGGGGAGGGTCCGGCCCAGGTCGCCGCCGCGCCGGCCGACCGTCACCCCGACCTCAAGCGGCTCTCGCCCACCGCCGACATCTGGATCGATCCGGCGCGCAAGGAAGTGATCGTCGGTGGCGCGATCGCCCTCGACCGGGGGATGATCGAGGTCTTCGCCTGCCCCAAGCACACCAAGGAGCACGAGGCGGTCGTGGCCACGAGCGCTCCCGCGCGGCTCGTGCATGCGGCGCTGCTCGCGATCGGTCTCGAGCCCGGCAGGCCCGTGTCGTTCGATCCCGACTACACCGCGGCCCAGGGTCCTCCCGTCGAGGTGCTCGTCCGCTGGCGCGACGCCGACGGGCAGCCGCAGCAGCGGCGGGCGCAGGAACTGGTCCGCTCCACGACCACGCGGGCAGCCCTCGACGCCGACTGGGTGTTCGCCGGCAGCGTGTTCTGGAAGGACCCCACCGACGGCCAGGAGTATTACCAGGCCGACGGCGGCGACCTGATCTGCGTCTCCAACTTCCCGACGGCGACGCTCGACCTGCCCCTCGAGAGTTCGCAGGCGAACGACGCCCTGATGTTCGAGGTCTTCGAAGACCGTGTGCCCCCACGCGGCACCGAGGTCGAACTCGTGCTCTCGGCGAAGCGGTGAGCGGCCCGGCCGGCCGCCGTCAGACGATCACGCGGCAGTGGGCGAGGATCGCCGCGGGCGGGGCGACGTAGCCGGTGTAGAACGGCCCGAACTCGGCGTAGCGGGCGCTCGCCTCGTCGAACCGCATCGTGTAGACGATTTCCTTGAGCCAGTCGGGCCGGCGGGCCCAGAGCGTCACGCCCCACTCCCAGTCGTCGAGCCCCACCGACACGGTGATCAGCTGCGACACCCGGCCGCCGAACTTCATCCCCGACGCTCCGTGCTCCGCCATCAAGCGGCTGCGCTCGGCGATGGGCAGCGTGAACCAGTTCTCGCCCACCTTCCGCTTCTTGTTCATCGGGTAGAAGCAGGCGTTGGGCCACGGCGGAAGCTCAGGCTCCAGGCGGGCCTGCCGCATCGCCGGCTCGCGGGCGGCGTAGCCCTGCACCTTGGCCTTGTACGACGGGCTGTCCACGATCTCCCCCTCGGCCACGAGTCGCTCGCCGTACTGCTCCACCGTGGGCACGTATTCGCTCACCTCGGTGAGGCCGACGAACGAATAGGTCGGCACGAGTGCCTCGCCGAGCGGGCTGGCGAGCAGCCGCTGATGCACCGAGTCCACCGCGAGCGGGTCGGGATCGAGCACCATCACTCCGAAGTCGGCCTTGTGGCCGGGCACGATCCAGGTCTGCAGCCGCGTGGCCGCCTCCGGTCCCGCCGGATCGAGCACCTCGGCGAACCGCGTCGCCCCGGCGGCCAATGCCGCCGGCGTGAGCGTCGCGAGCCGGCCGCGATCGAAGGCGTAAAACAGGTGGCTGCAGTGCCAGCCGGTGCAGGGCGCGATCGCGGTTTCCACCGCGGCGTGGGCGGCGTGGGCGGCGGCGTGCGGGGAATGGCCGGGGCGGGCGGCGGGCTGCATCGCGAGGAGTCTCCGGACGGCGCGGGTGATGCGGCGGAGTCTACGTTCCACCTGCCGGGATTCCCAGCGATCCGCCGCCGGACCGACCGGTGTCCACCAGCGACCGTTTCGCGGTACGATACGGCGAGTCGGGAGATCGCTCCGCGTTTACAGGGGACAGCACCATGGGACAGGCCATCGTCGATCCAGCCGAGCTCCGCCGGTTCGCCGGAGCTCTCCGCAAGTTCAGCGACGAGGTCGTCGCGCAGATGCAGATGGTGCAGCGGCAACTCGCCGGACTGAGCTCCACCTGGCGCGACCAGGAGCAGCAGAAGTTCGCGGAGGAGTTCGAGGCCCAGCTCAGCACCTTCAAGCGGTTCGCGGAGTCGACGAGCGAATACGTTCCCTACCTGATCCGCAAGGCCGAGCGGGTCGAGGAATACCTCCAGCAGCGCTGATCCCCGCCACCCCCGCGCACGAGCTCCCGCATGTCCACCCAGGCCGACGTCAAGTCGATCGACACCCTCGCCTTCATGAAGGCGGCATTTGCGTCGTTCGCGCACGAATCGGGCCAGGCGATCTCGGAGTGCGAGATCCAGGGGCAGCGGGCGGTCGACTGGATCTGCGTCGATCAGGCGGGCTTCTGGAAGGCCGAAGTCCGCCGGATGACCGAACTCGTCAACAAAGCGATCAAGGACCTGGAATACTGCAAGGCCTTCAAGAAGGTCGGCAACAACCAGCCGTCCTGCATCGAGGAGAAGAAGGCGCTCGAGAAGGCGAAGCAGCGGCTCGCGCGGGCCGAGCAGAAGGCCGAGGCGGTCCGCCGCTGGACGCCCGTCGTGCAGCAGCAGTTCCGAGAGGCCTGCGTGCGGCTGGTGCGGTTTCGCGAGGTGGTGGACGTCGACTGCCCGCGGTCGATGGCCCAACTAGAGAAAATGCTCAAGGCGCTCGACGCCTACCGCCAGGTGGCCTCGCCCACCGGCGAGGCGAGCGGCAGCGGGGGCTCAGGCGGCCAGGCCGTCACCCGGCAGCTCGACGAGGGCCAGCCGGCGAAGCCGGCCGCGGCGCCGCAGCCCCCGGCCGCCGGAGGGCCGTCGTCATGAGGATCGGCGACCTGTCGAGCGGCGCGTCGAAGCTCGCCAACGCGCTCAAGCAGCTCAACATCAAGTGGGACATCGCCACCGAGGGCTGGCACGACGTCCGGGCGAAGGCGTTCCACAAGGACAACATCGAACCCCTCACGCCGAGTGTGAAAGAAACGCTCGACGCCCTCGGCCGGCTCGCGGAGGTGCTCGACCGCGCTATCCGCGACGTCAGCGACACCGACGGCGGGTAGCCGGCCGCCGGCGTCCCTTCCGCCCATTCCGCAGCCCCAGCCCCGAGGTTTCCAGGTGAGTTCCAGCGCCGTCGAGTCGTCCACTCCCGAGGTCGCCCCCGCTCCCGCGGCCCGCTCGGCCTACCACCCGGACGTGCTCCGCGAGCAGATGCGGATCCTGCGGCAGGCGGCGGCGGACCGCTCGGCCGCCGAGACGAAGATCACCGCGACGTTCGAGGCGGAGACTGCGGCCATCCAGGATGCCTCCGCGCGGGCCCTCGCGGCGACCCGCCAGAAGGCCGCGGCCGACATCGAGGCTACGAAGCGGAAGCACCAGGAGCTCACGAAGCAGGCCGAGGCCTGGCGGGCCGCCGAGCAGCGAAAGATCGACGAGTATCGGCAGACGAAGACGCGCGAGCTCACGAAGGCCTGCGATGAGGCGGTCACCGACCTCGAGGAAGAGGAGGTCTTCGAGCAGGTTCGCTTCAAGGAGGTGGCGACCGCCAAGACCCAGGAGCCGCAGCAGGCCGCGCGGGCGTGGGAACAGAAACTCGTCGCCGCCCTCGGTCAGCTCGACACCGAGGCGGCCGCCGTCACCAAGCAGCTCGCCGCCTGGGGCGTGAAGGACGCGGGCGACGCCGCCGCCGCACCCGCTGGACAGGGCACGCCGCTGGAGCAGGTGCTCGCCGCTCGCGAGGCCGTGGCCCAGATCGCCAAGGAGGTGCTCGAAGACACGGCCGCGAAGGCGGCGCTCTCGGGCGGCATCAGCGGCCTGTTCGCGGGCAAGAAGGGGGAGATCCGCAGCCGGCTGGCGACGCGGCACCAGACGCTCCTCGCCCACGTGCAGCAGGCGAAGGCGCTGGAGACCGCCGCGCGCGAGTGGATCGCGACCAAGGCCAAGGATCTCAAGCGGCAGGTGGAGACGAAGCTCCGCGAAGAAGACGCGGCCCGGAAGGCCAAGCTCGCCGACAAGCTCAAGGCGGCGAAGGACCGCCGCGACGCGGCCCTCGCGGCCCTTGCCGCCAAGTGCGGCGAGGCGGAGGCGAAGGTCGCCGCCAAGGTCGGCCAGGAGCTCGCCGCCGCCGACCAGAAATACCCGGCCCACGTCGCCAGCCTCGAACAGGCGCTGGCCGCCGAGGTCGAGCGGCTCGAGCGCGACCGCGACGAACGTCTCGCGACCGCAGGTCGGAACCGCGACACCGACTGGGCCGCGATGACCGAGGCCTGGAAGGCGGCCCGCACCGGCACGGCAGGCGTCTGGGCCGAAGCGGAGCGGCTCGACACCGCGGCCTTCAAGTCGTGGAGCGAACTCGCGGACGAGTCGGTGCCCCTGCCGCCGGAGCCCCCGCCGGGGCTCCGCTTCGGCGACCTCGGGCTGACCCTCGAGCGGATTCCCGGCGGCGTGTCCCGGACCGACGCCCTCAACGAGTTCGGGCCCCTCTCCTGGAAGCAGCCCGCCACCCTCGCCTGGCCGGTCGCCTCGTCGCTGCTCATCAAGACGGCGCCCGAGGAGAAGGAGACCGCCTCGGCGATGATGCAGGCGCTGACGCTGCGGATCGCCACCGGCCTGCCCGCCGGCCAGAGCCGCTACACGATCATCGACCCGCTGGGGCTCGGCAAGCAGTTCGCCGGCTTCATGCACCTCGCCGACTACGACGAGCTGCTGGTCACCAGCCGCATCTGGACGGAGCCGCAGCTGATCGAGCAGAAGCTCGCCGACATCACCGAGCAGATGGAGGTGGTGATCCAGAAGTATCTCCGCAACGAATACGAGTCGATCGGCGCCTACAACGCCGACGCCGAGGTGCCCGAGCCCTATCGCTTCGTGGTCGTCGCCAACTTCCCGGCCAACTTCAACGAGACGAGCGCGCGCCGGCTGGCGAGCATCGCCTCGGCGGGGCCGCGGTGCGGCGTCTACGTGATCCTCTCGATCGACCCCACGCAGCAGATGCCGTCGGGCTTCTCCCTGGCCGACGTGGAGCAGCACTGCACCGTGCTGACGCTCAAGGACGGCACCTACACCTGGAAGGATCCCGAGTGGTCGAAGTGGCCGCTCACCGTCGAGCAGGCGCCCTCGGACGAGGTGTTCACCAAGATCATCCAGCGGGTGGGTCAGGCGGCGAAGGCGGCTAAGCGGGTGGTCGTGCCCTTCGACCGCGTCGCCCCTCCCGAGAGCGAATGGTGGCACGGCAGCACGGCCAACGAGGTGCTCGCCCCGCTCGGCCCCGCCGGCGCCAAGAAGCTGCAGTACCTCAAGCTCGGCAAGGGCACCAGCCAGCATCTGCTGATCGCCGGCAAGACGGGCTCCGGCAAATCGACCCTCATGCACGCGATGATCACCAGCCTCGCGCTGCAGTACAGCCCCAACGAGATCCAGTTCTATCTCATCGACTTCAAGAAGGGCGTGGAGTTCAAGCTCTACGACCACTACGCCCTGCCCCATGCCCGCGTGATCGCCATCGAGAGCGAGCGGGAGTTCGGCCTCTCGGTGATGGAGCAGCTCGATCGCGAGCTGAAGCGGCGCGGCGACCTGTTCCGCGAGCTCTCGGTGCAGAACGTCGCCGGCTTCCGCCAGACGGGACATCCCGACCCGATGCCGCGGATCCTGCTGATCATCGACGAGTTCCAGGAGATCTTCGTCGAAGACGACAAGATCGCGCAGGATGCCACGCTGATCCTCGACCGGCTCGTGCGGCAGGGCCGAGCCTTCGGCATCCACGTGCTCCTCGGTTCGCAGACCCTCGGCGGCTCCTACAGCCTGCCGCGGGCCACGATGGGGCAGATGGCGATCCGCATCGCCCTGCAGTGCAACGAGGCCGACTCCAGCCTGATCCTCTCGGAAGACAACACCGCGGCCCGGCTGCTCACGCGGCCCGGCGAGGCGATCTACAACGACGCCAACGGCATGATCGAGGGCAACAACCCCTTCCAGGTCGTGTTCCTCACCGACGAGCAGCGGGAGCAGTATCTCGGCGCGCTCCGCAAGCTCGCCGACCGCCGCACCGACATCCCGCACCTCGAGCGGATCGTGTTCGACGGCAACCAGGCGGCCGACCCCGCCCTCAACCCGCTGCTCACGGAACTGCTCTCCTCGGGCACCGTCCACGGCCAGGAGCCGGTGGCTCCGCTGGCCTGGATGGGCGACGCGATCGCCATCAAGGACCCGACCGCGGCGATCTTCCGCCGCCAGGGGGGCGCCAACATGCTGATCGTGGGGCAGCGGGAGGATCTCGGGGCCGCGATCCTGGCGATGTCGATGGTGAGCCTCGCGTCGGGCCTCGACCCGCATCCGGGTGGCGGGCTGGGCAGGCCGGGCCGATTCGTGCTCCTCGAGCCGGCGATCGCGGAGGAGAAGCCCGACATCCTGATCGCGAAGGCCGCGGCCCACCTGCCGCACGACGTCGAGGTGGTCGGCCGGCTCGGCGTGGCCGATGCCGTTGAGCGGCTGGCGGCGGAGGTGAAGCGGCGGCTCGACGAGCAGGTGCTCGACGGCGAGGCCGTGTTCGTGATCGTCCGCGACCTGGGCCGGTTCCGCGAACTCCGCAAGAACGAGGGAGACTTCGGCTTCTCGTTCGGCGGCGACAAAAAGGCCTCGCCGGCCGACAACTTCCTCACGCTGCTCAAGGACGGGCCGCCGGTGGGCGTCCACATGATCATCTGGTGCGATTCGCTCACGAACCTCCAGCGGACGTTCGACCGCAACGCGATCAAGGAGTTCGAGCTCCGCGTGCTCTTCCAGATGAGCGGCAACGACTCGAGCCAGCTGGTCGACACGCCGATCGCCGCCAAGCTCGGGCCGCAGCGAGCCCTGTTCATCCACGAGGAGACCGGCACGCTGGAGAAATTCCGGCCGTATGCATTCCCGACGCCCGAGTGGCTCGACACCGTTTGCGGCCAGATGCGGGCCCGGCCCCAGGGCACACCGATGGAGCGGCCCACTCCCCGGCCGACGGCCGAGCCCGCGGCGCCGGCGGCCACCGAGGATGCGGGGGGCGGCTTCGGCGGCTTCTCGGCCTTCGGTGGGGGCGAGTTCAACTTCTCGAAGATGCTCGACGACCTGCCCGGTGGCGACAAGCCCGCCGACGGCGAACCTCCAGCCGGCTGACCGCGGCTACGGCAGCGGCGGCAGGTCGAGATCCTCCGGCGGCCGCCCCGTGGCGGCCCGCTCGAAGGCCGCGCCGAAGGGGGTGAAGCCGCGTCCGAAGCCGCCGTGGGCGAGGAAGAAGCGGCCGTCCTCCACGCCCATGAAGCGGTCGAGCCGATTCTTCTTCCCGGTGGGATCGTGGCTGAAGGTGGCCTTCGTGATCTCGTGCCACGCGCCGTCGGCCGTGCGAAACCACTGCTCGCCGTGGAGCGACTTCCGCAGCCGATCGCCGGTGTCGCCCACGAAGTTTTCGCTGAACCCGTGGAGACCGCGGAGCCGGCCGGCCTCGTGCGGGGCATCCCACGCGGAGATCAGTCGCCAGCGGCGGTCGTCGGGGTCGAACCAGAAGCCGGCGAAGATCGCCCGGTTCCCGCCCCGCGGCGTCGCCGTGACGACGAACCGCTGAGGCACGCCCGTCCGCCAGGCGACCTTCAGATGGCTGTGGCCACCGGTGCCCTCGTTGCCGAAGTCTCCCGCGAACACGCCGTCCCCCTTGGCCACGAGCCGCACGCGATCCTCGTCGGCCACCCGCCGGCGATCGACCGCCTCCGCGCCGCTGTCCCAGACGCTGAAGATGATCCGCCGTTCGGTGGCCGAGTTGACCTGCATGCCGAGGTAGCCGCGGTGCCAGCCGCAGGCCATGAAGAAGGAGTGGACCGGTGCC
>Ga0207954_1000662_pt1 | contig 11803 bp, 11 predicted proteins | sample CryBogmetaGMA0M_FD_184547 | JGI IMG/M metagenome (GOLD analysis project Ga0207954, IMG submission 184547) | Freshwater microbial communities from Crystal Bog, Wisconsin, USA - MA0M (SPAdes) | ecosystem: Environmental > Aquatic > Freshwater > Lake | place: Crystal Bog, Wisconsin, USA | collected... | reverse complement strand
TCACGTGGGGGTAAGTCGGCGCCGGAACCCCTGAGGCGTCGGGAGGTTGCGACGAACGGCCGCCGAGCTCCCATCCGCGTTAACACGCCTACTGGTCCGACTACACAGGTCCGTAGAATTACGAGTTCCGCGCCCTCCCCGTCGCTTGCGGCATAGGCAATCGGCCTGGGAGATATGCAATCGGTTCCGTCTCCAGCGTGTCCTCGAAGTAGGTAGAGATGTTTGGGGGCGGGCCCAAACGGTTTGGGCTCGTGCGGCCGCCGAATCTCTCGCAGCTTCATGGGACTTGATGCCATGCCCAGCCACCCGAAGCGTCGTGGCGCTGTCGTGCAGGCCGTGCATGATTCCGCGCGAAGCGGCCCGTGGTAATCCTGCCCGTGCGGCGGGCGAGCTCTATTGGCCCGCAGCCCCGGGTTGCTGGTAGGATCGGCCTGTTGTGGGGTGGCGGTGCAAACTCCACGCCACGACATGGCCCGGAACCAGTCGCTGGATCAGACGGCGGATCGAATCCAGCGGTGACGCGGAGTCCGTAGTCCGCCGCTGATCAGCTTCGTCGTTCCGCCCGTCGGGAGACTGCGTGATCGAAACCAACGTCGTGTGCGCTCTGGTGGAGAGCGAGCTGTGCGACCGCCGTGTGGCCCGTGCTTGGCTCGGCTACGGAGATCCACTGTTCCTCGAGTTCTCGCGGGAGATGGACGGCCATGGCGACGGCGCTGTCACGAAGCTCCACACGAATTTTGCAGTCTGGGCAGTGCGCGGTGCCGTGTGTGCAGGTCAGGAGTGCGATGAGCAGCCCCTCCTGGAGGCAGCATGCCAGTCACTTGTCGGTGCGGTGGTACACGGTGTGGCCGTTTCGCCCGAGGGAACGTTGACCATCGACCTTGATGGATCCCGAGCCCTGAAAGTTACTCCGTGGCCCCGAGAGGATGGACATTCGGATGCGTGGTGCTTGGGCTTGTCCAACGACCGTATCCTTGCGGTGTCCAACGCGGGGGAATTCGTGGTCGTGGACAGGGATTGTCCGACAAACGAGTGGTTCAAGCCGAAGCTGGGGCGGGGCGAACCAAGCGATGGAGCAGTATCGCGATAGGGCCGTGCGGTATCGACTATTTCTTGGCGTTGGGCCGCTGATCGAGTTCGTTTCATAGCTTAATTCGCTCAGCTTGACGACGTGCGTCGTCCGTCCTAGACTTCCTTGTGACGACGTGCGTCGTCTCATGGCGTCTAGTCGGAACCGTGGATTGGCAGGGGGCGAATCATGGCCAAAAGGAAGGCGATCAACCCTGAAGGCGATCTGACGCCGGCCCAGCACGAACTGCTCGCCGTGGCCTGGGACGGGCCAGGGGCGGGAATGACGGTGGCCGAAATCTGGCAGGCGGTCGCCGACCGGCGGGGAGTCACGCGGACGACGGTGCTGAACCTCGTCGATCGACTGGAGAAGCGGGGATGGCTGGCTCGGGCACTCGTCGAGGGTGTGTACCGATACCGGCCCACACTCGACAGGACGGCGGCCGAGGCCCGGCTCGCGGTGGGGTTCATGGAAGGCTACTTCGGCGGCTCCCCGACACAGCTCGTCCAGAGCCTGCTGGGCTCCGACGATGTTTCTTCCGCCGACATCGAACGGCTTGAGCAACTGGTGGCGGAAGCGAAGCGACGCAAGTCACGCGGCGGGCGACTGCCCAAGGGAGGTCGGACATGACACCGGCGTTCAAAGGGATGCTATTCGACCGCTCATGGATCTGTGCGAGTTGCGGGGCTGCGATGGCGGCCGTGCTCGTGGCGGCCCTCGGGCTGCTTATGGCACGGATCGTTCGGGGCAAGCCCGCACCGCTGCGGTATGGCCTGCTCCTCGCGGCGCTCGTCGTGCTCGGCGTCGTCCCGGCCGTGGCGGCGGCGAGTCGTCTCGCAGGCTGGGGTGCCGTTCGCCTCTCGCCCGTGACCGTCGATCGTCTGCTCGCGCCGCAGCCGTTCCTCGTCATGCCCGCCGTACCGCGGCCCGCCCCCGTGCCGGCCAGCGCAGCCAGCGAGGAATCGCTGCGGCCGAAACGCGCCACGGAGCCGGCCGTGGTGCCGATGGACGTGCCCACGTTCCGCGAAGCGGCGTCGGGCCTGCTCTGGGTGTGGCTCGGGGGCGTCGTGTTCTCCGTTGGGCTTGTCATTCGCGATCTCCTCCGCTTGCGACGGCTCCGGCAGTCCCTCGTGCCCTGCCCGAGCCCGGCCGCCTTGGGCCTGCTGGGCGAGGCAGCGCGGTCGGTCGGCCTGGTGAACCCGCCGCGGCTCTATGAGTCGGCAGCGGTACCGGTGCCAGTCGTGATCGGGCCGGCCAAGCCGGCCGTGGTGCTGCCCGCAGGCATGGCGACCTCGCTCGAACCCGAGAAGCTCTCCGCGGTCTTGCTGCACGAGGCGGCACACGTCGTCCACGGCGATCTCTGGGTTGGCCTCCTTCAGCACGCCGTTGCGGCGGTCTTCTGGTGGTGCCCGCCGGTGCATCGGCTCAACCGCCGGCTGGCGGACATCCGCGAGGAGATCTGCGACGACTACGTGGTCTCCGCCCAGGGCGACGGCTTTCAGCTGGCGGAGGTACTTGTGGAGATGGCCGCCGGCCTGCGGGATAAGCGGCGGCTGGCGATCGGCACGCTCGGCGCGATCGACGAGAAGCCCGCGCTCGAGGGCCGCGTGGAGCGGCTCGTTGATCTCGCCGGCAAGGCCATCCCGATGACCCGCATGAATCGGATGGCGGTGGCGGCGACCGGGGCGTTTGGAGCGGTGGCGCTGGCGATCGTCGTGGCAACGACGATCCATGCGGCCGACGAACCCCCTGTAGAAGCGCAGCACAAGGCACCAGCAATGGCGGCCGCGAAAGTCACGGTTTCGGATGCGCACGAACTGGCAGGCACCGTCGTCGACGAGGCGGGGCGGCCGCTGAGCAATGCCACGATTGACGCTTGGCACTGGTATCCCGGCAACGAAACCAAGACCGACGAACAGGGTAGGTTCCGGCTCACGGGCCTGAACAACGACGGCTCGTCCAGAAAGATTGAACTACTCATCACCAAGCCTGGCTACACGCCGGTGCACATCGCCCAGCAGCCCATCGGTGTGAGGGACTGGGTGGTCACCCTTGGCAATCAGACCTACCTCGAAGGGACTGTCACCCGTGAGGGGAAGCCGGTGCCCGGCGTGACGCTCCGCGCGACGTTCGGCCCCGTTCGAGGCGATGGCTTCACGATGTCAGAAGTTGCGTTCGTGGGAAAGTCAGGCGATGACGGGAGTTATCGCCTTTATGTTCCACAAGGCACGTACAGCCTGCAGGCCTCCGGCGGCCCCGCAGGAACGTTCAGGCGAGCAGGCATCGTCGTGGAGCCGCACGAGGCTCAGCAGGTTGACGTCGCACTCGATAAAGGGCTGCGGCTAGAGTTCCACGTGGTCGACAGCGTCACGGGCGAGCCCGTCGAGGACTTCATTCTGTGGCAATGGCGCGGTGACAAACTTTTCGGGCGGTCAGATGCCAACGGCAGGATTGTCTTCGAGGATCTCGTTCCCGGTGAAATCGAATTCCAGTGCGGCGGCGGCACGCCAATCGACAACCCAATCGACAACGGGGAAAGAACGTACTATGCGCATGGCCCCTTCGGCCGCTGGTGGTCGGCGGCCGCCAAGCACGAGCAGCACCGATTCCGGCTGGACAATCGCAGTACGTCCTGGCAGCGCAACTTTGACAGCCTTGTATTCGACCTGCAGCCGTCGGCCAACCCGATCGTCATCGTGACCGAACAGGGAACGCGGGTGAGCGGCCGGGTGACCGATCCGGAGGGCAAACCTGTCGAGGGAGCGACGGTGGCACCAGCCCGTACTGGCTCGGGCAATTCGCTCACGGGCGACACACGGTACAGCGTGCGGACCGACAAGGAGGGAAGGTACGAGGTGGTTCTGCCCGCCAGCAACGGCGCGACATACAACCTGATGGTGCATGATGGCGACTATGGCAAGTGGCGTACTTGGGCGAATGGCGTGGCCGCGCCGATGCAGACGAAGCCGGGACAGGTGATCGACGATCTCGACCTCCAACTGACCAAACCGGCAATAATCCGCGGCACGGTCACCCTCGGCGGCCGTCCCCTCGTAGGCCGCGAAGTCCGCACGCACGCCTTCGACAAGCGGGAGAACCGCTACTACGATCCGACGACCCGCACAGCCGAGGACGGTTCGTTCGAACTGAAGTTTGTCCGCCCGGGGAAGCACTACCTACAGGTCGAGCCGTTTTTTCTCCAAGCCGAAGATGCTTCCCTTGGCAGCAGGATCGTCGACGTGGAAGCCGGCGAGACGCTCCACGTTGACCTGATCGGCCAACCGACGGAGGAGGAATGGGAGAGGATTGCCGCCCTGCCTTTCTTTGCCCGCGTCGTCGATGCCGACGGCCAGCCAGTCGCAGGTGTCGCGGTGGGCCTTGGACTCCTCGGTGGTTTGGCTTCACCGGACGGCACGTTGGCGGGCCTCGGGGAGAACGGTCAGGTCGTCCGAACCAATGCCGAGGGCACGGCTCCGCTGCCAACACGCACCTTGGCGGAGGGCTACCAGAAGAAGACGCTGGTCTATGCCGTCGATGCATCGGGCAAACGAGCCGGCGTGGGGATGCTCGACCTGCTGGAACATGCCGATACATCGGTGGGCAATCCTCCTGAACCAGTGACCGTGGTACTTGTTAGCGCGGCGGCGACCAGATTCGTGTTCGACACATCGGCGTTCGACGAGTTGCCCGATCGGCCTTTGGACCTCCGAATGGGAGTCGTCAAGGATGGACTGCCACTGCAGTACGATCTCCTCGACATACAGGCAGCGCGAGCACTCCTGCTGCCGCCCGGGGCCTACCGCGTCTCTGCTGGTGGCGATCTGGCCGAAATGGTCACAGCGGAGTTCACGCTGAACGAGGGCGACACCGACAAGGAAATCACCCTGAAGATCTCTCCGACGCACACTGCGAAACTGACCGGCCGGCCCGCGCCTGCTTTCGATCAGGTTCGGTCACTAGGAGATGCGCCGCCCGAGCCGCTAGCCGGCTATCGCGGAAAAGTCGTCGTGCTCGATTTCTGGGGCACGTGGTGCGGGCCGTGCGTCGCGGCGATGCCTAATCTGATGAGGCTGCACGACGAGTTCGCGACCAAGGGCGTCGAGTTCATCGCCCTCCACGACGACAGCGTCGATTCAACCGCTGCGTTGCGTAAGCAACTCGACACGTTGGCCCGTGACACGTGGGCCGGACGCTCGATTCCGTTCACCGTACTCCTCGACGGCGGCGGCCCCACCACCATCCCGGGTTCCACGCTGTCCGCTCGCGGCGCAACTACCGCCGCCTACGGCGTCACGGCATTTCCCACGACGGTATTGATCGACCGCGATGGAATAATGGCCGGTACTATCCCGGCCCACGATCTCGAAGCGTCTCGCACCAAAATCCAGGCACTAGTCGATTGAATCACCCAACCGCAGCACGCTCGGCGAACCACGGACGGAAGCAGAGCAGTGTGCCGCGGATGAGGATCTACCCTAGGCGTCCTTCGAATGGAACAGATTCATTCAATCACTCCGGTATTTTCCTCAGAGGAGAGTTCGTCATGAGTCAGTGGATGGCGTTCAGTGCTGCGATCCTGTTCTGCGGCCTGGCGTTCGCCGCGGATGAGCCCGGCGACCGGACCCGGCTGGCGACGGAGCTTCTCGATGCCATGAACATGGAGGCCCAGGTCAGCCAGTCATTCGAGGTCGCCAAGGCCGCCATCCCGGCCCAGATGAAGCAGATGGAATCGTTCCTGCCCGCCGGGCCGAACGGCGCGAAACGTGGGATGCCGGTGGAGCGGACCACGAACATGATGGATCGGATGATGGAATTGATCGCCACGGAAATGAGCTGGGAGAAGCTCGAGGCCGACTACGTCGCCCTCTACGCCGACACCTTCTCGGCGGCAGATCTTGAGTCGCTGCTCGCGTTCTATCGATCGCCCGCGGGCAAGTCGTTCGTGGCGAAGCAGCCACAGCTGACACGGAAGACGGTCGAAATGTCCCAGAAGTCGATGCTGCGGCTGATGCCGAAGATCATCGCCATGAACGCCGAGTCGGCCGCCGGAGCCGCTCAGCCGACTCGCATCGAGTCCGTGGCGGAACGCGTCGCGGAGGCCGCTCCGGTCGCCGCCGTTTCTGACCAGGCCGTCGAGGCCACGTCCACCACGGAAAGCGGCGTGTCGAGCATCTTCCAGATGAAGAAGCCCGAGATGCTGATGCTGCTCTCGCACGACGGCAAGCACGTCAGGCCGCTCGCCGACGTGCCGTCGCACCCGACGATTGGTTCCCCCGCCCTCTCGCCCGCCGGCGACATGATCGCGTGCGATGGCAACCGGCCGGGGACGAGCTACGAGGGCACCGAACTGCTCCTGATGAAGGCGGACGGCACCGACGTGCAGTGCTTGGGCAACGGCGCCATGCCGAGTTGGTCGGCCGATGGCACGCGGCTCGCGTTTTCGTGCAATGCGCCGCGGGGCGTCTGGGTGCTCGACCTGGCAACGAGGAAGCGGGAACTGGTCGACAGCGAGGGCTGGGGCATCCAGTGGTCACCGGATGGGAAGTATTGGGCCTACTCGCGCCGGGGAGCGCTCGTCGTAAAGAACGTGGCGACGGGCGAGGCACAGGAGCAGAAGTCACACTTTGGGGAAAACCAGCTCTTCTGGGGCTGGAACATGGCGTGGAGCCCTGATTGCCGCGAGGTGTGCGGGGTCGTCCAGTTGCAGAACCAGAATGCGGTAGCTGTGCAGTCGCTGGTGCTTCCGCAAGCAGAGTTGTCGCCCCTCGACCCCAATAACGGTGTTCATCGGCTCGTTGGGGGTTCATTCGACTATTCAGCGTTGGACAGGAGATCAACAGAGACGTTGCATGGCATCCATCGGGCCATCGCATCGTGTTCACGGCCTTCTTGGAGCCAGCTGACCGTTTCCAGATGTTCGCATTCGATCCGTCGAGGGATGCGCTCCCCCACCCCGTGGCCGGCCAAACCGCCACGAACAACTTGGACCAGTGCTGGTCGGCCGACGGGAAAACGCTGGTGTATGTGGCCCACTTCAATGTTGACGAGGCCGAACCGAGCGATGCAGCAGAATCGCGATAACGTCCTGCGGTATGGATAATCTTTCGGCTGCGATCTGCTGATCGCGGCTGTTCGGCAGGAGAAGCACAGCTTGGCCCCTCACGCAAAACGCTCGGGCTGCTTGTTCTTTGGCCTTGGTGCGGTGGCGGGCCTTGTCGCGATGATCAACGGCATGTCAAACGACATCACCGCACGAATAGCGGGCCAGTTCTTCATGGCCATTGCGCTCGTCTTGATTCTTTTCGGGTGGCAGTGGAGTGGAAAAGACGTCATTGCCGAGACCAGGCAATACTTTGAACTAGCGCGCTCCCGTAACTTCTTTGTGGCCTGGTGGATGGTAACAATGGGCTACATCGGCTTAGCCCTTCTGGCCTGTTTTGTCATCTATCCGTTTGCCGCAGCGATCATGCGAGCTTACGGCAGGCAGCCGTTGGCCTTAGACGTTCCAGGTGAGCTCGTTTTTCTCGGCTTTGCTGCCCTGGGGCTGGTTTCGGTTCTGACTCGGAAACCGAAGGTGCATGATGAAGTGAAGCGCAATCCTTAGAATCGTGATGACAGAGCCCCATGACCCCGAGTCTTGGGGTGCAAGCCTTGCTGAACCAAGCGATGCAGCAGCCTCGCCCTAACGTCCTGCGGTAGGCATAATCCAAGAGCGGCGAGCTGCTGATCGCCGGTCATTCTCCGTGTGGTACGCTGTCGTCTACGTCGAACCATCCCTTCTCATCATCATCCTGCAGGCCTCAAATGAGCGCTACTCCTTACACGGCCGTCATCCGGCGCGATGGCAAATGGTGGATTGGTTGGGTAGAGGAGGTGCCAGGCGTGAACTCGCAGGGCGAGACGCGCGAGGAGCTTCTCTCCAACCTGCGTGAAGCCCTTAATGAAGCAATCGAAATGAATCGCGAAGATGCCCGCAAGGCTGCTGGCGAACAGTTTGAGGAAGTGGCGCTACAGCCGTGAAGCGTCGCGATCTTGTTCGCCATATGGTCGATCACGGATGCGAACTGGTCCGTGAAGGCGGAAACCACTCGTGGTGGGGAAATGTGATCCTCAAGCAGCGGTCCGCTGTGCCACGCCATCGGGAGATCCCCGACTTCCTCGCCAAGAAGATCTGCCGCGACCTTGGCATCCCAGCGCCAGGCGAGTCCAGCGAAGAGGGAGAACCAGACGCTGGATCAGCCGGCGGATCGCGTCCTGCGGAGTAGCTGAGCCAATGTTCCGCCGCTGATCAGCCTTGCCGTTCTCCCATTGCCCGGCACCATCAACTGGTCGGTTACGCAGAGGCCCTCATGCTCGATATCACCATCAGGGCTTCGCGTCCACGGGTCGACTCTCTGTTATCTCCGTTCAAGGCTGCGATCGGCAACGACTTTGAAGGCTATCGCAACCATGTGTATCGGTGCATCACATACGCGATGCATTTTCTTAACAATGCCCCCGAGCATGAGCAGATTGTGGAAACGGCGTTTGTGTACCACGATATCGGTCTCTGGACAGACAAGGCGTTGGCGTACCTCGAGCCGTCAGAAGCGTTAGCTCTGCGCGACAACGAGGCATGTGGCTGGGGATTGGATCCCGACGCCCTGCGCGGTGTGATTCACTGGCATCACAAAGTGTTTCGGTACAAGGGAGAGCATACTGAAGTCATTGAGGCATGTCGAAAGGCCGACTGGATTGACGCAACACAAGGCTGGTGCCGCAAGGGCATCACTCGATTGGCAATCTCCCAAGTCGAGTCCGCGTTTCCGAACTGCGGCTTTCACAAGTCGCTCATGCGATTGGCGAAGGACTATGGGGGCTCGACACTTATCGGCGGGCTAATGGTAGTGCGCGGGATCGTAAAGTGGTGACCGCATCGAGAGGATCGTAATGACCTGCCCCCATGAATGGAACCAGTGTCTATCACCAGGGTAGACCTGCCAAGGGATCGCCCCTGTCCGCTTGGTGAGGCGTAGCCGAACCGAGCGGACAGGGGCGGCGCGACTCCGGGGCTGGGGGGCGGTACCCCAACGAGCTGTGCGGGCGGACCGTGTTGTAGACCTTCCGCCAGCGACCGATGAGCACCTTCGCCTCCAAGAGGGTGTCAAAGACTTCACGGTCCAACAACTCGTCTCGCAGTTTGCCATTGAAGCTCTCCACGTAGCCGTTCTCCCATGGCGATCCCGGCTCGATGTAGAGCGTCTTCACCCCGACCCGCTCGAGCCATTCGCGAACCCGCTTGGCGGTGAACTCACTGCCGTTGTCGCTGCGGATGTGGTCCGGCACACCCCGACGCACGAACAGATCGCTCAGCCGCTCCAGCACGTCCTCGCTCGTCAACTTGCGAGCCACGTCGATCGCAAGGCACTCTCGTGTGAACTCGTCCACGATCGTGAGCATCCGGAACGCCCGACCTTCCGACGTCCGATCCATGACGAAGTCGTAACTCCAGACGTGGTTGCGGTGCGTCGGCCGCAGCCGGATGCATGACCCATCCCCAAGCCAGAGCCGTCGTCGCTTCGGCTGTTTCGCAGGCACCTTCAGGCCCTCCTGTCGCCAGATCCGCTCCACCCGCTTGTGGTTCACCCACCAGCCTTCGGCCCGCAGAAGGGCCGTAATACGGCGGTAGCCGTAACGCCCATATTCGCTGGCCATCCAGACGATCCGCTTCACGAGCCGTGGCTCGTCGTCGGCAACGCTCGCCTTGCGGCGCTGCGTGTTCCTGGCCTGCCCCAGCACTCGACATGCCCGGCGTTCGGTCACCTCATCGCGGCCGAGCATGTCACGCACATGCTCGACCGCCTGACGCCGCTTCGCCGGGCTCAGAAGTTTCCCGATGCGGCCTCACGAAGGATCGCCTTGTCGAGCTCAGCGTCCGCCAGGAGCCGCTTCAGCCGAGCGTTCTCCTTCTCAAGATCCTTCAACCGCTTCGCCTGATCCGTCCGCAGGCCGCCGTACTCCCGCTTCCACCGGTAGTACGTCTGCTCGGTCACGCCAAGCTTTCGGACCACCTCGGGCACCGTCTTCCCTTGAGCCAACCCAACCTCAGCCTCGCGGAGCTTCCCGATGATCTGCTCTGCAGTGAACTTCTTCCCTCGTGGCATCTCTTGCCCTCCCTTGGTTTATGCCACCAGAGATTCTCTCTCTGAAAGTGGCGACGTTTAAGGGGGGCAGGTCAGTAAGGTGTCTGGCCCGCGCGGGAAAGCGGCTCAGTCATAGCGCGAACGCAAGTGGCAAGGAATCGTGAGTGCAGTTGATTCCATCCTTCTCGCAACCCTTAGGCTGCAACAAGTCATCTGCTAGCGACCATGCTCAAAGTGGGCAACGTGCCGAACCAAGCGATGCAGCAGACTCGCGATGAAGCCCGGCGGCCCAGACACTCAATTGGCCGCGAGCCTTTGATCTTTGCCGTTCGGCGACCAATCATCTGAAAGGTTCCAATAGCCTAGTCTGCGGAGTTGCCAATAAGCATGCTCAACGAACGAAAAGCCGGATCAGTTATTTCGGCAACACACATCGCAACCCCGTCTTTAATTTGAGAACTTTAAAATGGGCGACGAAGAGCAAATGACGACCGCGAAGCGCCTCAACAGCACTTCCGGAAACGGGATTGGAGTGGGTGTTGCTCTTGGCGCTGCCTTTGGGGCCGCTTACGGAGCGACAGCGGGGAACATGGGTCAAAGCTTGGCCCTGTGCATCGCATTAGGCACGGCAACCGGAGCGATCTTCGATTTCACTCAACGCAGAAAATCGAAACCGACGAATGATGGTGCGTAACCCTTCGCACCGTATGACAAACGGTTGCGCGCGGAGTCGCGTGCCGCGCGGTTTCTGAAATCAAGGTCACCCGCTGGGGCCTTGTGAACGGTGCCATTCAGCGACAAACGAAGTCAACATGAACGACTCACAATCCTCAGTACCACCGCCCTCTGAGTCGGCATTACGATCCGATCGAGTCGCGTTCAATTTTTGGAGATGGTTCTGGCTCTCATTTCTCGTTGCCTCTCTCGCCTACGCTTGGTACTGCTTTTACGTCCCTTCCAACAGCATCACATGGGTTGCCAATTACACATCAGCTCGGGAAAAAGCTGCCCAGTCTGACAAGCCCATCATTCTTTTCTTCACGGGTAAGTGGTGCGTACCCTGCCGAATCATGAAGCGTACTGTCTGGGCAGATAAGCAAGTGGCAGCTTTGGTCAATGCAAGGTTCGTCGCCGTGACGATTGACGTGGATGATCCTAGTGTCGCTGAAACGTTGAGTCGTTACCGTGTCAGCAGCACGCCAAGCACGATCATCACTGATCCGCAAGGACAGGTTCTACAACAGAAAGACGGAGGCATGGGCAAAGCAAACTTCCTCAAGTTGCTCGGCGAATTGAAAGTACCCGGCACTCCGATCGGGCCCTAACCATCCCGATGGGCGTAACTGATTCGTCGAACAGAGCGGTCAACCGGAGCCACCGATCACGCGGGTTTTGAAATCATCGCTTTCTGGGGGTGGCCCGGTTACCGCCATCGTGCCCTAATCCAGTCGTTGCCGAAGTGAGAGCTATCCAACCTGCGGTATAGCTAAGCCAATGGTCCGCCGCCATGGCATGGATCCGTGGGTCAGTGCTTAACCTTACGGTGGCCCGCGATGTGCCTGGATACTTTTTGCGGCAGGAGGAAAACACCGTGCCAGAGATTATCGCATCG
>Ga0207954_1000661_pt1 | contig 11828 bp, 5 predicted proteins | sample CryBogmetaGMA0M_FD_184547 | JGI IMG/M metagenome (GOLD analysis project Ga0207954, IMG submission 184547) | Freshwater microbial communities from Crystal Bog, Wisconsin, USA - MA0M (SPAdes) | ecosystem: Environmental > Aquatic > Freshwater > Lake | place: Crystal Bog, Wisconsin, USA | collected... | reverse complement strand
GGTCAGAACCTGCTCGATCTCTTTATTCATCGCTTCGGCCTGGGGGCCGAACGGCGGGATCGCCATCCAGCGGGCGGACATCAGGCCGGGCAGTTCAGCCGATTCGGGATCGACCTGGAACAGTTCGAGAGCCAGATCGGACCGCTTCTGAACGGCCTCGGTCTGCTTCTTGATGTATTCCTGGACGGCCGCCCGGTCCTGGCGATTGGCCGGGACCTCGGGCATCTTGATGGCCGCGATCTCTTTGAGAATGACCTCGGCGTTCCGTTTTTCACCCTGCGCCAGGGCGGGGCCGGTCAAGAAGAGGCCCGCGATGGCCAAGGCGGCCCAGGCCGGGGCAAACAGTTGTCGTCGCATCCGTCCGTACTCCTTAATAAGAGAAGGCAAGGTCAAAATCGTGTCGTCCCGCGTCTGTTCCGCTTGGATGTGTTGAATTCGAGGACCAGGAGAGGCCGTAAAATCGGTGGACTGGTCCTTCCACCGTAGGGTAGTCTGGCGTGGCCGTCAATCAATAAACCCCGACCAGGCATGAATTTGCGGGCTCATCCTGGGGCGAGCTGTTTTGAAATTTTACTGAGGCGGCTGGGTTACGGCCTCTTCGAACCGCTTGATGAGCGTCACTTCGTTGCCGGACTCGTTGTATCGGAATTCGTCGACAAGTCCCCGTGCGAGCATGATCCCGAACCCCCCTTCACGAATCCCCAGGTTGGAGCGGACCTCGAGGTGGGCGATGGGATCCTCGTCGTTGGCGGCGTGGGGGATATCGCCCGGGTTGAACCCGGGACCTTGGTCCTGGATGACCAGGGTCACGCCGGTGGAATTAATCCGGTAGGTGATGCGGAGCGGCAGTTCGGCGTTCCGGCGGTGGCCCCACTCAATGGCGTTGCCGCCCATCTCCATCACCGCCTGGCGCAGGTCGCGGATCTGGCGTTCGGTCAGCGGGGTGTGGGTGTAGAGATCGGTAAGCAGGTCATTGGCCTGATGGAGGTATTCCATCTCGCCGCGGATATCGAACTGGATTTCGCCGGTAGTGCCATGCGCCTCGTGCAGCTTGCGCCAGGCGAGTGCCTCATCAATGGCCTTGAACAGATTTTCGGGCAGGAACGGCTTGGTGATGTAGACGTTGGCACCCACGCTTACGCCTTGCGTGCGGTGGCCTTGGCCACCCAGGGCCGTGACCATGACGATCGGGATGAGGTTTGTCTCACGGGTTCGTTTGAGCTGTTCACAAACGGTGTACCCATCGACATCGGGTAGCATCAGGTCCAGCAGGATGACGTCGGGAGCGGTACGTCGCACGGTCTCGACGACGTGTTGACCCTCAAACAATTGAACGACATCGTAGCCTCGAGCCTGAACCAAGCTGGCGAGGATCTCGTTGGTATCGCGCTCATCATCTACGATCAGCACGGTGCGCGGCATGAGGGCTGGATACTCTGGCTGGTGGCAAGGAGATCCGTACACGACGAGACCCGATCTCGTAATTTTGACACGGTTCCGGCCTGGCCGCAAGGTGGTCCGAGGAGTTTCCGGCACGTGGTCAACCTTTCTGAGCGGACGTGGGCGGGTCCGCGATTAGCAAGGTTTGGCGACTTCGGCAGGGCCCACGTGGGTTATGAGAAACGGGATTCAGGTTTTGTTCGCCGGTTGACGTGGCCCGTGGTTTCCGTTTCGGCGCGTGTTGCGATAGAATTCAAATCCGCCAGGTTGGTTTGTTCGTTTGGTTGGTTTGCTGTCTGGCCGTGAGTGCAGGCGTGCCACGAAACGTCTGGCTATTTGGTTGAGCTGCCCCGAATTTCTTTTCTGGAGTGGACCGCCCGAACGCCATGAATTCGCTCAAAGGCCAACTTCTGGTCGCGTCGCCCAGCCTGGAGGCGCCCTTTTTTTCGCGCACAGTGATTCTGATGTGCGAGCATACGCCTGAAGGGGCGATGGGGCTGGTTCTGAACCGTTCGACCGATGCCACAATCCGCGATGTCGCCGAACAGGTCTTGAACGAACCGCTGGACTGGGAGAAGCCCATCCACGTGGGCGGCCCGGTCACGGGCCCACTGGTTGTGCTGCACGGCGAAGCTGACCTGGCCGATCAGCATATTTTCGACGAGGTCTACAGCAGCGTCGACGCGACCAAGGTTCAGGAATTGCTTCGCCGGCAACCGGAGCCCAGCATCGTGGTGGCCAATTACGCTGGTTGGGGCCCCGGCCAGCTTGAGCGAGAGATGGAGGAAGACTCCTGGCTGGTGTTGCCGGCCGCCCCCAAACTGGTGTTCATCGACGAAGAGATGGGAGACGACGAGGTCTGGAGCCTGGTCATGCAATATATCCGGAGCGTGGATATGCGGCGGATCACGGGGATCAAGAACCTGCCGCTCGACCCCAGCTTTAATTGATCAATTTCGGCAGGCTTGCACTCAATACGCGGCCAGATCAGATGACTTCCTCGGATGATCGGCAATCGATGCCGATCATCCGTTCCAGGAGAATTCGCCAGCAGCTTCGGTGTTGGCAATCCAACGGCGACCGCGAATTCCGAGCCTCAGCATGCAGCCGGCACCGATGACCGCCAGCGTGAATGCGCCTGGTTCAGGGACTGCCGCGCTGGTGGTGTGAACGATCACATCAGACAACTCCACAGAAGCATTGGAGTTATCGCCACCCGCGAGTAGCCGAAAATAGATTCGTGCAGTCTGGCCCTGAAGTCCAGCCAGATCGACCGACACCAGCAGGGGAAGAGCGTCGGAGGTAGGTAGTGTGGTCACGCCAGCCGCGGCTTGGCCGGATGTGATTCCCTCGAGAACGTCGCGAATGTAGTATGAGTCGGTCGTTGCATCAATCGTAGAGACAATTGAAAAACCTGTTCCGGGATTCAGTAACGCCACGCCAAATGCATCTGGTGGATTGAGCGTGTCCTGATCGGGATTGACCTGATTGAGCACGAATGAAAGGTTCAGGGCATCGTTCGGAATCACGAAATCCAGGTAGAGCGAGGTTTCCTGGCTTGTGGGACTCTCTGCGATGGTCGCCACGCCGTTGGTCACGCTCACGAGACTGGAGTCGGACACCGACCATCCCGCGAGCCCGCTGGAGAATCCCAACGCCATCTCGGCCTTGGATCTCGAACCGAGCAGCGTGATCGTGACGAGCAATCCCGCGACGGTCATTCGCGTACACTGTCGAAAAAAAGTCATGTTGCGGGTACCCTCGCCTGTTCTAGGATATTTTCTCAAGAATGGAGTCGATGATTAAAATACACCATGGATGTCTCCATTTTGGCTCTTGTTTTTCAAAAGCATCTTTGTTGAAGCTTTCAGGCAACAAGTCGGGTTTTGTGCTTGCTATTGAGGATGGATCGGGAACAAAAGGATGGGTTGGAGTCCAAGGGGATTCGCTCGAATCCAGTGGCAATCCACAGCTTCCGTGGCACACCCGTGGATATTCACTGGTGCACGGAACAACGGTGGACGTGCCTAGGCACATGGCCATGGCTTGAGGCGCAACCCCACGGGTTGGATGCATTCACGTCCGCTTGGGATCTGATTCTGCATGAAGGCCGGCGTGGGCCGGCCTGGGTCGGGACGCTGAGCTGTTACCTACCGGTCCAGAGCTTGCGGCCGGCCGTGGTTCGTAGCTTCCGCGCATCTGCTGGCGCGTGATTGTTGGCCGGCAACGCTTGATCTGTTCGTGTGCCCGATGGGTGGCTGCCTTGCTTAGCCTGGGCGGAATCGATCGCCAGGCTGGCGGCGAGCTCGTGGGTGAGTTCCGGATCGGAGAGTACACCGCGAACCGGTTTAACGTGCTGGTCGAACCCATCAAGAGATACATGCATCGTCGTGTGATGCGATGCTAATCTCACAGTTGCGTTGGAGAGGTGGATTGGAATGGGCTGCCGGCGTGGCCTTGATAGGCGGGAGTGAGTCCCGGGTGTCTGAGACGTGGAATTGTGGAGTGCTGGGTCGCCCAGGGTGGTCATTCGGGGGAGACAGATGGGGTGGCTCACCCGCGTTTGTCGGCTGGGCTTGGTGGTGGTCACGGTCGAGAGACCGGCCACGTCACCGACCCAGGGGCGGCCGGCCGGTGTAATCGAAACGTTCACGGCCTGGCCGAAGGCGATGGGGGTGAGAGAAGGGGCAGGCGGTGAGGTTACTGGCTTCGTGGCCGCTCTGGCTTGCACAGCGTTTCCGGCGACGGGTTCGCTCACATGTGAGCTGTCGGCGGCTTCGAGAGAGATATGGTCGTCCGGTGAGGATTGGGAGAAGCTCGCGGCAATAGGCGTGGGGCCGGTGATGCGGGTGGGTGCTGGGCTGCCTCCTGAGCCGGGCCCGGCGGGGGCCAGGCCGATCGACTGGTTGGTACGTGTGGGCCGGTTGTAGTCTCGGTCGTACTTGTCCAAGGAGTTGAAGAACCTGACCACGCTGTCGATGTTCTCGAGGCCGACGGTGTGGTTGGGGTCACTCAGACCGAGCGTGACACCCCAGACCTCGTTGTCGCTGGTCGTGAGTGTATTGTAGGTGCTCATGTAGGTATTCGGACCCGGCGAAATCTTGGCGAAGGTCGTGTAGTCGTACTCATCCAGCAGCCCCAGGTTATGCGAGAGTTCGTGGCCGATCACCCAGCCGAAGGCGATGCCCAGGGCGTAGCGGGCGGTGGAGAACTGGGCGTCGGTGGCCGTGGGCGGCAACGGAGTTTTGGTATTCGACTGGCGGACCATGCCATCGACCACCAGGGTCATGGGGCCTTGCCATCTGGATCCGCTGCGAGTGGTGTTGAGCATCTGCGAGAGCAAGTACCGCTGGGCGGGCAGTGTGAGGTCGGTTTTCAAGTTGCCGGACGCGTCGCGGAAGTAGGTGTCGAAGTCGGTATACGCGAAATCGACGCCGGCGTAACTCCGGGCCCGGTTATCATTGGCGTCTGCCGCGTAGTCCGCCGGCCTGTTTACCATCACGATCGGGTTGAGCCCGGTATCTTCGAAGCTAATGTCTCCATTGGCGATGTAGGTGGTATAGATGCTGTTGATGGCGGCGTCGAGGCCCGTCTTGAACTGGGTCCATGCGTTGCTGCTGACGGTGATGGCGGATGGGAACAGGCTCAGGAAATAGTTGTAGGCGCCTCGGGCGAAGCCGCTGGGGTCGTTGCCCACGGGATCGACCCGGATTGCTTCCAACATGGTGCGGAGCGTGTCCAGAGAGAGCCCCACGGTTTGCTTGGGCACGCCGGTTGCGCGGAGTGCAACGCGGCCGATCTCTTGGTCGTGGAACAGTATCTTCAGGTTAGCGTTGCTCGTTGTTTCGAAACCGGGGTTGAACCGCACCCAGGCATGGTCGCTGGTGCCATCGGAGTTGACGATCTTCCCTGTCGAGAAGAAGGAGTCGAGGCCCGCGACCACCTCGAACGAGGCATCACCGGGGTTGAGCAGGTTCAGGCTGCGCGTTTTAGAGACCAAGGTGTTGGCGAAGACAAGGGTGGTGCCGTCGTTATTCTGGTCGGCGGCGTCGTTGAGCCGGAACAGGTCGAGCGTCTGGGTGGCGGGCTGTTGAGAACCGCCGGTTGACCCGAACACCGAGTCGAGCAAGAGCTGAGCGTGGAACAGTTGATCATCCGTAATCTCGGTGGATGCCAGGGCGTTGAGGTGACTGATGAACGCGGTGGGCACCTTGGACGTGACCGTGAGCTGGATCGATGCGCCGGGTCCGATGGAGATGGGGCCGGTGGTGTCAATGAGGTTGGAGTTGCTGTCGTTATTCAGGTTGGCGATGACCGTGCCGCCGAGTTTGACCGAGTCGACGAACCAGTTGCTCTCAAGCTTGGCGCCGACCAGGATGATTGTGCTGGCGCTCGGGTTCGACAGAGTGAAGGTGGCTGTGTCGCCGTCTTTGGCGGCGAAACTTGCGGCATCGTTGGCTACTGCGCTATCGTCGGTGATCACCAGACCCGGCTGGAAGTAGATATTGTCGACGAGAACCTTGGATGTAGGGCTGCCTCCCGAGGGGTTCACCAGATCAACGGAAAGGATGGCATTAGAGTCGCGATAGGAAGCCGGGACGTTGAAGTACCGGCTGAGGAACGTGCTCGATAAGAGGTCGCGGACGTAGATCTTCTCTACGAGTAGCTCGGACATGCCGGCGCCGTTCGAGGGTATGAGAACGATCCGAATGTAGTCGTCGGGCGAGGTTTGTTCCAGCCGGGCATCGATGCGAATGGTGTTGGCCGTTTGGGGGACGAACATGCGGTTGTGGGTGATCGTGCTCAAGCTGCTCGAGAGTTCGAGTGCGTGATTGCCGCCGCTCAGGGTCACGATGTTGCGGACGTCGGCGTCAGACCCGCCGTGGAAGGCCCATCCAGGAATTTCGCCTGACAAGGGAGGGAACCGTTCGGCAAGATGGTCGACACCGTTCTCGAAATTTCCGTTGAAGATACTGGGCACCGCCGCCGTGGTCATGGTTTCGGAGCCCGGCGTAAGCTTTTTGGTCTCTGTGTTGTCAAGCGACAGGGGTGCGCGTGACTTGGCGGAGGTTGGCCGGCTGGATGCTCCGCCGCCGAAGGCATCGAAGAAGAAACCTTCGCCGATCCCTTCCCAGGGTGCGGAGGTGTCGCCGTAGGCGAACGGGCTGCCGGTGACGAAGGTGGGAGTGTAGAAGGGATTCGATCCATTGAAATCAGGGAAGTTCCTCAGGATGAGTCCCCGGCTCTCACCGTCTTCGAGGGTGCGGAGGAGACGCTCACCGCCTCTCTGAAAGTCGGAAGTGGAGAGATCGGTGGTTCCGCCGTACCACACCCAGACACGGCTATGTGGTCCTCCCACGCCGAACAACGAGATACCAAATGCTGAGAGGTCATCGGTGATAAAACCTGCTCGTTTTTGCTGTGTGAAGTTGATCTCAAGATCCGCCGCACCTGGGTTACCGCTGGTATCGGTCACGGAACGACCGTTGGGTGTGAAGGTCGAAGCATTTTGATTGGCGGCCGTCTGGTAGTAGTTGTCAGCGAATGTGACGTTCGACCAGACCTTGACGTCAGGGTCGTTGAAATCGCCATAGGAGACTACGGAGGGGAGACCAAGTCCGATCTTGGCGATCGAGGTCAGTGCCCGCGCGGCGGGTCCGAGCAGGGCCGCCGCGTTAAGAATGAGCCCAAGCGGCACATTGAGCGAGGGTTGGTTAAAGTCATGAGGATCAAGCGTGGTCATCTGGATGGATGGGATGCCGGGCTCGTAGGCACCGAGACGCTGAATGATTTCGCTATTGACCACCGTTCCGCGGCTATGGCCGATGAAGTGCCAGGGAGAGGCGAACAGCTTGCCACCGAGTTTCTTATCGAGCTGTTCGAACGAGGCAAAAAAGGCGTCAGCGGCTGCTTCGCTGAATCCGGAGTCGCTGATGTCGGATTCCTTGTACCAGTCGAGGACCAAGACGAGAGGTTTGTCGACCTTGGCACTGCCTGGATCGAACGGGAGCCTGGTCGTTTCGTCGACCCAGGTTCCGTCCGCTTTATTGTAGAGCAGAACCTGCCCACCGCCCCCAGCCGCGGAGATCTGCTGTCCCATCTGGATGAACTGTTGGGGTATATGGACCAGTGCCGGATCTCCGGAGTAGACGCCGATCTGGAACCCGTGGGTAATTACAGTGATTTCAGAGAAATTCCCGGTCTTGGTGGGTGTGGGCTCGGTCTTGAACATGCCCCAGCGAGTGGAAGTGCGGCCGTCTTTCGATTTTATCGTTACACCCCAGTAATAGGTCTGGCCTTGCGTGAGCGCACGGTTGGGATCGAGCGTGTACTGGTATTGGCCATCCGTATTGCGTGAGATCCGAGTGGAATCGCCGCCGTTGACGATCCGGTTAGGGTTGAGGTCTCGTCCCTGTTCGGTTTTGTCCGTGGGGAAGAGACCATCACCGGGCCCGTGCGTGCTCACGTAGAGCTTCATGTTCTGCGTATCGGCATCGGCGCCATAGAGTGACCATGTGAACGTCGGATTGGTTTCCCCGGTGAGCGATCCTGTCGGAGCATCGAGGTGGAGGAACCCATTTTGCATGGCAAGGCCGCGTGGACCGTAGAGGCCGATCGGCGCGTGGTCTGGGTCGTAGACTTCGAACTGCGGGTCGGCCAACGGGTTTAGGCTGCCGACCAAAGCGTAGGCCGCGGCCACGTCGATATCAACGTTGTGTTGGCGGAAGCCGAGAACCTTGTATGCCCCCCAGGAGTTAAGGTCGTCAATGCCATACCGTAGCAGGTTCGGCTTGCCGGCGAGATCTTTCACGGCCTTATCGATCGCCTGGATATCGAACCCATAAACGGCTGCCGTACAAACTGAGGAAGTATACAGGTACTTGCCGTCGGGCGTGACCATCAGGTCGGTGAAGAACCCGATCGGGATCGAGCGGGTGGCTCCGACGAGGACCGGGTTGGTGAGCGGGTCTTTGATGATGCCGATGTTGGTACCGGCCGGGTTGTCTGGCGGGTAGTAATGATCATGGCTGGGCGAATCCATCAGCGGCAGGTTGTAGCCGACAACAAAGGCGTACTTCCCATCGGGCGTGATGGCCACGGACCGGGCGTTGTTGACGTCGAACGGATCGATCATTTCACCCAGTTGAAGCTGGATCGTGCTGACCACGCGGGAACCATCCTTGGTTCCTTTGATCACGCCAAAGCCGGTGGTGTCGGAGAGCGAGTTCGTGAAGACGACCGCGCCAGGGTCTCGGCTGGCCTTCACGCCAAACGGAGCCTGGTCCACGGTGATCGAATCCACCTGGTTCCAGAGTGTCTTACTCGCGATATCGGTGTCAAAGACGACGATGTGGCCATTGGGCTCGCTGAGAGGCGAGTAGATGTAGTGAGCCCGGTTCGGAACGGCGACGAACAATCGCGTGCCATCAGAGGTAAGGTCGAGCCCACGAAGTCCGTTAGCCGCGGCGATGGTCGTAGTCATGGTTTTGACGAGCGTGTTGTATGTCAATCGCCCAGGGTTGACGTCAATGACATAAACGGCACCGCGCAATTCATCGCTAACATAGGCGTATGAGTTGTTCTGATCGATCACAATCTGGAACGGTCGGGTGCCGGCGGGAAGCTGGATCGGATCGCTCTCTGGAGTTGACGGATCGACGTCGAGCACTCGCCGTGCCAGGGTGTCGATGACCCAGATTTTTCCCCATGCGTCTGCTGCGTAAACATGGGCATTGTCATCAGTGGTTGCGATGTACCGGAGGAACGTGTCACCCGGGATCGGGATCTCGTCGACCACCTTGTTGAAGTCGTCGTTGACCACCCAGCCCGAACCATTGAGCTTGGGAATTTGATCGCGCAGATCGAGAATGGTGATTTTTTGGGGAGAGTGGCCGGTCACCACAAACCCATAGTCTGCCGAGGAAGCGAGCTGGAACGCTACCCCTGCAGAGCGAGTCTGTTTGCCTTTGCTGTCGGTGCTGACGCGTGTGACCAGGATTCGGGCCACGCCCAGTGTCACGCTTTGGGGAGCCGCGACTAGTAGCTTGCCCGTGCCATCGGCTCTCTGCCCGGTCACAACCTGGTCGAGTCCACCCCGCTGAACGAACTTGCCATTGGCATCTGTGTAGTCCTGTCCACCGAGGATGAACGAGACATCGAAGGTGTCACCCGGGTTGGTGAAGTTCTTGCCCACGATCTCAACCGTGGGGTTTCCCGGACTTGGGAACCTGAGCGTGGCCGAGGCGATCACCGGCGGTGTGCCGGCGTCCTTACTGATCGGATCGAGGCCGACCGTCGGCGTGTTCGGCCCGTTGGGCGTGACCGTGATCACGGTGTTTGTGACCCTGGCCCGGCCGGCGCGAGGAATCTCGACCATCTTCACGGGGTTCTCACCCAGGAACAGGTCAATGATGTAGCCGGCGGTCAGAGACATCGCCGCGCCCATGGCCACGCCGCCGCCCAGAGACGCGAGCATCGTGAATGTGCTGCCGCCATCGTTGATGCCCACAGGGATCTGAAGGTGCCCCTTTACCAGATTGGCCTCGGGGGCGATACCGCAGGTGTAATACCCCGAGACCGTGACCCCCGGGTACGGCGGTGAGCTGGTGCGGGCCATGCCGTCGGTCCCCACCACACCACTCTCGACCTCTTCCCAGTAGGGGATGACCGTGCCCGTGTCATCGACGAGCGTGGCCGCCCGGTAGAACAGAACGCGCGTGCCTGGCTCGATGCCGGCCGCCACCGGTAGGGTGAGCGCCACCGGATACGGTAGTGGTTCCGTTCCCAGATTCAGGTTGACCGCTCCCGCGAAGGCGAGTCCGCCGGGGAGCGTGAACGGTAGATCGGCCTGCATGACCGGCTCGATGGAGACCTTGGTGTTTTCGGCCAGCGCGCCCGGCGGCACGGCCACGATGGTACCGCGAGCGCCCTGCACCAAGGCCCCTTGCGCGCCCACCGTGGCCGGCCCAGAGACCGGCGCCTCGACTCTCACCTGAATTTGGGCTTCCGCGCAGCCGTTGATCACGGTGATGATCGCTTGACCGGCGGCCCGTGCATGCACCAGGCCGTCGGCGCTCACCTCTACCACGCTGGTGTTGCTCACGTAGTAGACCGTGCCGGAACCACCGGTCGAGAGATCAAGCTGATCATTCAGCCCGACCTTGAGCTGGCGTACGCCGGTACCCGTGGCTAGGCTGAGGGCCTGGGGATACACGGTCAGCCCGAGCGCGGCCAGGAATTGCTGGGTCCGCTCGGTGGGGAAGTCGACCTGGGCCACAGTGGCCGCCGTGATTCCGTGGCTGACCGCCACCAGCGTGGCACTGCCCGGGGCCAGCGCCGTCAGCCGGCCGTCGGCCGCCACGGTCGCCACCACGGCGTTGGTCGTGCGCAGGCTCGCATACGAAGTGGGCAGCAATACGCCCGGCTGGTCCGCGAAGTCACCCACCAGCCGCACCAGCGTGGAGCCGCCCACATTGAACTGGAACTGCCGGACCACGAAATCCAGCCCCACCAGGGGCGCGGCACTCACGTTCACGCTGCACGTGGCCAGCGGCGAGGTGCCGTAGCCGTCGTCAAGCTGGAACTGGAAGCTGGCCGGGCCGGTGTAGCCGGCGGCAGGCGCGAACGTTACCGTGTGGCCGTCGCTGTTAAGGGTGGCGTAGCCATGCCGCGGGTTGGTGATTCGCACGAACACCGGGTCGACTTCGGGATCGGTCGCGAATTTCGCCAGGTCGATAACCACGCTCAGGTCCTGGTGCGTGAGTGCCTGCGCGGCCACGGCCGTGGGCGGCCTGTTAGCCTGGAAGCCCAGGTTCGCGCCCAGGAGTTGGAGATCGGCGGTGTCAATGATTCCGTCGCGGTTGGCATCGGCCGCTGGCAGGTAGCCGGGCTGGCCGGCCGCTGTTCCTAGCGCCTGCATGGCCAGGCCAGAGTCCAGGCCGTCGACGTTGCCGTCGGCGTTGGCGTCGCCGGCGATGAAGAGTTGCAGTGAATAGCCACCGGCGGTGGTGCCGTTCCGGCCACTGATCTGCAGCCGCCGCAGGGCATGACGCTGGATCTCATCGATGCCGGTGGTATCGAGGCTGCCAATCAGCGCATCGACGCGGTGGAGTGGTCGGCCACAGCAGTCAACACTGTCGATGTGACGGTCGGTGGCGATCTGCCGCTGGGCAAGCCGCGCGAGCTACGGCTGTTTATCGACGGCATTGAGCGGGGCCGCAAGGCACTCGACCCGTCACGCGCTGCGCCCTATGTCGAGCACTTTACGGTCGCTGACCTGGGTGAGGGTGAGCACCGGGCCAGCGCTGTGCTGTCGGCGGGTGACGCGCTCGACGTTTTGAATCTGGAGGTCGGTCATGGTTGTTGACAGGCTGGAGCCTGTCTTACTC
>Ga0207954_1000659_pt1 | contig 11837 bp, 6 predicted proteins | sample CryBogmetaGMA0M_FD_184547 | JGI IMG/M metagenome (GOLD analysis project Ga0207954, IMG submission 184547) | Freshwater microbial communities from Crystal Bog, Wisconsin, USA - MA0M (SPAdes) | ecosystem: Environmental > Aquatic > Freshwater > Lake | place: Crystal Bog, Wisconsin, USA | collected... | reverse complement strand
ATACCAGCGGCCCTTCTCAAACCTCATCGTGTCGGTGGTCTCATTGTCGCCGGCATCGCGATTGTCGATGCACGACAAACCGGTGATCGAACCGCCCCAGCCACCGAGGATCAGCGTGCAGCCCTCGTCGCCGACAGGAAACGTCAGCCCACAGAAGAAGTCGTTGCCATCGACGCGCCGGGCCTCGAGCTCGATCTCGTATCGCTGCCGCGGAATCTCCCCGCCCCAGGTGATGCCGTTGAGCTCGGCGCCAGGCGTGATCCGAATCGCCCCGTCCACCACCGTCGGGTCCTCCCCGCCGCCAAAACCCGTCGGCTTCCACTCGCCAAGCGACACCCCGTCGAACAGCGACCGCCACGCGGGGTCCGCCGCCGGGGTACCAGAACCCACCAGGGTTGCCGTGGCCACGATCGCCCAGATCATTCTCGCCTTCATGTGCTGGACTCCAGGCGTCGCCCGACAGTGCGACGGTGAACGATACCTCTATCGCGATCTCGTCGGCTCACGAAGCCGCCGATCACAGTCTACTTCTTCTCATTCGCCTTGGTCAGAATCTCGGCGAGCAGCATGTCCGCCGCATACACCCGCCGCAGGGCGGCCACGATCCCCGTGGCATCGACCGCCACCGCACGAGCCCGCTGGTCGTCGTACGCCACGTCGAGCACGAGCGAGTCGATGTTGCCGTCAAAAATGACACCCACGAGTTCACCGGCCACGTTCACCACCGGGCTGCCGGAGTTGCCGCCGATGATGTCGGCCGTGCTCGCGAAGTTGAAGGCCGTGGCCACGAAGGCTGCATCGTCGGCGAGCGTTGGGCGGGCCTTCAGCCACCGTGGCGGCAGGTCGAATGGCGGCATTTCCTGTTTCTCTTCGGCGCGGGTGAAGAGGCCGCCAAACGTCGTGATCGCCGGATAGGCGATCCCGGCCTGCGTGCCCCCCTTCACGACGCCGTACGAAAGTCGAAGGGTGAACGTCGCGTCCGGGTAAAGCGTGAGCCCCTCGCGGGCGAACCGGGCACGAACGATCTCCGCCTGGGCCTGCTTCTTCACCTCGTCGGCCGCCTCGGCGATCTTCCGCAGCCGCCGCGATTCCCCATCAACAAGCCTCGCAAGTTCAAGCATCGGATCGGCCGACGCTGCGACGGCCGCCATTCCGCCGTCGTAGAGTTCGCGGCGACGATCAGGTCGCGCAGTGGGGGGCGCTCGTCTCCCGAGATCGGTGCCCGCCACGGCCGCCGCCGCACGGTCGACGGGCGACTTTCCGTCCAGCACCCGCACAACGAGTTCGTCGTCGGCCCCAAGCGACGTCGCCAGAAACGTGAGCGAGTCCGCGAGTTTGACCGTCTCGAAGGCGTCATAGAGCGGCTCATCGGTAAAGAGCTGCTGTTCGAGCGACTCCCGATTCGAGTCGCGAAACTCCCGGAGACGCTCGCCGCTGGGCTTCGACCGCTCCTCGACGGCCCTCAGGATGGTCCTCGCGGTGCGGAAGCAGTCGCTGTTGAAGCCGGCTCCTGCCTCGAACAACCGGTAGCGGACCGCAATCTCGTCGATCGTGCCCTGGGCGCGTTCGATTCTCGCAAACGGCGACTCTCGCCCCGCCAGTTCGGCCTCGATCTCCTCGCGGAGCCGCCGCTCCGCTTCCCGCTTGGCGGCCATGATCCGCGGGTCGAGCAGCCCGCCGAGCACGCCCGCTCGCGCCTTGCGTCCGTTTTCCACGCCGTGCACATCCTGCTGCGCCTGCCGCCGCTCCTCGGGACCACGGGCGGCGTAGGCACCGATCGTCGCCTCGAGCCGATTGAGGATCCGCAGGTCGAGCGGCAGCCGCCGATCGCGGAGCGACACGAGTTCCGCAACGGTCGCACCTCGATCGGTGTGGCCGGGATGCCCCGACACGAAGACCACGTCGCCGGCGGCCACCGGACGAGTCGCCCAGGCGAGATGGTGGTCCACCTTTACGGGCCGGCCTTCTTCGTAGGCCCGGAACAGGCAGATGTCGAGGTTGTAACGCGGGAACTCGAAGTTGTCGGCGTCGCCGCCGAAGAACGCGATCTGCTGCTCCGGTGCGAATACGAGCCGCACATCGGTGTACTTCTTAGCGCGATAGAGGTGATACGCAGCCCCCTGCCAGAGCGTCACCACGTCGCTCCGTAGTCCCGTCGCTGCGAGCGACTCCTTTTCGATCTCGGCCATCACCGCCCGGCGGGCAGTAAACGCCTCATCGGGCGTCATCTTCACCGTGACGGCCGCCTGCACCCGATCGGTGACATCCTCGATGGAGATGAGCACGTTGAGCTCGAGGTCATGGCATTTCAACTCCTCCGCCCGCGTCGCCGCCGCGAAGCCGCTGGCGAGCAGGTCGTGACTCGCGTCGGAGAGTTTGTGGATCGCGTCGGCGCCCACGTGATGATTGGTGAGCACGAGACCGTCCGGGGAGACAAATGCCCCGGAACCCCCGGAACTGAGCCTGACGCTCGATCGCTGGAGGTGCTCAAGCCACTCGGGAGTGAGTCGCACCCCGTGGTCGCGCTCGATCTGCTCCAGCGGCGGGGCCGAGAAGAGCCACATTCCCTCGTCGCCGAAAGCCAACGTGGCTCCATGCAGCGCGGCGAAGCATACGGCCGCGACCGCCAACCGCACCACACTTGACACAATACTGTACATCGTTACACTACCCTGAGTTTTCGTGAATCCTGGCTGTGAGTCCTGGCTGCCTGAAGGAGATGACATGCTCGCCCGACTTCAGACTTATTCATTGTTCGGGATCGAGGCGGTTCCTGTCGACGTGGAAGTCGACGTGTCTGGGGGCGCCCTGCCGGCAACCGTCTTGGTGGGCATGCCCGATGCAGCGATCCGGGAAAGCACCCACCGCGTGGCTCGGGCGATGGTCAACTCCGGCTTCAATCGACCCAACGATCGAATCGTGGTCAACCTCGCGCCGGCCGAGTTGCCAAAACAGGCGGCGACCTTCGACCTCCCGATCACCCTCGGGATCCTCGCTGGGAGCGGACAGGTTTCGACCGAGCGACTCGCCGACTACGCCGTGGTGGGGGAGTTGTCGCTCGAGGGCTCCACGCGGCCGGCGCGGGGGGCGCTCTCGATCGCGATTGCGGCGGCTCGGCAGAAGCGGGAGCGATCTCGCGATGAGCGGCCACTGAAGGGCGTCGTCGTACCGGCCGCGAGCGCTACCGAGGCCGCCGTCGTCGAGGGTATCGACGTGATCCCTGTCTCGTCACTCGCCGAGGCGGTGAAGTTTTTTGCTGGCGAAATCGATATCCCGCCTGCTCCGCCTCGCGTGGATGAGTGGTTCGATCGGTTTGCCACCTACGACATCGACTTCGCCGACGTTCGCGGCCAGGAGGCAGCGAAACGGGCGATCTGCGTGGCTGCGGCGGGTGGCCACAACCTTGCGATGGTCGGGCCGCCGGGTGGCGGCAAGACGATGCTCGCGAAGCGTGTTCCCACGATTCTCCCACCGCTCTCGGCTGCGGAGTCGATCGAAACCACGCGGGTCTACAGCGCGCTTGGCCTGCTGCAGCCCGGCCAACCGCTGATGGCCACCCGGCCATTTCGCGCTCCTCACCACACGATTTCCGAGGCGGGCCTCGTGGGTGGCCGCTCGATTCCAATGCCTGGCGAGATATCACTGGCCCACAATGGAGTGCTTTTCCTCGACGAACTTCCTGAGTTTCAGCGGCGGACACTCGAGGTGATGCGGCAACCACTCGAGGAGGGGGCGGTCACGATCAGCCGTGCCAAATCAACGAGCCGTTTTCCGGCTGATTTCATGCTCGTCGCGGCGCTCAATCCCTGCCCATGCGGGTACCGTGGCGACCCGCGGCGAGCCTGCCAGTGCACCGGGCCGCAGGTCGACAAGTACATGGGCAAGATCTCGGGGCCGCTCCTCGACCGGATCGACATCCATCTCGAGGTCCCCGCGGTGCCCTTCCGCGAGTTGGCTGCAAAGCGAGGAGGCACGTCGAGCGGGCAGATGCGGGAGGCGGTGCTTGCAGCCCGGGCTCGGCAGGCGGCGCGGTTCGGCAATGGCTCTGGCCGTGAAATCCGCTGCAACGCGCGGATGTCGAGCCGAGAAATTCGCGAGCACTGCCGATTGCAGCCGCCGGCGATCGAGCTCCTACGGGCCGCCGTCGCCGATCTCGGTCTGTCGGCGCGGGCGCACGACAAGGTGCTCAGGGTTGCCTGCACAGTCGCTGATCTCGACGCGTCCGACACGATTTCGTGCAGCCACGTGAGTGAGGCGATCAACTATCGGCTCCTCGACCGCAGTCTGTGGCAATGACACTGGCCCATCGGGAGGGGCTGCCGTCGGCCACCACGTCCAAAAAAGCCACTCGACTGCCGTTGCGTTCGTCTGCCACACTGCCTGCATGACCGTTACCCGTCACGTGCCCGTCGCCCGCCGACAGATAGGAGCCTTTCAGGTTTCGCTGCTCGTGGCGGCGACCGCGCTCCTTGCCGCCGGCGGGGCGGCGTTCTGCATCGACCTCCCAGTCGCCGAGTGGTTCAAGGCGCACCGCGTTCCCGGCGAGATTGGTCGGCTGGTCAATCTGCTGGAGATTTCCGGACACTCGCTCGGCGCGGCGGTCGTTCTCATCGCGGTGGTGACGCTCGACCACACGCTTCGCCTTCCCATGCCCGGCCGCTTCGGCGCCGGCGAGCGGGCATTCACCAGGATGCTCGCCGCCACCTATCTGGGTGGTCTTCTTGCCGATGTGATCAAGGTCTCCATCGAGCGGGTCAGGCCTCGGGCGGCCGATCTGGCGGGCGTGGCGTCGTGGCTCGGCACGTTCGGCGATGCGTCGCTCGTGGTCGAGAAGCCGCACCTCTCCGACCTGATGAGCTTTCCTTCGGGCCATTCCGCCGTGGCTGCTGGTCTCGCCGCCGCGCTGACGTGGCGGTATCCGCACGGATGGCCGTTGTTCGCGATGCTGGCTGCCGCGACGGCCACCCAGCGGGTGGTGACGTCGGCCCATTATCCGAGCGACGTCGCCTGCGGTGCCGCGGTGGGCCTGATTGGCGCCGCCTGCTGCCTTGGCGGACAGCGGTTCATGCGACGTGCGTTGGCTCCCGAAACGGTCGCGTGATACGATCTGATTTCGTCGCGATCGGTGGCTCACGAATACCAGGACGCTCAGATCATGGCAGTTAAAAAGGCAGCAAAAAAGGTGACGCGGGCAGGTGGAGCCGAGCCCGAGAGGGCTGAGGCGTCGGCTGCCGCCCCGACCGCGAAGGCCGGCAAGCGCATCCTGCTCGTCGATGATGACGCGGAAATCGTCGAGTCGATGCGGACCGTGCTCGAGTCGCGGGGATACCAGATTCTCGTGGCCCGTGACGGCAACCAGGGCCTGGTGCTCGCCGAGGGTGAGGAGCCCGACCTCGTCGTTCTCGACATGATGATGCCGAAGCGGAGTGGGTTTTTGGTGTTGGAAAAGCTCCGCCGCAGCCGGCCGAATCCAATGCGGGTGATCATGATCACCGCCAACGAGGGAAGTCGTCACAAGGCCTATGCCGAGATGCTCGGCGTCGACGATTACATCCGCAAGCCGTTCGCCATGGACCGGCTGCTGGAAAGCGTCGATCGGCTCTTGTCGTGACAGAGGCGACACCAAGGACCATGTTTCGTCGCCTGGGACTCATCGCGGCCGTCGCCGTGTGCACCGCTTGTCCGCTGGCAAACGCGGCGGAAACCGACCACACGCTCTGGGAACAGCCGGTCGCGACCATGCCGGTTCGCGAAGCCGGCAGTGACGCTGATGCAACTGCGGCCGGCGACCTCGGGGCACCGTTCAGCGTGCCAGCGGGATTCGTCGTCGAGCGTCTCTTCGCCGTGCCGAAGGACGAACTGGGATCGTGGGTCTGCCTCACGACTGACCCTAAGGGGCGGCTCATCGCCAGCGATCAGGGTGACAAGGGGCTCGTGCGAATCACGCCCGCACCCCTCGACGGCTCAGGCGTCACGAAGGTTGAGCGGATTCCCGTGCCGGTCAGCGCCGCGCAGGGGCTGCTCTGGGCCTTCGACGCCCTGTACGTGGTCTGCAACGGTGGCCCCGGCAGCGGGCTCTACCGCGTCACCGACTCCGACGGCGACGACATGCCGGATCATCTCGAAAAGCTTCGCGATTTTGAAGGCGGTGGCGAGCACGGTCCGCACGCGATCCTGCTGTCGCCCGACCACCAGCGGCTGTTTGTGATTTGTGGCAATCACACAAAACTGCCGTTCGAGGTGACCAACGTCACCGAGCCGCAGACCATGGGAGGCGTTCGGCCCAACCAACGTCGGACGTCGCTGCCGGCCGGCGCCACCAGCCGCCTCCCCGCCAACTGGGACGAGGATCAGATCATCCCGCGGATGTGGGACGCCAACGGCCACGCGGTCGGGATCCTTGCGCCAGGTGGCTACGTCGTGAGCACCGATCGTGACGGGAAGGAGTGGGAAGTCTGGACGGCCGGCTACCGCAACCCCTACGACATGGCGTTGAACGCTGACGGCGAACTGTTTGTCTACGACGCCGACATGGAGTGGGACTTTGGAACACCCTGGTACCGCCCCACGCGGATCAACCATGCGTCGAGCGGCAGTGAACTCGGTTGGCGAAGCGGCAGCGGCAAGTGGCCGGCTGCATTTCCTGACAGCCTGCCACCGCTGGTCGACATCGGCCCCGGTTCGCCCGTGGGCGTGACGTTCGGCTACGGGACGGCGTTCCCGGCGACGTATCAGAAGGCGCTGTTCGCCTGCGACTGGACCTTCGGCACGATGTACGCGATCCACCTCGAACCTCACGGATCCACCTACGCTGCCAGAAAGGAAGAATTTCTCTCCCGGACTCCCCTTCCCCTGACCGACGCCACGGTGGCTCCCGATGGCTGCCTCTACTTCACCGTCGGCGGCCGCGGAGGCGACAGCGAACTCTTCCGCGTGCGGTATGCGGGCTCAGAATCGACCGCCGCCGTCGACGCCCGCGATCCCGTGGGGGCCGCCGAACGGCGGCTGCGGATCGATCTCGAGGGGTGCCACCGCCGGGTCGAGGATCCGGCCGCCGCTGTCGCGCAGTCGATCCCGCACCTTTCCCATCCCGACCGCTTTATCCGCTATGCCGCTCGGGTTGCCCTTGAGCACCAGCCGATCGAGTTGTGGCGGGACAAGGCGCTCGCGGTGAGTGATCCGCTGGGCTGCATCACCGCCGCTCTCGCTGTGGCGCGGCAGGGCGAACCGGCAGATCAGCCGGCGGTCTTCGCCGCCCTCGATGCGATCGATCCGGATGCGCTCGACGACGCGGGCCGCCTCGACCTCGCCCGGGCCTGCGAGTTGGCGATCGTGCGACTCGGCGATCCCTCTGCCGAAGTGAAGCTTCGGATCGCGGAAAAATTCGCCCCGTTTTTTCCGTCTGGCTCGTTTGATCTCGATCGCGAACTGGCCAGCCTGCTCGTCGCCGTCCGAGCACCCGGAATCGTGTCGCAGCTCGTGGGCCTGCTCGCGGCACCCACCGGCTCGGCCGACGTGACCAATCTCGCTCCGGACGAAGACGATCTCCGCCGGCTCGTTGAGCGAAATGCCGACTATGGGTCGGCCGTCCGCTCGTCATTGGAACGTCGCTCCGACCTCATCCAGATCCACTATGCCTACGCGCTTCGGACAGTGAAGGAGAAGGAGTTGTGGTCGGTCGAAGACCGGCGGGCCTACCTCGACTGGTTCGCCCGAAGCCGGGAATGGGTCGGGGGCAACAGCTTCCAGAAGTTCCTGTCGAACATTGAGACCGAGAGCCTTGATGGGCTCACCGACAACGAAAAGCTAGCGCTGGAAGCAAGCGGAGTTCGCAAGCCTTACGTGCCCCCACCACTGCCGAAGCCGGAGGGCCCGGGCAGGAAGTGGACGGTCGCGGACGTGCTCGCAGCCGCCAAGGACGGCCTCAAGCCCGGCAGCCGTAACTTCGCACACGGCGAACGGACGTTCGCTGCAGCCCGCTGCATTGTCTGCCACCGCTTCTCGGGCAATGGGGGCTCGACCGGCCCCGACCTGACGCAGGCTGGTGGGCGATTCCAGGTCAAGGACGTCGTCGAAGCGATCGTCGAACCGAGTCTCGTCGTCTCCGATCAGTACCGCGCCAGCGTTGTCCAGACTGCGGATGGCCAGGTCTTCACGGGTCGGATCGTGGCGGAGTCGCCCGAGCGAATCATGGTGGTCACCGACCCTGAAGACGCGACGAAGGTGGTGGAAATCTCGCGTTCCACCATCGAGGAGATCCACCAGTCGGCTGCGTCGCTCATGCCCGCTGGTCTGATCGACCAGTTCAACGAGGACGAGGTGCTCGACCTCGTGGCTTACGTGCTCTCGCGGGGCGTCAAGAGGGACCCACGCTTCCGCAAATCTGCCCAGAAGCGGTAGATCCCTGCGGTTCATCGTCGCCAACCCTCGGGCAGGCAAACTGGGCTGAATGCGGAGGCATTTCCTGGCGTTGACCGGGGTTTTGACCAGGCATAGATTGCGACGGTCACCTGAGAGCCACTTGGTTTCCCCTGCGTTTCGAGGCCCGATTCGTGCCGATCCAGCCCCCATCGCCGCCGCGAGACGACGTCAAGGAACGGGTGCGCGAGGCCATCGACATCGTCGACGTCATCGGCTCATACATCTCACTGCGGCGGCAGGGCAAGGCCATGACCGGGCTCTGCCCGTGGCACGACGACGCCCGCCCTAGCCTCCAGGTCAATCCCGAGCGGCAGACGTACCGCTGTTGGGTCTGCGACGTCGGCGGCGATGTGTTCTCGTTCGTGATGCGGATGGAGAAGGTCGAGTTCCGCGAGGCGCTCGAGCAACTGGCCGATCGGGCCGGAATCGAGTTGCCCCGTGGACGGGGCGGCCTGCCCGTCGACGACAAAGCCGCGCTTCGATCGGTCCAGGCCTGGGCGGCCGAACGTTTCCGCGACTGCCTCCGTTCTTCCCCCGAGGCGTCTGCCGCCCGCGACTACCTTCGCTCCCGCGGCCTCTCGCCCGCCACGATCGACCGCTTCCACATCGGGTTTGCCCCGCAGGCCTGGGACTGGCTGCTGCGCCAGTCGGTAGCCGCCGGCATCGGACGCGACGACCTGGTGAAGGCCGGACTCGTGATCGAGCGGGACGACCGTTCGGGGCACTACGACCGCTTCCGCGGCCGCGTGATGTTTCCCATCCGAGATCCCCAGGGCCGATGCGTAGCCTTCGGCGGACGCGTCCTCCCGGGCGACCGCCCCGACTCCGCGAAATACATCAACTCTCCCGAGACACCGCTGTTCTCCAAGAGTTCCATGCTCTACGGGCTCGACACCGCCCGCGAGGCGATGGCGACGTCGCGGCGGGCGATCGTGGTCGAAGGCTACACGGACTGTCTCGCCGCCCGACAGGCCGGCATCGACGACGTAGTTGCGGTGCTTGGCACGGCGCTCGGCGAGCGGCATGCCAAGCTCCTCCGGCGCTATGCTGATCGGATCGTGCTCGTGCTCGATGGCGATGACGCAGGCCGCCGTCGGGCCAACGAGGTCCTCGAGGTGCTCCTCGCCGAGCCGATTGATGTGCGAATTGCGAGGATGCCCTCCGGCGTCGACCCCTGCGATTTGATCCTCGAGCAGGGACGCGACGCCTTCGAGGCCCTCGTGGCTGAGGCCTGCGACCCGCTCGACTACCGGATGGACGAGGTGCTGGCCGGCCTGGCAGCCGACGCCGGCGACGATGCCGCCCTGGCATCGGTGGAGAGTGTCCTCAAAGCCCTCGCAGCCGCAGCCAGCCGCTCGAGTCTCGTCGGCTCGCAGGCCCGGCTCCGCGAAGACCAGGTCCTCGGGCGACTCGCCCGCCGCTTCGGGCTGTCCCGCGACGTGCTGCGGACGCGGATGCTGGAGCTCCGCGGCAACGCCCCGACCGCCGGTGCCACAGACGCCGGCGACCAGATCCGCCCCACCCGCCTGCCGGCGTGGGATCGCGAGGTGCTCGAGGTCCTCGTTGGGGTGCCCGACAGCGTCGGCCTGATCATCCGCGAGGTTACACCCGCCGACATCGAGACGCCCGCCTGCCGGACGGTGATCGAAACCGCTGGACGCCTGCACGCCTCGGGCCGCAGCGTCGCACTCGCCGACCTCCTCCTCGAGCTCGTCGATCCTGCGCTGCAAAGCCTGCTCGTCGCCGTCGATGAGTCGGGCGCGGCGCGGGGCAGCCTCGACCCACAGGAGCGGGTCGGCCACTTCACCGAGGCCCTGCGACGCCGCGCCGCCGAACGACAGGCGCATGTCGCAGCCCGGGCGCTGAAGACAAACCGACTTGATTCGCGATCCGAGGCCGAAATCCTCGAGCGGCTGCTCTCCGAGCGGCGGGCCGCGCAGGGGATGCCGGACGGGATCGCACCGTGCACCGTACCGGACGCATCCAAACCCAAGGAGGGGTGAGGGCGTCCAACTCGTCGCTGCAGTCGATTCGACGGGATCTCCACCGTCGCATCGGGGGGCGGCCGGCGAGCGAGATAGGATGGTCAAGGAGAACCAACGTATGAAGAACCGTGTAACCTCGTCCGACCTCGGCCTGCCGCAGGCCGCTCCGCTGAAGCCCGCTGCGGGCCACGGCGATGCCGAGCTGTCCACCCTGATCCAGCTTGGCCGTGAACTCGGCTACCTGACGTTCGATCAGGTCAATGCCTACCTCCCCGATGAGGCCGTGGATCCCGAAAAGATCGACACCTTGCTCGTGGCTCTCGAGGAGCGCGGGATCGAGCTCGTCGACACACCACCAGAGCCCAGGACAGGTTCCTCACGCACCGCCTTGGTCGCGTCGGCCCCGGCTCTGCAGCCACGCCGCGATGAGGCGACCACCACGCCCCCGTCGAATGCGGCCAACGACCCGATCCGGATGTACCTCGCCCAGATGGCGGAGATCCCGCTCCTGTCGCGGCGGGAGGAGATCTCGCTCGCCAAGCGGATCGAAGTGACGCGAAAGCGGTTTCGGCGCGCGATCCTCGGGTGTGCCTACTCGCTGCAGTCCACCGTCGACACGCTCCGCAAGGTGCACGAGGCCAAGCTCCCCTTCGATCGCACGATCAAGGTGTCGCTCACCGAGCGGCTCACGAAGGAGCAGATTCAGGCGCGGATGCCGCACAACCTGACGACGCTTGACCACCTGATGGCTGAGAGCCGCGTGGAGTTTCGCAAGCTGATCAGCACGCAGACGACCGCCGAGGACGTCCGTGCCGCCCGCGTGCGATTCCGCCGGCTGCGCGTGAAGTCGCTCCACCTCGTCGAGGAGCTGAGCCTGCGGACCCGCCGGGTGCAGCCACTGGTGAAGATTCTCCGCGGGATGTCGTCGCGGATGGATCGTCTTCAGGCCGACCTGCGGGCCATGAAGGCGGGGAACCTCTCCTGCGACGACCGCGCCGACATGCGGAAGGAGCTCCGCGACCTGATGCTCACCACGCTCGAAAGCCCGCGGTCGCTCCGCACCCGCGTGCAGATGCTCGAGAAGCTGAAGGTGGAGTACGAGGCGGCGAAGCGGAACCTCTCCGCCGCGAACCTCCGACTCGTCGTCTCGATCGCCAAGAAGTATCGCAACCGTGGGCTGTCGTTCCTCGACCTCATCCAGGAGGGCAACACCGGCCTGATGCGGGCGGTCGACAAGTACGAGTACCGCCGCGGGTTCAAGTTTTCCACGTATGCCACGTGGTGGATCCGCCAGGCGATCACACGGGCCATCGCCGATCAGGCTCGTACGATCCGCATCCCGGTGCACATGATCGACGTCCTTTCCAAGCTGCGGACGATGGCGAAGAAACTGCTCCACGAACTCGGCCGTGAGCCCTTGCCGGAGGAGAT
>Ga0207954_1000657_pt1 | contig 11843 bp, 7 predicted proteins | sample CryBogmetaGMA0M_FD_184547 | JGI IMG/M metagenome (GOLD analysis project Ga0207954, IMG submission 184547) | Freshwater microbial communities from Crystal Bog, Wisconsin, USA - MA0M (SPAdes) | ecosystem: Environmental > Aquatic > Freshwater > Lake | place: Crystal Bog, Wisconsin, USA | collected... | reverse complement strand
GATCGTCACGAAGTCGATCCGCTCACCGGCTGGCAGAGCCCGCTCCCGATCGAGCATCTCCTGGTAGGAGCCGTAGGCCCGCGACTCCGGCACGTCATAGTCGGCGGCACTCGCCTTCGAGCGGGCGGCGTCGCTGGAGAAGGCGCCGGCCACGAGGGCGGCTCGGTTGTCGAGTACGGCGGCCGTCACGTGCACACGGCCGATGAAGGAGCCCTGCCCGCCTCCGACGATTCCCATCCGCAGTTTTCTGCCGAGCCCACCGTTGGTCGCCATCGTCGCCCGATCCCCTGTGGTGCCGCCGTCCGGGGGCCGTATGTCGCGGCGCCAAGCCCGGGCGGACGAGGACGCAGCGTATCACAGGCGTGGCAGGCATGGGCAGCATCCGCGCCGGTTGCTTCGAGGGTCGGCGTGGCCGTAGGATGCGGCCTTTGGGACCTGTGATCCGTCCCTTCTCGAGGACTCGCCGCGGCGCGGCGACGGGGCGATGGGATACCAGGACCGTGGCTACTACGCTGATCGACGCCAGCCATTCGCGGCCGAATGGAGCGGCGTGAACGCGATCATCGCCCTCAACGTGGCCGTCTGGCTGGCCAACTTCATCTTCGCCGGCAACCTGTTCGAGGGGCTGCTGCCGCCGTTCTCGCTGAATGAGGCCTTTTGCCTGCCAGAGGATCTGCCGCGGCAGCCGCAGTACTTCTACACGCTGCTGACGTATGGGTTTCTGCACGACTCGTCGTCGCCGTGGCACCTGATCTTCAACATGGTCACCCTCTGGTTCTTCGGCCGTGAGATCGAGGCCGTGCTGGGACGGGCGGAGTTCATCCGCTTCTACTGCGCCTCGATCATCTTCGCGGGACTGGGCTGGGTGGTCGTTGAACGGTTCAGCCATCCGACGATGGCGGCCGGCGCGCCGCTGATCGGCGCCAGCGGCGGCGTGATGGCCGTGCTTGCCGCGTTCATCTGGTACTACCCGCGACAGACGCTCCTCGTCTACGGCGTGTTGCCCGTACCAGCCTGGGCGCTGGGCCTGCTCTACCTCGCCTCCGACATCGGGGGCCTGGGCGACAACACGAGCAAGGTGGCCCACGTCGCGCACCTCGGGGGCGCCCTGTTCGGCATCCTCTACGCCTGGCGGGGCTGGAGCCTGGAAGGCCTTGGGAGTGGACCGATCGCCGCGATCTCGCAGTGGTTCTCCCGCCGGCCCCGCATGCGAGTCGTGCGGCCCGATGACAACGTGGCCACATCCGTGCGGCCGGGCGACGACCCCCACCTCGACCAGGAAGTCGATCGGATCCTCGAGAAGATCAGCCGTACCGGAGAGTCGAGCCTGACGTCGGCCGAGCGAGACACGCTCACCCGGGCGAGCCAACGGCTCAAGCAGCGAAACCGCTCGTAGCCGGCCTGACCTGCGTTCGTCAGCGGACGATTGTCGCCGCGGCGGGAATGGCGGCGGTGCGATCCTGCAGCGATCGAACCCGCAGCTGATCGATCGCGGCCACGACCTCGCCAAACCGGACCTCGTCGAGGTGCCCGGAGATCACTCCCTGCGGGCAGCCACGGGTGTCGAGCAGCACCACGTTGGGCTCGTTGGGAACGATGCCAAACCGCTGCCGCATCGTGTCTTCGAAGTCGAGCCACACCGAGACGAACTGCGAATCCTTGCGAAACCGCGAGCGGGCCACGGTCTCCAGGGCTTTTGGCACCTCCGGCAAGCAGGCCACCGGGATCACGTGAACATCGGGAGCCGCGAGCGTGGCGGGCCACCCGGCCGGACTGACGACCGGCTGCCGCGACCACTCCGTCGCCGGCGCCTGTGCTGCACTCGGATGGAAGCGGACGTGCAGGCGGCGGCCGAGTTCGAGGGCCGCCTCGGCCCCCTTCCGCTCCGCATACACGAGCACGACCACATCGCCCTGATAACGAAGCGTCTCGTGGCGGTTCTTGAACTGATCCTCCATCGCGATGTTCACGACCCGCTCGGCATCAGCGGCACCGGCCGGGAGCGCGGAGATTGTGGCGAACACCGCGACGAGAATGGCAGAGGCGAAACGACGGCTGGCGATCATGGGTCACCCAGTGAAGGAAGAGGGAACGGGGAATTACCGCGCGAGACCACACCGACACAACCGCGAACACGGCACGACCAGGCCTCAGAAAGCGTAACGCCGTAAGGCGTACGGCTGCCTTTTGCCGACGCTCGCCCCCATCGCTCACGCGATTGGGCTTCCTGATCCGGGAGCGTAACCGTGGGGGCCGCATCAGGCGGCCAGGGATTCGGGATGGTCCGTGGCCCCGTCGTCGCAGTCTTCCTCGTCGGCTTCCTCCGCAACGGCCGCCGGCCCGCAGGCGACGAGGTTGAGCAGGGCCGGGAGAAACACGAGCGATGTCAGCGTGCAGGTGGTGACGCCGAGGGTGAGTAGCCTGCCCAGGCTCTCGAGGCCGCGGTGGCTCGCCACCATCAGAGCACCGAAGCCGAGGATCGTCGTGAGGGCGTCGACGAGCACTGAGTTCGCGGTCGAGGCGCTCATCCGGTAGGGGCCGGGCCGCTCCAGGGCGTCGTGCATGATGTGCACGCCGTAGTCGACGGCGATCCCTAGGATCAGCGGGATGCCGATCAGGTTGGCTGCGTTGAGATCGATCCCGACGAGCCCCATGAGGCCGAACGTCTGCAGCATGCCGAGGCCCAGCGGAAGCGCCGCGAGCAGCGAGTGCTTGAGCGAGCGGAAGTCGAGCCAGAGCACCGCGAGGATGACCACCAGCGAATAGAGCCCCGCCTGCTCGTAGCTCCGCTTCATCTCGCGGGAGCCCTCGTAGGCCTGCACGGGGTTGCCGGTGGCCCGGGGATCGACGCTCCGCACGTCGCGGACGAACTTCTCCAGCGACTCGTAGTTCCAGATGTCGCCGCGGCCATAGATCTTGAGCAGATGGCGACCGCTCGACCCGACGAATCGTTCCACGAGGCTCGGCGGCAGGTCGGCAAGCGCGGGGGGCGACGGATCGGCGACGCCGGCGAGGGCATGAAGCCTCGTGAGCAGGTCGCCCGCCGCCCGCTGCTGAAACGTGGCGATCGCCTGATAGCACTCCTCGGGCCCCTTCCGCCGCAGGCTGTCGCGCACCCGCTCGAGGTGCCATGCCGTGCGTAGGCCACCGGGACGCTTCGACGCCTCGGCCTGGGCCCAGGCGAGCGTCTCGCCGAGCGCGTCGAGCCGGTCGACTGGAATCTCCGGAGGCCGCTCGGGAAGCGTGGCAAGCCGCCCGCGGATCCGCTCGATGAGCGGCCGCTTGAGTTCCTCGTCAACAGGCAGGAGCGAAGCAATCTCGTCGACCCGCTCCACGCCGGGAAGCGCCATGAGCTTGGCCTTTCGCTCGAGCAGCTGCTCGCGGGAGTCGGCGATCGACAGGGCGTACCAGACGCTCTGATCGCACTCCTCGAGGAGCTTCTGCTCCAGCTCGACGCTCTCCAGCCCCTCGGGCTGCATGTTGAGCAGGTTGTGGTCGTAGCGGAGCTCGTGGAGGCCGCCGGTCATCGCCAGCGTGACGGCCACGCTGCCAAGGATCACGATCCGCGGATGCCGGAAGACCGGGGCGAGCCAGGCATGCACCGGCACTGGCTGGGGGATGCTGCGGCCGAAGAAGCTGCGGTCGACGATCGCCAGCACGGCCGGCAGTACGAGCAGCTCCGCGGCGCAGCACAGCATGATGCCGCCGCCCGCGATCATCCCGAGCTCCGCCACGCCCACGAAGCTCGTCATCGCCGCCGCAAAGAAGGCGACGGCCGTCGTGATCGCGCCGGTGAGAATTCCCGGCCCCACGCGGCCGCTCGTCTCGAGCAGGGCGTCTTCGCAGTCCATGCCCTTGCGCCGCTGCTCCAGGTAGCGGCCGACGTAGTACGTGCCGTAGTCGATGCCCACACCGATCATCGTCACCGTGAACGTGACGCTGAGGATGTTGAGGTGGCCGACGCTCGCCGACGCCCACGCGAACGCCCAGGACATGCCGATCGCCAGCACCGCATTGGCCATCAGGGCATGCCGCACGCCGCCAAAGCCGGCGATAATCACGAGGATCACCGCAGCCATCGACAGGCCACTCGCCCAGACCATCGAGGTCTGGCTGGCCCGCATCTCGTCGTCCTCCATGACCGGGATCCCGGTGAGGCCGACCGAAACGCCCGGGTGGCCCTGGGCGACGCGGGTGATGATCCGCCGCAGTTCGTCCGTCGCCGCACTGGCGCCGGCAAAGCCGCCCTTCTCCTTGGTGAGCCTGAGCAGCACGAAGCCCAGGCGGCCATCCTTGGCGAGCAGGTTCTCGCTGGAGAGATCGCGGAGCGTGGAGAGCGACTCGGGCATCCCCGGCCACGGCGAAACGTAATCGGTCGGTCGCAGATCGCCGGCAACGGGCGCCTCGAGCCCGGCCACGAGGCTCTCGACGTACCGCTCCAGCGACGCCGTGGGTTGCTCCTCGCGGGGATCCTGCGGTGCGGTGCCGGCGACCATCTGCCCGGCGAGCCCGCCGACCATGGTGCCCACCCGGAGCTGCGCCCAGCCGCCGTCGAGGATCGGCTGCGTCCGCTCGATGAACCGGTCGATCGCCGTGAGATCGGCCGGCGACAGGTAGTGGAGGCCCTTGGCGCGGATTGCGGAGAGGTCGACCTCGTGGAGCACGGACCGGAACAGCGACTTCTCGGAGGCGACCTCCCGGGAGATCTCTTCCAGCACCGGGATCACCTGCTCCCGGGAATCGCCCTCGACCACGACCACCGCGTCGTCGTCCTCGCCAAACTCGCGGATGTAGTCGATCCAGAGCTTGTTGTATTCGCTCTCCGGATCGACAAGATCGGAGCGGCTCACCTTGTAGCCAAGGTGCTGGGCCGACCAGTATCCGCTGGCGACCGCGGAGAGCACCGCCAGGGCCAGCACGGCGAAGGGGTGCCGCAGGCAGACGCGAGTCCAGGCAACGAGCGATCTGCCAAGCAGCCCTGGCCTGTGGCCGGGCCTCTCAACGCCGTGGTCGGCGTCCTCGTGTTCGTCTCGCTGCTGGCGCATCGTGGGCTGTCCTGGCGCGGTCCTCGGGCAGACAGTCGCCGGACCGGGGCGGGATCATAGGGACCCTACGGCGACCAGCAAACCCCGGTCCAGCTGCGAAATCCCTGCCGAAACCTGGCGAAAACGCTGCCGGCCACCGTTTTCGCCGAGCGCGAGCGACAGGTTCGACGGGCGGCTCAGAAGGCGACGACGATCGGATCCACGGCAATCGGATTGATGGCAATCGGATCGACGACAAACGGCCCCGCGGTAGCCGCGGAGAGGTCGGCCGCCGCGAGGAGCACGGCCGGGTCGGTGAGCGGGTGGGCCGTCACCTGCCCCGGTGACACGGCGTAGAGCACATCCCCGATCCGCACGCTGCGATCGATCGAGTCGGTGTGCTCGATCGTGCCGAGCCGCGTGAACGCGTCGGGGGAGCCGGTATCGATGCGGAACACCACGAGGTCGGTCGCCCAGCCTGTCTCCTGGACCGGCAGCGCCAGGATGCCCTGCGCCGCGAACCAGCCGAGCGCATGGTGGTCCCACGAGGCGGGAGACCACGAGCCCCAGTCGCCACCGACAAACGTGTAGGTCGCCGAACGCTTCGGCGCCGCGGGATCGCCCACGTCGAAGATGGAGAGTTGCAAGCCGCCGTCACGGCCCGTGACCGGATCGACGTCGCGGCCGACGCCGAGCAGGTGCGAGTCATCGAGCGGCATGAGGTGCGTGGAGTATCCCGGCACCTTCAGCTCGCCAGTCATCCGCGGCGCGGTTGGCGTGGAGAGGTCGATCACAAACAGCGGATCGATCTGCCGGAACGTGCTCACGTAGCCGCGGTCACCGGCAAACCGCACGGAGTAGATGCGCTCGCCCCGGGCGAGGCCCGACACGCTCCCCACGGCCTCGAGTCGCCCCGCGGCCGCGGCCAGCACGGTCACGGCGTTCGACGCCCCGTCACCGAAGCCATCGGTCGTGGCGATCCGTAGCAGGCCGTCGTGCTCGTCGAGCGAAAACTGGTCCAGTGTCATACCGGGCACCGATCCCATCGCCACGAGCGGCGCATCGCCGGCGGTGAGATCGAACTTGTAGAGGTTCGTGGTCGTCCCGGCATCGCCCTCATCCCACCATGAGCCCACGTGCGTGTCGAACACGTAGAGCCCCGATGTCGAGGCATAAATCTGGCCGCCGACGCCGCCGACCGTGGTGCTGGCGTCTGGCCCGGGGAGCGCGTCACCCACGCTGAACGACACGACCGACACGAGGCTCGTGTCGCCGCCGTCAACAGGCAGTGACGTGCGGGCCGGATCGACGAGCGTGGCCGATGACTCGGCACCGGATGCATCCACCACGCGATAGCCTGGCAGCGACGCCTCGTTCCAGGCCTTCTCCAGACGGTCGCGATACGCGGCCTCGTTCTCATAGCGGGTGCCGGTGCCGTCTCGTGGATTGATCGGACCGATCATCCGAGACGGACTGACGGCCGCGGGCGCACCGTTGGAAACGAGGGAGGGCACGGGTGTCGCCGGATCTGTCACGATGGCCGGAGCTGGCAGGTCGATCGAGTCCTGGGTCACGACCACCACGCGGTCGCTGATTGCCCGGGCGTCGATCAGCCAGCCATCGAGCCTCGTGGTCTCGAGGATCGCTGGTGAGGCTGGGTTCGCCACGTCAACCACCGTCACCACCACCTGCCAAGTGGTCGGTGCGAACACCGGCATCGTCGAGGCGACGGCAACCCTGGCGTCAGGCTGGCTCGTCCCATCGAACATCTGCTGGGAGATTACGGTCAGTCGTGTGCCCGACAGGAACAGTTGCCGCTCGTCGCCCGGCAGCGCAAGATGCGCGACCACTCCGAGACGCTCAGGCGTAGCGACGTTGAGGATGTCGATGCCGTCGCCGGCGATCGCGAACAGCCGCGAGCCATCGGTCTTCATGCGGTCACCCTCATCCACACCCGCGGCCTGCGTGGGGGTCTGCGAGTAGTCGGTCGGACTCGCGGTGTTGCCGGTAACCGCTGTGAAAGCGGGGCCGACACCCCCGTCCATGATCCGAATCGGGCCGCCCCACCAGCCGCCGACCTCCCGACCCAGCATGTCGCGCCAGCGGGCCACCGCCGCCTCGATCGCCCACGACTTCAGCCGAGCGATGTCTCCGACGGGCGCCAAGGGGTTCGTGCTTTCGTTGCCGACGAGCTGCTCGCCCTCGTCGAGCCGCGCGATGTCGCTGCCGGCGGTGCCATACATCGCGTCGATGGCCAGGCCACCATCGAGCGTGTTTCTGCCAGCGCCGGCGCGGACAGAGTCAACGCCGGCACCGCCGAAGAGCGCGTCATCGCCGCTGCTGCCCACGACCGAGTCGACGCCGCCGTTGCCGCGGATCTCGTCGTTGCCAGCACCGCCGTTGAGAGTGTCGCGGCCCGGGCCGCCGAGAATCACGTCGGGGCCATCGCCCCCCGTGATCTCGTCGTTGCCGAATCCCCCTTCGAGCCGCGTCGCGATGCGATTGTTGCCCGCTACGTCCACCGTGATCGTGTCGTCACCGAAGCCGGCAACAACGTGAATTGACTTCACCCGCGCCGCCGAGCGGACGTCGATCACGGCGCCGTTGACGGTCGCCCTGAGCTGGCGGGCATTCGCTGGATTCGGCTCGATGACGATCGTGTCGTCGGGAATTGCCGCGTTCGTATCGCCGACGATCGTCCACGCGCCTGCCGCGAAGCTCACCGCCAACGCGAGCCGGGTCTCGAGCTGCTCGATGAGCCGCGGCATCTGACGGGATCCGGTCCGCCGCCGATTCATCCGCTGCCGCCGCTGCATGAAGTCGCCTCCGGATTGATCGCCCGACATCATCTGACCCCCTCGACGGTACGGGGCGGCCAGAGCCGGGTCAATGAAGACGACGCAGGCCCGTGTGCCGGTGGAGCGGGTAAGGTGCGGAAGCGTGGTCGGTGGTCATCGCCATAGGCGGGGCAAGGCGCGCAAGGCCGCAGCGGCTCGCGACCGCATCCCGGCGAAATCTCTGGCCCAACCCCATGCCGCAGGCCGAATACCTTTCGCAGGCGGCACCGTTCGCGGTGTCGTGGGAGGGCTTTGCAAGGGGGGACCGAGGTCATGCGCCGTCACGCGGTGTTTCTGCTGGGGCTGGCATGCCTGCCCTGGCTTCACGAGGTGGCACGAGCCGCCGGGGAATCGAGCCTGACCCGCGGCGTCATCGGCGCCATGGCGGAGTCGGGTTCGTCGAGCCGCGACACTCGGCGCCGGGCCATCGAGGCGATCCCGTTCAGCCGCATGCCGGCAGCGGAACGCCGGCTCGCCGAACAGGCGATCGAGCGGACCACGCTCTACCGGCGGCTCCCGACGGCGAGCATCGGCTGCGACGCCGCGCTGCTCGACTTCGTTCTCTCGAAACCCGAGACCCTCGTCGAGGTCTGGCGGGTGCTCGGCATCAGCCGGCTCACCTTCGACCCAGTGGCTGCCGGACAGTGGCGGCTCTCCGACGGCTACGGCACCGTGGGGGTCGTACAGCTGCTCCATCACGAGCGGGGAGACCGCGGCGGCCTCTACGTCTTCCACGGCCGCGGCGCCTACGACGGTCCACTTGCCCCCAAGCAGCTCACCGGCTCCTGCCTCGTCGTCTTGCGATACACAACCGACGCGGATGCAGCGACCGGCCGGCAGCGGCAGAGCGTGCAGATCGACGCCTTCCTCGACGTCGATGGGATGGGCCTCGAGATCGTCACCCGCTCGCTCCAGCCGCTCATCGTTCATTCCGCGGCCTCAAACCTCCACGAGATCAGCCTGTTCATGTCGCAGTTCGCCGCGGCAGCCGTCCGCAACCCGGCGGCGGTGTCGCGGATCGCCGACCGCATGACGCGGTCAACGCCGGCCGACCGGGCGACGCTCGTCGCGCTCGCGAGCGGCAGACAGGCTGCGACAGCGGCGGTCCAAGGCCCCGGCGCCGAGCAGGTGCAGGCCGAACTGGCGGCTCGGTGGATGACCACCGATCAACTCGACGCCCTGCAGAAGCGGTGACGAGCTACTGCGTCCCGTCGGGCCGCGCGAGAGGTGCCGGCATCGACGCGATCCGCACGCGAGCTTCCGAGGCGACGAGACAGGGCCGCTTGTACTCCGGCATGTAGCCGCGAGCACCGCGGACCGAGACCTGCTGGCCGACGAGTGGCCCGAGGTCGACACCCGGCTGGGGCGTGACGAACGCGATCACATTGTTGACGTCATCCACGACAGCCCACCGCGGAGCGTCGGGGCGGCGTGAGATCACGGTGGCCAGGCGGCCGGTCGTTTCCATCTGATCGGGCGGGGTCCATGTCGGCTGACCGCCCGCCGGCTGGCCACCGGGAAGCACGCCGGGCCGCACCGGCCGTGAACCGAGCGTCGAGAGGCTCGACCACATTCCTCCGAGCCGCAGCGGTTCGGGCTGTTCGGCCGCTGCCACCATAAGCCCCTTCTGCTTGGCCTGAATCGCCTCGAATCTCGCGAGCCGGGCGTCGATGGCCTGAGCCCGCGTGCGGTCGGATTGGGAGGTTGTCCGGGTGGCCGCCAGCCTGAGCCGATCCCGTAGCGGCGCCAGGTTCCACGAATCGCTCTGCCCGGTCACGGCAAGCGACAGGGCAAGGTCGATGTCGGCGAGTTCGTCACCCGAGGCGGCGGCGGCCCCTGCGCTCACGGCGGGGGGCGGTGGCGGCGGCGCGGAGCGGTCGAACACATTGGTGCCGCGGGGCAGCCAGCCCGAGAGGAGTTTTGTCATGCCGCTCGCCGGCTCCTGCACGGCGGTCTCCGCGGCGGCGTCAAACTCGGCCACCGCCTGCGTCACGGCGCTTCCCGCGTCGCGGATTGCGTCGACCGCCACGCCCGCGGCCGCGAGGCCGGCGGCGTCGGTCGTCGCGGTGGGATCGGGGATCGGCGCGAGGGCCGGCGGCAACGCGAGATCCTCGGCGAGTGCCCAGCGAAACTCGCCCGAGGGCGGCTCGATCCGCACCCAGGCGCCTGCGTGGCGACCCTCGGCGACCTGCACATGTTCCAGGATGGTGACGCGTTCGCCGGCCTCGAGTGCAACCTGCGTGACGTGCCGCAAATCGTTGAGCTGCGACCCGACGCGGGCGACAGCGCCGTCGGTCACCACCACGCCGCTGGTGCGACCGCCACTGGCAACACCATCGTGGCCAGTTGACTCAGCCTGCACATCGCGGGCCAGCATCCAGCTGAAGCTGCCCCGGAGTGGACGCACTGCGCAGTAGCCCGAAGCATCGACTGCCCAGACCTCGACCTCTGTGCCAACGGAGAGTCGTTCGGTCGGATAGTGATCGTCGCCCGGGCCGCACCTCAGGTAGGCGTGATTGGCGGCCACGGTGACCGTGACGGGCAGCACCGCCGAGTCATCGGCCGCGGCGGCCGAGGTGACGAATAGCGCGACCGCGGCGATGAATCGCAGGGGCGCGGTGAACGCAAGCGCAGTGAAGTGGAGCGACGACATGCCTGCCTCATCCATCCTTGGACACAGGCCCTGTTTTTCGGCACCAAAAAAAGCGCGTAGACGAGGCTTGGGCGTCCTCGTCTACGCGCTGCGTTCGGGCCGCCGAGGCAACCCTGCCGCTCCTCTTGTAGTCCAGCCGCGGCGGCCGCTCAAGCCTCGAATTCCATCCGCGCCAGACCCCGGGGAAACGCCCCGGCGAAGCCCCGCAAACCCCCCTCGCAACGAGGGTTTCCCGCAACGGCGGGCAGGCGGGAGAAACTGCGGGGATGGGATGGGCCACGGCGAGCGGCGCCAGCATCGGATGCCAGCACCGGTGCAATGAAGGTGATCGCGGCCGGGTCCTGGCCGCATGCTCAGGTTGACAACCTGAGCTACTCAGGAAGTAGCACAGGTTGTCAACCTGTGTGCCTTTCTGACTCGCATCGATACAGCGTCGTGTAAGCCGACCGGCCGTGAGGCCGCGGGCTCTTCCTGCGGGCTCCTCGCTGCACTCACTCCCAGCGGTGAACGGGCCGGTCGAGAATCTCACGCATCACGATCAGCCGCCGCAGTGCGGCCGGATCGCGGATCGCCGCAGCGAGTTCGTCGGCCACGCCGCCCGTGGCCACCGCCTTCGGCTTCGCGGCCGTCGGTGACGACAGCATCGAATCGCGATGACCGAGATCGTTGGCGAATGCATCGTTCACATGCTCGATGATGTCGTCGCCTGCCTCGCCAAGTGGCGAGTACGGACGATCCCCGAGGCGGGCTGCTGGGGTCGCTGCTTTTGGTGGAAGCGGGGGCGGCGTGCGGCGAACGGACGGCTTGCTGGACGCCCGCGGTCGATCCGAACGCTGCACGGCGGGCCGCTGCTGCGGCCGCTGCTCCGGCTTCCGCTGCTGGGCCGGTTGCGGCGTTGGCTGCTGCTGCCCACCACGGGACTGCCGCAAGAACTCCTCGATCTGCCGCTCAAGCTCGACGCGAACGTCAGCAGGCGGCTCGCCGGCCACAGGACGGCGCGGCGGCCGCACCGGCGGCGCGGCGGGAGGACCACCGCCCCCGGCCACGCGGCGCACGACGTTCACGACCTGCGACACGATCCAGAAGATGACGAACAGGAGCGGCAGCAGGCCTTCGATCCAGTCGAAACCGGCGGCGAAAAGTGGTCCCACGGCCTGCATGGCGAGGCTGCTCCCAACGAGGGTCACTGGCCGCCGGCGACAGCGGGTATCGGCCCGGTGGCAATGCTCCGCCGCATGTCGGTGTCGGCCTGCAGATTGCGGAGTTTGTAGTAGTCGGTGATTCCCAGCTGGCCCGACGCGAGCGAATCGGCCACCGCCTTCGGCACTT
>Ga0207954_1000656_pt1 | contig 11844 bp, 13 predicted proteins | sample CryBogmetaGMA0M_FD_184547 | JGI IMG/M metagenome (GOLD analysis project Ga0207954, IMG submission 184547) | Freshwater microbial communities from Crystal Bog, Wisconsin, USA - MA0M (SPAdes) | ecosystem: Environmental > Aquatic > Freshwater > Lake | place: Crystal Bog, Wisconsin, USA | collected... | reverse complement strand
AACGACTATATATATATAAAATATAAAATATAAAATATAATATACAAAAAAAGTAATTTAAAGCGCCATTAAAAGTATTTTAACTGTGTATTATATATGATTAAAATTTATAATAATGCGATTATGGATTGTGAATATAATATATTTGGTAATTGGATTACCGATGATGAACTAAAAATTACATCGGAACCATATGACCATATAATTATTGATAATTTTATTGATCTTGAGTATTACACGAAAATACAATCATCTTTTCCAACAGAACCGAATAACAAATGGTGGCGATATAATACCCCGTTAGAGGTTAAGTATACATATGACAATTTAGATGAACTTAGTGCCCCTATTAAAAACGTATTTTACGCATTGTCGCACGAATTAATTATAAATAAATTAAAACAGTTGTTTAATATTCCTAATTTGGAGCACGATCCATATTGCCACGGTGCGGGATTACATATGCATCCACGATATGGCAGATTAAATATGCATTTAGACTATGAAGTACATCCTATAACTAACAAACAGCGCAGATTAAATATTATTTTATATTTAAATGATGATTGGCAACAATCATGGAACGGTGATACTCAACTATGGAATAGAGCCATGACCGAATGTGTAATTCGGTCCTATCCCAAATCAAATACAGCGATTATTTTTGTTACAACGGAGCAGAGTTGGCATGGTGTTCCAGAGATAATTAAATGTCCCGAAAATATGTATAGAAAAACAATAGCCTTTTATTATGTTTCAGAAATACAGAATAAAAGTGATTTAGACAAAAAAGGGGCTGCATCGGATGGTTATAGGAAAAAGGCGGTATTTACAAAGTTACCGAGTGACAAATACGATGAAAAAATGGAGGCATTGTATAAAATACGCCCGTATCGTTTAATAACACAAGATGATTTAGACAAATATTTCCCTAATTGGAAGGCTGACCAATGTACCACCTTCTTTTAATTGCCGTTATTACCGCTCAAAACGGTTGCCTCATATATTTGCGTTTGTACATCAAGTGGACTAACAGTACAATCAAACTCCTTTAGTTGTTCATCTAATGTCGTAACTGTACCGTCTGCTTTTCGCTTTATACCAGTATACCAGTCGGGTGGTACTACATATGTCTCTGAATTGAAGCATGTACTAGCAACACTTGTTACGTGTGTACCTCCACGAAGTACGCCAGTACCAGTTTGTACCCTATATGGGAATGGTTTTTGAAGCCCGACTTGGGCAATACATTTGCGCTGAACGTATTGCGTGTATTGGCTTGATGATTTGGATTGATGTAGTGTTTTAGTGTATGGCGCATTTGACTGCATAATAGACATCGTATAGCCGCGCGCCGGTGTATTTTGGCAGCCAGTTGGTCCGCATTGCTTAAAATAGTCGACATAATTGTAGATATTGTTGACATCAAAATAACGGTCATTTGCGGCGGCTTTATCATGAATATATAGACCTTGACTTGCGGTATCAGTTTGAAACCCAGTATAAATAGGTTGTACCCAATAGTTTGGATATTGTCCAGTATGTATCCAACGAAAACGGCGCTCCAACATTCCTTTAGTTGACAGCACTGGTGGTTTAACGATGCCGTTTTGAACAGCTACTCCAGTAGAAACGGGATTAATATTGAGAACAATATTGTCGGGTCCGTCGGGATAGCGACCACCCGTTCCTCCCCAACCTTTAGGATATATGCCGCGATATGGTGTGTGACTTTTACTGAACTTTTTAGAAGGTTGACTAACACTGCCGCGATTGCGATATGGACCAGTAACGGAAAACCCGGCATTCCTTGCGGTGTATAGACTCGTTCCGGTGAGACCATTAGGCCCAGTTAATCCGCCTAAAAATATGGAAGAGGGTAGACTGCTCTTGGGACCATACGGACCTTGATATAGCCAATATTCGGCGGTTGGTATGCCGGAACGCTTTGTAGCAGTTGAATAATTATTAATTGATTTTTTTTTAAAGATTGCCAGCGACATTATATCATAATTGTAGATTATTATTTATGATATATGGATTTAAATCAATAAACATGTTCTGTCTTCAATATTAGAATCTAAACATCGTTTAAGAAACCAGTATAGTTTAGTGTTTTTAATAGGGTACAAACTGCGGTCCAATTCCAATTCACCTTTTTCCTCGTTACCAACTAACAAATACACATTTAGAAGGGAAAACACGATTAAAACTGCTAAACTATAATACACGCATTTATAGTGAATTTGAGTTGGCAGAGTTGTTAGTTTGAACAAGAGGGGATCAATAAATAGTGGATGCTCAATTGGTTCATAAAAATGAAGATGGTTATTTGTTATGGGTAGCAAATAACGGCTATTACAAATGACGAATTTGTTGCTATTTATAACCAATATATCTTCTATATTAAAGCCATAAAATCCGTAGCCTAATTTTTCCAAATACGCAATTTGTTTTGTTAGTTCATCAATAATTGTGATACATTTATGATGAGAAAGTTTAAACGTTGAATTAATTAAAAACTCTTTTAGATTGGTTACATTTTCGGCTGTAAAAAACATTGTGTTCATATTTTCGTCGTTAAAGCAAGCAGAAATATAAAACAACAAATATTGAAATATAGGATCATAATATTCACCATTTAATTCTAGATTATAACCAAAATCTGACACCTTAGTAATGGAGTACGACGACATTTTATTATAACAAATTATAATAAAATGTTTTATATAACTAAATTATATGAAGAAAACTAACAAGCGGTCAGTAAAAAGTCAAACAAAAAAAGGTAGAAAACGTGTTAGTTATGTATCTAGGAAACGAGGACGCCGAGTAAAAAAATTATTTTCGTTTACAGAAAAGACAACAGAGCCAAATATAATGGTAAACCATACTAACCATGGCGGAATTATCAACGGTCTTAGAGCGTTTTTGGGAAAAAAAAACATTTAATTATATTAAATTTACAATACAATACAATACAAATATATTTACCAGTTGTCGTCATCGGATGAGTCTGATTCCAATGCTGCCCAGTCTGCGGTGGAAGCAGTGTATTTAGGCAGCGAGCAACGTGCTGTAAGTGATGAGTTGTATAGCGCAGTTATTTCGGGATCTGATTCGTATTCATCTTCGGCTTCGGTAGCGACAGCAGCAGCACATTGTGTGTCCATTTTAGCGACTGATGGGCGGACAATCTTGGCCATCGGTGCCTTAGCAGTAGGAACGTGTGGTACTGTGATAGGAACAGTTAAATTAGGATACAAATGCTGTAATGAGGCGACCACTTGAATTGGTTTGTTAGTGGTTTTGGGCTTTGGTTCTGTTTGTGCTGCGGCGAATGCTGATTTAGGCAATGCGGGGAATTGTTCGGCTGATAATTTTTTAGTAGCAGTAGCAGTAGCATTAGCAGTAGGGTTAAATGCGCTAGTAGGAGCAAATATTGTTTTAGTGGTAATAGGAGCAATTTTTTGTTCGCGTTCGTCTTCCGAGTCGCTACTGTCGCCAAGTGCGTCAAACCAGTTGTTAGTTTTTGTTACCTTTTTAGTTGCGATAGCTACTTTAGTTGGGGTCGGTTCATATACTTTTTTATTATATTTGGCTTTACATTCTTTGCGAGTGTGGCCTTTTTTACCGCAATCGGGACACACATTGTTGAGAAGTAAAGGACAAACCACTTTAGAATGTGGGTCTTTGCTTTCACGCAGAAAGTGTGATGTGTAGGCGGTTTCGGGCTCACCGGCATTGAAGCAAAATGCGCAGTGTTTACTAATGGCTGATTGTTTAGTAGCAACTGATTTGTTAGTAGGTTTACGAGTGGGAGACATATTTTAGTATAAAATGTTTGGATTAGGTAACTTGGTGTTAAAGGATTGTATAAAGCATACAAACATTTTATAGTAAGAAAAGTATTTCAATTTTTTTAGATAGTGCGTCAGCTTTAGGTAACTAACAAAAATGTAGATATTTAGGAATATTTATTTTTTGTAAAATTATTTATATATATATATATAATGGCTACCGCTCCCATATTTACCCCCGGCTTTATCCCAAATTCGGATGATTCTCCAGATAGGTGGAACCCTACTCTTGTGGATTTTGTGCAAAACAATAGAGACGCGTGTATTAAGATTAAACACTTGCCCGGACATACCGGTGTTGAGTTACTAATCGCCGAATCACAGTTAGAAAGTGTTGGTTTAGTATTTAATATTGCGGTTAATCAACTAAAATTGCCCGATTTCCATAGAATTGAAGTGTTTTCTAGCGATTTTACAACTGGATCATGGAATGTATTTTCTCCACTATTTGAGGCGTACAAAGCCCAAGCATTAACCGATAAATTGGCAAATAAAAACTATACTGTGTTTAAGTATAAAATACCCCAAAATGTGAATTCATGGCTTCCCGTTAACCTCAGACCTAAAACCAAAGTGTATAGATTTATTATTCAGTTTATTGATGGATTTAGGGGTTGAAAATTGTATTTTTAGGATAAAATAAAATATTTTTTTAAAAATAAAATATTTTATACATAGTTAAAATAGATGAAATCGGTTGTAATTTATACATATTTTATGTCGCCATCAAGTGATTATAATCTATCTTTTTTTGTAAAAAAGGAACTAACATATAAGGAAAATATAGATTACATAGTAGTTATTAATGGTCACAAACATGCTGAAGATATTGTATTTCCAAAAATAAGTAATTTAAAGATAATAAAAAGAGACAACAAAGGGTTTGATTTTGGTGGTCATGGCCGCGCGTTAAATTACCTTGAAGAAAACAATAAGACATATGATTACTATTTTTTTATGAATAGTAGCGTAATAGGCCCAATAATTCCGCATTACTATACAGAACATTGGTCTAATATATTTATAAAAAAAATTACCAATGTCGTTAAGTTAGTGGGTACAACAATCGTATGTTTGCCTCATACAGATGATGGTGGATATGGACCCAAAGTAGAGGGGTTCTTTTTTATGGTGGACAAAGTGGGATTATCATTATTAAAAAAAGAAAAAACAGTATTTTATAATCATCCCGATAAGTACACGGATATAATTAATGGTGAATATGGGTTATCTAGATGTATACTAAAAAATGGTTACTCAATTGATTGTATGTTGCCGCGATATCAGAATATAGATTGGCGTGATCCTAAAAATTATAACTTGAACGATAACGTACATCCATCTAGAACTAACAGTTATTTTGGAACGTCCATAAACCCATATGATGTAATATTTCATAAATGGTATTGGTCATATAATAACGATAAGGTAAATTTTAATATAATATATGAGTATGTAAAATTAAATAGTTAATGGTTTGTCATTAACAAGAATAATGCGGATTTTTTCCTCATAATCACAGTATCCTCTATCTATATAATGCTTATTTATGGGGTCTTTGTAAATATTATGTTTTCGCATTAGTAATAATAATGCCATACCGCCTCTTAAGTCCGAGCAGCAAAAATCTATATTATTGGGTACATTATATGCTAATGTGGGATTATTGTCTATTACAATTGTATTATTTTTTACTATTATTTTGTATCCAAGAAGATTAATTTGTGATATATATTTAAATCTTTCATTCCAGATAGTTTCTGTTATAGTAGAAGTGCCATGAATATTTAAGGCCAATAATGTTAAAAAAGGTTGAATATCAGTGTAAATTAATGGAAAATATCCCGTACTAATATGAAATGGTTGTAGCATAGTTTTTTTTATATAATATATATTTTTAATGTGACTTTCTACAATAAAAATGCCTATAGATTCAAGTAGTGTATGGGCATATCCTAAATTTATAGTATTAATAGGTCCTATGGTATATTTAGATATACTATTTTCATTCAAAATTATTCCAGCATAGATAATATACGTTAGGGCTTCTATAGGGTCTTCTATAACATCGTGCGTTATAGATGTATTATATATAATATTATTTTTAGAGCCAATTATCATAATACATTCATCGTTATAGCTTATATGAATACCTATTTTTTGTAACAAATGGATAGTATTATATATATATGGATCTTTAGCATAATTTTTAAATATTGTATCGGAAGTACAATGTGCGTACATAAACATCGCATTAATTGTAGCTCCTACACTTGGTTTTAAAAATGTATATGTTATATTATTATTTAAGCAACAGCCACTAACAAATAGTGAGTTATGTTTTAATTCTACAGTTTTTCCTAATAGTTGTAATAAAGATATATGATAGTCGATATTTCTAATATCAATGTCGCAACCTAAATTTAAAATGTATTCTAAATTGGTATTATACACTGATGTTGAACCTATAAAATAATATGTACCCCTTGTGTTTTTGGTATAATCTATATTTTTAGGTATTAACATTTTAGTCGTATCTATTTTTAGGGTCGTTTTATTAATATAGTGAATTTGTACATTAAACTGTTTTAAAATAAATAATTGCGTATCAATATCGGCAATTATAGGAATATTTTTAATAATAAATATATTTTTACTTAGCAATGTAGCTGCTAGTATGGGCAGTGCTGAATTTTTTGCGCCGCCAATGTTGATATGTTTTCCACACATTTATTTTATTTGTATACTTAAAAATATCATGATGAATTATAATGCGTTGCGGTGTTAATAAATTGAAACAAATAAATAGTAAGTATATTAAATTACTAAAAGAATTAAATATTAAAATTATAGATGAATATTCAATTATAAGAGAACCGAAAACGTATCAAATGACTTTAAGAGTTAGCATACCTAAAAAAAAATTAATAAATTCTTTTTTATTATTGCCATTGTTTCAAGCCGGTTATTTTGATATGACCCAAATGTATATTGTTTCCAACACTTATTCGGAAAAAAATGATTGGATGGCTAATAAAAGACAATATTTACCACAACTAAACTATGCTTCTATATCACACCGTGAGCTAATTAATAAACAAATAATAGCTTTAGTCAAAAAGTATAATGAGTTAAAGGTTAAGTTAATTCCATCAAATATCGCACATACCGATGGTGACACTGTATTGTTAGAATTTGTGTTTATAAATTTTAATAACGAGTTTACGAATGGTAATATTAATTTAATAACTAACACTGACTACGCAAAACAATGGCCGCCTATGATTAATAACGTAGCAGTTATTTGTATGGAAATATAATAGTAAAAAGGATTTAAAGCGGCTTTAAGTCGTTTGTTTAAATATATTGTTAGTATACAAGAGTTATACTCTAAAAAATAAAATATTGATATTTTATAATGTCAAGAGCGTTTAAAGTGATTCCAGCAAAACCAACATTTGGTACATTGAGTGAAGTTGTGTATCAAAGCGATTATTTAGAAGTAAAAAAAGCACGAGCTTTATGTAAAAAGCCAAGAATACCATATATATGCGATAAGACCGATTTAGTAGTAGGTCAATATTTGAAAATGAACTTGAATGGAGTCGACACTGTTAGTGACAATAACATTGAGCCGAATAGTCGAAAGCCGTTTTATGAATATAATACAATAGATCCGATGGGAGAATTGTTTGGAAATACACAATGCGGTGAATTGAATTATACTGAATATTTTCGTTTGTTTCCAAATACCGTGACTAACTATTAGATACTTTATTTAATATGATATAGTAATATAAGTTTCGGAATTAAAAATTTTCTTAATTACAATATATTTGTATAATATAATGTATAATAAACAAACAAATATACATAATAATTGTACTGAGTCAGAAACTACTGATACTACTGGTATAATGGTGAATTTATCGCGATTATTAGAAATTTTAGGGGATTTATCTTCAATAAATGTGGATTTAATGACATTAATGAATCTACTACAAAAAATGTCTACAATCAGTTTGGATGAAGACAAATTAAGCAAATTAACACAAATCTTAAAATCGTCAACAATAAATATTTCAGATGATACAACTTTACACCCATTGATTGACAATTGGTCATCAAGTATTTTGAAAGAACCTAATTTGAAAAACATAGTAAATTTTCTACAAAATTTGTCTTCGTGTAGGTTGACTGAAGCTAAATTACAAAATATAGTACTTACACTAAAATCGTTGTTTTCAAATAATTTGAGTGAAGACAATTTATTCTTATTGATGAAATATTTGGGTTTATTGACTTTAAGCAATATTAATGGTGCCGATTTAGTACACTTAAAAGAATTAACACATAATTTGTCGTTAAATAATTTAGAATATATGAATTTAGGAAAAAAGGACCCGTTATTACCCAAATCCGACGATCCTTCAAAACAGCCTACAATTGATACATATGGAGCAAATACAACTGTTCAATATATAACTCCATTATATTTTGGAAAGACTAAGTTAGTGAATAATATACCTATAATTGACTTAACTGTAAATAATTATTTACTGTTTGATTTAATAATAGACACACGATGGTTAACAAACCATAATTTGTGTGTATTTACACCATATTTTTACACATATAAAAACGATGCGAATAGTAGCCCACTAACGATTTTTGGAAGTGTTGATCAGTCGTTTTTTTTTACAAAGGAATCATTGACTAATAATAAGCTTAAAATTTGTTGTACGTCGTCAACCGACATTGGGAAAAAATATTCAAAAAAAGGATATTATATTTCTAAGATACCTATAGAGTATTTGACCAAATCTACATATTGCGTGTTGCTAAGAATTTCAACAGTGAAGAATATGGTTGATAGAGAGATTATAATACGTAAATTCAAAACTGTATTAAAAACGCAAAACTTATCGTCAAACACATTTTATACAGCGAAAGAAATTATGGACACACTTCCAAAAGTGTATTCACCTATAAAAAATGTATCTACTAAATCTGTTATTGATGTGTTTCAATCAATAAATACGTATTTTCCTACATTAATTAATTATACACAAAAATATGTTGGTTACAAATACTTATCAAATTTTGCCGACCCCCCCGTAAACTACGCGATCATTAGTTTTTATGATTCTTTAAAGCTTCAAACGTTAACCCCTCCAAGAACACCTTTGAATATTCAAGCTAACAATACCCGTGAAAATTATTTTATAACTAATCCAATACAAACAACATTGAGTAATGCTATGTATTTATATGTAGTGTATATAAATCAATATTTATCTGGCGCTGGTATCACTTCTAATATACAAATATATGACAGCGATACTAAAAATATTATAAAAAATGGGACGATTATAACGGGGCCCAATTTACCATCCATGTTAAACGATATCTATCCATTTCCTAAAAATTCAGAAGTAAAGAAATATAGTCCATACGGTATTTATGGTATACCAATGACTAAATTATATAAAAACACAAAAGGCGGTTCTGTTTTGGTTACTGAACGTATATCTTATGGTCAAACGAACTATAATTATGTACGTTACAGTGAAATAACCCAATCAGTTATTTACATAGGACAGAAACTAACTAACAAACAAATAACTACATTACAACTCAAATATCCGCAAATAAATATAACATTAACGTAATGTGTTGCGCGGTATTTAAATATATATATTGGAAAAGGATTTAAAGCCGCTTTAAGCCGTTTTGTTTAAATATATTTGTTAGTATATAAACCAAAAATATTATAAAGAAATGAGTTTATAATATTGTATAATGACGACAAAAATAGTGAATGTGGTGGTGCCGATGGATTGGCAGATGCCCGAAATTGTGAGCACATTTGCTGCCGAAGAGAATGCGTTGATATTGGAGATGGGAGCGAGTATAATTAAAGAGGCGCGAAATGTGGTGGCTAGTTTGAGCCAAAAAGAGATTTATAATAAGATACGTGGAGATGCGAAAGAAGATATGCAGAGGTTAGAGATGGATTTGTTAGTTCAACGGAAGCTGAACAGTGAAATGGAGACAAGTGTTAGGAGTTTTTATGATAAACAGATGGAACAATTAAGACAGCAGATTGACGAATTCAAATCGCAAATATACAAATATGAGGATGATAAGAGCGCCATAATAAAACAAGAAGTGGAAAAGGCAAGAGACAAATTTAATGCGTCATTGGAGGCAAAAGATGCAATAATAGACAAATTGACGACGAATTACGAAAAAATGTTAGTTACATTACATCATCAACCTAACAAGAGTGCGTCCCATAAGGGGTCAGAAGGCGAGAAGAAGTTTGAGGATTATGCGTATACATTTATAGATTTTAAGGGATATAATTTAATAGATAAGCATAGCCAAGGCGGTCAAGGGGATTTTCATTTGCAATTTGAGGAGTTTGATGTGTTAGTGGATGCTAAAAATTATCAGAATAAAGTTCCAGTTGACCAACGTGATAAAATAAGGAATGATTTATTAAAGAACGAACATATTAGTTTTGCGTGGTTGGTATCGCTAAATACACCAATTGATAAATTTGACAAAAGTCCAATTATGTATGAATGGATAAATACGAGCCAGTGTATTATTTATATTAATAATTTATCTAGTTTTGAAGACCCGCAAAAGATACTTAGAATAGCGTGGTTTACGTGTAAAGAAATGTATAAACTAATAGAAAATGTAAATGTAGATGAATTAGAACTAACAACGTTGAAAAAAAAACAATTTAAGCTTATGGACAAAATAAAGGGTATTAAAAAAAATATCCGTGAATTGAATTCATCAATAAACAGCACTAAAAATATTGTTCAAATGATGGACGACCAATTAAAAGAAATAATGGATTTAGAAACAGCGAATATAGTAAATTCAAATATTTCATTATTTGATGATTGGTGGGAGAATAACATAGAAATTGTTAGTGAAACTAACAAAGTATCGTCGACCGATATTTGGAACAAATTTAAGCAAGATAATAAATCATTAATAAAAGAAATGGAAATTACTGTAGATAAATTTAAACAATTTATAAAGACAAAGGTACCATTCTCATGCTTAGAGCTTAAAAATAAACACATTTCCAGCGCATTTGAAATAAAAGGGATACAGTTAAAAGTAGAAGAAACTACTGAGGCAACTGTTAGTATAAAAGAACAAATAGATGTTGTATTGACGAACATAAAAAAACAAACCTCAAATAAAATAAATACAGATAAAGAAGTGAAACCGATTAAACCGGGTTCGCGATGGTCTGAAAAAGAAGACGCGTTATTAAAACAGAGATACAATGCGGAAGAATTAAATATAGCACAAATTAGCGAACATCATAATAGGTCGGTGCAAGCAGTATTGTTGCGTTTGAACAAGTTAGGTGTAATAAATCAATTAGATGAAGCGCGTGGATATAATTTGTTAGATGCGACACAAAAAATAGAATTGGGTAAAAAATAGCAAAGCATATAAGACTACTATTTAGGAAACGGACTAAAGTCCTAAGTTGGGTCCCTTAATCCCAACTGTTTCCTAAATAGTGCGACGACGACGTCGACGAACGGCGTCAATATGCGTCGCGATAATAATTTTTACAAATAACATTTAACTGCGTACACTGATATTCGCAAAAATTTTATAAGCTCTCAAAAAATGGGAGCATAATGGTGCCAAATTTGTGGCGGGTTTTGCGCGGGATTATACGTGTGGAAGAATATTTGGTGGTGAAATATTTTGTGACGATAAATGGTAACAAAATATTTTGGATAATAATAAGATTAATTCGTGACGATATGTGCTGCGATAATTTGCGACTCATAACTTGTCGTGCGCGTTATGGTGTCAGTGCGTTTATTTGTAAAAATTATTATCGCGACGCATATTGACGCCGTTCGTCGACGTCGTCGTCGCACTATTTAGGAAACAGTTGGGATTAAGGGACCCAACTTAGGACTTTAGTCCG
>Ga0207954_1000655_pt1 | contig 11859 bp, 23 predicted proteins | sample CryBogmetaGMA0M_FD_184547 | JGI IMG/M metagenome (GOLD analysis project Ga0207954, IMG submission 184547) | Freshwater microbial communities from Crystal Bog, Wisconsin, USA - MA0M (SPAdes) | ecosystem: Environmental > Aquatic > Freshwater > Lake | place: Crystal Bog, Wisconsin, USA | collected... | reverse complement strand
GATTTTACCGATTGCCTGTAATCAGGTTCAACGTCATACTTTACATTTGTTTTTAAAAAATCAAACAAATATTTGCATGTTGCTTTTACTGATCCTTTCCAAAACTGTTGACTAATTTTATCATAGTCATTTTGGTATTTTTTATGCGTTTCAATGATCTGTTGCATGATGTCTTTTGTAGTTTGGTTATCTACAATCATGCTTTTGTTATTAGCAAATGGTGTTAATATGCCTAATAAATTTGCCGCTTTCATTTAGCTTACAAATACTGTTTCGTTTATTGGCAACAAAAACCCACCACTATTTGCTGTTCCTACAAAATCCACTTTAATGTTTTTTGTTTTTGCTTTCAACAATTGTACAACTGTTACAAGCGCATTAAAAATGGGTGTTTTGATATTAACAGTATATAATGATTCAGACTTTGCCGGTACCGTAAAAGTTTCGGTATTTGACAAAGTTGAAAGTAATTTATTGTTGACCATCAGATCACCAGCTATTGAATCAATCGTTAGTGTTGATGATGTCGGATTTACTATACGGAATGTGGCTGTAATTGTTGGAAAGTTAAAACCACTTGGTTTTTTCATGCCGATGGTTTGAAAATAAATTCGTAGGTTCTTTGCTGCCGATTTTTTGGATAGCAAATACAATACGACTGCACCAATGCCTAAATAAATAAGACTTTTATTTTTCATTGTATTGAATATACAAAAAAATGTTGAAAGCAGCAAAAAAAATTGAAAAAAACGCGGAAAAAACACACTTTAGCTTGCGTGCGCGCTGATGGGCGCGCACGCAAGCTAATATATATTTTTTAAATAACCAAATTTTGTATTTATTGCTTATTTTACCTTTAATAAATATAAAATGTCAATATAAAGATGTATTTTGTCTGCATTCACAATAGGTTTGTTTTTATTTTATGAATTAATCAATCGGGATGTTTCTACATTCCGATTTTTTTTTATCTTGCAGCTGCATAGTTTTTTTCATTTTTTGAGATTTCAACTTTTTTGCCCTGACTGCATATCCTGGCGAAAAAAAAAACCATCTGATTTTTCAGATGGTTTTATTATTTTTGGTAATGATGGGATTTATGTTTGCTATAATTGCATGTTTTCTGTTGTTTCCTGTGATGATATCAATCATCATATGGTTCTTGTATTACACAATGATTATAGCCGAAAAAATCAAAGATATGATCGTTTAACATAGGCCTTTGTCTGCTTGTCATAATAGTTGATGTATTTGACATTGCGCAGTTTTGCAAAACGTTCAAAGTTTGTTAATCTATCTTCTTTGATGTTTCTGTATTTCATCCATTTACCATGCTGATCACAGCACAGGGCTGTTAAATATTTACTGCTCATTGTTCCAATTTTGATTTTTACACCAATCAATCCAAAACTGCACCTGTTTTGTGCTATCCCAAATTGTTTTACCACCAACTTCAAAACATTCTGATAATGGCATTTCACCAGGATTTTCGCGTGTGTGTGACCATTTTAATGTTTTGCCGTTTTGTGATACAAATACTGTTGCTTTATTTTCACGTTCATTGTATGATGGTTCCAATGTGTATGGATCATGTATATCACCGGATTTAATGCTGTTGCACATTGCTTTAAAATACTGTGTATTGCATTTAATTGACAATATGTATTTTTCATCACCATCTTCAATTGAAAACATTGCAAGATCATATTCCTGTGTCTTGTAAAAATCTTTTTTAAAAAATACACCTGTTATTAAACCGGTTAAACGTTTGTATGTTTCATCTTTGTTGATGGATTTTACAAATAAACCTTTGTTAATGTTTAAAAACATGATGTTGTCTGTGTTGTTAGTTAATGCCATAATTAATTGTTTTCTAATTTTAAAAATTTAGTTATTTCCAATATTTCTTCTTTTATTTCAGTTTCATCATAAAGTATGATTGTAAAATCACATGCCTTTAATATCAAAATGATATCTTTAATTGTTTTTACTTTTTCAAAATTAATTTTATAATATTTTTTCATTTTATTTAAGTTTTATAGTTAAAGTCCAGGTATTATCAAAGAACCAAAGTTGTCCTTTAAAGTCTTTTATTATTCTCATTTTTTATGTTGTTTAATTTTAAATATTTCTAATTCTAACCAATGAACAACTAAATTTAATACTGTTAATTTTTCATTGTCGGTTGCATTTTTATAAATAGGATTTTCAAAAATTTTATTTTTTTTATTTAAAATATCAATAGCAGAAGGTTCATCAGTTTCAAAAAAACTTTTATTATAAGTATAACCGTAATAAAATCCATTATCAAAAATGTGTGATTGATCTTCACCATTAAATAAATTAATTAAATTATGACCTTCATTTAATTTTTTTCTTGTTTCTTCTGATAATTTCATGATTTCATCATGATAATTTTGGTAACTTTTTTTCATTGTTTTATTTTTTAATTTTTATAAAATAAGTATCGTGTCCATCTTGATGTATAACAAAAAAATCAGCAATTGCATCATATTCATCCATTAATTTAAACTGTGCAAATGTGTATGCTTTGTAACCTGATTTTACTGATGTGTTTATAATTTCTTTATCGCGTACTATGCTAATAAATTTTATTGCATTGTCTTTTTTTAAAATCAATTGTTGCGCATCATAGGCCGCTTCAATCGTTTCAAATACATTTGGAATTTCAACATAAGGTGATTTTAATGTGTACATAGTTTAAATTTTTATTAGTTTTGATTCAATTGTTGGTTCCTGTTCTAATTCAAGATCAATTCTGGTGCCTGTGCATGTGATGGTGTATTCTTCAACAACACCGGATGCCAAATTAAATACATTGTATTCGGCATGTACGCAGCTTGTGCTGCATGGTATGCGCATAATAGCTAAACCACCCATTTGTGATTGTGTCGGAATTGCCGGTTGAAATGGGCAAATAGCATCTTGACCATCTTTACATAAAACTTTGCCATGTGTTTGGTCGTTTTTTAACGTGTACTTTGTCATTTTTTTTTTTTTTGGTTTATAATGAATAATTGTTAACTTGCTTCAAATAAGCAATTAAGACGGGTGTCGCATCATTCATTTGATCCACCCGTTTCGCTTTTTGTGACATTGTCAATGTCAGATAATAATTGAGCTGTGCGTTTTTTTACCTGATAATTAAAATCATAAATCTCATCATCCAAAAGTTTTAAAATTTCTTTTTTGCTGAATAATGTAAAACGCATTGTTTCTGTCTTATCCCATAATTTGTTTACCCTGTGCAATTCGCGCTGTAATGTTTTTGATGCTTCCAATATATCATTGGTGTATGCAACTTGTACTTCATGTATTTTTTTATACAATTCTGTCATGTTTAAAATTTTATAATGTTTTCAATTAGTAATGAAATAATAATAATTACTGTTACCGTTAATGTGTCTTTTTGTTTTTGTGTCATTGTTTTTAATTTATGGGTTTACGTGTATAAATGTCTTTTTTTCTTCATTGTACATTAATTCAATAAAATCAAAATGGCCTGCTGATCTTAATAATTTTGGTGATAATGTAAATGTGCCATCTTTTGTTTTTTCAACTTCCAATGTTGATTGTGCATAACGATCTGATGCTGATCCAATGTGACCTATGCTCATTTTATCTTTCTTTGATAAATGCAATACTGTTATGATTAACACATCATGTTTTTTTGCGAGCTTGCGTATTACCTTAATAACATTTTTTGATTCAATTTCATTGTTCATGTTATCAATGCAATCCAATAAACCATCAAGCACCAGCACTGCACATTCGGGTGTTGTTTCCAAATAATGTTTTACCAGGTGCAAGATCATCCGGCTGCCATGCTCTACAACAGAAAATACATCTAATTTTTCATAGATGTTGTCAGTCTTTGCCATGCGCTGTATGTTCCTGGCCTTTGTCTGAAAATCAAAACTTGATTGTTCTGTGTCAAACAATGCAATTTTAAACTTATTTAAATGGGGATAGGTGAGAATATTAATGCCAAATATCTCACGTTTGCTAATGCCAGCAGCAATGATTGCTGATATGAAATTTGATTTGCCTGATTTGGCTGCACCAACTAAAGAAACAAAGTTACCTGTTGATCCTATGCATTTGTTTTGTATTACAAAATAGATTTTATCATCCGGTATGGGTGTGGATGCATCAATTCTGCATGTTTGCAGTATTTGTGAAAGATTGGGGATTTGCATATCCTGTTATTATCCTAAAATTAGGTATTAATTCAATACTACCAAATTTATTTTTTAAATAATAATGTGCCGACTATTAAACCGATTAAAACCATTGGCAATGCTGCCATCGTTAAATTACTTTTTTTTTTAGATAATGCAGTAAGATTTGCATATTCATCTAATTTTTGGTTTAATGATTTTAAACCACCAGCATAAACAGTAATTGAATCTGTATAATAATTGTTGGCTTTTAATCTTTGTGCAAAATCAATTATATCTGTTGCATCAATTGGTTTGCCATATACTGATGGTTTAGATAAGATTCTGATCATGTCTTTGGCACCTGTTGTATAATCATCAAAATGAACATAATTACCGCCTTCACGTCTTAAAATACCAACTGTTGCACCTGGTCTTGTTTTATAATTAATATTCCAGGTAATGCCGGCAGGATTGTGATCTGTTTTAAATGCATTGCTGCTAAACCAATTTGTTTCAAATGCAATTTGTGATACAATAAATGGTATCACATCAGGATTAACACCCAATTTCAAAAAAATATCAACAAACATTGGTACATACAATGTTGCATTTTTTTGTTTTTGTATTGTTGTTAAATTAGCCATTTGTTTTGCTTAATTCCTGTGTAATGGTTTGAAATGCTTGTGCAACTATTGTTGCATCTGTAATTGTTGTAAATACACCTTTTGCGGTTGCCTGGTCCAATGCTTGTTTGATAATTTGAATTGCTTGTTCTTTGTTCATGTTTTTATTTTATGGTTTTAATAAATCTATTTTATATTGTTGGCCATTAATGTATAAAATTAAATAATTACCAGAACTACCACTTGGTGTTGTATTTGAAGTAATATTGCCGGTAAAATTTATTGTTTGATTTAAATCATCAACTATAATTGATGTTGTATTGAAATTATCTAAAACATCACCAATTCCTGATCTACGAAAATTTATATTATCCTGTTGTACATATAATCCAAATTGTATGGGCAAAACATTTAAAGTATCTGTTTTGCCTGAATAAGTTTCAAAATTATTATTTTCTACAACAAAACATAAACCATGAGTATCACCATTAAAATCACCCAATGTATATCTATCAAGATTAAAATCAACAATGCACCCTTTTTGAACAACACCTAATGCTGTTGTAATAACTCTATCTTCTGTTATGTACATTCTTGTACCAGAATTTTCATTAAAATAATCACCAATAACAGTATATGGATCACCATTATTATAATCTATATAATAACCATAATTTGAATAATGAGTATTACCATCATCAAATAATGATGTATTTATAATACCATTTGGATTTATAAGTAATTTTGTTTTATTAAATGCATTACCATAATCACCAATAGTTGTAGTAGTTGTATCAATCAATAAACCATATGAATAGCCCCCAAATTGTGTTTGTATGCGTTCTACATCAGGATTGATAAATATCTTTGTTCCTTGTAAATTACCATCCCAATCACCTAAAATTGTTACATTGTTTTGTAAATTAAATCCAGCACCAAAACATTTTAATTGTGCTACTGCAGGTAAAATATTAAAAAATGTATTTGGTTCACTTGGTGAATTAACATTAAATGAATCACTATTAACAACAAATGATTTATTTTGATCAAAAGTTAAACTATAATTATCACCACTGATAATTGTATCGTTAATTAATGTGCCACCTAAACCAATGTTAGTTGTACCATTTAAACCATTAATTCCTGTGCTGGTTCCACCACCACCACCACCGGTATATAAAATCCATGATCCTGCAACAACTTGATAAATTTCAACTGTATCTGTTGAAAAATATAAAGTACCTGGTGCAATATCAATCGCAGCAGGTCTATCAGCAAAAACACCTGATATTGCACCAGGTGTTCCTAAAATGTTTTGTACTCCGTTATTTACTATTATGCTCATATATTAAATGTAAACTTTTCTAAAAATAATAAATTTTCTGATTCCGGCACCACTAAAAAAATATGTGTAAATGGTTCTGTCAATTTCACCGGCATTTGCTGCCAATGTGATGGATGATCCTGGATTGATTGTTAATGCACCGTTCAACACAACGTTTGCAGTACCGGCATTAAAAAAAGTAATATCAGCACAATCAGATCTAACACTTCCTGTAGGTTCATATAAGTTTAAAACGTCTATTTTATACTGCTGCATTATTGTATCTTTTTTTAATTAATACCACTTTGTTTAATGGGAATCCTAATACCTGTTCCTGCATTATAATTCGTAACACACCGGTAATAAATTCATCTGTATCACCTTTTAAATAAACAACACCCATTGGCAAAATATAATTTTCTGTATTATTCCAGCTAACTATGTTTGATGTTGTGTTATTTATAATTGTTATGCTGTTATATCCCTTAATTTTAATATCCTGTGCTTCTTCAGCTGCACCGGGTGTAATCTTTGTTACTGTCTGAAAATCATTAATAAATTCACGCATAAATTAAAGGTAAAATAAGCAATAAAATTATTTAATCAATGCCGGATTATATCCTGGTGCATAGCTTGCATAACTTGTTGTTGTTGTCTGATCAGAAACAGGCGCAAATGGTGTAAAACTTGATTGCAACGGCCCAAAACTCAATTTAGCTTTCTTGCTTCTACGTCTATGTTTTTTGTGTTTTGGTTTTTTTGCACCTTTTGTGTAACTGATATTGTTTTGTCCATCTGGTGTTTTAATTAACACTTTAATGTCTTTGTATCCTTGTGCAATTTGTTTTGCTGTTTCAATTGCTTGTGAAACTGTTTGACCTGTCTTTTTTGTGTCAATTGTTGCATCAGGTTGTGCTGCTTCCTTTTGATCAACTTCAGATTGAATACCTGGTTCAATCTCTTTTGCACCACCAAATAATTTATCTCTAAATAAATATGCGGCTAATGCAGCTGCGCCAAGATACAATATTGTATTTTTCTTTGCCATTTTATTTTTTTAATATTTTGGGTAATAAATAACCGACTGCCAATACACCGGCTGCTATATAAAGCAAATTTTTTGTTGTTGTGCTTAAACTTGTAAAAAAGTTTTCTGCTGGTGTTTGTTGTGCCGCTGCTGCTTGTTGTGCTAATTGCACATCACTTTGTGCACCCTGTTGTTGTAATGCATTTAATGAAAATCTACCATCAGGCTTTTGAATTACTGCATAATATTTTCCATCGTGACCATAAAAAGTAAAATATGTATTTGATCTTGTTGCATAATTTATACCATATGCTGTATATGCTTGTGTTGGCATTAAAAAACTATCTAACACAAACGAATATCCGCGATGTAATTTATTGCTAACAGGCTTTGCTGCATCACCAAAATCATTTACATCGTTTACACGATAAAATTCCAATGGCCTGGTAATAAAAAATGTTTTTCCTATCAATTGACCTGGTGAAAATATTGGCATCTTATAACATAGTTAATAGCATTTGGATTTTATCAGCTGGCATTGCTGCCAATTTCTGCAAATGTTCCAATTGCACACCTTTTGAAAATAATATATTGATTGTGTCCTGTAATGTCTGATCAGTATTTACACCAGCTAAATTTTTAACCGGTTGTTGTAACCATTTGTTCAACATGCCAACAATTAGTGGGTGTTCCAATATTTGATTGACACCACTCATTAAACTGTTTGGTTCCTGATCATCATCATCTTCTTCTTCTTCCTGTTGTTTTGCAGCTTGCAATGCAGATAATTCAGATTTTAATCTGTTTAATTCAGCATTCATTGCATACATGTTGTATGCCTGATGTGGATCAGTACCGGCAACAGCTACACCAGGTAATTCAAAACAACGAAAACCAATTACTGCATAAGATTCAGATTTACGTGTGTAATCTTTTTCTTTTTTTGTATGCAAAAATAATTCGTGTTCGTGTGTTATTTGTCTTTTAATACCTGTTTCAATTTCTTCTGTTATTTTTTCAATAGAATCTTCCATAGTATCACCATCACGATATTGTACTATAGATTGACCTTTAATCCACAAAGAAAAATAAGGTGTTTTGGCTTTCTTTTGGAATGCTTCCAACACCTCATCTAATCCTATATATCTTGCTTGATAACTCATTTGTTTACTTAAAATAAACGTTCAACAATATTGATGCTGGTGATGTGTTGCCCAATGCTACCGGGAAAGTTACATAACATTTTTCCCAATAAATGACTTGACCAACTAATTCATACAAATTACGAACATATGGATCTTGCGCACCATTTTGCACACGATGTAACAAAGTAAACGGAATTTGTTGTATCCATTCACCAATTGAATCAGGTGCATTTACATCATTTAGGTATAATGTTAAATACGCTGTTTCAAATTGAGCTGATGTCAATGGTGTATTATTTGTTGGACTTTTAGTCATATCATTACTATTGATTGCTTCAATCCCAAATATTGCACGATTACGTAAATACGGTTGATCATTAAATTGAATCTTTGTTAATCCGCTGCTTGCTGGAATGATTTGTTCAATCAGCTGTGATCTATATACTTTTGGCATTTTTTAAAATTTTAAAACTGCCTGATCCAAATGCCAGGCAGTTTTGTTATAAGATAGATTTGTGTAATTATACGACAGATGTGACGTTCTGAGCCAGAATGCCTGACATCACGCAAGAAATTACAGTTGTTGAACTTGCTTGTAATGTTCCAATTGCTGCTGGTAAATTTAACACCAATTGATTTCCTTTGCTACCAATCAACACCCAATTTGGTTCACATGCTAATGCTGTTGCTTCCATGCCATCAAATGCATCTGTGTTAACAGTTGAAGCAATAGTTTGTGAAGTTTGTTGCAAAATAGGTATATACTTATGACGCACCATTGGTAAATTTGGTGTTATTACACGATTGTTTACAGTCAAAGAATAGCTACCATTGTAAAAATTATTCAATGCTGTAGAAGCGCCGGATGTAAAAAATTGGAATGGGTTATTCCAGGTAATTGGTGCATAATCTGTTGCTGTTGCAGATGATGCCAATCCTAAAAACCATTGGATGCTACCAACGTAGAACGCATCTTGCAATTGCAAACGTGTTTCTGTTGCTCTTGGTGCAGTTGAATTAGTTGATGAATCGTTTACCAAAACACCGAAACGATATGACGTTACGTTATTTGATACGACTGCTTCCAATCTTAAAAATGATTGTGATAAAATTGCTGTGCTTGGATCAGCACCAGCTCTGTTCATTGCTCTTAAAGCGTTCTTATAAACTAAACGCGCGTTAACTTGACTCATAATTTGGTCTTTTTAGTTTTTTTTGTAAAAAATTATATTAAAGGTAAAATAAGCAATCCGTATTAATATTCAGAATCATCATCCATGCCAGACATATCTTCCATGTCACCAGCAAGTACAGATAGACGATCAACGTCACCTGTCATGATTCCCTGATCAGTAACACCAACACCACCAGCTAATACCGATAGATTGTCTGTTCCTGATACATAATCAAGCGAATAATCAGCACCGATACCTGCAATTGCAGATACAACACCAAATTGATTTGCTAATGTTACACCACCATTAACTACCATCCCGGTACCAATGCCTGCAACAAATTTGTTTTTGATGATTTTAGGTAAAAATATACCTGCTGCGATTTGACCAGCTGCAACAACTTTTGGATTTGTACCACCAAATTTGTTTTGCACCATACGGCCAGCAATTGCACCGGCTACCATAGCCAATACATTTGTTAAATCACCACCCACACCTGACATTGCTGAATGTCTGCGTCTGCGTGGATGTCTTTTTTTGTGATGTCCTTTTTTTGCCATCTTATTTGTTTTTTTTGTTTATTTAAAATTATTGTTCACTTGTGTTATGATCTTTTGCAAACAGGCCTAATAATAATGCACCAATTCCGGCTAATATATGGCCAATGTTATGTGTTTGCGCACCTTCCAAAATTGTTGGTAAACCTGCAATGGTTCCAAACAATGTTGTTTTGATATTTTTAAAAATGCTTTTCATTTACTAAACTATTTATTTTTTCTTCTAACCTGGCTAACTTTATTTCAATGTCTTGAAATTTATCTGTTAGTTTATTTAGTGTGTCAATTTTATTTTTGTAAACACCGGCTAAAAAACCAAATGATACTAAAATATTTACTACAGTTACAATTAATTCAATGTTCATGGTACTTGGATTTTGATGTGTTAGGTTCATAGGTTACGATTTAAACTAACAATATCAAAAATCAATCCATTACCAATTTTTCAACTTTTTTATTTTACTTGCAATGGCTGTCATTTCTTTTGCAATCTTATGTTTGCCACGTTTTGTTTTTTCCAATAATTTTTTGCTTGACAATTTACCATATGCATCTTTATAATGCGTTAATAAACTACCAATGCCACTCACCACACTAACTTTTACATTGTGACTATTTGTATCTTTATGACTTCCGTAATTTCTTGTTGTTGCTTTCTTTTTTGTTGCTGCTTTCTTTACTGCTGTTTTCTTTTTTGGTGCTGCTTTCTTTTTTGCTGTTTTATTTTTTGTTGCACCAACTGTTGCAGTTTGTTTGCTTGCTGCCTTTATTGCATCAGTCCATTTAGCATATTTACCTGTTTTGTATAATGCTTTTGCTTTTGTTGTTATTTGCTTTAATCTATTGCTCATTATGCAAAAAGTTTTTTCTTGTTTTTATAAATAAGGTAACCGGCTAATGCTAAACCACCATACAACAAATATGGATCAATTGCACCTACACTTTGTTGATCACCTGGTTGTGATTGATCTTGTGACTGATCAGCTGATGATTGTTGTGATTGATACATATCAACTGCTTCTTTTGCTGCGTTTGAATCTTGTGTTATTTCATCTTTATTTTGTGGCTTTAAAAATGCTAACAATGCAACAATTATTGGTGTTGCAGCTGCTATAATACCCTGTGTTGCAGGATCAATTACACCAATGCGTTTACCTGGATGCTTTCGATTATATTTTGCAATTGCTTTATTAACTGTGTGTTCTAACAATGCAGGTTTACCACCTAATTGTTCCCATTTATGCAATAATGCAGCACGTGATGATGAATGCAATCTGCGATAAAGTTTAATAGCAAATTTATCTACGTTAAGACGTACTAATGCTAAAAATGCTTTTCTACCTGGAAACAATGCAATTTTTGCAGCAACATGTTTTCTTTTACGTGTTCTGCCTATGCCTATTCCTGAAATTGTATATAATGCCATCTTTCTGTCTATTTTATTAATGTATGGTTTGCGCTGGTTCCAATAGTTTAGAACAGGATCACACCAATATTCAATGCCATTTATTTTTACCACAACAAATACATGGTGTGGCGTAGTTTGAAATAATTTGTAATTCGCAAAACGATAACACCAATCAATTTTGTAACCTTTCCTGCTTAAACTATCCAATATTCCGGCTTGGAATAATGAATAATGTTTACAGTCATTGCCACCATCAGCATACCGGCCTGTTGATAATATTGCCGCTGGTGATTTTACCGATTGCCTGTAATCAGGTTCAACGTCATACTTTACATTTGTTTTTAAAAAATCAAACAAATATTTGCATGTTGCTTTTACTGATCCTTTCCAAAACTGTTGACTAATTTTATCATAGT
>Ga0207954_1000654_pt1 | contig 11878 bp, 16 predicted proteins | sample CryBogmetaGMA0M_FD_184547 | JGI IMG/M metagenome (GOLD analysis project Ga0207954, IMG submission 184547) | Freshwater microbial communities from Crystal Bog, Wisconsin, USA - MA0M (SPAdes) | ecosystem: Environmental > Aquatic > Freshwater > Lake | place: Crystal Bog, Wisconsin, USA | collected... | reverse complement strand
AGAGACACCCTTGCCGGCGGCCGCGGCCGGCGCCAGGATAGGCGTCAGGATGCCCTCAGACAGGGAGGTGAAAAACTTGGACACGACGCTTCCAAGGTAGAACGCAGCAGTCAGGATGATGATATCACGGGTATCGAGCATGTTGTTTGGTTAATCACTCAGATTGTTTTTTTCCTTGGCGCGCTCTTTAACATTCTCTCGGTACCTTCGTCGCTGTTCTGTATATTTCTCTGGGTTATCAATCCTCCATTGCTTTACCCTCTGTATCTCGTCTTCTCTGTTGTCCCTACGTCTTACTTTGCCATATTCCTTATCTCGCTCCTTCTTTTCATCTGATGTTCTCATAGGTCTTGATTTGTTAAGGCATTGTTCATCGTTGATAACATTTAGTATCTCCGCCTTTTCCAGTGCAAGGAGTTCGCTGTCGGGTATGGAGTCAAACTCAGCGAGCAGTTGTATTTCGGCATGCTCCCACCCAACTCTATTGAAATATACGTATAATGGAGTTTTTTGTCTAATGGGATCTTTTGATTTAGATTTGTGATTCTTTAACCTATTCTTCAAGTCTTGACGCGTTGATCCGATATAAAAACACCTGTCAACGTTACTTTGTATCTTATACAGACGGCCAATCATATCTTACTATAGGGTAATTGAAGTAAATGTCAGACACCAGATACTGGGGGCCGAGTGGGTGGCAGTTGTTCCACCTTGTTGCGTTCAAGGCAAAACACCCAGATGATGTGCTGAATCAGATGAAGGATGTGTTGCCCTGTAAGTTCTGCCGTGCGTCTACGACCGAGTTCGTGCAGAAGCACCCCCTGCGTGGCGACCCGGGCAAGTGGCTCTACGACATTCACAACATGGTCAACAACAAGTTACGCACACAGTGTGCTGAGGACAAGACTGTGGTGAACCCTGGTCCCGACCCCACCTTTGACGAGATCAAGATGAGGTATGACATGATGATGCCCCACAATGTACCAGGACGTGACTTCTTGTTCACGATTGCAGCCAACTACCCCGAGGTGCCTGAGCAGGAGCAGATGGCTGTCCAGCGATCCTTCATCCACGCCCTTGCAAAGGCGTATCCCTTCGAAGAGCTGCGGGTCATCTTTGCAGACTACCTCAAGAGCAACGAGGTGAAGCTGTCGTCACGGGCTGAGTATATGAGGTGGATGTATGGGCTCCTCAAGCGTATGTCTAAAAAAACGAAATCAAAGATTCCAACCTATAAAGGGTATGTCCAACATGTCAACCACTACCGAAGTGGGTGCTCCAAAGGAACCTATCGTGGTGTTACCTGCCGCAAAATGGCAGGCGGCGGCTATGCTAAACAGCGTGATCATCAACGAACGAGACGAGTGTCTCACCGATACCTCCTCTAAACAGGCTCGTGAACCTACGAGTCTGTGTATGAGAGTGTATATGACGGGATTTGGGATTATTGCTGTACTGTTTATTCGGGCTATGTTTGGCTAACTTACATGCCAAAGAGTCCCTTGCTCTTGCGACGGCGCGTCTTCTTCGCCGGAGCAGACGCCGACTTCTTGTAGGTCTTCTTGGCCTCCAGGATGACCTGCTTCAGACCCTGACCCTTCTTGTAGGTGCCATTTGACTTCATCCGCTTCATCGTCTCCTTCACGTGAGAAAGCCACTTGTTTGCCATTTTTGTTTAGACGCGAGGAATAAATCCAACCTGACCCCCTGGGGCAGCAAAGAGGTTCCACTGGCATCCTGACGCGTAGATTTCGTCGTGCGCATCAGACCTCTTGAATCCAGCATCGGGTGCTACCAAAACTAGATTGTTCTCGGTGAACTCGGCGAGCTCCTCCGGCTCCCGCGAGTGAATCGCCTGGAGGTAGTTGAGTCGGCGCAACTCGCTTCCTCCCCAAGACAGATTTATGAGTGGCTCTAGGTTCGTGCCCCTGACCTCAGGTCCCGACACAAGAATAAGCTTATTGCTCAGACGGTCAAGAGACATCAGAGCAATTGAGTTTCCATCGGGTGTCAGCAGATGCTTGTGCACGGTCGTCTTCAGCGACTCGGCCACACGATTGAGGACGTAGCTAGACTCTGTGTGGGGGACGATGGAGAGGATGAACGGCTCTTTGCTAGGGAATGCCTGGTTGAGGATCTTGACGCAGACCGACTCAAACGACACGGCATTCGTATCGTCGCGGCGCTCAGGGTGGAAGATGACCACGGGCTCATCCTGCTCATTCCCGTAGACATGGAGCTCCATCAGACGGACACCGCGAGCCAGTGCGTCTGAGGGGTTCTCGTACACACTACCCGGGACATAGTAATCGCAGAGGCGCTTGTAGGATACCTTAGGGGGCTCCTTGATCTCGCCCAGTACCATGTAGACAATTGCTGCGAGAAGGAGTAAAATGAGGACGGCCTCCATATTGTCTTTCATTGTTCTTATTTTTCAGGCATGTCAAACAGCAAATCGCGAAAGGCGTTCATCTCATCGTCAGGGATTGTCACATTCATCGGGATGTCCAGCAGGCACGCATAATGGAAATAAAGGCAGTACATCCCGCACTCCGAATCCTTGCGTTGATGTCTCACACGATTGTAGGACAGTTCCATCGGCTGCTTGTGCATCCCTGTGGCGTCCCACTGCGACTTCCACCTCTTCATCAGCTCTTGGATCTCGGGCTCAGGGGTATGGGCGTACGAGTCAAAGTAGGTCATCCTCGGGTACTCTAGCTCGGGGCGAATATCGCAGAACGCCGCAATCCAGTGCTGCCCGGGGCCATCGGATGTATCTGTGTTGAAGACGATGCCAATGCGGTGCTTACCCCTCTTCGCGAGGCTGGTGAGCTTCAGAGAACAGAGGGCTGACACAATACACTCACCAAGCTCTGACTTCTTGCCAAAGTCGATAGGTACACATCCAACAAAGTGGTAGTCCTCAAACAGGGTCTGGTACTGCTTCTCCACCTTGTCAATGTCATCTGAGCTCAGCCACTCTGTCCTCTTCTTACCCCATGACTCGGGGGCCTTCGGTCGCTTCATCATGGCCGACACAATGCACGACGGTGTCCCCGTAGAGCACTTCGAGTGCAGGCGCTTGCGAATCTCGGCCCATGTAGTGTTGGAGGCTCCCTTCCCAATGGGTCGTTCGTGAGGATGTTCCTTGTTGTAGACTGTACGGAGACGGTCAATCTCGGCTGCTCCGAGCATTACTAGGATGCGAGGAAAAACGGAAATCGCGCACGTCCGGGACGTAGTAGCAAGAATGGACAGCACAACGCTCTGCATTGACGACATCAAGACGAATATGAAGACTCTGATGAATACTGCTAACAAGGTGATTTATGGACTAACCGACGTAGCAGGAGCACATACACGCTCCCAAACAGTACGGCTGCAGAGGATCCAGGACTTGACCACCCAGAACGACGCACTGTTGGCAGAGAACGAAAAGTACAAGGGCATGGTTGCTAAGGAGGCTCATGACAAGTTCATCGCGCAAGCTCAGCTTGCTATGGCGAAGTCTGAGAACAACAGGCTACAGTGTGAGCTTTCGCGCCTGCGCCCGCACGTCCGTAAGTGCGGAGACTGTGGACGACCTGGTCATGATACCCGCACTTGCCCTTATTAAAAACGAAATCGCCTGCGCACAGAACAAGGAGAGCACAATGGATACCCTTACACCCATCCTCGCACGCTATGTCAACGTCTCCAAGAAGCTAACTGAGGTCAACACTAACGCATCTGAACTGCGTGACACAAAGAGGACACTTGAACTGGACCTTGCGGCTGCGTATGCGTCCACAACACTGCCCGACAAGATTGAGCTGAAGGAGTCCAAGATGATGTTTGTGGTAAAGCGACCAAACCAGTGGAAAAAGGGTTGGTCACTCTCCAAGAAGACGCTGGAGTACTATCTCAACGATATACTGCCTGCTCCGGTAGGAAAGGAGGTTATGTTAGAGATTATCCGTCGTCACGAGAAGACACTGGTTGAGGACGACTACGGGTTTGAGCTCAGAGGCTCTGGATCCGACTGAGTCATGTTGGACAGGTTCTCGTTGGACGGCGACTTCATCATCTTAAACTGACGATAGCGGGCCAGATAATAGTAGAAGCCACAGGCAACTGCCATACTAATAAACGCGAGGACTGCAATGACTACTTCGCTCATTATGACTTATTTTCCGTTTGCTTGTAAACCGGCTTGTGCTTGAGCTCTGCTCGTATGCTATCAAGAATCTTTGCAAGTTCATCTAGTTCCTTTTGTGCTGTGAGGACGCTTTCTAGGGGTAAGAATCCACGCTGAAGTCTCGTCACTGCACTCGTCAATGACTGATGTGTCTGAACCGCACGAAACGCCAGCGTTGATATGTTTCTCACCATCAACGTATGAGTATCACCGAGAAAATATCTTTAAACCCCGTCGTCGTCGCGGGAAATGAAGTACTGTCGGAGTTTCTCCTCCACATTCTTGTCGGTTAGAACCCACACGCCATCCTTCTCTTCCAAGATGTGGCGCACATCGCGGATTCCGTCCAGAATCTTGTGGCGGTCTACGTACTGACGGTTCTTATTGGACCCGTGCCACAGATGGTAGATGGTGCCCCGCGCACAGGACATGGTAGGTAATTCCATCGCACAGTACTCTGCATACGAGGCCGTGAAGGCTGGACGGAGGTAGGAGGGGTGGAACTTCACACCCATCCACGCAGCTGACGACAATGTGTCTCCGCTCCCCGTGATCCCCTCGGTGTAGAAGCCCACTTTGCGGAACCACTTGCGTTGAAAGGCCCATCCGAACCCAGGGTGATACGCAGAGTCGTAGGTGGATGTCCTCTTCATGAACACCACCGACAACCGCTCCTGTACTACGTTCTTGTAGGTAGAATCCAACCAGACTGCGGTGGAGAATGGCTGGACCACTTGGTAGGTGTTGAGCAGCTGTGAGACCTCAGTGTACCAGTCAGGGCGACCGAACACGATGTCCGCATCCAAGAACAGCAGCTTGGAGTACCACCATGGTACCTTCTTCTCCAACAGTGCACAGAGCTTCTCCTTGTGGAACAGTGCGCTCTCCCCTTTGACATGGAAGGCCTCGCTAATCTCTGGCTTGTCAAATACGAGTTCAAGCGTGTAGTAGGGCATCTTTGCTGCTTTGAGCTTCTCAACGGTATAGTAGTAGTTCATCACCATCTTCTTGGACCTAGCAGGGTTAAAGAAGACAAAACAAACCGCCATGTCTTTGCGTTTCGGGATGGTGTAGTGGCAGGTGGATACATCCACTGCCGTCTTTGTGATCGGAGGGGCTGTCTCTGGTGTTCTCACTACATTATAGGCAAATGAGTGTCTCTGTCCCATTGTTGTTTGAAAACGAATAAAAGCCAAATGAAGCCATAAGGAGCATGGACACATACTCGCCCTACAACCCTGGCAACCGTACATTCACCGAAGACGACATTCATAGAATCCTACATCGTCACGGTCTCCCCCATTATCGTGTGACACATCGTAAGGTGTTTCAGACGGCAATGGTTCATACGACCTATGTGCGCAGGTCAGAGTACACGACCCCTGACGGTCGCCCCGCATCACTGGCTCAGTGTCCACATGGCGTCATGCCTCTCCAAGATGAGAGCTACGAATGCCTAGAGTTTGAAGGTGATGCAGTCCTTGGCGCTTGTATCGCCACATACCTGCGCAAGAAGTACCCTGAGAAGAAGCAGGGGTTCTTAACGGACGCACGCAAGGAGCTGGTGAACAATGAGCGGCTCGGTGAGCTGTCGGTCAAGGTAGGTCTCAATCGGTTCTACGTTATCTCGCGCCACAACGAGGACTCGGTCGCAATCTCTGGACGGACCAACACCAAGAAGCTGGGTGACATCTTTGAAGCCTTCATCGGGGCGTTATGGACGGACTGTGGCAACCGCTTTGCTACAGTCTATGCATATGTAACCACTGTGATGGAGACCTACCTGGACATTGATGAGATTGTGAACTCGGCTACCAACTTCAAGGACCTCTTCCAGAAGTACTGCCAGCGCGAGTTCAAGTGTACTCCAACCTATGAGCTGCGGTCCAACGACCCGAAGAAGAATGAGATTGTGGTTGCGGTGTTTGTAGCTGGGAAGGTCTACGGGGTTGGATCGGGAACCACACGCAAGAAGGCTGAGCAGATGGCATGCCAAGAAGCCCTTACACGAGTCGGGGCAACCGCTTCTTAAAGGAACGGCGACCAGAACCAAGATTTATCCCATCCTTTACGTCCAGCTCTTCAGGTTTCGTAGCTTTCGCGATATCCGCCATTTCAGGGCGCCCCTTGAAGTCGGGCACGGGTTCTGCGGCTTCCCTCTTCAGATATTCAACAACCTTTTTGCGTCTTGACTCGTCTGATTTGAGTTCCGGTAACAGTGGGCCGCCATCATCTGTATCCCACTCGGCTACTGCTCCTCCTGCAGGAGAAGGAGGAGGCACCTTAGTGATAGTTTCAGCAGCACGTTGTTCTTTGGATTTTCCACCGTTTCGGGCATCGTTTGTAGTCTTCCAATATGCGTCGGCTTTGGCGATATCTTCCTCCATCGTGCTTTCAACAATCAGGCTGTATTTAAGAAGGATTGCGCGCACCTGTTCGGCTGAACATGTTGGAGGTGTTACGTGGATGGCTGTGAGTAACTCCTTTGCAGCCCGTGAAGCCTGGGTAAACTGCGCACCATTTGCAGTGCAATCGTGGAGAGGCTTGAGGACAGAGAGGATATCAAAGATTCGGGCTAGTTGGTGGTATCGCGTCTCGTACATCGGCTCTAGGTAATACAGGTCTACAGCGCTTGAACCAAACTGTACGGTTCTCTCCGTCTTTGTAGCTTCGTCGTAGTCTAGTTTGTTATCAATCTTGTACAGGTTAATCCTGGTATTGGTCTCCTTTGCTATCATTCGCGAGTTCCTGTCCTTGAGCCTGTTGTTCTCTGGCTTCGTTGGGTCGTAACTACTTGTATCAAGCCACTCACCAAAGTCTGCTATCTTCTCAAACTCCTTCTGGAAATACCTAGCAAGGTAGAAGAATTGCCCATACCTATTATGGTAGTCATGATTGGCAGCAAAGTCTAGCATGTTGGTACGTAACACTCGCTCGTTGTAACGTTGGGGAAAACTAACCTTGTAACTGGTGTGCTTCTGCAGATAATCGCGAATCTTAGAGCGCCCGAAGTCATGAATGACTGTGGTTCCGTCATCCATTAGTGCGGCATTTCCCATATGAAGGTCATTGTGGATAAACCGCCCATCAATGTGAAGCAGTGTCTTCAAGATGTCCTTGATAGGTTCAACTTTACTCTCGTCGGGCAGTCCGTAGATGTTAATTCTTTGGTGACAGGCTAACAGACCATACCATGGCTTGGTGTCTTCTCCATTAACCGTTACATACCCAAGTTGGTCCTTCAATTGACCAGCAGGGACACTCTCATAGGTTCGCTTGATGTCTACGGAGTAAACGCCTACAAATGTATTTGTGTGCATTTTGATGTAGCTATCCAGATACGGACCCGTACCCTGTCCAAGCCACTCCTTAATGGTCCGATGAATAGCCATTTCTTCACCCGTTGCAGGGACTAACCGAACAACAGGGCGAAGTGCGATAAATGTATCAAACAAATCCCGCTCTCCTGCGACTGGGACAGGATAGTCATTCAACACCCACGCCTTGTCCTCATCATCGTATTTCAAGTTTTTATACGTGATGAACCCCTCGTGATAGAACACCGGTGTATCCGCACCCATCGCAATCATTACACCGCCCTTCATGGGCTGGGTCTTCAGGATGCCATCTTGACACTTGAGTTTCTTGAGGGTGCGCCCCTTGCTTTGGAGGATTGACTTGGTGCAGATCGCAATCGCGCCCTGCTCTGGTGTGGACCCCTTGCGAGCTTTCAAGGTCTTCTTGACCTTCTTTATACAGGAGCAAAACCGCTCCACCTGCGGCTCTTTCATTGTTCAATCGCAGAAGAATATATCCTCGCAAAAGATAAACACAATGGGCGGAGGACTTCTTCAGCTTGTTGCCTATGGCGCACAGGATGCTTATATCACTGGAAACCCGCACATTACCTTCTGGAAGGTGATGTACAAGCGTCACACGAACTTCGCCATGGAGGCGATGCGTGTCAACTTCACGGGCACACCGCAGTATGGACAGCGCGTCGTTGCTGTCGTGAACCGCAACGCTGACCTCATCTACAAGACCTACCTTGAGGTGACCATGCCCGACACACAGTCGGTTGGTGTCTTCTGGACTGGTGCATGGGAGCGCCGCCTTGGCTACCAGCTCCTCAAGAAGATTGAGGTGGAGATTGGTGGCCAGATCATGGATACCCACTACGGTGAGTGGCTCTTCCTCTGGGAGAACCTGACCTCCAACTTTGACAACTCTGTGAAGCTGGATAGTATGACAGGCGGCTTCCTCGGCGGCTCGGCGACAACGTCAGTTTCATGCGGTGGCCGCCCCAACATCCTCTACATCCCTCTGCAGTTCTGGTTCTGCCGCAACCCTGGCCTAGCGCTGCCGCTCATCGCCCTCCAGTACCACGAGGTGCGCTTCAACATCACGCTGTCGGCTGCGACTGACCTCGTGTCTGGCACGCCCGGCACGGCGGGCAGTGTCGCCGCACAGGCCGCGAAGCTCCCTCAGCTGAAGGACATGGCGCTCTACTTTGACTACATCTACCTGGATGTGGATGAGCGCCGCCGCTTCGCCCAGGACTCGCATGAGTACCTGATTGACCAGCTCCAGTATGGTCTCCAGCAGACGATCACGACCTCGTCGGCTCGCATTGACCTGACGCTCAACCACCCCGTGAAGGAGCTGGTGTGGGTCTTCCAGGATGCCCGCAAGACGGACTGCGGTTCAACGCTTACTATAAACGAGGGCTTCACACAGCCGTTCAGCTACGATGACATTGTCAACCGCTGCCGCCTGCAGCTCAATGGTCAGGACCGCTTCGATGAGCGCTACGGTGACTACTTCTGGCGCGTGCAGCCTTACCAGCACCACTCGGGCGGCGCCTTCTGGCCGGTGCGCGCCATGGGAGCGGAACCGCAGTCGAACTCGTTCACAGTTACAGGAACCGCTGTAACCGACATTATCTTCTCCGGAAACACCTTGAACATTCTCAGCAGTGCAACAATTCCGAGCGGTAGGTATATCGTTGAGGGCGCGACCATCAGCGGTATTGCTACAGTTAATGGCACGTCCCCTGTACAGCTGTTCGCCCCCGGAACCATTATCTCTGCATTCGGAACAGGTAATGGTCTGGCTGGAACCTACAACCTCAGCGAGCCGGTTCTCTATCCGGCATCTTCTATTAGCTCGGGTGTCACCCTGTATATCACGCCCCCGAACGTCAATTTCGCACCGCACGACAATCCCATCAACGTGTACTCGTTTGCACTCAAGCCCGAGGAGCACCAACCGTCGGGATCGTGTAACTTCTCGCGCATTGACACGACGACCCTTGTCTTTGACAGCATCGCGGAAGCTGGCCTTGCGAAGCCGACCAAGACCACCCCGTTCAACTTCCGCATGTACGCGGTGAACTACAACATCTTCCGCGTGATGAGCGGCATGGGTGGACTGGCGTACTCCAACTAAACCTTCGTATTCGGAGTACAACCCTTCAGACCCAGAGTTTGCTGCAACATAATCGGTGCGGGCTTCCCCGGAACACACTTCACATGGTCATGACCTAAAATATGTCCCATCTCATGAGAAACCATATACTGACGATACGAATCCAGAGGCAACTGACTTGCCTTGGCTCCGTGTTTCCACCGTGACGCATTCAGATAGAGATGATGCCCTCCCAACTCTGCGCACGACAAGTCCCGAGGGAGTCCGCAGGTCTTTGCGATTGTGGACGGAGAGGAAAGCCGAATCTTGACTGGACCTTTGGGGTCGTAGACAAAACTATACCCCTTGCTTTCCCATCCATCCGGGTCCGCAAGGTAGATTTGGACGAGGTCTAGGAACTCTTGCTTGGGGTAGTCTACGTCAGGGTCCACTTCGGCTGAATAGCGGATCTTCATTGTCTTTTGGAAACGGAAAGTTCCCGCAAGGAAGATGAAGAGCAAATGAAGTGTCCTCACTGCAAAAGGAAAAGTCACTTGTCGTATACATGTCTTTGTAAGGTTGAGTATTGCATTCGGTGTCGTCTACCTGAGGTTCATGGCTGTTCGTCTAGGAAGGGTGAGAAGATCGTGCTACCTAAGATCGTCGCGGAGAAGCAGCCTGAGAAAGCCTGAGTCCTGCTTCGATGTCAATCGCAGCGTAGAGTAGAGCCATGAAGGTCTCGCCCCAGTTGTAGCTCAGCACCTCACGCTCAAGGATACATGCGACTGTGCTATCCGTGTCCGTGTCCACATGGATCTCAAAGAGGAACTTTTTGGGTGACTCGTTCCAGCTGAGAAGGACTTTCTGCCAACCATCCTCGTTCGGCGGGCTGATGTGGATGTTGTCGGGGGTCTCATTCATGACGCCGATGGTGTTGGTGATGGCTTGTTCGAGGATAGACATTCTTGCTGCTACTCCCCTCTGCTACGTGTAGGCGGAATCCGTTTTTGGGAATCGTTGAAAACGGATTCGTGAGGTCCAGAACCAATAGAGATCAGCTTAGTATACGACTACCATCGTATACTTGTGAGGACGCACCTCACCCTGTTTCCAGAGTTTCAAAGTACAACACAAAATGTCAGTCACCAAGCAGCAGATTGATGCGGGCCTGGACAAGGTCTGGGACGATATCCAGTCCACGGTCGGTCCTCTCACGGTTGAGGAGTTCAAGGCCATGCTTGCCAAGGTCCTCTTCCCTCAGCCCGAGGAGGAGAAGTCAGACTCCGAGGGATCCACTGCATCCAAGCGCGGACGCAAGAAGGGACCCATGAGCGAGGACGCCAAGGCCGCCATGGTCGCCAAGCGCAAGGCCACACTGGCCGCCAAGGCCCAGGCGCCCAAGGAGGACAAGCCTGAGGAGCCTAAGGTCGCTGCCATCGCTGTCAAGATGGTCAAGCCCAAGAAGGTCAAGGAGGACAAGCCTAAGATGTCCAAGGAGGACCGCTCAGCCGCTGCCAAGGCACGCTGGGAGGCCAAGTCAGAGGAGGAGAAGGAGGCCATCAAGGCTAACCTCGCAGCCGCACGCGCTGCCAAGAAGGCCGCAAAGGCTGAGTAAACTAACCCACAAACATTCAAAACTAAAAACAAAACACAAGAACACTTTTCACTTGAGGTGGCAAGTTGAGAGTTGGTAGGAGTTTGCCGCAAAGGTGTGGACTTTCAATCCAGATTTGTGAGTGAGTGTGGCTACTCCTGGTTAACCACTGCGTGGATGGTCGCTACGCTCCATGCGGGCCTATTACCTTTTCTACCATTCTCCCTGCGCGACAACCACTGAAGATTGCTGGCGGCATTGTTCGCAGAGTTACCATCAATATGGTCAACCGTTGGATCATCCATATCCGATGGCGGCATACCAATGAATGCAAAGGCGACCAAACGATGGACTCTATGTCTTGGTGGCTTCTGCCCAAGCATCAGATACTTCCTCCAGTACGGCACGAGTACCTGTTGGGTCTTCTTGTTACGAACATTACCCAGATTGCTGACTTCCCATTTGTCCACATACGACTGTCGCCACTCTTCCATGCCACCCCCGGGGGTATCATATTTTGTCCGTTTTCAACTTTTTGTCGCGCCCTCTTAATGAAGAACTAGTACAACAAGCGTGGTGTATCTCAGCAAGGTATGACCAATTCGTAGGCCATATCTTGAATTATTGAATCAGCGCGACTTAGAGGCGCCGCGGCTTTGCCGCCGTACCGGTGTAACGGCGCCTCTAAGTCGCGCTGATTC
>Ga0207954_1000649_pt1 | contig 11931 bp, 8 predicted proteins | sample CryBogmetaGMA0M_FD_184547 | JGI IMG/M metagenome (GOLD analysis project Ga0207954, IMG submission 184547) | Freshwater microbial communities from Crystal Bog, Wisconsin, USA - MA0M (SPAdes) | ecosystem: Environmental > Aquatic > Freshwater > Lake | place: Crystal Bog, Wisconsin, USA | collected... | reverse complement strand
AACGTGCAGTGAGCGAAGGGCAGGATGCCCGGAGCGAACGTCCGGCGACGGGGCACGGGCAGCCCCGAGCCGCGCTGGCTTCACGCGGCCCGAGCCATCCATGGCCTCGGGACCGCTTGGGTTCGGCTCGCCCTGAAGGGCGAGCCTGCCCTTCCGGGCACACCTTGGCTGTGCTCGCGAAGGGCGCTGGCTTCACGCGGCCCGAGCCATCATGGCCTCGGAACCGCTTGGGATCGGCTCGCCCTGGAGGGCGAGCCTGCCCTTCCGGGCACACCTTGGCTGTGCTCGCGAAGGGCGCTGGCTTCACGCGGCCCGAGCCATCCATGGCCTCGGGACCGCTTGGGATCGGCTCGCCCTGGAGGGCGAGCCTGCCCTTCCGGGCACACCTTGGCTGTGCTCGCGAAGGGCGCAAGCGGCCGGGGCCATGGATGGCCCGGCCGCGCTATTTCTTGATCAGATCGCGGACCGTCATGCCCGACGGGATCATCGGCAGCACGTGCGACTGGTAGGGTACCTGCACGTCGAGGATCGCCGGGCCCTCCGCGGCGATGAGCCGCTCGAGCGCCGGCACGAGATCCTTCTTCGCCGCGATCGTCTCGGCCTGCCATCCGAAGCCCTTCGCGATCGCCACGAAGTCGGGATAGCGGCTGTCGGGCGAGATGCCGTCACCCTGACCGTACGCCTCCGGGTGATCGATCGGGCCCAAGTAGGTGTGGGCACGATTCCCCTTGAAGAAGCGGTCCTCCCACTGCACCACCATGCCGAGATGCTGGTTGTTGAGGAGCAGCACCTTGACCGGGATGTTCTCGGTCTTGCAGGTGGCGAACTCCTGGATGTTCATGAGGATGCTGCCGTCGCCGTCGATGTCGAAGACGAGCGCGTCGGGACAGGCCACCTTCGCCCCCATGGCCGCCGGCAGGCCGAAGCCCATCGTGCCCAGGCCGCTCGACGAGAGCCACGTCCGGGGCCGGCGGAACTTGAAGAACTGGGCCGCCCACATCTGGTGCTGGCCCACGCCCACGGCCACGACCGTGTCGCGTTCGGCCGTGAGCCGCGAGAGCTCCGCGATCGCCTCCTGGGCGAGGATGCCGGGATACGACGTGTCGAAGGAGAACGGATCCTCCTTCTTCCACTCGGCGATCCGCGCGTGCCACGGGGCGAGGTCGGCCGTCGGCCGCTCGACGATGCGGTTGAGCTGCCCGAGGGCGGCCTTCACGTCGGCCACGATCGGCACGTGGATCACCTTGTTCTTGTTGATTTCGGACGGATCGATGTCGATGTGGACGATGAACCCGTGCTGGGCGAAGGCCTCGACCTTGCCCGTCACGCGGTCGTCGAACCGCACGCCGATGGCGAGCAGCAGGTCGGCCTCGTCGACCGCGTAGTTGGCGTAGACGCTGCCGTGCATGCCGAGCATGTCGAGCGAGAGCGGATCGTCGCCGGGGTAGGCCCCGAGGCCCATCAGCGTCATCGTGACGGGGATGCCGGTCTTCGCGACGAGCGTGCGGAGCTCATCCGAAGCGTCGGAGGCGATCACGCCGCCGCCGACGTAGAGCACCGGCTTCTTCGCCCGCTTGATCGCGGCAGCCACTTGCGCGATCTGCTCCGCGGGCGCCGGCCTCCGCGACTCGGGCTTGTAGCCGGGGAGGTTCATCTCGCAGTCGTAGTCGGGCACGATCTGGGCGAGCTGGATGTTCTTCGGCAGGTCCACGAGCACCGGGCCGGGGCGGCCGGTGGTGGCGATGTGGAACGCCTCCTTCATCACGCGGGCGATGTCGTTGGCATCGGTCACGAGGTAGTGGTGCTTCGTGATCCCGCGGCAGACCTCGACCATCGGCGTTTCCTGGAACGCGTCGGTGCCGATCACGCTCGTGCCCACCTGGCCGGTGAGCACCACGAGCGGAATGCTGTCGAGTTTGGCGTCGGCGATGGCCGTGACGAGGTTGAGGGCCCCGGGGCCGCTCGTCCCCATGCACACGCCCGGCTTGCCGGTGGTGCGGGAGTAGCCCTGGGCCGCGAACGCGCCCCCCTGCTCGTGCCGCGGGAGGATCGTGCGGATCTGGTCCTTGTAGCGGGTGAGCGACTGGTGGAGCGGCATGCTCGCCCCACCGGGGTAGGCGAAGATCACGTCCACGCCATGCCGCACGAGCGACTCGACGACCACGTCGGCCCCCGAGGCGAAGGCTTCGGTGGCTTTCGACGGGCGGGCGGCGGTGGCCATGGGGTGCTCCTGAACCGGGGGCGGGGACTGGAAACTCCGATCCTCAACCATACACGATGGAATCCGGCCGAAAAACCGTCCGGTCGCCTGCGCCGGCCCCTCGGCCACGGGGTTCGTGAGCCGCCCGATGCGGTCGATTTCGACGGTGACGGTGTCGCCCGGCTCGAGAAAGACGGGCGGATTGCGGGTGAATCCCACGCCGTGGGGCCTGCCGGTGAGGATCACCGTGCCGGGCCGCAACACCGTGTTCGCGGAGAAAAACTCGACGATCGCCGGCCCGTGGGGGCAGGTGGCGGCTCGGCGCCGCTCCCGGCAGCGTGCTGCTGATGGTCGAGGCCCACACAGAGGATGTCTCGCGGCTCGAGCGGGGCACGGAGCTTCTCGACGGCCGACTCCCGGCCCGTGGCGCGCTGCGGCCCGAGGGGGTCGCCTTCGAGGAGCGTGCCGCGGCCGTCGCCGGGCAAGCGGCCGAGGTGCTCCGCCCCGGCGGCGAGGAACCGGACGATCTTCATGGCACCAGCTGCCTCCCGGAAGGTTGTGTGCGGAGTGGAACCGATCCGGGGCGCAGTATCGACCGCGTGGCCTCCACCGCGGCTTGGGCCCGCGTGCCGCCGCCGCATACACTCCCCCGGATCGATCACCCCACGCTTCCCGGAGAGTCCCTGATGCACCGCCGCTCGATCCTGCTCGCGTGTCTCGTCGTCGCCGGGCTCGCGACCCCCGGCCGGGCCTGCACGCGATGCGTCTACCTCGGGCCCGACCACACCGTGCTCGTCGCCCGATCGATGGACTGGGTCGAGGACCCGGGTTCCGAGATCTGGGCTTTTCCGCGGGGCATGAAGCGGTCCGGCGCGACAGGCCCCGGCACGTTCGAGTGGACGAGCCTCCACGGCTCCGTCGTCGTGTCGTTCTACGGCGTCGCCTCGGTCGACGGCATGAACGAGAAGGGGCTCGTGGCGAACACGCTCTACCTCGCGGAGAGCGACTACGGGAAGCCGGCGCCTGGGAAGCCGACGATGTCGATCGCCTGCTGGACGCAGTACGTGCTCGACACGTTCGCGACGGTGGACGAGGCGGTGAAGGCGCTCGAGAAGGAGCCCTTCACGATCGTTGCGCCGACGCTTCCCAACGGGGTGCCGGGCGTGGGTCACATGGCCCTCTCCGACCCGTCGGGCGACTCGGCGATCCTGGAATATGTGAAGGGGAGGCTCGTGATCCACCACGGCCGCCAGTACCAGGTGATGACCAACTCGCCGCCGTTTGATCACCAGCTCGCGCTCGACGCCTACTGGCAGGAGATCGGCGGCCTCACGATGCTGCCGGGCACGAACCGGGCGGCGGATCGGTTCGTCCGGGCGTCGTTCTTCATCAAGGCGCTCCCGCAGACCGACGACGCCAAGCGGGCCGCCGCACAGATTTTCAGCGTGATCCGCGGGGTGTCGGTGCCGCTGGGCTTCGGGACTCCCGAGAAGCCGAACATCGCGAGCACGATCTGGCGGACGGTGCACGACCACAAGAGCCGGATCATGTTCTTCGACTCGGCCACGAGCCCGACCGTGTTCTGGATCCCGCTGGCCGACGTGTCGTTCGAGCCGGGCACGCCGGTGAAGAAGATCGCACTCGCCAAGGGCCAGACATACTCCGGCGACGCCGCGGCGAGCCTCAAGCCGGCCGAGCCTTTCGCATTCCTGCCCGCGAAGCCGGAGTGACGACGCGGCCGAGGGCCGGGGTTGCCCGCCCGACGGGAAACCGGTGGTACCTTCGTGGCAGCCAGCCGGGAGTCGAGGATGAAGACCGTCCTGTTCGTGTGCGTCGAGAACTCGAACCGCAGTCAGATGGCGGAGGCGTTCGCCCGCATCCACGGTGCCGGCCGAGTCGCGGCCGCGAGCGCCGGATCGAAGCCTTCGGGCCGGGTGAATCCGAAGGCCGTCGACGCCATGCAGGAACTGGGCTACGACCTGACCACGCACGCCTCGAAGCGTCTCGACGAGTTCAACGGCCGGAACGTGGACGTCGCCGTCACCATGGGCTGCGGCGACGAGTGCCCCCTCGTCCGCGCCGGCCGGCGGGTGGACTGGAAGATTCCCGACCCGCGCGACATGACCCCCGCGGAGTTCCGGGGCGTGCGCGACCTGATCGAGGCGAAGGTGAAGGATCTTCTCGCCGACCTCGACGCCACCCCGTGAGGGCCCGCCGATGACCGTGAACGAGTTCTGCCGCGCGCTCGCCGCGCATCCCGATGCGAAGATGCATTGGATGCTGCCCGACCGGTCGTTCGTCCCGGCCCACTACCACATCACCGAGGTCGGCAAGGTTCGAAAGGACTTCATCGACTGCGGAGGCACGGTGCGATCCACGCAGGCGTGCGTGCTCCAGATCTGGGTGGCGAACGACGTCGATCACCGCCTCGACACCACGAAGCTGGCGTCGATCATGCACGTCGCCCTTCCACTCCTCGAATCCGACGCCCTGCCCGTGGAAGTCGAGTACGAGGAGGGCGTGCTCTCGCAGTACCCCGTCGGGTCGATGGAGATCACGCCGTCCGGACCGCTCTTCTCCCTCGGCACCAAGCACACGGCCTGCCTTGCGCCGGAGAAGTGCAAGGTGGGCGATACCGGCTGCTGCTGACGGACGCGGGTGGCCCGCTCGGGGTTGCCCGTGCCGTTGAGCCGGCGTCGTCTGCAAGCGGAGCCAGGATGGCGGAGCGCGGCAAACGTCGAGTGAGCGAAGGGCTGAGCCCGCAGCGAACGTCCGGCGAGGCGGCACGGGCAACCCCGGCCCCTCACGACAGGCCTGAAGCGTTTCGCTACATTTTGCCCGTGGCAGGTCACGCCCCACGGCCGGGCGCGCGACTGCTCGCCCTGGCCGACACGCTCGATTCGCATCGAGGGTTCGCCGACGTGGTCGCCAGCCTGCGTGACGGGCATGGCGGGTCGATCGGCGGAACCTGGGGATCGGCGTCTGCGCTCGCGGTGGCGGCGCTCGTGCGGGCCCGGGCCACCGAGGCCGGCACACTCGTCGTCGTGCTCCCCCACGCGGCGGAGGCCGACGACTTCGTCGCCGACTTCGAACTCTTCAGCGAGATCCCGGCGGTGCTCCTGCCGGCGGTCGAGAGCCTCGGCGATGACGAGCCCCTGGCCGACGACCCGGCCGAGGCGGAACGGCTCGCCGTCGTGAAGCGACTCACGGTGGCGGATGCCCCGCGGCCGCCCGTGGTGGTGACGAGCATCCAGGCGATCCTCGTGCCGCTGCCCGACCCGCGGGAGATCGAGGCCGGCACGCGCCGCCTCGCCGTCGGCGGCCGGCTCGATCCCGAGGAGCTCGCCGACTGGCTCATCGCCCGTGGCTGGCGGCTCGTGGACGCGATCGACGAGCCCGGCACGTTCGCCCGCCGCGGCGGCATTGTCGACCTCTTCGCCGCCGACTGGGACCGGCCGGTCCGCATCGAGCTCTTCGGCGACGAGATCGAGTCGCTCCGCACGTTCGACACGGTGACGCAGCGGAGCGTGGCCGCCCTCGAAGCGATCGACCTCACGGCCCTCGCGGCGCGGGCGGGCACGCGACGTACGCTGCTCGCGGAGCTCCTGCCGCCGGGCTCGGAATGGGCCCTCGTCGAGCCGGGAGAGGGGGCCGAGGAGGCCGCCCGCATGCATCAGCGGCTGGGCGCCGCGGCGGGATTGCTCGCCCCGGAGGACGTGTTCGCCCGCATCCATCGCTTCCCGTCGGTGACGCTCGCGGCCCTCGCGACATCGAGCCTCGACGCCGCCGCCACACTCGCCGTCGAGAGCGTGGAGCGGTTCACCGGCGTGCTCGACCGCGTGCGCGAGGAGCTCGAGACGGTCGGCAAGGATCAGGAAGTGTGGGTGGTCGCGCCGTCGGAGGCGGAGGAGAAGCGGCTCCGGGAGCTGCTCGCGGGATCGGCCCCCGACCGCGGCGGCCGGCTGCACTTCGCCCGCGGCCACCTCTCGGCGGGATTCCGTCTGGTCCCGGAGAAGATCGTGCTCGTGTCGAGCGCGGAGCTCTTCCGCCGCGAGGAGGTGTCGCGGCGGCCGAGCAAGCAGCGGCTCACCCGCGCGATCGACACGTTCCTCGACCTCCACGAGGGCGACTACGTCGTCCATGTGGCGCACGGCATCGGCCGCTACAAGGGGCTCAAGCTCCTCGAGAAGCACGGCCGCACGGAGGAGTTCCTCGACCTCGAGTTCGCGGAAGGCACGCGGATCTACGTGCCGGCGTCGTGCATCGAGCTCGTGCAGAAATACGTCGGCGGCACGAAGCTCGCGCCGAAGCTCGCGAAGATCGGCGGGGCGGCGTGGGAGAAGCAGAAACAGGCCGTGCAGAAGGCGGTGGCCGACATGGCCGCCGACATGATTCGCCTCCAGGCGGTGCGCGAGAGCCGGCCGGGGATCGCGTTTCCCCCCGACACGCCCTGGCAGCGGCAGTTCGAGGAGTCGTTTCCGTTCGACGAGACGCCCGATCAGCTCACCGCCATGGAGGCGATCCGCGAGGACATGCAGCGGCCGCGGCCGATGGACCGGCTGCTCTGCGGCGACGTCGGCTTCGGCAAGACGGAACTGGCGATGCGGGCGGCCTTCAAGGCGGCGGAGGCGGGCGCCCAGGTGGCGGTGCTCGTGCCCACCACGGTCCTCGCCGAGCAGCACCGGCGCACGTTCACGGCGCGGTTCGCGGAGTTTCCGTTCACGATCCGCTGCCTGTCACGGCTCACGCCCCTCGCGGAGGAGCGGGCCACGCTCGAGGGACTCGCCCGCAAGACGGTCGACATCGTGATCGGCACCCACCGGCTCGCGCAGGCCGACATCCACTTCGCGAACCTCGGCCTCGTGATCGTCGACGAGGAGCAGCGGTTCGGCGTCGACGTGAAGGAGCGGCTCAAGGCCCTGCGGGCGAGCATCGACGTGCTCACGATGACCGCCACGCCGATCCCGCGCACGCTCCACATGTCGATGCTCGGCATCCGCGACATCTCGAACCTCACCACGCCCCCGACCAACCGCATCGCCGTCGAGACCCGCGTGGCGCGCTTTGACACCGGGCTCGTGCGCAGCGCGATCGAGCGTGAACTGGCCCGCGACGGGCAGGTGTTCTTCGTCCACAACCGCATCCACGACATCCACAAGGTGGCCCACCGTCTGTCGCAGATCGTGCCCGAGGCGACGATCGCGATCGTGCACGGGCGGCTCTCGGAAGCCGACCTGGAGGAGCAGATGCTCGCCTTCGTGGCGGGGAAGGCCGACATTCTCCTGGCCACCACGATCATCGAGAGCGGCCTCGACATCCCGCGGGCCAACACGATGTTCATCGACGAGGCCGACATCTACGGCCTGGCCGACCTCCACCAGCTCCGCGGCCGCGTGGGCCGCTCGCACCACCGCGCCTGGTGCTACCTGCTCGTCGACGAGGCGGCCCGACTCACGAGCACGGCCGCCAAGCGGCTCCGCGCGATCCAGGAGTTTTCGAGCATGGGGGCCGGTTTCTCGCTCGCGATGCGCGACCTCGAGATCCGTGGCGCCGGCAACCTCCTCGGCACGCAGCAAAGCGGCCACATCGCCACCGTCGGCTACGAACTCTACTGCCGGCTCCTCGAGCAGGCGGTGCGCGGGATGAAGGCGCTGCCGCCGGCAGAGCCGCCGCCGGTGGCGATCGACCTGCCGGGCGAGGCCTGGCTGCCGCGCGATTACATCGCCGACTTCCGCGCGAAGATCGACGTCTACCGCCGGCTCTCCCGGGCGACGGCCACGAGCCAGATCGACGAGCTCGCCTCGGAACTCGGCGACCGATTCGGGCCGCCGCCGGACGAGACGCGGCGGCTGCTCGACTTCGCCCGGCTCAAGGTGCTCGCCGCAGGCCTGGCCATCGACTCGATCGCACGGCACCCCGGCATGATCATGATCGGACACCACGACCGGGCCGCGATGGAGAAGCTGCGGCAGGCCGCGGTGGCCAAGGGCCGCACGGTGCGGATCGTCGATCAGAAGACGGTCGTGCTGCCGCTTTCGGACGACACGCTCTCCTCGCCCGACCGCCTCGTGGCGGCGATCACGTCGTTCCTCGCCCCGCCGGCTGCACGCCGGGTACCGTCTCCATCGCTACCGACCGCGCGGGCCTCGAGGCCCGCCCCCGGATGAGCGACGTATCGTGATGCCCTCCGTTTCAGCGCACGGAGGAGGCCTGGCCCACGAGGTGCTTCAGCGCCGATCGCACGCGGGCTATTTCGTCACGGGGCTGCGGAATGTGCCGACGACGGCCGTCAGCCCCCCTGCGGCCCGCCCGCCGGCAGCCGCTCGACGTCGGCGGCGATCGCATCCCAGAGCGCGAGGCGGGCGTCCAGGCATGCGCGGGCATGAATCTCCGCCCCCGCCCACTTCTCGGGATCATCGCCGCAGAGCCGCGCCATGATCCGGCGGCAGGCCGGGCCGTGCTTTTCTGAATCGTGCTCGATGTGGCGATCGAGGTAGAACCGGAACCGGCTCCACGACTGCTCGCGGGACGAAAGCGTTGCGACGAGGCCGCTGAACATCTCGGGGATCACGTCCTCGCGGCCGTACGTGAAGGCGGCCACGATCCCGTGCGGGGAACCCGATTCGATGATCGCGAAGGACGCCCGCACGAACTCGCCGGCGGCGGCAGGCGCGCCGGCGGCGACGAGGGCGTCGGCGAGCGGCACGCCCGTGGTGAGCGCGTCGATCAGCCGCGTCACGGGGCCGACGTCGGCACCGGCCTCCCGCATCGCGTCGAGGTAGAGCTCGAAGTGCGATGCGAAGCCTCCGTCGGGTAGTTCGTCCGATTCTTCGTCGAGGACGATCTCGTTGACGAGCCGGCGGGCCTCGGCGTCGGGCGTGGGCACCCACGGCGTGGTGGTGCAGGTCAGCCGCTGCTGCATCGCCTTGAGGAGGCTCTGGAAATCCCACACCGCGAAGACGTGGCTCTCCATGAACCGCCGCAGCCGGTCGCCTGAATCGACGAGCGCGTAGAGGCGGTGCGAGACGAGCCGGCGGCGACGGTCACCGAGGTCGATCGACCGCCGCACCGATGCACGGTGGGACCCGTCGTCGGATGCCTTCAAGGTGGGAGAGATCATGGAAGGATTGCCCAGGGTTGAACGAACCATACTCCGCGGAAGAATCCTAGCCGCCGGCGGCACCGCGGCCACGCGACCCCCTGCCGAGGGCCCTTCCAACCGGCGTGGGCAGCCGCGGACGCGGCCGGTACGATCCTCCCCATGAACCGACTCACCTACTCGGGCTCCCGCGAAGCCGAAATCCGCGGCCTTTTCTCCACCGCCGGCCGCTGCCTTGAAATCGGCCCGAGTTACAACCCGATCCTCCCCAAGCGCGACGGCTACCGTGTCGAGACGGTGGACCACGCCACCGCCGCCGACCTCCGCGAGAAGTATCGCGTGCATCCCGGCGTCGACATCGCGAAGATCGAGGAGGTGGACCACGTCTGGCACGGCGAGCCGCTGTCGGCGGTCGTCGGCACCGGCCGATTCGACGTCGTCGTCGCCTCGCACGTGATCGAGCACACGCCCGACCTCCTCGGGTTTCTCGAGGAATGCGAGAAGACGCTGACGCCCACGGGCCGCCTCGTGCTCGCGGTGCCCGACCGGCGGCGGTGCTTCGACTTCTTCCGGCCCGCATCGACGACCGGCGCCGTGCTCCAGGCCCACCTCGAGAAGCGGACGCGGCACACGCCGGGCAACGCGTTCGACTTCGTGGCCAACTTCGCCACGTTCGACGGCCGGCAGGTCGCGGGGGAAGACGGCGCAGCGACGTTCGCCCTCTCGAACAAGGCGACGGATGCGAAGGGCTTGTTCAACCACTTCGCCACCGCGTCCCCCGCGGAGTACCACGACTGCCACGCGTGGGTGTTCACGCCGTCGAGCTTTCGGCTCATCGCCAGCGACCTCGCCGCCATCGGCGCGATCGCGCTGCGGGAGGAGGGCTTCTGGGAGACGCCGATCTTCGAGTTCGTGACGATCCTTGCGCGGGCCGCGGCGGGCTGCCCGCTCGACCGGGCCGAGCTCGTCGTGGCGAGCCACCGCGAGGCCGCCACACCCGCGGCGCCGCTTCCGAGGCGGTAGGCCGGCCCGCTTCGCCCCCGGTTTTCAGGTGTGCGGACGCTCTTGCGACCGCGGCGCGGGCATCTCTATAGTCCCCGCCCCGAATCATGCGGCCCACGATGCCATACCTTTCCGAGCGGCTTCGACGCGGTCGGCTGCGACGCCTTGCCGTCGGCATCGTCGCCTGCTGCGCGGTCGGCCGGGCGGCCGCGCAGGATGATCCACTGCAGCAGTCCATGCCCGTGCCGCAGGCGGGAGCGGCGCAGCAAGCCGTCGACCCACGGCAGATCGTGGGCCCAGGCCGGATGCCCACCGTGCCGAAGGCGGTGTCGCGTCCGGCGGCCTGGCCGGGCGGCAAGGGGCCTGCCCACGACAACCACGTGCTCTCGAGCATCCGCGAGCATCCCGGCGCCCCGATCGAGCCGGTGCGGGAACTGATCGCCGGCGCGATCGACAAGGCGGTGGCCGGCGGCGCGGGGGCCGACGGCGGCGTCGTCCCCGCGGCCCACGAGACTCCCGTCGACGGATCCCCGACGGCCGCGACGGAATACCAGTCGCTCGAGGCGGCGCTCGTCGTGGCCCGCGTCGGCCCGGAGGTGGTGCTCGAGGCCGACCTGCTCACGCCCAAGGCCCTCGAGTGGCTCGAGAAGGTGACGCCCGGCATGCCGCCGGAAAAGGTGCGGGAACTGCGGCTCCAGATCTGCCGGCAGGTGCTCGAGCCCCACATCGAAACGCTCCTCGTCTACGTCGATGCGTGCCGAGAGATCCCGGCCAACAAGCTCCCCGAGATCCGCAAGAACGTCGACCGGGCCTTCGACGAGCAGCAACTGCCCCGGATGATGAAGGAGGCCAACTCGGCGAACTCGCTGGAGTTCGAGAAGTCGCTTCGCGCCCGCGGCATGTCGCTCGACCGGATGCGGAAGATGTTCTTCGAGCGTGGGCTCGCGCAGGAATGGCTCAAGAAGAACGTGAAGACCAGCGAGGAGGTGCCGCACGCCGAGCTCATCGCGTGGTATCAGAACCACCTCGATGACTACGACTACCCCGCCAAGGCCCGGTTCGAGTCGCTCACCATGAAGATGGGCCTGAAGCGGTCCCGTCAGCAGGCCTGGGACCTTCTCGCGTCGATGGGCAACGAGGTGCTCGCGGGACGCCCGTTCGCCGACGTGGCCAAGAGCCGCTCGGAAGGGCCCACCGCCTCCCAGGGCGGCCAGTTCGACTGGACCGGCAAGGGCAGCCTCGCGTCGGTGAAACTCGACGAGGCCATCTTCTCGCTGCCCGTCGGGCAGCTCAGCGCCATCATCGAGGACGGCGAGGCGCTGCACATCGTTCGCGTCAGCGAGCGGGAGGACGCGGGCCGCACGCCGTTCCTCGATGCACAGGTCGAGATCAAGGAAACGCTGATCGCCGAGCGCCGTCGTGCGGCGACCGACGAGTATCTCGCCAAGATCCGCGACCGCACCCCCGTCTGGACGGTCTTCGACGACAAGGCGGGTTCGATCGCGGCCCCGCAGTTCAGCGCCGGTCGCCCGGGCGGCTCGACGCGTCGCTGACGTCCCGCCGACGATGCCATCCATGGCCACGGTCGACTTGTGCGACCGGCGGACGCGTTCATTGCCCGCTCACGCAG
>Ga0207954_1000647_pt1 | contig 11972 bp, 8 predicted proteins | sample CryBogmetaGMA0M_FD_184547 | JGI IMG/M metagenome (GOLD analysis project Ga0207954, IMG submission 184547) | Freshwater microbial communities from Crystal Bog, Wisconsin, USA - MA0M (SPAdes) | ecosystem: Environmental > Aquatic > Freshwater > Lake | place: Crystal Bog, Wisconsin, USA | collected... | reverse complement strand
GTCACAATTCGTCGAGCCCTGCATCTGCTGCCGTCCGGAGCCCCGCCATGCCTCGACCGATCACGCTCTTCACCGGCCAGTGGGCCGATCTGGCCCTCGATGACCTCGCCCGGAAAGCCCGCGAGTTCGGCTACCAGGGGCTCGAGCTGGCCTGCTGGGGCGACCACTTCGATCCCACCCGAGCGCTCGAAGAAGCCTCGTACTGCGCCCAGAAGCGCGACCAACTCGAGCGCCACGAACTCTCCGTGCATGCCATCTCTTCCCATCTCGTCGGCCAGGCGGTCTGCGACCGAATCGACGAGCGCCACAAGGCAATCCTGCCGGCGCATGTGTGGGGCGACGGCAACCCTGACGGCGTCAATCGCCGCGCGGCCGAGGAGATGAAGCGGACGGCGCGGGCTGCCAAGAAGCTCGGCGTCAGCGTCGTCAACGGCTTCACCGGCTCGTCGATCTGGCATCTCGTCTACGGCTTCCCGCCGGTGCCCACGCCGATGGTCGATGGCGGATTCGCCCAATTCGCCGAACGCTGGCACCCGATCCTCGATGTGTTCGCCGAATGCGGCGTCCGCTTCGCGCTCGAGGTCCACCCCTCGGAGATCGCCTACGACCTGATCACCGCCGAGAGGGCCCTCCAAGCCCTCGGCCGCCGCGAGGAGTTCGGATTCAACTTCGATCCCAGCCACCTCCATTGGCAGGGGGTCGATCCGGTCGAGTTTCTCCGCGCCTTCCCCGACCGCATCTATCACGTTCACGTCAAGGACGCGATCACCACCCTCAACGGCCGATCCGGCATCCTCTCGAGCCACCTCGGCTTCGGCGATCCGCGCCGCGGCTGGGACTTCCGCTCCCCTGGTCGCGGCGGCATCGACTTCGAGTCGATCATCCGCGCGCTCAATCAAGCCGGCTACCAGGGGCCGCTGTCGGTGGAATGGGAAGACAGCGGCATGGACCGCGAGCATGGCGCCGCTGAGGCCTGCCAATTCGTCAAGAACCTCGACTTCACCCCTGCCGGACGGGCCTTCGACGCCGCCTTCGCCGAGGATTCCTGATGCCCTGTTCCCGCCCGACTCTCGTGGCTGTGATGCTCGAACTGGCTGTCATGCTGACGCTCACCACGCGGCTTTGTGCCGACGACGGCGCCGACGCCGAGCCCACCTCCCCGCGGCCGCGGATCACGGCGGTGGACGCAGCCGAGGAGAAGGAGAAGGAGAAGGATCCCTCGGCGCCAGGGCTCGACGACGCCGCCTGGCGGAAGACGCTCGACTCCCTGGCTACACGGGCCACCGCTCGGGGGCATGAGGCGCTCGCCGCCCTCATCGGCGCGTGGGAGATCCCGGAGTTCACCGACCGGCAGGTGGTCGTCACGATCCCCTCCCGCCTCGAGACCCCGGACTGGATCGACGAGGCCCAGTCGCCGCTGTGGGGGGAGTTTGTGGCGGCGCGGCGGCGCCATGCCGAAGCAACGTTTGCCCGCGCCGTCGAGGCGGCGGAGGCCCACGACCGGCCCCGCACCCGGGAGGAGCAGCGCGTTGACAGCGAGGCCGGCCCGAAGCCGTTGGCTCGGCGCGGCGGGGAGGCGATCGCACTGCTCCACCGCACCCTCCGCGACGATCCCGATCATGCCCGCGCCCGCGCCATTGGTAGTTGGGTGAAGCGCGGGGAGGATTGGGTGTCGACGTCGGTGGCGAAGCGTCTCGACCGGGGCGAAGAGTTTGACGCGGCCTTCGGCTGGCTCCCGCGCGGCCGCCTCGAACGCTACCGGGCGGGGGAGCGGTATGAATCGGGGAAGTGGGTGACGGCGGCCGACGACGACGCCCAGCCGCGGACGCTCAAAAAGCCGTGGCGGCACGAGAGCGATCACTGGCGGATCCGATCGTCGGCGCCGCCGGCTGCGGCCGCCGCGCTCGCTGCCGAGCTCGAGACATCACTCCTCATCTGGCAGCAGGTCTTCGGGAGCTACGCCTGGGATCCGGCCGAGCTCGAACGCCGCTTCAAGGGGCGGGGGCGGATGCCGGTCCGCGATCCCTACGCCGCCGTCCTCGTCCCTTCGCGGGAGGAGTATGTCGCCGAGGTGACGAAGTTCGAGCCGGCGGCGATCCGCAGCGATGCCATCTATTGGATGCCGACGAAGACGGCCTGGTTTGCCGTCATGCCCGGCGACGGCGGGGGGATTGCCACGGCGGAGGCGCGCACGATCCGCCACGAGGGGGCCCATCAGCTCTTTGCCGAGGCCCGGACGACGAGCCCCCTTGCCGGCGAACGCTGCGGCTTCTGGGCGATCGAGGCCGCCGCCTGCTACATGGAAAGCGCCGTCCCGACGCCCTTCGGCTGGACGCTCGGCGGCCCCGACGCTGGCCGCGTGCCGGCCGCCCGCGAGCGCCTCCTCGACAACGGCTTCCAGATCCCGTTGGAGGAGCTTGCCGCCCTCGGCCGCCGCGAGCTTCAAGCCGACGAGCGCCTCCCGCAGATCTACAGCCAGATCTCCGGGCTCGCCGACTTTTTCATCAATGGCCAGGGGGGGCGCTACCGCGAGGCCTTCATCGAATACCTCGAGCGGGTCTACACCGGGTCGGTCTCCCCCGACTCACTCTCCCAGCTTTGCCGCCGCACCTACCCGCAGCTCGACGACGAATACCGCCGCCACCTGGCTCGTTGACGCCGCTTCCCAGACGATCCTAAACTTCCCGCCTCGCAGCCCACGCCCCCTTTTCAGGACCCGTCCATGGCCTCCGACATCGACCGTCTCGCGATCGACACCATCCGCACCCTGTCGATGGACGCGGTCGAAGCCGCCAAGAGCGGCCATCCTGGCACCCCGATGGCACTGGCGCCGGTCGCGTACACCGTCTGGAAGGACTTCCTCCGCTACGACCCAGCAGACCCTGCCTGGCCCAACCGCGACCGCTTCGTGCTCTCGTGCGGCCACGCGTCGATGCTCCTCTACTCGCTCATCCATCTGGCCGGTATCCGTCGGGGCCACACCGAGGAGCCGGCCGTGTCACTCGACGACATCCGCCGCTTCCGGCAGATCGGCAGCGTCTGCGCCGGCCACCCCGAGCACCACATGACCTCGGGGATCGAGACGACCACCGGCCCGCTCGGCCAGGGCTGCGGCAACTCCGTTGGGATGGCAATCGCCTCCCGCTGGCTCGGCGCCCGCTACAACGCCCCCGGCCGCCCCCTCTTCGACTACGACACCTACGTCGTCTGCAGCGACGGCGATCTCATGGAGGGGGTGGCGTCCGAAGCCGCCTCGATCGCCGGTCACCTGGAGCTTGCCAACCTCTGCTGGATCTACGACGACAACAAGATCACGATCGAGGGAGAGACGCACCTCGCCTTCACCGAAAACGTCGGCCAGCGATTTGAGGGACTCGGCTGGCGCGTCGAGCATGTCGCCGATGCCAATGACACCGCTTCGCTGAAGCGGGCCCTCGAGGCCTTCCGCTCCGAAACGATGCGACCGACGCTGATCATCGTCAAGAGCCAGATCGGCTACGGCGCCCCGAAGAAGGCCGGCTCGCACGAATCGCACGGCGCCCCGCTGGGGGCGGAGGAGATCAAGGGAGCGAAGCAGGCCTACGGCTGGCCAGCCGACGCGCAGTTCCTCGTCCCCGATGGCGTCAAGGAACATTTCACGGCCACGCTCGGCGCGCGGGGTACGAAGGCCCACGAAGCCTGGAAGGCGGCCCATGCCGCTGCCACGAAGGCTGCTCCCGAGAAGGCTGCCGAACTCGATCACCTCCTCGCCGCCAAGCTCCCCGCCGGCTGGGAGAAGGCGATCCCGACGTTCCCTGCCGATGCCAAGGGGCTCGCTAGCCGCGTCTCCTCCGGCAAAGTGCTCTCGGCGATCAGCGGCGTGGTGCCGTGGCTCCTCGGCGGCTCGGCCGACCTCGCCCCGTCGACGATGACGTTCGTCGCCGGCGCCGGTGAGTTTGGCCCCGGCGAACTCGGCGGGCGCAATTTCCACTTCGGTATCCGCGAGCATGGCATGGCCTCGGCCTGCAACGGGATGGCGCTGTCGGGCCTGCGGCCGTACTGCGCCACCTTCTTTGTGTTCCTCGACTACCTCAAGCCAAGCTTGAGGCTCTCGGCCCTCGGCGATCTCGGCGTGATCTACGTCCTCACGCACGACTCGATCGGCCTCGGCGAGGACGGCCCCACGCATCAGCCGATCGAGCAGCTCGCCAGCGCCCGGGCCGTGCCGGGGATCACGGTCCTCCGCCCTGCCGATGCCAACGAAGTCGCCGAGGCGTGGCGCGTGGTCATGGAGCGGCCAAACCGCCCCGCGGTGTTCGTCCTCTCGCGGCAGAATCTCCCCACGCTCGACCGGACCAAGTTCGCACCGGCCTCAGGCACTGCCCGCGGCGCCTACATCCTCGAGGATGCCGCCGGGGGCAAGCCCGACTGCATCCTCATCGGCACCGGCAGCGAGGTCACCACCTGCCTCGAAGCGGCCGCCATCCTCCGCGACAAGGGGCACAAGCCGCGCGTCGTGAGCATGCCGAGTTTTGATCTCTTCGCCGAGCAGGATGCCGCCTACCGGGAGAGCGTTCTCCCCGAGGCCGTGACGGTCCGGGTGGCCTGCGAGGCTGCCTGTGGCTTCGGCTGGGAGAAGTGGATCGGCACGAAGGGGCGGTTTGTGGGGATGACCGGCTTCGGCGCATCGGGCCCCGCCCCGGCGCTCTACAAGCACTTCGGGATCACCCCCGAGGGCGTGGCCAACGCCGCGATCGAAGTGATCGGCTGACCACAGCTCCGCGGTCCGAAGGCGTCGTCGCCGCTGCCTGCAATCAAGGATCTGCCTTCATGCGGCGGATGAAATAGGCCATCGCCCCGAGCGAAGAAGCCATCAGCAACAGCACCGTGATCCAGCAGAGCGGAATGAAGAACGCGAGGCTCCCGGCACCGCCACCGAGCCGCAGGCACAGGACCACGACGTAGCCGAGATATCCGATCGAATCAGCCACGTAGAGGAGATAGCCGACGTTGCCGCGCTCGCGCGTGACGGCAATGAACCTCTCGAACACCGTGGTGTGGATGACGACAAGGGGAAGGTAGAGCGCCAGGCCGACGAGAACCATGAACGGCACCGGGGAGACGAGGCCCAACGTTCGGCCGACGAGGGTGGCCGCCAACAGCATCGCACCGGCCGTGCACACCCCGAGCGACGCGAGAAACGCGCGCCGGTTCCCCCTGACGAGCACGGCAAGGCCATTCACCACGATCACGCCCAGGGCGACCCAGAACTCGGAGACCGTGTAGAGCCGTGGCGGCACGTCGACGCCGAGCCCGGCCCAGATCTGCGGGGCGAAGTCGGCCCGCACGCTCCGCAGCACGGTGACGACGAGGTACATGACGACGATCAGTGACAGCCCGGTTGCATACCTGCTGAAGAGCGCCCGCCGCTCGCCACGATCGATCGTCTCGCGGATGCTCCGCGCTGCTTCGTCCTCCTGACCCGGTGGCGGTGTCCAGGCGAGCACTGTCACCGCCACGATCAGCGGCACGGCAAAAAGGGCCCCTGCCGTGGCGGGCATCCAAGCCTCGGTCACGCCCTCGCCAAGGAGCCAAGCACCGACCGTCTTCATCGCCCCGTCAGCGATGATGAAACTCGTGCACAGGCCCGCTGCCATCGCCTCGGTTGACCGACGTCCTTCGAGGAAACCGAAAACGAGTCCGAACGTCATGCCCAGCGCCAGGCCATTGACGAACAGCCCAAACGCCGCCCAAGGTCTGGGAAGCAAACCGAAGGCCACCAATCCTGCTTCGGCGAGGGCGACCAGCCCCAGCAGCGCTGCGATCCGGCGGCGCGGCGGCATCTCAGCGATGACGCGGATCCCAGCGAACTTGGAGAGCGTGTAGCCGGCGACCTGCGTGAGGACGATGACTTCCTTGAAGCCGAGCCCCCAGACACCAGTTGCGTCGTAGGCTCCCGCCGTGAACGGCTTCCTGAAACCGTAAATACAAAAGTAGACGACGAAGGCCGCCACCATGGCGACGACCTCGGCACGGCGCCCTGCGGTCCAGCGTCGCTCAGTGGGCACGCGTTCCGATCCTCGACGCTTTCCTGGAGGGCGTTTTGGAGTACTCTAGTCGCCGGCGTCCACGACGTCTCGTGTGGATCAGGTGAGCTCCGCCCAGCCCCAAGCAACGCACCAGGCACATGACGAGCCCCCACGACACGCTCCGCGACCTGTTCGCCGCGCATGGACATTCGGAATACGGCGGCGAAGCGGTCAGCCAGTGGGAGCATGCGTGCCAGGCGGCTTGCTTGGCGGAACGAGCCGGTGCCGGGGCTGCGCTGGTCGTCGCGGCCCTGGTTCATGATGTCGGCCATCTCCTCCACCGGCTTCCAGATGACGCTCCCGATCGCGGCATCGATGACGTCCATGAGCGGCTCGGAGCGGAATGGCTGGCCCGGTTTTTCCCCGAGGCCGTCGTTGCGCCGGTCAGACTGCATGTGCCGGCGAAGCGCTATCTCTGCGCCCTGGAGGAATCCTATCTCGCAGGCCTGTCTCCTCCCTCGCGCACGAGCCTCGCGCTCCAGGGGGGCCCAATGTCTGGAGCTGAGGTGGCTGATTTCGAACGGCTCCCGTTTTTTGCCGATGCGGTGCGGCTGAGGCGCTGGGATGACCAGGCAAAGGTGAGCGGTCTTCCGACGCTCCCCTTTGAGCACTTCCAGCGGCACTTCGACGCCCTCCGCCACGGGGTGTGATCTTGGAATCGAAGTCGGTCGGCATCGTCGGTGCAGGAATCGTCGGCCTCGCCTACGCCACGGCGGCCGTCGACCGCGGACACCGCGTGACCCTCTTCGAGCGCGACGGCGCGGCGAGCAGTGCGTCGGTCCGCAACTTCGGCATGCTCTGGCCGATCGGCCAGGCCCTCACCCCTTCCTACGGCACGGCCCTGCGTTCCCTCGAGCGGTGGCGGCGAGTCGCGACCGAGACCGATCTGTGGCTCAATCCCTGCGGCTCAGTCCACGTCGCCCACGAGGACGACGAGATGGAGGTGCTGGAGCAGTTCCACGCCGCCGCCTCCGCCCATGGCATCGACTGCCAGCTCCTGGAATCCGCCGACGTTCCCGGGATCTCACCCCTGGCAAACCCGGCAGGGCTGCGCGGCGGCCTCTGGAGCCCGACCGAGACGGGGGTCGATCCACGGACGAGCGTGGCGCGGATCGCTTCCCATCTCTCTGCCGCCCACAGCGTCGACATCCGTTTCCGCACGGTCGTGACCGAGGCCTCCACGGAGCGCGTCCGCACGGCCGACGGTCGGATGCACCGCTTCGACAGGATCATTGTCTGCGGTGGCAGCGACGTGGAATCGATCTACCCCGGTCTCCTTCGGGAGAAGGGCATCCGGCGCTGCAAGCTCCAGATGCTGGCGACTGCGCCGCATTCCGCGCCCATGGGGCCGTTCCTCGCCGGCGGGCTGACACTCAGGCATTACGGCAATTTCGCCGCCTGTCCGGCGCTCGATGCCGTGAAGCGCCGCGTCGCGGGCGAGCACCCGCAGCTCGACCGTTTCGGGATCCATGTCATGATCGCCCAAAACCAGGACGGCAGTCTGATCCTCGGCGATTCCCACGAATACGACGACGACATCAGCCCGTTCGACAAGGCGGAGATCGATGATCTCATCCTCCGCGAGCTCCGGCGCATCGCCAGCCTCCCGGCATGGGAGATCACCGAGCGCTGGCACGGCATCTACGGCAAGCACCCCTCAAACTCGGTCGTCCGCACCGAGCCTGAGCCCGGTGTGCACGTCCGCGTCGGCACGGGGGGCGCCGGCATGACGATGTCGTTCGGGCTGGCCGAGGAAGACTGGGCGAACTGGGACGGGTGACGCATGGCCTCCACGACAAGCGAAAACGGGCGAGTCAGGGCGGTGCTCCTCGATTGGGCGGGCACCGCCATCGACCATGGCAGTCGGGCACCAGCCCGAGTGTTCGTCGAGGTCTTTGCCGCCGTCGGCATCGAGCTGACTGAATCCGAGGCCCGCGGTCCGATGGGCCTGGCCAAACGCGATCATGTCGCGGCGATCCTCGCGCTCCCGAGAGTTCACGAACTCTGGAGTCGGATTCACGAGCGCCATCCTTCGCAGGAGGACGTCGACGACATTTACCGGAGGTTCCTCCCGCTCCAGAAAGCAGTGCTTGCCGACCACTGCGAGCCGATTCCTGGCGTCATCGAAGCGGTCGATTTCTGCCGCCGCCACGGGATCGCGATCGGCTCCACCACGGGCTACACCAGCGAGCTCATGGAGGTCGTCATCCCAGCCGCTGCGCGGGCCGGCTTCGCCCCGGACGTGGTCGTCTGTTCCGACGAGGTGCCGGCCGGCCGGCCGGCGCCGTGGGCCAATTTCAGGGCTGCCGAGCGATTGGGAATCTTTCCTCCGGCAGCGATCGTCGTCATCGACGACACGGCCCCGGGCATTGCTGCAGGACGCAACGCGGGCATGCCGACGCTCGGCGTGACCCTCACCGGCAATGGAGTGGGCCTGTCGGCAAGCGAACTGGCCAGCATGGGCGCCAACGACCAAGCGCAGCGTGCTGCCGCCGTGGGCTCGGTGCTCCTGGAAGCCGGCGCCGATGGCTGCCTGGTCGGCGTGGCAGATCTCCCAGCCTGGCTCGAGGCACGGGATTTCAGGTCTCCATCCGCGGTTTTCCGCACCAGTCGCGCGTAAACGGGCCCTGGCGCCGACTCAGTCTCCTGCCTTCAGGGGCCGCAGGGCGATCGCCCGCCGCACCGGCGCCGGCACCGGTGCCTCAGGCCCCATCACTGCTCTCCAGAGAATCTCGTTGAGCTCGAAGTCGTCGATGCGGTCGTATTCGGAGAAGTCCATCGCGGCCGAGCGATCGGCCCCGTAGGCGCCCGCGCCGTTCTTCTCATCGAGATCGATCCGGGCCGGTTCGTGGTCATACGGCGTCAGATCGGGTACCGCTGCGAACGCCTCGAACATCGGCCGCGCGGCGGCGTCGAACTGCGACAGCGGCTCGAGCCCCAGGATCAGCTCCATCGTTCGGATCACGCTCACCGTGCTGTACTGCGTGCTGTCGACGACGCCCCGCTTCGCGTAGGGGCTGGCGACAAGGCAGACGGTGCGGTGGGCATCGACATGATCGGGGCCGTTTTGAGCGTCGTCTTCGATGACGAAGATCGCCGTCTCGGCCCACAGCGGCCCATGGCTGACTGCCTCGACGAGCTTGCCGAGGGCCAAGTCGTTGCTTGCCACACAGGCCCGGGGACTGTGGGCCCCCGGCGTCGTGCCGTGGGTGTGATCCTCACCGAGGCTCATGATGATGAACCGCGGCATCGTTCCCTTCTCCGCGAACTCCGCATACTCCCGGAGCATGATGTCGACGAGCTCCGGATCGCGTTCCTGATCCTCGCCCCCGAGCCCGTAGTCTGGGCACATGTGCCCCACCAGCCCCGGCACTTTCCCCTCGATCCGCGCTTTTCCGTCCGCATCAGAAACCCGTCCGCCGTATTCCTTGTAGCTGCGATAGCTGACGCCCGCGCGCCGGCAGGCATCCCAGAGGTAGCCCGACGGAGCGTTGGAGAGATCCCCTTCGTCGTCGTCATCGACACCGACGCGCTGCGAATAGGTGAGATGCCAGTCGCGGGCGATGTAGTCGGTGTGATAGGCCATCGTGCTCCAGGGATGACCGTCACGACTCACTTGGCCGTTGCAGTAGGCGTTGTCGAGAAGGACGAACTGCTCGGCGATCTTGTGGTGATTCGGGGTGACGTCTCGGGGAAACATGCACAGCGCGGGATCGCCGTTCCCCTTGGGCGCGTCGCCGGCGGCCAGATCGCCGAACACCTGATCGTAGGTGCGATTCTCCTTGATCACATAGATCACGTAGCGGATCGGGGAGGGATCGCCGACCTTGCGGGGGATCGCCGACTCCCCCTCGTAGGGCACGGCCGTGAGGAGGTCGTCGGAGTAGGGGCAGTTGGCATACACCTGGCTCGTGGAGGCCGCCAGTTGCTCCTCGTCCGGCACGTCGACGATCGACAGCGCACCGTGGACGATCGTGCCGATGTAGGGATGCGGGAGGAGCTTGCGGACATACTTCTCGAGGTCGGTGAGCTCGCTGTCGTCCTCGCTGCCGTCGTAGAGCGGATTGGCATCCGACTGATTCCCCTTCCCCACGCCGACCAGCAAGCGTTTTCCATCGGGGGTGACGGCCACGGCCGTCGGATACCAGCCGGTGGGGATGAAGCCGCGGACTTGGCTGCGCCCAGGGCTGGCGACATCGATCACGGCGATGCAGTTGTTGTCGGCATTGGCGACGTAGAGCGTCTCCCCGTCGGGGGAGATGGCGAGGGCATCAGGCGTGCTCCCCTCGGGGGCACGCGGAAAGAGGCTCGTGGAGATCGTCTCGACAACGACGCCCCGTCTGGTATCGACGACCCACACGGCGTTGGCTGACGCGCACGCCACGAACAGCCGGTCGTCCTCCGGGTGAAAAACGATTTGGTTCGGATGCTGGCCGACAGGCACTCGCGCCACGACCTGCAGGGCAGCCGGATCGACCACCACGAGTCGGGCCCCGGCCCAGTCGCTCACGTACAACAGCCCGTTGCGGGGCGAGATCCCCACGTCATACGGCCGACCGCCGACGTCCCCCTCGAGGCTGATGTTCCCGTCGTCATCGATCGCCACCAGCCGCCCCTGGTTGATGTTGAGAGCGTAGAGCTGCCCCCGCGCATCATCCCGGACAAGTCCGCTCTTGAAACCCTTTTCCTTGGCGAGCCGGGCTGCCGTCGCGGCCAGCTCGGCGGGATTCATCTGCAGCGGATTGGGCTCGCGCTCGGTGACGAGGTCGAGATCATCTCGTTTGAGGGTGAATCCGTGGATCCGCCCCAGGCCCCCGCCCGACCACCAAACCCGCGATTCGTCGTCCGAGACGTCCAATCCAAACCAACTCTGATGGGCCGACTCCTCGTCGAGGACGGCACCGGCATCGAGATCGACGAGCATGAGGCGGTGTTCGTTGAAGCCGTCGCAGGTGACCAGCGCCCGCTTCCCGTCCGCGAGGGGCCGAATGTTGAGAACGAGATCGCCAGTCTCGATCTGCCGGCCAGCGGGGGTCAGATGCCAGCCGTTGGGGAGCAGGAATCCCGTCTCGGTCGGGCCGGGAAACTTCGCTCCCGCGGCGTAGGGCCCGGCCGGCACTGCCGGCTCCTCGGCCACCCCCGCGCCCCCGCCCCACACCGCGCAAGCCACGGCACACGCGTTGCCGAGAAATCGGACAAGGCCTGAGATCCATCCGCCCTCCGCTGATCCCGAACGCTTCCCGGGACGATTCCTTCGCCAACACATTTCGGGGGCCTGCATGGTGACTGCTCCTGATGACGTGATCTGGATGACGTGATCTGGGACCTAGCGCTAGGGCAAAAGATTTTCGAGCCTTCGCGATGAGTCAGCGACTTCGGTATCGCCGCCGAATCGCATTCTTTTTATGCCCGTTTCACCGTGTGAAAAACCGTGAGTTCTCCGTGTGTGAGCCGTTTTCTCCCAGGTTTGAGGATGCGTTCCACAAGCAACGGCACTCGGCGCCGTTCCCCACCTCCGCCGCGACGCCCGCCGCAGGTTCATCATTTTCTCATCCATCGCGAATACCATTCTCGTCGGCGGCGGCGTGCCAAGCGCCCGTAAATGTCCCTGGAGGCAGAACGCATGGAACCGGCCACAGTCACGAAGCTCGTGTTGGCTTGGACTCGCCCGGTGGCCGCCGCGCTGCTCTGCGGGCTGCTGGTGGCCCAAACCGAAACGCCTCCCCGCGACATCGGGACTGCAGTCGCATCCTCGCGGAGCGTGATGGTGACTGTCAGCGGCCCGCGGAAGGGGGAGGCACCGGGCCGTTACTTCAACGTCCAGGGTCTTTCCAGCCGGGGCGACTCGAAGTTTGCCTCGTACGGCCTGCTCGATTTCGACATCGAGCCGGGCCCACAGAAGGC
>Ga0207954_1000646_pt1 | contig 11973 bp, 9 predicted proteins | sample CryBogmetaGMA0M_FD_184547 | JGI IMG/M metagenome (GOLD analysis project Ga0207954, IMG submission 184547) | Freshwater microbial communities from Crystal Bog, Wisconsin, USA - MA0M (SPAdes) | ecosystem: Environmental > Aquatic > Freshwater > Lake | place: Crystal Bog, Wisconsin, USA | collected... | reverse complement strand
CCGGGTAGCAGGCCACCCACGCCCCCCGGCCCGCCCGCACCACGCCCGCATCGATGCGGCCCGCATCGGCGATGTCACCGCGGGTGAACGGCTCGACCTCGGCGTCGGCGGGGGGCACGATGCCGATCACCGCGACGTCCGCCGTGGCATGCCGCATCCAGAGCGGCCGATCCCCGTCGCGGAGCGGGAGCCGCAGGTCGCGCCGCTCGTAGCCATCGGCCCCGCCCCGGGCACGAAACGTCACGGTGCACGCCGCCGACGCCTTGCCCTCGAACGCGTGCGCCGCCGTCACGAGGACCGTCCGCGCGGGGACGTCGTCCCGCCCGGGGAGCGTCACGAGAAATCCGCTGCCGCCGCGATCGCCGTCGGACACCTTCACGGTCGCGCGGAGCGCGCGAAACGGCACGTCGTCGCCCCATGCCGCCGGCGCGGCGAGCGCGAGGGCCAGCGTGCCGGCCAGCACGGCCGGGTGCACGGCCGGCCGGCCGCGGCGGCTGGCGGCGGTGTTGCGCATGGGCGGCTCCGTGCGATCGGCGGGGGGGCGGCTGGGCTCGAAACTCGGTGCCCGAGTCTACTCCGACGGCGTACGATTGCATCGCCCGCGGGGCGAGACTCGGCACCGGAGGGCGGCTCGCCGCCGACGGTCACGGCGAGGCTCGACCGGTCGGGAGCAGGGGGATCGTGTGATGCCGTTCCTGCGCGGCCCGCACTCGCCACACCGTCACGGAACCAACCCATGCGCAAGGCTTCCGACACGCCGACGCTCATCCCGGAGAAGGTCGCGGCGAACTGCCACCTGCTTTCCGACCGGATCCATGGCCGCTTTCCCGATCGGGGCCTCGACCGCCATGCGCAGTGGTTCGCGCAGTACGTCGACGGCCTCGTCGGGACCGGCGCGGACAACCTGGCGGCCCCGCTGCTCTTCCGGATGGTGAGCTGGGCGGGCGGGGTGGCGGTGGGATGCCTGCTCTTCTCGCCCCTGTTGTTCGTGCGGCGGCTCGACGGGCTCGATCAGCTGCCCGTGTTTCTTTCCTCGCTCGACGCGCTGAGCACCGTCCTGGCGGCGAGCGCGGCGGCCTTCTTCACGATGCGGTCGATCGAGCACGCCTACGTCCGCCAGCGCGCGATCAGCGGGCTCGGCACGTTGCGGAGCTTCGCCCACGTCACCGACATGCTGCAGATCACGAAGTGTCCGACGCACCTCCTTTTCCCGCAGGGCGTCGCCCGGGAGGTCGACCGCACGGCCGCCGACGCCAGGGACGAGGCCACGGCGCTGACGCACTACCTCACCTACTGCTCCGAGCTCTACGCGCTCACCGCCAAGGTGGCGGTGCTCTACGGCGATTGGACCGCCGACGCGGCCGTGCTGGACGCGATCGACGACGTCGACGACCTGTGCATGGGCCTCGAGAGCAAGACCACGCAGAAGATCCTCCTGCTCGAGCAGCTCAACCAGCGGGTGCGGAGTCCGTGAACCGCCATCCCCGGCGGCCTTTCCGGAGCCGGCCGGTCATCGCCGTGGGGCACACGACGCGGGCGACGCCGCGGCATTTTGCAACGCCGGCGCCGATCGCGTATGTTCACACCTGCGTGGCACGGATGCACATCTGCGGTGGCCAGCGAGGCGGCGGCACGACCGTGGTTTCGCGAAACGAAGAAACTCGCGAAGGCGCATCGCATGGGTATCGTGCTTTCCGACTTCAGGCCGGTCTATCTGACCGACCTGGTGAAGCAGGAGAAGCTTCGGGAGATCTCGATCCGCCTCGCCGAGTTCGTGGTGGCGTCGCGTGGCGAGCGTGACGGGGGCGCCGCCGCCGGGCCGGACGCCGCGGCGATCCGGGCGGCGTGGGAGAAATACTGCGTTTCACCCCGGCATATCGAGTCGCGGCGGATCTCGGTTCTGCCGGACGCGGAGTCGGCCAAGGATCCGGCCGACGTCGATTTCGCGTCGATCCCGATCACCAGGGCGTTCGCGGCCGACGCCGGCGGGGCCGACATCGACGGCCGGCTGGCGATCTTCCGCGGGCACGCCCGGGCGGCGCTCGAAAAGATGTATCCGGATGCGGACGACGCGCCGGATGAACTGATCCACGTCTCCACCACCGGCTACCGGCTGCCGAGCCCGGCGCACGAGCTGGTCTCCGACAGGAGCTGGTTCGGCACCACCGTCAGCCACTGCTACCACCAGGGCTGCTACGGCGCGTTTCCGGCCGTGCGGATGGCGGCGGGCTCGCTCGCCGCGGCGCAGGCCGGACTGTCGCGGGCCGGCGGGCGGGTCGACGTGGCGCACACGGAGATCTGCTCGATCCACGTCGCCCCCGAATGCGTCGACCCCGAGCACATCATCTGCGACAGCCTGTTCGCCGACGGCTTCATCCGCTACTCGGCCTGCAGCGACGAGGCGTTTCGCGGCCGGGCGGGCCGCGGCCTCGAACTGATCCGCCATGCCGACACGACGATCCCGCACTCGCTCGACGCGATGACGTGGAGGCCGATCGTCAACCGCTTCGAGATGACGCTCTCGGTCGACGTGCCGCGGCTCATCGCCGCCCATACGGAGCCCTTCATCGCCGGCATGCTCCGGGACGCCGGCCTCGACCTCGATGCCGACCGGGCCGACATCCTCTGGGTGATCCATCCCGGCGGCCCGGCGATCGTCGATCTCGTGGGTGGGTGCCTGCGGCTCTCGAAGGATCAGATCGCCCTGAGCAAGGACGTGCTCCGCGAAGGGGGCAACAAGAGTTCCGCCACCGTGCCACACATCTGGGAACGCATCCTGCGCGACCCGGAGGTCAAGCACGGCACGCGGGTCGTGAGTCTCGCGTTCGGTCCGGGGCTCACGGCCACGGCGCTCGTCGCGCGGGTGGTCTGACGCGACCGCGACCGGCGCATCGACTGCGCCGGCCGGTGCGTGTAGACTGCGGCGCTGTCTGTTCGTGGGCCCGCTGTGGAAGCCGCTCGCGCCGGACGTCCAGGAGGCAGGCATGTCAGATCCGTCATCACCGCCGTCGACGGACGTCGCGGCGCGGGTCGAGACGGTGATCCGCGACGTGCTCGGGCTCGAATCCGGGGACGTGCCGGCCTCGAGCCGGCTGCGGGAGGACCTGGGGGCCGACTCGGTCGACGCCGTGATGCTGGTGATGGCCCTCGAGCGTGAGTTCAAGGGGAAGATCTCCGACGAGGAGGCCGCCAGGCTCGCCACCGTCGAGGACGTCGTCGCGCACGTCAGCCTGAGGATCGGTGCGCAGGGGCTCTCGTGAGCCGGCGGCGCGTGGTGGTCACCGGTATCGGCATGGTGTCGCCATTGGGCGGAGCGGCCCCTGCCTGCTGGGACGCCTGCCTCGCGGGGCGGGCGGCGGTCGCGCCGATTCCGGACGCGTGGCTCCGCTGGAGCGGATGTCAGTCGACCGTCTGGGCGCCGCTCCCGGCGATCGACTTCGCGGCGGCGGGCATCACGCCGCTCGAGGAGATGCGGCTCGACAGGTCGGCCATGCTGGCGGTCGTCGCGGCGGACGAGGCGCTGGCCGACGCCGGGCTCGAACGGTCGCTCGTGGACGTGAAGCGGGGCATCTGGCAGGCGGCCGGACTCGACGGGGAACGGGCCGGCGTCTTCATGGGCACGGCGGTGGCCGGGATCACCACGCTGATCGCCGCCCAAAACGCCCACCTGCTCGCCCCGGTGCAGCCGCTCGAGCGCCGTGGCGGGGCGGAGCACGCCGATCCCGCGAGCGACGCCCTCGACGCGCTGCTCGCGACGCTCCCCAAGCGGTTCAATCCGTTTTCCGTGGCGATGATCATGCCCAACGCGGTGTCGGCGACGCTGGGCGCCCGCTACTCCCTCCGCGGGCCGAACGTCACCTGCGCGATGGCCTGCGCCGCCGGCACCGCCGCGGTCGGGCACGCCCTGCGCTCGATCCGCGCCGGCGACACCGACCTGGCCCTCTGCGGCGGCGCCGAGTTCGTGGGGGATCCGTTCGGCGGCGTGTTTCGCGCGTTCGACACCGCCCGGACGCTGGCTTCCGCCGTCGCCGGGACGGAGGGGGCGAATCGGCCGTTCGACCGCGGCCGCACCGGTTTCCTGCTCGCCGAGGGGGGGGCGGCGGTGCTCGTCTGCGAGGAGTTGGAGCACGCCCGCCGGCGGGGCGCCCGGGTCTGCGCCGAGATCGTCGGCTACGGCGAGACGTTCGACGCCTACAGCATGATGATCATGGAGCCGTCGGGACGGCAGTTGACGCGGGCGCTCGGCGCGGCGCTCGCCGACGCGGGCATCGCGCCGGCCGACGTCGACTACGTCAACGCCCACGGCACCGGGACGGTTGTCAACGACGACGTGGAGTCGGCCGTCATCGAGGATCTCTTCGGCTCGCGACCGCTCGTCAACGCCACGAAGTCGCTCACCGGCCACTGCCTCGGGGCCAGCGGGGCGATCGAGGCCGCCGTCGTCGCGCTGTCGCTGCGGGATCAGCGGGTGCACGGCTGCGCGAACCTCGAGGATCCGGTGCGGCCGCTCGGGTTCGCGCGGCGCACCACCGACGCCGCGCTGCGGTGGGCCGTGTCGCAGTCGTCGGCGTTCGGCGGCCACAATGCGGCGCTCGTGATGCGGCAGGCCGACACCGTCTGACCATCCGGCGAGTGCCGCGGGCGGGATCAGGGGAGATCGAGCCGCCGGGACCCCCCGGGCCCGCGCCCGTGCGCCGATGCCCGGAGGCCGTGGTCACGGGCCGCCGTCCCGCGGCGGGACGGGCTCTCCGTCGCGCCCGTCGGCGACCGCCTCCGCCCGCTCGGCGCCGGCGCCGGCGTCGGCGTCGTCGGGCAGCGCCCGGTCGGCCGCCCGGCCGCGCCGCTGCTCGTAGAGCGGGCCGGAGATCCGGATCGGGTGGATGTCGAGATGGATGTTGAGCACGGTGTAGTCCTCGCCGCCGAAGCTCTCGGTGTACCAGCCGCGGCTCTCCGGCCCGCGGTGGAAGCGAAACTCGAACCCGTCGGAGGGCCGGTTCTGCGCGTCGAGGCCGCTGAAGGCCAGGCCGATCGCCTCCGACTCCGAGTTGTCGATGAGCCGCCCCATCAGGTCGGCCACCGTCGCGTTGCCGAGGATGTCGGTGTAGAACATCCGCTGGTCGTAGTAGGGGCGGAAATCGGCGGCGTTGGGGTCGAGCGCGGTCTCGTCGGCCTTCTCGGGGGCCGGCGTCACCGCGAGCGTCTCGAGGTCGATCGCGTCGCCGCGGTCGAGGTAGCTGAGCGTCACGTTGGCGAGGTTGAATCCCTCCGTGTCGGTGTCGGACACGGCCTTGGAGGCGTCCATGATCAGCACGCCCTTGTAGCCGATCACCGTCGCGTGTCGACCGCGGCGCACGACGAGCGCGGTGTTCTCGTCGACGCCGATGCCGTGGGGGATCTTTTCGGTGTGCATGGCGACGAGCGCCCGGGCGAACCGGCCGCGGACGAGGCAGTGCTGCTCGACGAACCAGGACGGCGGAAGGAAGCCGAGGCCGTGGTCGAGCTCGCGGCCGAACTGCACCCCGTCGCGGAGGATCTGCAGCGGCGCGGGCGCGTCGCGGTACATGACGTGGCTCATGATGGCCGCGCCGGCGCTCGTGCCGGCCACGACGCCGCCATGCTCGTAGATCGCGCGGATCGCCTCGAGCATCGGCGTGTCGCGGCCGCGGTCGTCGAGGAGGGCGTCGACGATGCGGCCCTGCGAGCCGCCGACGAAGTAGACGCCCGTCGCCTCGCGCACCTGCGCCACGAGGTCGGGATCGAGCACCGCGTCGCGGGCGTCGCGACTGGCCTCGCTCCAGTTCACCGGCACCACGAACGCCTTGCCGCCGGCGCGGTCGAACGCCTTGACGAGCTGGTCGTAGGCCTTGCCCGGGGGCTTGCCGCCGGCGGTGGGGAAGATCGCGATTCTGGCTCCCTCGCCGCCGGCGAGATCCACGATCGTTTCCCAGAGTTCGCGGTCGCGAAACCGCTCCGATCCGCCGATGATGACGAGCGCCCCGCGCGGCTGACCGGCCGCCTCGGCCGCAGGCGACACGGCCGCCTCGGCCGCAGGTGACACGGCCGCCTCGGCCGCAGGCGACACCGCCTCGGCCGCAGGCGCCGCCGCCGCAGGCTCGTCACCGAACGCCGGCACGAACGCCGGCACGAGCGCCGTCGACAGGCAGACGCCCAGGCAGGTCAGCAGGCTGTGGATAAACAGCCTGCTCGATCGCAGGGATGCGATCGCGGGAGCGCAGCTCCCGTGAAAACCGGAGGTTTTCAGCCGTGGAAAAACGTCCGGAGGACTTTTTCCACGGCAAGAAGCACATCGCAGGGATGCGATCGCGGGAGCGCAGCTCCCGTGAAAACCGGAGGTTTTCAGCCGTGGAAAAACGTCCGGAGGACTTTTTCCACGGGCTGTCAGGAGACGCGTCACGACGGGCTTCATGGAGGCGATCCCGGGTCTGCGGCGGTCGCGACGAGGGGGAGACGGCGAACGGCCGCGTGGCGACCCGCCACCGAATCCACCTCTACCCCCGCGGTGTGGCAGCGTCAACGCATCCTCCGGGGGCAGGCCGCTCAAGGCCGCGCGGACGCGGGCACGTGCTCGCCCCCGCCCCGCGTCGCCAGCGCCGCGAGCACGCCCCCCGCGACGTTCTCCGCGAGCGTGCGCACCGAACCGTCGCCGGCGAGTGCCTGGAAGACGCCGTCGCCGCCACGCGAGCGGGGCTTGAGGGACGTCTCCGCGGCCGTGGCTCCGGGGCCGGCGCCATAGCCCGTGTAGCGGGCCACGTCGGAGACGTAGGGCCAGGAGTAGCGGGGCGGCTGCCAGGTGCCGCCATCGTCGGTGGAGTAGTCGCCGCTCTCGGCGAGCACGAGCGTGCAGGAAAGCCCGTCGGTGATCTCGGCGGGACGGACGGGCTGCGAACGGACGGCCACGGTGTAGGTGCCGCTCGCGGCGACGAAGCCCAGGCCCTCCGGCACGAGCGTGCCCCCGAAGGCGTCGGCGGGCACGGCGGCGGGGAAGTACCAGCGGTCGAGACGCCGCGCGGGATCGGGGGCGGCCGGCCCCTGCCCGACGAGCGCGGAGAAGTCGACGCCGCCGGCGGCCCGCGACCAGGAGTTGTACACCCGCACATGGGCCGACACGATGTCGGCCTCCTGCGCCTCCGGCGGGCAGGCGAGGCAGTATTCCTCGTACATCCGCGCGAGCACCGTCTCCTCCATGAAGGGCAGGATGCTCATCGCCCACGACTGCGGCCGCACCCAGTCCACCCCCTCCTCGGGCCGGCTGTCGAGATGTTCGACGCTGCCGGGACGCGGCCGGCCCGAGGCGTAGGGAAACGTGCGGCGGGCGCCGACGTGGCCCTCGAGCGCCACGCCGATCTGCCGGAGGTTGCTCTGGCACTCGGCCCGCGCGGCGGCCTGCCGCGCCCGCTGCACCGCCGGCACGGTGAGGCCGACGAGCACCGACACGATGGCGATGACCACGAGCAGTTCGACGAGCGTGAAGCCGCGGCGGCGGGGCATGACGGGGATTCCGCAGGATGGGGGCCTTCCCCGAAACCCTAGCTTCGAAATCGCCGCCGGCGGAGCACGCGGCCGGTCAGGGAGCCTTCTCGCCGCCGGGCTGCGGGGCCGGCGGGTCCGCGGGGGGTGCGGTGGTGACGATCCTGCCGAACATGTGGCCCCCCACCGCGTCGTGCGTCCAGGTGCCGGCGTAGCGGCCGCGGTCGAGCAGCACCCGCGAGGAGAACGTGCCGAGGCCGGGGATCGTGACGTCGTCGAGCGTGATCACCGGCGTCTCGCCGGCCCACTTCACCTCCACCGGCACCGGCAGGGTGACGTCGACGCTGCCGTAGCGGATCCGCGCCATCACGAGCCAGCCGTCGCCGGTGCCGATCTTCGTCGCGCCGGAGATCTCGTATTCCTCCTGCCGCGGTGCGCCCGTCTCGTCGTCGTCGCGGGTGAAGCCGCCGACGAGCCGCGCGCCCTTCATCATGGCGGCGAACCGGGCGTGCCGATCCTGCGTTCCGCGCGGAGCATCGGCTCGGGGCGGCGCGGCGGGAGGCGTGCCGGCGGCCGGTGACGTCGCCTCGGCGGGCTCCTGTGCGGCCGGCTTTTCCGCGGCGGGCGTCTCCGCGGCGGCGACCGGGCAGGTGCAGGCGGCGAGGAGGCCTGCCGTGGCCAGGGCCGCGTGGATCGGGTGGCGATGCGATCGGATCATGGTCGGCTCCATGCTCTCGGGGGATCGTGCTCTCGAGCGATCGTGCGCGGGGCGCGGGGCCACGGTCGGCAACGCCCCCGGCAGACGTCGTTGTACACTCTTCCCCGGGAGGCGGTGTCACCGCGGCCGCGCCGGGCCCGCGGGCTGCCGGCAGCGCGAAGGGTCACGCCATGCCTTATCTCGATTGGAACGCCACCGCACCGTTGCACCCCGCGGCGCGGCGCGCCTGGCTCGACGCCGCCGACCGTCTCTGGCACAACCCCTCGAGCCTGTACGCCACCGCCACGGCGGCCCGCGCCGCCCTCGACGAGGCCCGGGAGACGCTCGCCGAACTCATCGGTGCCGATCCCGACCGGATCGTGTTCACCGCCGGCGCCACCGAGGCCAACAACGCGCTGGCGAGGCGGCTCGCCCGCACGCTGCCCGCCGACGGTCGCGCCGCGATCTCGCCGCTCGAGCATCCGTGCGTGACGGAGCCGTTCCACGCCGCGCTGCCCGGCCGCGTGGTCGAACTGCCGGTCACCCGGCACGGCGTCGTGGAGCCCGACGCGGTCGCCGCCGCCGGCGCGGGCGTGGGGTTCGTCTCCGTGATGGCGGCGAGCAACGAGTCGGGCGGCCTCCAGCCCTGGGAGGCGATCGCGGGAACATGCCGTTCCCGCGGGATCCCCTTCCACACCGACGCCGCGCAGTGGCTCGGGCGGCTGCCGGCCGGAGAGCTCGGCCGCTGCGACTGGGTGACCGGCAGCGGCCACAAGTTCGGCGGCCCCAAGGGCACCGGCTTTCTCCTCGTGCCCCGGGGAGCCGTGGCGTTTCAGGGCGACCGCGGCGGGCCGCAGGAGCAGGGCCGCCGCGCCGGCACGGAGAACGTGGCCGGGATCGTGGCGATGGTGGCGGCGCTCGCGGCGCAGGCCGCGGAAACGGACGCCCGCCGCGCGGCGCTCGCCGCCGACCGCGACGCCGCCGAGGCCCGGCTGCTCGCGGCGCTGCCCGGCACGGTGGTGGTCGGAGGGGGCGGCCCGCGGCTCTGGAACACGCTCGCCCTGCTGCCCCCGCCGGGCCCCGCGGCCGACGACGCGCGGAAGACCGTCGCCAGGCTGGCCGCGGCGGGCGTCGAAGCCTCGACCGGCGCGGCCTGCAGCGCCGGGAGTGCCGCGGCGGCGCGGGTGGTCGTGGCGATCGGCGCGGGCCGGCTCGGCGTGGAGCCCGGGCGGCTCGGCGGGATGGTGCGGCTCTCCGGCGGCTGGGAGACGACCGCCGCCGACTGGAACGCCGCCGTGGACGCGCTCGTGGCGATCGCCCGCGGCGCGGCGGCGCTGCCCGCCGTCACGCTCGCGCCGCGGGGGTGAGCCGCGCCGCGCGCTCGAGCGCCGCCACGGTGAAGGCGAGCGGATAGATTTCCTCGTCGTACCAGAGCTTCGCGAAGTAGAGGCCGATGGGCGCGGCGTCGAAGCGGGTGCCGCCGGCCGTCCGCTCGACGAGCCAGCCGACGCCGCGTCCCGCCGCCGCCGCCGCGCGGTGCCGCAGCCCCGTATCGGGCGACTCGCGGGCGACGCGGGCGAGCGCCTCCACCGTCACGGCCGTCTCTTCGACCGACGGCGGCAGCCCCGGGCCGCCCCCCACGCCCCCGTCGGCGGCCATCGCCGCGGAGAGCCAGTCGGCGCCGCGGGCGTCGAGCGTGGCGAGCACGACCCGCGCGGTGCCGTAGGTGGGGTTCGCCTGTTCGGGGTGGTGCTGGTTGCCGAACCAGAGGGGCCGCCACGAGCCGTCGTCGAACTGCGTGGCGGCGAGATAGCGCCGGCCCGCCGCGCGCATCCGCGCCACCGCGGGCCACACGGCCGCCGCGGCGTCGGCGGCCGCCACCCGCTCCCAGGCCGCCGCCGCCTCGAGCGCGTGGGCGGTGATGTCGGGGCAGGAGGTGTCGAAGGGAAGCCGGCCCCATCCGCGGCAGAAGGTGGGGATGCCGCCGTCGCGGTTGGCGAGTCCCGCGAGCCAGGCGAGGCCGTCGGCCGCTGCGGAACGCAAGACCGCGGGGAGAGGGCGATCCTCCGCCGTCTCGAGCGCCGCAAGCGCCGCCACCACGCCGCTCGTGTCGTCGGCGTCGGGCACGCCGCCCGGCAGGTCGGTCCAGGCCCAGCCACCGGGGGCGGCGCCCGTGGCCGGGTGCTCCCGCCGCCATTGCTGCCCGAGGAGCCAGCCGCGAATCCGCTCCCGGTCGGCGGCCGCGAGGTGATCCGCGAGCCTGCCGCCGGCTGCCAGCGCCTTCACCGACTGCGTCGTCGCCCAGGTGGCGAGATTCGTGTCGATCGGCCAGGAACCGTCGGCCCGCATCGAGCCCGCGAGGAAGCTCACGCCGCGGCGGGCCACCGGGTGGTCGCCGCGGCCCATGCCCGCCAGGCTCATCGTCACGAACGACGTCAGCGGCGTGGCCTCGAGGAAGCCGCCGTTGGCCGGCTGGATCGCCTCGAGCACGCGGAGCGTGCGGGCCCGCGCCGCCCGACGCACGAGCCCGAGCGGGCCGCCGCCGCCGCGGGCGTGCCGCACCTGCCCGATCGCGATCAGGGCCGGCAACGCGTAGCTCACCACCTGCATATCGACGAGCCGAAACCAGCCGCGGGGCAACGCGGCCAGCTCGAAGGGGAGCTGCGGCACGTGCCGCCAGGGAGCCGGCGTGCGCGGGTCGCCGAACACGCCGCAGAGCGTGGCATGGGTGAGGATCGGCACGCTGAAGGTGCGGTCGCGGCCGTAGATCGAGGCGAGCGCGGCGGCGATCTCGGCGGCCGAGAGCCCGCCGGCCCGCCCGCGGATCCAGCCGGCGGCGCGTTCGCCGGCGCGGGCGGCGGCCGTGCCCGCGCCGCCGCCCGCCGCGAGCGCCGACCAGCAGAGCAGCGTCGTCGAGAGATTCGCCGGACTCTGCGGCGTGTCGCCGAAGCCGCCGTCGGCCAGCTGCGTGGCCGCGAGCCACTCCGCACCCGCGCGGACGCGCGCGGCGTGCGCGCGGGCGTCGACGAGCCCGAGCGCCGTGATCGCCGTCGCCGTGGACAACGCGCTCGACGAGAGCCTGCCGGTCCAGTGGCCGCCGGTGCCGCGACGGGCGAGGAGCGCCGCCGCGGCCGCCCGCCGCGTGCGGGCGAAGGCGTCGGACCCGACGATGTCCGGCGTCGGGCCCATCACACGCTCGCGTGGCCCAGCGCGACCAGGCCGTAGAAGGTGTACTCGGCGTCGGGCTCGTCGTCGGCCCAGGAGCCGTGGAAGGCCCCCTCGGCCGTCCACAGCGAGTCGATGAAGTCGAGCATCCCCTCCCGCCACTGCCGCCAGGGCGCCTCGAGCGCATCGAGGGCGTGGAGCGCGACGGCGGTGGAGAGCAGATCGGGGATCGGCGCGTCGGGGGCGGCGGTGAACCCGCCGGCCGGATGACGGCGGGCGAGGATCCACTCGGCGACGCCGGCCGGCACGGGACGGCCGAGGCTGCGGAGCACGGACACGGCCGCTGCCGTGGCGGTGGTGGAGCCCTCGGGCTGGTCGGGGGCGTTGGCGAAGCCGCCGTCTCGGGCCCGCAGCCCGGCGACGCAGCCGGCGAGCGCGTCGGCCTCCGGGCCGGTCTCGGGCACGGGGGATCGCAGGTCGGCGCGGGCGTTCACGGCGAGGAAGCAGCCGTAGGCGGTGCCGCGGTCGGCGCCGCTGCGGGAGGCGTAGCCGCCGTCGGCGGTGCGGTGGGCCGCGACGCCCGCGAGGAGTGTCTCGCGGCGGTCGGCCGGGAGGGCGGAGGG
>Ga0207954_1000643_pt1 | contig 11989 bp, 8 predicted proteins | sample CryBogmetaGMA0M_FD_184547 | JGI IMG/M metagenome (GOLD analysis project Ga0207954, IMG submission 184547) | Freshwater microbial communities from Crystal Bog, Wisconsin, USA - MA0M (SPAdes) | ecosystem: Environmental > Aquatic > Freshwater > Lake | place: Crystal Bog, Wisconsin, USA | collected... | reverse complement strand
GCCGCGATCACGACCACCACCAGGCTGAAGCCGATGCCGACCGGGCCCGCCTCGTGGATGAACGGCACGGGGAAGCCGAAGAGCCTCCCGAGCATCGAGATCAGGTAGACGAGACAGATGCCCCCGGTCGCCGCCGCGATGCCGAGCTTGACGTTTTCGGTGGCCCGGATGAGCCCCGACTGATACGCCAGCACGAGCGCGAGGAGGGTGCCGAAGGTGCCGGCGACGGCCTGGATGACGATTCCCGGGTAGGCCGCCTCGAGGCCCGCCGACACGCCCCCGAGAAACAGCCCCTCGGCCAACGCGTAGACCGGCGCCAGCGTCGGGGCCCAGGTGTGCTTGAAGCAGATCACGAGCGCCGTGACGATGCCGACGACCGCCCCGCCGAGCATCCAGGGCAGCGCCGCGGCGGGAGCGGCCTCCGCCGCCCCGAACGTCCGCGACCAGGTGAAGCAGGCGGCCCCGAGCGCGAGCAGCACGAGGAACAGCGTCTTCTGCGCCGTGCCGGTGATCGTCATCGCGGTGGCCGGGGCATGCTCCGCGGCGAGGTCGCGCCGGTAGACGCCGAAGTTCTCGAACGTCTTGTCGTTGAGGGCGGGGTTGCCGGTGCGCACGGTGGTGTCTCCGGGGATGCGGTGGCATGGCCTCGCGGCGCATGCCACCGGGGAAAAACGCGAACGACCCCCGCAGGATAGCAGAGGCGGGGGGACGTGCCGCCGCCACGTCCGTCGCCCCGCCCGCCGCCCGGGCCCCGCGGGCGGATCGTGCTACGATGCGGCCGCTCCGGGGGAAGGCTTCCACCGCGCGAGACCGCACCGCATGCCCATGTCGTCGCCCGGCCTGCTCGACAAGCGGCGCACGGTCGCCAGACCGGGGTTCAACCGCTGGCTCGTGCCGCCGGCCGCGCTGTGCGTGCACCTCTGCATCGGCATGGCCTACGGGTTTTCCGTGTTCTGGCTGCCGCTCACGCGGGCGGTCGGCATCACGAAGCCGGTCGCGTGCCCAGAGTCGCTCGGCCTCCTCGGCAGGCTCACCACCACGACCTGCGACTGGGACAAGCCGCTCCTCGGCTGGATCTACACGCTGTTCTTCGTGTTCCTCGGGTCGAGCGCGGCCCTCTTCGGCACCTGGCTCGAGCGGGCCGGGCCGCGGAAGGCCGCCGTGGCCTCCGCCTGCTGTTGGTGCGGCGGGCTCGTGATCTCGGCGGCCGGCATCTACCGGCACCAGCTCTGGCTCGTCTGGCTCGGGTCGGGCGTGATCGGCGGCATCGGGCTCGGGCTCGGCTACATCTCCCCCGTCTCCACGCTCATCAAGTGGTTTCCCGACCGGCGCGGCATGGCCACCGGCATGGCGATCATGGGCTTCGGCGGCGGCGCGATGGTGGGCTCGCCGCTGGCGGACCGGCTGATGAAGCACTTCGCGGGGCCGGAGTCGGTGGGCGTCTGGGAGACGTTCCTCGTCCTGGCCGCGGTCTCCTTCGCGTTCATGATGCTCGGCGCCTTCGCCTACCGCGTGCCCCCCGACGGCTGGACGCCGCCCGGCTTTCGCGGCGCGGCCGCGGCCGCCGGCGGGCAGCCGTCGCTCTCGGTCGCCGAGGCCTGCCGCACGCGGCAATTCTGGCTCCTCTGGCTGGTGCTGTGCCTCAACGTGTCGGCGGGCATCGGCGTGATCGGCATGGCGTCGCCGATGCTCCAGGAGATCTTCGGCGGCCGGCTCCTCGGCAACGACGTGCCCTTCGACCGGCTCTCCGCCGCCGACCTGGGGCGGGTGGCCGCGATGGGCGCCGGCTTCACGGGGCTTTTGAGCCTGTTCAACATCCTCGGCCGGTTCTTCTGGTCGTCCCTGTCCGACGTGCTCGGCCGGAAGACGACCTACGCGATCTTCTTCCTGCTCGGCGCGCTGCTCTACGCCGCGGTGCCCGCCGCCGGCCGCGCGGGCGACATCGGCCTCTTCTGCGGCATTTTCTGCCTGATCCTGGCGATGTACGGCGGCGGGTTCGCGGCCATTCCCGCCTACCTCGCCGACCTCTTCGGCACCGGCTTCGTCGGCGCCATCCACGGCCGCCTGCTCACGGCCTGGAGCGTCGCGGGCATCCTCGGGCCGGTGCTCGTGAACTACGTCAACGAGCAGCAGATCCGCGCCGGCGTGCCGCGGGCAGCCGCCTACGACCAGACGATGATGCTGCTCGCCGGCCTGCTCGCCGTCGGCTTCGTCTTGAACCTCATGGTCACGCCCCTCCGCCGGCCGGCGCCCGAGGCCCCGGCACCGGCACCGGCAGGCCCGTCCGGCCCGACCGGCTCGCCGGCCGCCACGACCGCGGCCGCGGCCGCACCCGACGTCGCGGCCGCGGTGTCGCATCCCGCCGCGACGCTCGTGCTCGTGGCCTTCTGGCTGCTCGTCGCCGTGCCGCTGGCCTGGGGCCTCTGGGCGACGATCCGGCAGGCGGCGGTGCTCTTCGGCTGACGGCGGTCCGGCGCGCCGGAGTTCTTTATCGAGGGCCTGCTAGCGCCCGTCCGGGAGCCGGATGCGGATGTTCTTGTAGTGGACCATGCTCTTGGGGTCGTGGCCCTGCAGGGCGATCTGGCCGTGGGAGAGGAGCCGCCGCTCGCGGCCCTTCTTCCGCTCGGCGTTGGGCGGCTCGTCATACTCGACCACCGGCCGGCCGTTCACGCTCACCGTGATCCGCCTCCCCTTCACGGCGATGCCATACTCGAACCACTCGCCGTCGCGCACCGGCGCGGCGTCGAGATCGACGACGTCCACAAGGCTGCCGGTTTTCCGCTTGTCGGGAAAGGCGTCGCAGATCTGCGCCTCGTAGCCCTTCTTGAGCGCCCCGGCCTGCGGCTCGGTGTGGAAGAAGACGCCGCCGTTGGAGCCGGCGTTCGCCTTCACGTCCATCAGCAGTTCGAAGTCGGCGAAGTCGTGGCCGCCGACGGGCCCGACGTAGAAGAGGTGGGCCATCGGGCCGCCTCCCGCGGCGATCGCCCCATCCTCGACCCTGAACGACGCCGGATCGCCGGCGGCCTCCCAGCCGGCGAGCGACGTTCCGTCGAAGAGCGGCTGCCACTCGCCGGCGTCACCGACCGCCCCGAGGGCGAGCGAGAGGGCGACGCATCCGATCCGCACGAGCGGCCGCGCGGGTGACGTCACGACGTTCATGGCGATTCCTCCAGGGCGTTGCGCTGCGGCCGGACTGGTTCTGCGCGGTTCGACCGCCCCGGCCCAGCGGCCTCGTGGCGGCGGGGCAGGGGATCCGCCGCGAGGCCCCGGCACTGTACCGCAGTGGCGACGGCCCGCTCCACCCCGGCCGCCCCCGACGGTTCAAAGCAGGGCGCTGGCGAGGTCGGCCAGCTCCGACCGCTCCCCCTTCTCGAGCGTCACGTGCGCGTAGAGCGGCTGCCCCGCCATCCGGTGGATCAGGTAGGAGAGCCCGTTGGAGAGCGCGTCGAGATAGGGCTGGTCGATCTGGGCGACGTCGCCGGTGAAGACGATCTTCGTGCCCTCGCCGGCCCGGGTGATGATCGTCTTCACCTCGTGGGGCGTGAGATTCTGCGCCTCGTCGATGATGAAGAACATCCGCTGCAGGCTGCGGCCGCGGATGTAGGCCAGCGGGGTGATCACCAGCTTCTCCGACTCCCGCATGTCGTTGATCCGCTGCGCCGCCTGCGTGTCGTCGCCGCAGGCGTGGCGGATCACGGTGAGGTTGTCGTAGAGCGGCTGCATGTAGGGATCGAGCTTGTCGGCGATGTCGCCGGGAAGAAAGCCGAGGTCGCGGTTGGAGAGCGGCACGACCGGCCGGGCGAGCATGATCTGCCGGTAGCGCTGCCGGCATTCGAGTGCCGCCGCGAGCGCCAAGAGCGTCTTGCCGGTGCCCGCCGTCCCGGAGAGCGTGACGAGCCGGATGGAATCGTCGCAGAGCGCCTTGAGCGCGAACGACTGCTCGGCGTTCCGCGGCGTGATGCCGTAGCAGGTCAGCTTCTCGACGCGGTGAAACGACTCGTCGGCACGGCGGTAGCAGGCCAGCGCCGATTTCGTGCCGTTGCGGAGGACGAAGTTCTCGTTGGCGCGGGGCGGCTCGGCAAGCGGGAGCTCGGCGGCGGGGACGACGCCGCCGCGGGCGTAGAAGCCGTCGATGACCTCCGACTCGATCCCTTCCACCGTCCGCCGGCCGGTGTAGAGCCCGGCGGACACCTGCACCTTGTCCGAGGAGTAGTCCTGGGCACGGATGCCGAGCGACTTGGCCTTCATCCGCAGGTTCGTGTCCTTCGACACGAGCACGACCTGCCGGGGCGTCACCTGCCGCTGCAGTTGGAGCGTGGTGCCGAGGATCCTGTGGTCGGGGGAATCCTGCAGGAACGTGTCGCGCAGCCGGTCCTCGCCGCCGCCGCCGATCACCACGCGGATCGAGCCGAGGCCGTCGCCGAGGGGGCTGCCGTCGAGGGAGAGGAGGTCGCCGGTGAGGGCGTCGAGCCGGCGGAGGAACTCGCGGGCCTGGAAGTGGATGTCCTCGTTGCCCCGCTTGAACTGGTCGAGTTCCTCGAGCACCGTGATCGGGATCGCGACGTCGTTCTCCTCGAAATTGCGGATGCACCCGCTGTCGTGGAGGATCACGTTGGTGTCGAGCACAAAGAGCTTGGGCGGAAGCTTGATCATGCGCGGCTCGCAGGGGAGGGAGTGAACCGTCACCGGCCGGATCGTACCCCGCGGGGGAAACCCCGGTGGATGGCAGTTTTTCCAACCGGGCGACCGCTTCCCGGCGGCGTTTCCCGTCAGCCGGCTCCGCCCGGCGGCGCTTTCCCGCGGCCGCCTCCCGCTGCGATTCCGCCCGCGGTGATCCCGAGGCGCGCCCGCCCCTCGGCCCCGGGGCAAAGATGAGATTTTCGTGAGTCACCAAAACCACATGCCCTTCTGTTACGTAGTTCGCCGGAGAAGGAGATCACGATGGACACCACTCTGCTCGAACAAGATTCGTTCGCGAGGCTCGCGTCGCTCGACGCGCTGGGGGCCATCCGGGCCTGGCTCGACGAGGACTACGACTACGGCGAGGACCGCGTGCTGGTGCAGGCCATCCGGCGGCAGACCGGGATCGCCCTCGGCGACCGGGAGATCTGGGAGGTGTTGAGCGAGGCGCAGGCCGACGACGCGAGCCCGTCGACCACCCTCGAGCACCTGCTCGCCGCCGACACCGAGGCCGGTGTCGGCACCGCCGGCGGCGGCACGCGCACGCCGCGGTAGCGGCCGCTGGAAAAGCTCTCCGCACATCTCTCCAGACGTGCCTACCTCCGGTAGACGCGGCCGCTGCGCTGCCGTCATCCCGTCAGGCGACGGCGGTTCCCGGCGCGATGTATCATCCCGGCGGGTGTTCGATCGCCCCGCACGGTGAGCACATGCACTCTCGGACGATTTCCCCGCCGCACGCATCCCGCGGGCAGTGGGTTCGAGGGGAGTGGTTCCCGCGGACGGCCCGGCGCCCGTCCGCATACCGGTCGCCGGCGCTGCCGCTGCTTGCGGCGCTCGTCGCCGTGGCGATGGCCGCCCGTCTGCCCCGTGCCGACGACGCCGGCGGCACCGCGCCGGCCTTCCGCTCGCCCGTCGACGTGGCGCTCGTGGACGGCGAGCGGGCGCTCGTCACGGCCAATGCGGCGGCGGGAACGGTGTCGCTCGTCGAGCGGTCCACCGGCCGGCTGCTCGACGAACGTGCCGTGGGCCGCCGGCCGACGGCGGTGGCGGCGGCCGGTGAAACGCGGCTCGTCGTCGCGGCCTCCGAATCGGGCGACCTCGTGCTGCTCGACTGTGCCAAAGGAGCGCTCGTCGAGACCGGCCGCGTGCACCTGGGCTTCGAGCCGCGCGGCGTGGCGGTCGATCCCGACGGCCGGATCGCCTACGTGACGCTCTCGATGGGCCGCACGCTCGCGGCGGTCGATCTCGCCGCCGGCCGCGTCGTCGCGTCGCTCGAGGTGGGCTCGGTGCCCCGGCACGTCGCCATCTCCCCCGACGGCACGACGCTCGCCGTGAGCTGCGCCGGCCGGACGGAGATCGTGATCGTCGCCGCGGTGCCGCTCGGGATCGTGTCGCGGCACCGTCTGCCGGGGCTCAACCCGGGCCAGCCGGCGTTCGCGGCCGACGGCCGCACCCTCTCCTTTCCCTGGACGTACGACGGCGGCGGCAACCCGTCGAAGGGCAACATCCGCCGCGGCTGGGTGACCGGCAGCCGGCTCGGGCGGCTGCGACTGGCCCCCGCGGATGCCGGGCCCGACGGCGGCGATGCCGCCGAACCCGGCCCTCCGCTCACCGGGCTCACGCTCGACGTGTCGGGCCGGGCGGCGGGGGACGTGTCGGCCGTGGCGATCGCGGGCGACGGCCGACGGCTGATCGTGGCCGCCGGCGGCACCCACGAACTGCTGCGGTTCGACGGCGACGCGCTCCCCTTCACGCAGGCGAGCGCGAGCGAGGTCATGGACGGGGCGCTCGCCGCCGATCCCGCGCGGTTCGGCCGGCTCGTCGTCGGCGGGCGACCGCTGGGCATGCGGCTCTCGGCCGACGGCCGCCGGCTCTACGTCGCCAACCACCTCCTCGACGCGGTGCAGGAGATCGACGTCGACACATTCGTGCTCGCGGCCACGATCCCCCTCGGTGCGGGCGGCCCCCCTGCGGCCGGAGACCTCGTCGTGCGGCACGGCGAAGCGATCTTCTTCGACGCGGCCCGCAGCTTCGAGCAGTGGTACAGCTGCCACACCTGCCACTTCGAGGGCGGGGGCAACGCGGTGACGTTCGACACGCTCAACGACGGCTCGGCAGGCTCCTACAAGACCGTGCTGCCGCTCTACCGCCTCGCCGAGACCGGCCCGTGGACCTGGCACGGCTGGCAGACGGATCTCGACATGGCCGTGCGCCGGTCGCTCGTCGAGACGATGCAGGGGCCGGCCCCCACGGCGGAGGACGTGGCCGCGCTGGCCGCCTACCTCGCGTCGCTGCCGGTGCCCCCGAACCCGCGTCGCGGCCCCGACGGCGGGCTCTCGGCCGCGGCCGAGCGCGGCCGGGCGATCTTCGCGAGCGACCGTGCGGCGTGCGCCCGCTGCCACACGGGCGAACTGTTCACGAGCGCCGAGGTGCTCGACGTGGGGCTCTCCCGCGTGGGCGACCGTTACGACGGCTTCAATCCGCCCGTGCTCGCCGGCGTCTCCCGCAAGACGCTCTTCATGCACGACGGGCGGGAGAAGTCGCTTCGCGCCGTGCTCACCGGCCGCCACGGGCCCGATCGCGTGAGCGGCCTGCCGCCGTTCGACGAGCAGGAGCTCGCCGACCTCGTCGCCTACCTCGAATCGCTCTGACCGGATCCGGCCGCGCTGGTCTCCGACCGTCGTTCAGGCGGACGCCGCAACGGCGGCCAGGCCCGCCGCGATCGTCGCCCGGTCGGCGGCGGAGAGCACGAGCCCCGCGGCGGCCACGAGATCGGCAAGCTGCCCGCGCCGCCGGGCCCCCACGATCGCCGCCGTCACGGCGGGGTTCGCGAGCACCCAGGCGAGCGCCACGGCGCCGGGGCTCGTGCCGTGGGCCGCCGCCACCTCCCGCAGCCGCTCGACGAAGGCGAGATGCCGCGCGAAGAGCGGCTCCTGAAAGAGCGGATTTTTGTGCTTGCGCCAGTCGTCCTCCGGCAGGGCGGCGTGCCGCTCCTTCGTCCACGCGCCGGTGAGCAGCCCCGAGGCCATCGGCGAATAGGCGAGCACGCCCACGCCGTGCCGCCGGCACCAGGGGAGGATCTCCGGCTCGATCTCCCGGCGCAGCAGCGAATAGGGGGGCTGCAGCGACGTCACCGGCGCGATCGACTGCGCCCGTTCGAGCTGGGCGACGCTGAAGTTCGAGACGCCGATCCAGCGGACCTTCCCTTCCTCCTTGAGCCGCGCGCACTCCGTCCAGCCCTCCTCGACATCCTCGTCGGGCTCCGGCCAGTGGACCTGGTAGAGGTCGATCCGTTCGACCGCCAGCCGGCGCAGGCTCGCCTCGCATTCGGCGCGGATGCTCGCGGCCGCGAGCCGCTTGCCCACCTGCCGCCGCTCGTCCCAGATCCGGCCGCACTTCGTGAAGATAAGGGGCTTGTGCGACACGCCCGCGAGGGCCCGCGCGACCACCTCTTCGGAGTGGCCGAGGCCGTAGACCGGCGCCGTGTCGATCCAGTTGATGCCGAGGTCGAGCGCCTCGCGGATCGCCGCGATGCTGTCGCCGTCGTCCTGGCTGCCCCAGGCGAAGGCCCAGTCGCCGCCGCCGATCGCCCAGGCGCCGAAGCCCAGCGGCGTGATCTCGAGGTCGGAGTGGCCGAGTCGTCGCGTCTGCATCGTTGGTCGCCCCTTTCAGGCCGGTATCATAGCGGCCCGTCGGCCCGCCCCGCTTCCACACGCTTCCGCCAGGAGCCCGCCATGCCCAGGACCGTGTGCCTCGTGTCCGCCGTGGTTTTGCTCGCGCTGTCCCCCGCGACCTGCTGCCTGGCGCAGGCGGCAGCCCCCGCCGCGGCGCCCGTCGCCGCGCCGGCTTCGGCGCCAGCCAGCCCGCCCGTCGCCGCCCCGGCCGCGAAGGCCGCCACACCGGCAGCCCAGCCCGCGCCTGCGATCCCCGCCGACGCCGTCTGGCACGACGTGACCGCGTGGGGCGTGGAGGGCAGGGGATGGGGCGACGACGAGCGGAAGCGGTGGTTCGATCGGCTGCCGGCGAAGGCGGAAGGCAAGGTCACCGACGCCGTCTGGAACCTGAGCCGCGACAGCGCCGGCATGGTGGCCCGGTTTCGCACCGACGCCCGGGAGATCTACGCCCGCTACACGCTCTCGAAGAAGCAGGTGGGCATGCCCCACATGCCGGCCACCGGCGTCAGCGGCCTCGACCTCTACGCCCGCGACGACGCGGGCGCATGGCGCTGGGTGATGGTGACGAAGCCCGCCGAGCAGCGGGTGGAGCAGGTCGTGATCGCGGGGCTGCGACCTGGCATGCGGGAATACGCGGCCTACCTGCCGCTCTACAACGGCGTCGAGGCGCTCGAGATCGGCGTGCCCGCCGGCGCCGAGTTCACGGGGCTGCCGCCGCGGACGGCGAAGCCGATCGTGTTCTACGGCACGTCGATCACCCACGGCGCCTGCGCCTCGCGGCCGGGCATGGTGCACACGGCGATCCTCGGCCGCCGGTTCGACCGGCCGGTGATCAACCTCGGCTTCTCGGGCAACGGCAAGATGGACGCCGCCGTGGGCGACCTGCTCGTGGAACTCGACCCGGCCGTCTACGTGATCGACTGTCTGCCCAACATGGGGCCGGCCGACGTGACGGCGAAGTGCGGCCCGCTCGTGAAGCGGCTGCGCGCCGCCCGGCCCGACGTGCCGATCGTGCTCGTCGAGGACCGGCGCAACACCAACTCCTGGATCCTCCCCGCCCGCGACCGCCTCCACGACGACAACCACGCCGCCCTCAAGGCCGCGCACGCGGCGCTCGTGCAGGAGGGGGTGACCGGCCTCTCCACCATCGAGGGGGACCACCTCTACGGCGACGACACCGAGGGCGCCACCGACGCCTCCCACGCCAGCGACCTGGGCTTCATGCGGCAGGCCGACATCTTCGAGCCCGCCCTGCGGGCCGTGCTGCCGCGGTGACCGGCGCGGGCCGACTGCGGCCCGGGATCCTGAGGCAGACCGTCCTGAGGCAGACCGTCCTGAGGCAGACGGGCCACAGGCAGCCGGGCCGCGGCCGGCGGCGGCTACTTCGCGCCCGCCAGCTCCCGCACCCGCATACCCTTGTAGCGGACGAACTTGCCCGCGTAGTCCTGCGGCGAGCCGCCGCCGTGCACCTGCAGCGCGATGCGGCCGCGGGCGGGATGGCGGGCCTCGGTCTCCGTCCACTCGGAGATCTTCACGCCGTTGATCCAGGTCGTGATCGTGGGCGTCTGGCCGCCGACGATCCGGGCCCGCAGCTCGTTCCACTGCCCGTGACGCCAGAACGACGGCCAGGCGTCGGGGAGCACGGGGAACGGCACCGCCGGATCGCCGATCTTGTTGAGATTGATCTTCGTGACCACGTCCTCGAAGTTGTAGTTGCGGATGTGGGGCTTGCCGCCGAGCCCCTCGCCGTAGATGCCCATCAGGTTGCCGCCGCCGTGGTAGTCGATCATCGCCTGGTAGGCCTTGCCGTCCTCCGTGCTGCGGAGGAAGAGCCCGCTGTCGGGGCCGAAGTCGTTCCGCATCTCGACGACCACCTCGAAGTCGCCGAACTCGCGGTCGGTGAGGACGATGCCGCCGTTGCCCGGCACGTCCTGGGAGCCGACCACCGCCCCGTCCTCCACCACCCACTTGCCCCCCGAGGTGTTGCCGCTGGTGCGGCTGTGCCCCGTCTTCGCGCTCACGTGCCAGCCGGCGAGCGTCTTGCCGTCGAAGAGGCTCTCCCAGCCGGGCTCCTGGGCCGGAGCTCCGGCAGCGACGACCGCCGCCGCGAGGGCGGCGAGCACGCAGGACAAAAACCGCCTGCCGTCCCGATCGATCGGGAACCGCGGGCGGGAGGATCGCGAGGCGGGGGTGATGGCGTGCATGGTCACGGGACGGACTCCGGAGGGGTTGGATGCGGCGACAGTATAAGCCCCGGGCGATCCCGCGGGACGTCGCGCAGCCCGCGGCGCGGGCTCACGCCTCCGTGAGCATCCGGCGGAGCGTGGTGTAGTCGGTCTTGCCGGTGCCGAGCACGGGAATCCGCTCGATCCGGCGCACCTCGTCGAGCCGCATCACGCCGCGGAGGCCGTCGGCGAGGAGGATCTCCGCCGCCTCGCGGAGCGGGAGATCGAACGTCGTGAAGAGCACGACATGGCGGCCGTCGGGCGTCTCGATCCCCTCGACCGCCACCTTCGGCCCCTCCTCGTCGGGCGGGTAGCGCCGCTGGAAGGGCTCCTCGATCGCCGGCAGCGAGATCATCTCGCCCCCCGCCTTGAGAAACCGCTTGAGCCGGCCGCGGAAGGAGAGATAGCCCTCGTCGTCGGCGGCGACGAGGTCGCCGGTGCGATACCACGTGCGGCCGGCCGCCTCGACGAACGGGGAGGGGCCGTCGTGGCGGTGGTAGCCGCCGAACACCGACGGCCCGCGGACGAGCAGCATGCCCGTTTCGCCGACCGGCAGGGGCTCGTGCGTCTCGGGATGGACGATGATCGCCTCGACGCTCGCCACGGGCGCGCCGATGCTGCCCGGCTTCACGCGGTCGAGCCGGTTGGCGGCCACGACGGGCGAGCATTCCGTGATGCCGTAGCCCTCGAGGATCGTCGCCTCCGGCGCCCGCTCGCGGCAGAGTGTGAACGTGGCCTCCGGGCACTTCTCGGCGCCGGTGATGATCTTCCGCAGGCTCCGCAGCTCCGTGCCGCGGCAGGCGGCGAGCATGTAGCCGAGGAACGTGGGCGTGGTGAAGAGCATCGTCGGCCGGTAGGCCTCGGCGATGCGGACGAGCCCGCGGGCGTCGGTGGGATCGGCGTGCCGCACCGAGCGGATGCCGGCGAGGTGGGGCAGCACCACGTTGCCGGTGAGGCCGAAGGAGTGGAAGGGGGGCAGGAAGCCGAGCAGCGAGTCGGTGGCGTCGGGCCGCAGCACGGCCAGACTGTCGGCGACGTTCGTGAGCAGGTTCTCGTGCGTCAGCGGCACGGTCTTGGGCGCGCTTTCCGACCCGGAGGTGAAGAGGAACACCGCCGGGTCGCCGGGCCGCTGTCGGGGCAGGCCGCGGAGGAACCGGCCCGGGGCGAGCCGCGCCGCGAGCATCGTGCCCGCCGCCTCGGCCTTGCCGATGCCCCGCTTGAGCTCCTCGAGGTAGACGTAGTCGGCCCCGGCCACCTCGATGCCCAGCCGGTCGACGAGCTTCCGCGACGTGAGGATGCGGCGGGTGTCGGTGACGCGGATGCCGTGGGCGAGGTTCGCCGGACCGGTCGTCCAGTTCATCATCACAGGCACCTTGCCCGCCATGTGCAGCCCGAAGAAGACGATGTCGG
>Ga0207954_1000642_pt1 | contig 11995 bp, 8 predicted proteins | sample CryBogmetaGMA0M_FD_184547 | JGI IMG/M metagenome (GOLD analysis project Ga0207954, IMG submission 184547) | Freshwater microbial communities from Crystal Bog, Wisconsin, USA - MA0M (SPAdes) | ecosystem: Environmental > Aquatic > Freshwater > Lake | place: Crystal Bog, Wisconsin, USA | collected... | reverse complement strand
GAGGTGGTAGAGCACTGCAAAGAGCGCCGCCACGAACACGATGGTGGGGAGCACCCGGAAGGCGAACACGAAGCCCGTGGGTCCCGCCGGATCGGCGAGCTTGTCGCCGAACACAAACCTCGCACCCGCGTCAGAGCAGGCGAGGACCGTATCGACCCATTTCGCCGCCGACTCAAGAACCTGCTGGCCCGTCGTGGACCGCAGAAGAACGAATCCGAGGACGCATTGCATCGCCAGCCCGCCAATGACCATCCGCGGCGAGATCTTGCGGCGGTTTTCCGAGAAGAGCCAGGCCGCGCCGAGGATGACAGCCACGCCGAGGAGTCCGCGGAACCGGTCGAAATCGCCCATGGTGATGCCTCGTGCCAGGAAAACGTGATTAGAGCCGCTCGAGAATCAGCGACGGCGTCGGGGGTGGAGCGTCGGCGATCGTGGTCGCGTCGGCGAGCATCGCCAGCGCCTTCGACACCATCAACGCGTGGGTCGGATTGACGTGCACCTCGGCGATCACATCCCCCTTCGTCACGGAATCGCCCACGGTCCGCAGGAAGACGATGCCGGCCGACGGGTCGATCGTGGAATCGACGCGAGCCCGGCCCGCGCCCAGGAGCATCGATGCCTGCCCCACCGCCCACGCCCGTAACTCCGCGATGAATCCCGATCGCTCGGCCCGAAAATGGCCCACGACCGCCGCCTTCGGCAGCACGCCCTGCGGGTCGTCGCAGACCCGTGGATCGCCTCCCTGGGCCGCGACCACCTTGCGAAACCGCTCGAGCGCCGAGCCGTCGGCGATCGACCGGCGGCACTTCGCCAGAGCCTCGTCGCGGGTCGCCGCCACGCCGCCGAGCACGAGCATCTCGGCGGCGAGTTCCAGCGACACCTCCATGAGATCGTCGGGACCGCGGCCCTTGAGGCACTCGACGCTCTCCCAGACCTCCAGCGCATTGCCGACGGTGCGACCGAGGGGCGCGTCCATGCTCGTGATCAGGGCCTGCACCGGCTTGCCGAGCTCGCGGCCGATCCGCGTCATGCTCTCGGCGAGGGCCCGGGCATCTTCCCGCTTCGCCATGAAGGCGCCGTCGCCGGTCTTCACGTCGAGCACGAGCGCGTCGATCCCCTCGGCCAGCTTCTTGGAGAGGATCGAGGCGGTGATCAGCGGGATACTTTCGACCGTCGCGGTGGCGTCGCGGAGCGCGTAGAGCACGCGATCGGCCGGCGCGATCTCGGCCGTCTGTCCGATGAGCACCAGGCCACACTCGCGGGCCACGCGGCGGTAGGCGGCGAGATCGAGGTCGATGCGGAAGCCCGGGATGCTCTCGAGTTTGTCGAGCGTGCCGCCGGTGTGGCCCAGGCCGCGGCCCGAGACCATCGGCACCGTCACACCGCAGGCGGCGGCGATCGGCGCCAGGATCAGGCTCGTCTTATCGCCCACGCCGCCGGTCGAGTGCTTGTCGACCTTCGGACCGGGGATGTCGGAGAGGTCGATCACCGTTCCCGAGTGGAGCATCGCGTCGACAAGCGCGGCGGTCTCGCGGGGCGTCATGCCCCGCCAGAGGATCGCCATCGTCATGGCCGACCACTGATACTCCGGCACCTCGCGGCTGGCGATGCCGCCGATCATGAAACGGATCTCGTCGGCCGTGAGTTCGCCGCCGTCTCGCTTCCTACGGATCAGATCGACGGCTCGCATCGCGGTGAATCCCGGGGTCTGTACGACTCGTGGGCGAGTCAGACCGTGGTGAAGTGAATCAGTGCTGCGCCGAGGTGCCGAACTGCCGGTCGCCCGCGTCGCCGAGGCCGGGCACGATGAAGCCGACGTCATTCAGCCCCTCGTCGAGGGCCGCCACATGAATCGAGACGTCGGGCATCGCCTCAGCAAGCCGCTTGACGCCCTGCGGTGCCGCGATCAGCGCCAGGAAGATGATTCGCGGAATGCCGGCGGCCTGGAGGATCTCGCAGGTACGGATCGCGGAACCGCCGGTGGCGAGCATCGGATCGACGACGATCGCCAGCGTGGCGCCGCAGTTGGCGGGCAGTTTGTTGTAGTACTCCTGCGGCCGGAGGGTGGCCTCGTCGCGATAGAGGCCGATGTGCCAGACCTCGGCATCAGGAATCAGTTCCAGAAGACCCTCGGCCATGCCCAGGCCGGCGCGGAGGATCGGCACGATCGCGATCCGCTCGGCGATCCGCCGGCCCTTTGCCTCGCCGAGCGGCGTGGGCACGCTGACGTCGTTCGTGGGGACGGTCGTGGTGGCCTCGACGGCCAAGAGTCGCGTGATCTGTTCGACCGTCCGACGAAACGCAGGGGGCTTCGTGGTCGGATCACGGAGGGCGACCACGTGGTGCGCGACCAGAGGATGCGACGACACCTGAACCCGCGACATGCGACTGCTCTCCGATTCCCTGCCAGATACGGCCGCATGATCATACGGCTGGCTGGCATGTTGTCGAATGCGCCGTGGCCGCACGGCAGCGGTAGACTCCGCCACGCGGCCATCCCTTTCGCCAGCCCCTTTCTTCCCCACTGCCACGAGGTTACCGATGCCTGCCCCATCCGCACTCCCCTCCGACGACTCCCTGCTCACCGCCGCCCGGGCGGCCGGGGCCAACGCCCATTCGCCCTACTCGGGCTGGCGGGTCGGCTCCGCGGCCGTGTTCGCCGAGACCGGCGCCACGATCTTCAAGGGGGCGAACGTCGAAAACGGCTCCTACGGCCTGACGATCTGCGGCGAACGCTCGGCGATCTTCGCCGGGGTGGTGGCGGGCGGCCGCCGGCTCGTGCGGATCGCGGTGACCTGCACCGACTCGTCGGGGACGCTCATCGCGAAGATCGCCCCCTGCGGCGCCTGCCTGCAGGTGATCGCCGAGTTTGGCACGGGCGACACCGCGATCGTGATCGACGGCCGCGGCACGTTTCGCCTCACCGACTTCCTGCCGCTCCCCTTCGGCGCCGACACGCTCAAGACGCACGACTGCGTCACGGGCTGATGTCGCGGGACAACCATCCCCGGCCGTTGCTTCGGAAACTGCTGTTCACCTGGCGTATGCTTGCCGACGTGCCGTTGTCCGACCTAATCTTTGCGCATGGCTTCGTTTGCGTCGCTGAGCGTGCTGAGGATGTTCCTGTATGCAAACCTTGCGAATCGTGCTTCTCTCTGTGGCTTTCGTGATTGCCGGCGTGGCCTGTTTCACGCCTAGCACGGCTGCGCAGGACGCGTCGTTGGCCTTGGTCAATAATCTTCCCGGACAAAACTCTTACGGCGGGTGGAACGATTGGCCGTACGGGTCTGCACAGCTTTCTCGTTCGAGCAACTACGCCGCCCAGCTCTTCACTTCGGGCGGGAGCAGTTACCCCAACCAGTCATTGACGGTGACCCTGTGGTCGCAAACGCTTTCGGGCACCGCCGCCATGCCTGTTCGCATCTACACGGGCGATTCGAACGCCCCGGGCTTCGACCCAGGGAACCCGGCAAGCAATCTGGTGACACCCTTGAGCTTTCAGGGCGCGTTCAATATCGCCGACGGCACTCCTGTGGCCTCTCCCTCCACGTCGAATGCGTACTTAAATCGGTATGCATCCGTTTCCACCGTCAACTTATCTGCCGGCACCAACTACTGGGTGGTGGCGCTCGGGCTTGACGGTTCGGACTTCGTCTGGGATTCCGGCACTAGTCAAGCCCCTGTAGTCACTGCCCCCCCCGGCACTACGTTCGGGAGTGGATTCGCATGGGGCAGCAACGCCCAGTGGGACGGATCGAGCTGGCAGCCATACAACTCCAGTCAAGCTCTGATGATGGAGGTGCAGATCGTGCCGGAACCCTCCACCGCGGCTTCTGCTTTGCTGATCATGACAGCCGCGGGTTCGCTGTGGCGTTGGGGAAAACCGAGACGGGCGCGAACGGTCGCAGGCGAGAATCGCTCCCGCCCCCGATTTTCACCAACGGTCACGGGCTGACGTCGAGCGACACGAGCGTGCGGTCGTTCCGCAGATACAGCCGGCCATTCGCGAGAGCCGGCAGGGCCCGTAGCGGGCCGCCGCGGATGTCGCCCACAAACGGCCGCACCCGCGCAAGCACGTCGAGCCGCGTGGCATCAGGCCGCACGAGGAGCACCTCGCCGTCGGTCTTCGTAACGACGATTTTTCCGTCGGCGACGAGCAGCGTGCCGTAGCCGAATCCCTGCTCCCGCCACCGCACCTTCCCCGTGGCTGGATCGAGGCAGACGAGGCTCGCCGGCGGCACGTCGTCGCGGCCATCGATGGCATAGAGGCTGCCCGCGACGAGCACTGGCGTGGCGTACTGCGAGGCGAGCGCGTCGGCGCCCTGCCAGCGCGGCGTGACGCCCCGCGCGTCAAAGGCGGCACAGACACTGCCGATCCCGTAGGACGCGGTCACCAGAAACTCCGCGTCCCCCAGCAGCACTGGCGATGCCGCATTCACAGTCGGCCCTCGCTGCCCGAACGGAAACGACCAACGGACGCTCCCGTCTGCTGGATCGAGAAGCAGACAGGAGAGCCGCGTGACCATGAGCACCTGCTCGACGCCGGCCACGGTCACGACTACCGGCGCCGAATAGCTCGCCCCCTCGCGGGTCGCCGTCCAGAGCGTCTCGCCCGTCGTGAGGTCGAAGGCCACGATCCCGGCGTCGCCCTTGCGGCCACCCACGTTCACGATCACCCGACCTGCAACCACCAACGGCGTGGAGCCCGCGCCAAAGTAGCCCTCCTGGGCGTCGTAGTCGCGATGCGTCCGCCGCTCCCAGAGCCGGCGCCCGCTCGCAGCCTCGATGCAGGCCAGCACTCCCTGAGCGCCAAACACGATGACCTTGCCGTCATGAACGACCGGCGCACAGAGCGGCCCATCGCTGCCGCCCACCTGCGGCACGAACGAGGTCGCGTGGTCATCCCGCCAGAGCGTCTCGCCCGTGGTCGCCTCGAGCGCCTCGAGCACCTCGCGATTGCCGACGCGATGAAAGAGAAACACGCGGCTCCCCACGACGGCCACGCCCGCCACCCCGGCGCCGACATCCCGCTTCCAGACCTGCCGCGGCCCAGTCGCCGGCCAGGCATCGGCCAGTCGCTCATCGGCGGCCGCCACGCCAGTCCGCAAAGGCCCCAGAATCTGCGGCCAGTCACCGGCACGAGCGTCACCCACCAGCGCGAGCACCACCACGGCCAGTGCACCGCATCCTGCAACGGCAGCCGGCCGGCGGCTCTGCATGACGCGAGCCTGCGAACGGGTGCCCATGCCGACTCGTTGCATCGCGCTCACTGTGGCCGGTTCCGCTGACGGAAGTACTTCAGCCCCGGCACGAAGAAGCAGGCGCCGCTCACGAGCCCGAAGATCACGTGCTGCCAGTCGGGCACGAGGCACATGACCAGCGCCGTGGCGAAGAGCGCAGCGGCCTGCACGTAAAACGCTCCTGAGAGGATGCCCGCCTTCACGAAAAACACGAGCCCGGCGAAGAGCGCGAGCACGGGCGAAAGCGTGAGGACAGGCAGGCCGAGGAGTTGTTCGATCGCAAACAGGAAGGTGCTCGCGATCATGCTGCCACCCCAGACGTGCGCGACCTGCCGTTCGACCGCTGTGACGGGGCCGTTTCGATGCCGCAGCGCCCAAAAGATCGGCGCCCAGAGCGCGAGGCCGCCTCCCCAGAGCACGAGGTACGGCCAGCGGCTGGAGATGCCCTGCCAGGCGAGCACGTCGGTGATGCAGCACAGCGCCAGCACCACCACCGAGTGCCACATCCAGAGCAGGCCCCAGTTTTCGAGCACCACCGCGTGGTGCGTCTCGCGAAACAGCCGCGCCACCACGTCGGCCAGCCCGCCCGTGCGGGCGGCAATCGGCTCGCCAGCGACCGCGGCCCGCAGGTCAGCGGCGAGAGCCGCCGCCGACGCATAGCGGAGGTCCTGCGGCTTCTGCAGGCTCTTGAGCGCGATCATCTCGAGATCGCGATCGGCCGTCGGGCTGACCGACCGCGGGGCGGGCGGGTCGGCCTCGAGCACGGCCAGGAGCGTGTCCATCGGCGTCGACGCCTGGAACGGCGGGCGGCCGCAGATGGTCTGGTAGAGGATGGCGCCGAGGCTCCAGACATCGCTCGCCGGCCCCACGTCGCCACGACTGCCGGCGGCCTGCTCGGGCGACATGTAACAGGGCGTGCCGAGGATCGCGCCGGTGAACGTGACTGAGTCCGCGTCCTCGAGCCGCTTGGCGAGGCCGAAGTCGGAGACGAGCGGCACTCCGGCCGTGTCAATCAGGATGTTCGAGGGCTTCAAGTCGCGGTGGAGCACGCCGCGGTCGTGCGCGGCCTGCATCGCATCGGCCACCTTGGCGAGCAAGGCCGCCGCCTCGCGCGGGGGCAACAGCCCCTCGGCGAGCCGCTTTGCGAGCGTGGTGCCTTCGATCAGCCGCATGCTGTAGAAGGGCAGGCCGTCGTGCTCGCCAACCTCGAAGATCGGCACGATCCCCGGGTGGTCAAGCTGCGCGGCGGCCTCGGCCTCGCTGCGAAACCGGGCCAGATCGGCGGGGCTGGCGAGATCGCGGCGGAGCAGCATTTTGAGTGCCACCGTGCGGCCGAGGCTCCGCTGCTCGGCCCGGTAGACGATGCCCATGCCGCCGCGACCGATCTCCTCTTCAAGTTCGTAGTCGCCGAACAGGGCCGGCAGCGGCGTGGCTCCAGGAACGAACGCGCCGGGCCGCGAAACGGTATCCGGTAGGCCGCTTGGGTCAGTCGCGAAGGTCGTGCGCGAATCGCCGTGGTGGAGGCTCGCGGCCAGGCCGTGGGGCAGCATGATCGTCGACTGTTCGGCCACCGCGTCGGCCATCGACATCGTCGCGAACAGTTCGCGGAGCTGGGCGGCGAGGTCGGGGTGGGTCTGCGTCATCTCGTCGAGCAGGTGCTGGGCGTCGCCGCCCGCGCGTTCGGAGAGTTCCTCGACGAGCTGTGCGAGGACCTCCTCCCGCTCGGGGGCGAGTTCGGCATCGATGGCGCGGATACGGGTCGGCATGGCGGGCGATGAAACGCGGAACAAAACCCAGAGGAATCGTAGGCACGACCCGGCGGCAGGTGAGGACTCAGGAACCGTCCGGGCCGCCGTCGAGCAGGCTCCGGAGCCGGCGCATGGCCCGGAGATACCGCATCCCGGCGGCGGGCTTCGACAGGCCGAGGATCTCCGCCGCGTCAGCCGTGGAGAGGTGCTCGAAGTGCCGCAGGAGTACGATCTGGCGATCGAGGTCGTCGAGCAGATCGACCGCCGCAGCGAATCGCCGCTCCAGCTCGTGCCAGGTCGCCGCCGCCGCCGGCGTCAGTTCCCGGTCGACAATCCCGACGAGCCCGTCGACGGAGGAGCCGTCGCCGTCGTGGGCCACCAGTGGCACCTCGCGATCGAGGCTGCGGGTCGCCGCCACACGATGGCGACGGTGCGCGTCGATGAGCCGATCGCGGGCCATGTGCCGCAGCCAGAGCCGAAACGGCATCGTCGGGTTCGCAAGGTAGTCGGACAGCCGCCTGTTTGCCTCGATCATCACGTCCTGGACGATGTCGCTGGCGTCAACTCGCCGCTCGATCACGCGATCCATCCTGGAGTCGATCATCCGGCGGATCGCAGCGCGGTGTCGCTCGAGGAGCCGGTTGACGGCGTCGGCGTCGCCGTCGCGGACGCGGTCGAGGAGCACGAGCGTGACTGGCGGTTGGGCGTCGGCCGGCATCGCCGCTCCGCCTTCACGGCCATCGGAACCGGTCGTAGGGGGCTGGTGCGTCACGCTTCCATCCTACCAACGTGTCGACCCGGCAGGCAGTAACGGTCGTAGCGGCTGCGGAGGCTTTTTCAGGCCTCGATCGTGGGATTTCGGGCGTCCCGATTTTTTGCCCACCGCCCTTTCGTGATCCATAATCGCGAGCGGTCAACGGATCGACCGCCGGCCGCCGCGACCATTCGCGGCACGTGCGAACGGATGCCATCGTGCCAGTTGCCCGCCCCCTGCCGTCGCGCGGTCTCCGTCGGCTCGTCCGCGCCGGCTGGCTGATCGCGGCGACGGTGGTCGCGTGGGGCATCGGATCGTGGACGACCGCCGCCGAGCAGGCCACCTGGGCACCGGTCGCCCCCGAGCCGGCCGATCTGTCGATCGCAGCCGCCATTCCCTCCGAGGATCTCGCGGCCCGCACCACGGCGCTCGTGCACCAGGGCCGCTGGTCCGACGTCGTGTGCATCTGCGAGACCGCCGCCCGCAAGGGCACGCTCGCCGCGTCGCTCCGCCACCAATACGACCTCGCCAAACTCCACTGCGATGTCGCCCGGCGGCACGCCGAGCCGGCATTCCGCAACCAACTCGCTGGCCTCTCCGAGACTGACGCGCGGCGGGTCTACGGCGAGGTGCTCACGCGGATCGGCTCGCATCACGTCGACGCCCCCGACTTCGCCCGGCTCGTCAACCGCGGGATCAGGGCCGTTGACGTCGCCCTCGAGGAACCGGCCTTCGTGGCGGCCCACGCCGCCCAGGCGACGCCGGAGCGGACAAGCGTCTACCGCGAGCAGGTGACGCGGATCGTCGCGGGACGCAGCGTCGGATCCCAAGAGGATGCGGAAGCCGTGGCGGCCTGGGTCGCCCGCGCCGCCCACTCGATCCTCGGCGTTGCTCCGGCCGTCACGCTCATGGAGATGAGTGCGGCCGCGGTCGGCGGGCTCGACGAGTATTCGGCCTTCCTTACCAATGGCCAACTCGACGATCTCTACGCCCAGATCGAGGGCAACTTCGTCGGGCTCGGCGTGGAACTCAAGAGCGCCGCCGACGGCCTGCTCGTGGTCCATGTGATCCCCGGAAGCCCCGCGGAACGGGCCGGCATCCGCGCCGGCGACCACCTCGTGGGCGTCGGTGGCCGATCGCTCGCCGGCATGGGCGTCGACGAGGCTGCTCATCTGCTGCAGGGCCCCGAGGGATCACTCGTCACGCTGGCCATCCTGCGGGCACCGGCGCCGGCTCGTGCCGTGACGGTCCGCCGCGAGCAGGTTGAGGTGCCGAGCATCGAGGACGCGCGGATGCTCGATGCCACTGCGGGCATCGCGGCGCTCAAGCTCACCTCGTTCCAGAAGACCACCGCAGCCGACCTCGAAGCCGCCCTGCGGCGACTCGATGCCGCGGGCATGCGGGCGCTGGTGATCGACCTCCGTGGCAACCCCGGTGGGCTGCTCTCGGCGGCAGTGGACGTGGCCGATCTGTTTCTCGAGCGGGGCCTGGTGGTCGCCACGCGGGGCCGCAGTCCGGACGAAGACTTCAACTATTCGGCCGGCCGCCCCGGCACCTGGCGGATGCCGCTGGTGGTGCTGATCGACGGCGACTCGGCGAGTTCCAGCGAAATCTTCGCCGGTGCGATCCGCGACCACGGCCGGGGCACGATCGTCGGGGCACGGAGTTATGGGAAGGGTTCGATCCAGGGCATTTTCCCGCTCGATGCCGCTGGCGTGGGAATGCGACTGACGACGGCGAAGTTCTTCTCCCCTCGGGGCCTCCCGTACAGCGGCGTCGGCGTGGAGCCGGACGTGGCGGTGCATGCGACCGCCCGACCCGTGGACGGCCAGATGCCAGTCGCCTCCGGGGACGCGGCCTTGGCGGCGGCGACCGACGTCGCCCGGCGCGCAGTGCCGCGTCCGGCAGCCCGCCCGTCGGGCCGATCGACGGCCGCCCGCTGAAGCGGCCGGGCCGCTGGCAGCCGCGCCTTGAACACGGTTCGCCCCGCCGATAGTCTGGCCATCGTCTTGAAACGTGGTTCGTCGCTGAACTTCTTCTGGCTGCGACGGGCCGAACCTGATCCTGAGGTTTCGCGTGTGAGCGGACACGCGTGACCCCGATCGTCTATTTTGTTTCGGCCTCACCAGACCCGGAACCGGTTCCACCGCGCCGTTCATCACCTCTCTCCTCAGAAGGATCTCCCATGACCACCGCCCGTTCGAGCGCCATCGCCGCCATCAACAGCTACAAGGCCACAGGCCAGGCCTGGAACTTCCGAGAGACGCCGACGAGCGAGATCTTCGGCGCCAACGTGTTCAGCGACGCGGTGATGAAGGACCGGCTGCCGAAAAGCGTTTACAAGGCGCTTCAGGCCACGATCAAGCAGGGCAAGCCGATCGATCCGAGCATCGCCGACGCGGTCGCTCTGGCGATGAAGGACTGGTCGATCGAGAAGGGCGCCACCCACTACGCCCACGTGTTCTATCCGCTCACTGGCCTCACCGCCGAGAAGCACGACAGCTTCCTCACGCCGACCGGCGATGGTGACGCAATCGCCGAGTTCTCCGGCAAGGAACTGATCCAGGGCGAGCCCGACGCCTCGAGCTTCCCGTCGGGCGGCCTCCGTGCCACGTTCGAGGCCCGCGGCTACACCGCCTGGGACCCGACGAGTCCGGCGTACATCCTCGACAACCCCAACGGCACCACGCTCTGCATCCCGACCGCCTTCTGCTCGTGGACGGGCGAGGCGCTCGACAAGAAGACCCCGCTCCTGCGGAGCATGCAGGCGGTGGACAAGCAGGCGCGCCGGGTGCTCGCCCTCTTTGGCCACAAGGACGTCGGCCAGGTGAGCGCCTCAGCCGGTCCCGAGCAGGAGTACTTCCTGATCGACCGCAACTTCTTCTTCGCCCGGCCCGACCTCACGATGACCGGTCGCACGCTCTTCGGCGCCAAGCCCCCCAAGGGCCAGGAGTTCGAGGACCAGTACTTCGGGGCGATCCCCGAGCGGGTGCTGGCCTGCATGATGGATGGTGAGCGGGAGCTCTACAAGCTCGGCGTGCCGGTCAAGACTCGGCACAACGAGGTGGCCCCCAGCCAGTACGAAATCGCCCCGATCTACGAAAACGCCAACATCGCCACCGACCACCAGCAGGCGATCATGCAGACGCTGACGCGGGTGGCCCAGAAGTACGGCATGGCCTGCCTCTTGCACGAGAAGCCTTTCGCCGGAATCAACGGCTCGGGCAAGCACGTCAACTGGTCGCTCGGCTGCAAGCTCGGCAATCTCCTCGAGCCGGGCGAGACGCCGCATGCCAACATGCAGTTTCTCGTGTTCTGCGCGGCGGTGATCCGCGCCGTCCACAAGCACGGCGATATGCTCCGCGCCGTGGTGGCCTCCAGCGGCAACGACCATCGGCTCGGCGCCAATGAGGCTCCGCCGGCGATCATCTCGATCTTCCTCGGCGAACAGCTCGCCGACGTGTTCGAGCAGATCGAGAAGGGCAAGGCGACCAGCTCCAAGAGCACCGGCACGCTGACCGTGGGCGTTGACACGCTGCCGCCGCTTCCCAAGCACGCCGGCGACCGCAACCGCACGAGCCCTTTTGCCTTCACCGGCAACAAGTTCGAGTTCCGGGCGGTTGGCTCGAGCCAGTCGATCGCCGGTCCACTCGTGGCCCTCAACACGATCATGGCCGAGAGTCTCGACTACATCGCCACCGAGCTGGAGAAGGCTACGGGCGGCGATCAGGCGAAGCTCGCCGGTGCGGTCGAAAAGCTCCTCCAGAAGATCATCTCCGAGCACAAGGCGGTGATCTTCAACGGCAACGGCTACTCGCAGGAGTGGCACGCCGAGGCCGCAAAGCGCGGGCTGCCCAACCATCGGGCGACGCCCGAGGCCCTCGACCAGCTCGTGGCCCCGAAGAACCTGGAGATGTTCGAGAAGTACGGCGTGCTCTCCAAGCGGGAAATGCAGAGCCGCTACGAGATCTACATGGAGCGGTACTGCAAGGACATCAACACCGAAGCACAGGCTGCGCTGCAGATCGCCAAGACGATGATCCTGCCGGCGGGCTACCGCTATCAGGGCGAGTTGGTGGACATCGCCACTAAGCTCAAGGTCCTCGGCAACGCGCCCCACATGGGAACGCTCGACAAGCTCACGAAGCTCGTCGGCGAGTTCGAGGGGCGGATCGAGGCGCTCGAGAAGGCGCTCGGCCACCACGGCGGCGGCGACCTGCGGGCCGAGGTGCAGCACTTCTACGGCGACGTGA